>OGYW01002268.1_pt1 | contig 15041 bp, 18 predicted proteins | sample 1576621 | NCBI WGS metagenome assembly OGYW01 (sample SAMEA3541528, study PRJEB24748) | human gut metagenome | biome: human gut; feature: human-associated habitat; material: faeces | place: China | collected 2012 | reverse complement strand
GGCTCCCTGGCTCTTCACGGACGCGATCCTCGCCGGACGCCCGATCAAGGTCTTCAATAACGGCGACATGATGCGTGACTTCACCTTTATTGACGACATCGTGGAAGGCGTGGTGCGCGTCATTGGCCGGGTGCCTCAGGGTGACTTCCCGTACGAGATCTTCAATATCGGGAACCATTCGCCGGTCCGCCTCATGGACTTCATCCACGAGATCGAGAAGGCGTGCGGGCGAGAGGCCGAAAAGATCATGCTTCCGATGCAGGCGGGTGACGTCCCGGTGACGTACGCCGACACCGCGAAGCTTGAGGCCGCGGTCGGGTTCAAGCCCGCGACGCCGCTCTCCGTCGGCATTCCGAAGTTTGTCGAGTGGTTCAAGTGGTGGAAGGCCGAATCCGCGAAGAGCGCGGACTCCAAAAAGCATTAAGAAGGGATAAGAAGTCAAGATGAAAATCGCAGCAGTCGGAATCGGCTACGTGGGTCTCTCGAACGCGGTGCTTCTCGCGCAGCATCACGATGTGGTGGCGCTCGATATCGTGCCGCATAAGGTTGACCTGATCAACGCTCATAAGAGCCCCATCGTGGACCGCGAGATCGAGGAATTCCTCGCGTCCAAACCCCTTCACCTCCGCGCGACGACCGATAAAAAGGAAGCGTACGAGGGAGCGGACTTCGTGGTGGTCGCGACGCCGACGGATTACGACCCGAAGACGAATTTCTTTAATACGTCGTCCGTGGAGTCCGTGATCGATGACATCCTCGCGATCAACCCGGACACCACGATCATCATCAAGTCGACGATTCCGGTGGGCTACACCGCGGCACTCAAAGAACGCCTCGGGATTGAGAACGTGATCTTCATTCCGGAGTTCCTCCGCGAGGGGCACGCGCTCTACGATAACCTCCACCCCTCCCGCATCGTGATCGGTGACCACGGCGACAAGGCCCATGTCTTCGCGACCCTCCTCGTTGAAGGGGCTGAGGATAAGGACGTGCCGGTGCTTTTCACGAATTCCACCGAAGCCGAGGCGATCAAGCTTTTCTCGAACACCTACCTCGCGATGCGTGTCGCGTTCTTTAATGAGCTCGACACCTACGCGATGAGCAAGGGGCTCGACTCCCGCGAGATTATCGAGGGCGTCGGTCTCGACCCCCGCATCGGCACGCACTACCGGAATCCGTCTTTCGGCTACGGCGGCTACTGCCTCCCGAAAGACACGAAGCAGCTCCTCGCGAACTATAAGGACGTCCCGGAAACCCTGATCCACGCGATCGTGGACTCGAACCGGATCCGGAAGGACTTCATCGCGGAAGAGATCGCGAAGAAGAATCCGAAGCGTGTCGGCGTATACCGCCTCATCATGAAGTCGGGGTCGGACAACTTCCGCGCGTCCTCGATCCAGGGCATCATGCGCCGCCTGAAGGAAAAGGGCATCGCGCTTGAGGTCTATGAGCCGACGCTTGACGCGGATACGTTCCTCGACACCCCGGTGGAGCACGATCTCGCGGCGTTCAAGTCGCACTGCGACCTCATCATCACGAACCGAAACAGCCCGGATCTCGCGGACGTGAAGGATAAAGTCTTTACGCGCGACCTCTTTGGAAACAACTGATGGCGTCTCCCGTTTCTCATCCGCTGATTTCAGTCATTGTCCCGGCCTATAACGTCGGGGAGAAGCTCGAGGAAACGCTGCGGTCACTCGCGGGCCAGGGCCCGAAGGATGACTCGCGCTTCGAGTTCCTGATTGTGGACGACGGAAGCCGCGATAACACGCTCGAAGTCGCGAAGGCGTTCGCGGCGACCGATCCCCGGTTCAAGGTTCTGCATCAGAGAAACCGCGGCTGCGGTCCGGCGCGCAACACCGGTCTCGATGCCGCGGCAGGCGACTGGGTCGGGTTCCTGGACGGTGACGATATCCTGATGCCGGGAACGCTCGACAAAGTCCTGAAGCTTGGAGCTGAACCGGACGTCAACTGGATCTTCGGGAGCTACGCCGAATTCACGGATCATCGGGACGGGGCTCCGGCTCCGACGACGTCCGAGGGGCTAGAAACCCGGATCCCCGAGATGCCGCCCACCGGCACCCGGATGCGGGCGTTTGACTGGATGAAGGACGCGATTGACCGTCACCACTGGGTTCACTACTGCTGGATTCAGTTCGCGAGACGATCCTGGGTTGAGGCGCATCACTTCCGCTTTCCCCCGAGAAACGTCTTCCATCAGGATATTTTCTGGACCGCGGACCTCGCGGCCGAGAATCCCATCATGGTGTTTTCGCGCGATATCTTCGTCGCGTACCGCGTCTGGAGCGCGTCGACGAGCAATTCGAAGAAGCCCCGCGTCGGTAAGCGCCAGGGCTATTCCTACATGCATATCATCCGGTCGATCGTGCGGCTCGCGAATCGCCTGCGTCCTGAACACCCGGATGTCGCGGACGCCCTGATCCGCCACGCGGCGTTTGAGACCCGCCACTTCTACGGGATTCTGCATCACCGCGCGGTTCCCGCGGACCGGAAGCTGATGGCGAAAGTCTGGTGCCCGGAATACACGCCGGCGCTTTTCTGGCAGGGGCTGCCAAAGACCGGTTCCGGGATTTGGTTCGCCGTGAAGTTCGGGCTCACGCTCTTCAAGTACCGGCACTGCTGATAGAACCCCAAATAACGATTAAACCCCGCTTTGGTTCTTCCAAAACGGGGTTTTCGTTTGCCCCGAAGTCTGAAAGGGCAATAGAAATTATTAAGGTTCTATCAGCTGCTATCAGGCTCACTCAGTGCCAGATCGTCAGCGCCTCTGAGATTAAGACTGCTGTCGCGATGAGCGCGAGCGGCAGGAGCTTGATCGCGTAGTAACGGCGGCCGTGCGCCTCCTCGCCCTTCTGCCTCAGCCAATTCGGATTCACGTTTCTGAGCGCGTCCGTCTCCGCGAACCGAATCCGCGAGCTGACGGAGCTTGCGCCGGAGCCGGTGCTGCCGCAGAGCGGCGAGCTGCTGGAGGAAGCGGCGGACGGCGTGAGCGTGGTGATGGAGGAGATGAGCCTTGCCTATGAGGGCGAGCGGTGGGTGCTGAGCGGCGTCACCTTCCGCGCGGAGCCGGGGGAGATCGTCGCGCTGATCGGCCCGTCCGGCGGCGGCAAGACGACGATGATCCGCACGATGCTCGGCCTGATCGCGCCGGGGCGCGGGCGGGCGTTTCTGCGCGGACGGGACGGGCGCGAGGTGGCGATGAACGCCGCGCTGCGCGGCTGCTTTTCCTATGTGCCGCAGGGGAACACCATGATCTCCGGCACCGTTGCGGAGAATCTGCGCATGGTCGCGCCGTCGGCGAGCGATGAGGAACTGGAGCGTGCGCTGCGCGCGGCGTGCGCGTGGGAATTCGTGGAGCAGATGCCCGACGGTCTGCAAGCCGTCGTCGGTGAGCGCGGTCACGGGCTCTCCGAGGGGCAGGCCCAGCGGATTGCCATCGCGCGGGCGCTGCTGCGGGATGCGCCGGTGCTGCTGCTCGACGAGGCAACGTCCGCGCTGGACGTCGCGACGGAGCGGCGCGTGCTGCGCAGCCTGATGCAGAGTCACCCGAACAAGACCTGCATCGTCACGACGCACCGCCCCACGGTGATCGGCCTGTGTGAGCGCGTCTATCAGGTGGGCGGCGGCACTGTCCGCGAGCTGGGCAAGCAGGAAGCGCAGGCGCTGGCGATGGAATTTTAGCTTGATAAAAAGGCCGATAGCCTTTTTATCAAGGGGATATCGCTGCGCTCCATGCCTTGACTGGCCGCTGGCCAGTCTGCGACACTCCGCTGCGCGCAAAGAGTTTTTTGCGGCGTACACGCTGCCGCAAAAAACGGATCTTACATTTACAATCTAAGGCAGGCAGCAAAAAAAGTGGACTCACAGCGAAAAAACCTCTACAATGGTGTTTGCGGACAACCAAAAGGAGGGATACGCAGTGAGCCACTACAGACATCTTAGCATAGAAGAGCGGGAAAATCTATACCTCGGAATCAATCAAGGGAAAAGTATTCGCACCATAGCCAAAGAATTGGGACGATCTCCATCGACGATCAGTCGGGAGCTGCAGCGCGGGAAAAGCGGGCATCGAAAGTACCGGCCGTCGGTGGCGCAGTACCGATATGAACGGCGCAGAAAAAACTGCGGCCGCAAACCGATATTGTCCTCAGTTACGCTACGATCTATCGCGCCCTGAACAGTGGCCTGATAGATGAGGAAAAACCGAGATATATCCACAAATGCGACCGCTATTCGTTCCATCGGTCCCGTCAAGATTTATGCGCAAATTTATTTGCAGGCTCCGGCTGAATGAGGTCAGCCGGCAACAGCGGCGTCGTCCAGAGCCGCCTCCAGATGCTTCATATTCATGTATTTCTTGTTGCCCCACTGGGTGCCTGTCACATGGCGCAGCCGGGCGCAGACCAGCATCAGGGCAGAGTTGCCATCGGGGAACGTCCCCACCACGCGGGCCCTGCGGCGGATCTCCTGATTCAGCCGCTCGATCACGTTGTTGGTCCGGATGCGGGTCCAATGCTCGCTGGGAAAGTCGCAGTAGGTCAGCGTCTCCTCAATGCCGTCCTCGACCTTCTTGGCGGCCTCCTTCAGCTTCATGGCGCGCAGCTCGGCTACGGCAATCGCCGCCAAAACAGCAACATTTTCGTACTCCCCGCCCCAGTTGCGGCGCAGGTAGATGCCGTCCACGTAGACGTACGGATACCGTCCGCCCTGCAACGGACGGTTCCGCCAATCCTCGATGTGAACGTAGGCTTTCTTGTTCAGCTCACTGATGGTAGCGGGCGAGACCTTGCTGCCCCACAACGCCTCGGTGATGTCCTCCACCCGGCTACGCTTTCTCGAACTAATTCTTTGAGCTGCCCTTGATAATTTCCTCATTCAGCTGTACAATTTTCTCGGACATAGTTTGCTGTCTCCTTTTGAATGGTGTGTGGTAACTTCATTCTACCAGAGCCTGCAAGCTATGTCTTCTTTTATGCGATTTTCAATTTGCGCAACTTATTGTACATTATCAGGAACAAAGTGATAAATTCAAATTGTGAGGGAAAATACAGATGAATCAAGGAAGAATTATTGTGATTACAGGCTCACCGGGGACAGGAAAAACAACAACTGCGTCAATTGTCGCAAAGGAATCAGATATGGATAAATCAGTGCATATGCACACCGATGACTTTTTTCATTACTTAAGCAAAGGCGCAATACCACCACATTTGCCAGAATCCAACAAGCAAAATCTGGTTGTCATTGAAGCCTTTTTAGAAGCTGCAAAGCGATATGCTCGTGGCGGATATGATGTAATTGTAGATGGGATTGTCGGGCCATGGTTTTTGGAGCCATGGAAAGCTCTTGCCCAAGAAGATTACGAGGTACACTATATTGTATTAAGAGCGAGTAAAAAAGAAACTATGAAGCGAGCTGTGGAACGCTCAAAATTAGATAGAAAAACAAATATTGAATTAGTGGAAACAATGTGGGAGCAATTTTCCGGTTTGGGGATATATGAATCAAATGTCATAGACACAACTACATTCACAATTAAAGATACGGTTTCCGCAATAAAAGAAAGAGTTGCATGTGGGACGTCTTTACTATCTTAGACATTCCCATTTGTCAGGAAGATAGCAAAGCCAGCCGAGCCAGTCAACGGTCAAGATGAACGGCGCATTTCATGCGCCGCCGTTGACAGTCACGCCCGTCTTTGCTAAAAAGTAATCAAGGCGGGAAAGCCCTAAAATGGCTTCCCGCCCATTTCAATTTTTAGAAAAGAAACGCTCCAAAATCAGAAAGAGAGCGTCCAAGCACTTTGAGGGATTGGCCGCCTTGTCCACCCATTCAGCGGGACAGCGGGCGGAGGTCAAGGCCGGGTGTAAACCCGTTCATTTCAGCTTAGAAACCCTTCATAAAACGGGCTTATTTAGCGATATAAGGCTTTATAATAGAGAAGGAGTGAAACTTCTATTCAAGTTTAGAAACGCCTTCCATTAGTCCGAAAGAGACCTTAGAAAGAGAATTAAATCGTAAAGTATCAGGGAAAGAAATTCAACCGACTTTGGAGAGAATAGAGCAAAAAATGGTTCAAAATCAACACCAAGAAACCCCTGAATTTAAAGCAATTCAACAAAAATTGGAAAGCTTGCAGCTACCTACACCACCAATACCCAAAACACCTAAACTTCCAGGACTTTAAACCTTAAAAAAGGAAAAGAGTAGTTACCAAAAAACGGTAACTACTCTTTTTTTATAAAAACCTTTCCTCATGTTTGAAAAGCTGATCGAGAAATAAAGCACACAACGGTATTCTTTCTTTTTTCAGTTGGTACATTTTGCAGTCTGTAACGTGTCATTTACTGTTTGTTACCTTAACATATCCAGTCGAAAACACAAGGGTATATAAACGAGCAAGCTCGCCCTTGTGTTTTCTTTGTGTCTATGTTGCGTTCTCGTCACAGCAAACGACACGAACACACTGGCGAAAATGAACCAACAAAACGAAAAAAGAAAGGAGCGTATACTTCACAGACGGTGTTAAGGATACTTACCAGATGAAACCGTACATTGCACCGACCGCTGCTGAGTTGGAACAATTTCTTTCCTCTCTAAATTAAATCTTGCCGAAGCAGTGATGTGTCAGACTTTCCTGACACATCGCCGCTTTGCACTTCACAAAATCCGCTGCCAGGAGGTGATGAAATGAGTATGGTAAATGCTGACTCCGTTCAGCTATTCGCAATGCTGAAAAAAATGCAGGATTCCATTTCCTCCATCGAAACTACCAAAAAATCTGTAAAGATGAAATATGAACAGTTAGGTGCTGGATGGCAAGATAAAAAATACAACGAGTTGGGCGTGGTTGTAAGAGACTGCAACAAGGCTCTCAATGACATATTGGTAATTATGCTTCAAGCAGAAAAATATGTGGCTTTACTCGCCAAGAGCCTTAGTGAATACGAAAGTGTTCAACTAGGATCTACAAATGGAATATCTGCAAGCACACCTCAGACCAGTAGTTTTGCTGTTACACCATCAAGTGCAGATACAACCACCTTTGAGTCAAATACCTTTGGTTCTAATCTTGCATTTGTTCAAGACAGACTATCAGCTGAACGATATTTTTCCCGTGGAAATCACTATGAAGAATATCGAGATTATTGGGAGAACGGGAACTATACCTTTTCTCGAAATGAAAATCCAGAACTCGTATACGTTAGAGCAAGGGATATTGAAGGAGTTTATCTCAGTGACCGAGAACTTGGGAACCCGGAAGGATTTTGGACACGGAATGGTCGAGAGGGATGGTCGAGAGAAAACATTCTAAGGCGAGCTTCGCACATCCAAGATGTTCGTCAAAATACTGAGTCAGGAATGTCTTTGGATGAGCTTTCACAAAACCCAGTGTTAGATGATACCATTCGTAGCTATTACAATAATCCTGTCCAGGTTGCGCAGGTAGGTTCTTATTATGTATTTCAGAGTGATGGGCGACATCGAACACTTGCAGCTCAATCGCTTGATACATATATCCCGGTTTTAGTAACAGGTAGCTACACTCGAAATGATTAACAAATGAGGAGGTGAGTGTTTGAGCAACGTAAATGCTGATGCAACTCAATTACTGACAATACTGAAAAATATGCGGACCTCCATTTCTTCTATCGAAACTACAAGAAGTTCTGTGAAGATGAAATATCAGCAATTGGGAATTGGATGGAATGACAAGAAGTACGATGAGCTGGGAACTATCGTAAAAGATTGCAACAAAGCCCTGAATGATATTTTACAGATTATGCTTCAGGCCGAAAAATACGTTGCTTCACTTGCCAAAAGTGTACAAGAATATGATAATGTTAATTTGGACACTCCTTCTGCACGAAATTCTTTCCTCCAGGGTCTGCAAACACCTAATGTTGGTAATTCGTCTTATCAGTATTGCCTTGGCGTGCTAACCCAAGGTAGCACACCAGACGGATATATCGCTGTTATATCACAACGCCATGAAAATGCAGAGCAGAATGTCAGAGAAGTGTTTGACCATTTCGCTGGTAAACTGATGATACAAGATTCTGAATATCCACCGGATCAGACAGCACATTACTCACCGGGAAATTATATAGGGCATTCACGAGGAGTCTACTACAATGCAGCTTCTGATATGACAAATCCAAGAGGTGCAGGAACAACTTATTTCCACGAGCTTGCTCACATGATCGACCATGCTTCGTGCAACTATCGGAGCAATCTATCCAATACTCCAGAATTTGCTGAGGCACTGGTTGAGGACGGACAAAGAATCCTGAGCTTATATAACAATCTTCCAGTGGAAAAGCAAACTGCTTTTCTGACCCGTATTAGGCAGGATTCAGCTCACTCCTTCTCGGACTTAATTGATGCGACAACAAATGGTCAATTGCACGGAAATTATGGTCACTCAAGGAACTATTGGACGAGACCGGGCAATCTACAAGCAGAAGCCTTTGCCCACTTTTTTGAAGCGTCTATGGGAGACCAAGGCAAATTAGAGCTATTAGCAAATTTCTTTCCTACAGCGTTTGGTATTTTTTCTTCAATGATTGATTCTATTAGACCAGATAATCATGTTAGGGTCTTGAGCAGAGAAAGGTAGGTGCATACAATGGACAAAAACAAGAGCGTTGCAGATTTTATGAATAGCTTCCTTAATACACCTGAACCGAAAATTGATAATGAGTATTATGAAATCGAAGAACAGTATTTTCGGCAATTCGGTCATGGTGTCCCAAGGGAAATGTTGCCTGATAGCATTTCAACGGAACAAATTAAACAAGCCATGAAAAAATGCATTCTTTCCAAAAAGGATAATCTCTTTGAACTATTAGGCATCATTATCAACGATAATTATTTATATTAAGAAAAGGAACGACGACATGGATGAAGACAACATTATAACTTTGAATGATGAGAATGGGAACGAAGTTGAATTTGAATTTCTTGACTTAATACCGTATCGCCAGAACGAATATGTTGTCCTGCTTCCTATTGGAGATTCGGATGGGCAAGTTGTTATTTTGCAGCTGAAAGAAATTGACGATGAAACAGAAGAATATGTTGGTGTTGAAAACGAATTTGTGTTAGAGACTGTCTTTGCTCTGTTCAAAGAGCGAAACAAAGATTTCTTTACATTTGAGTAATTAAACAATGCAAGCTCAAACCAACAACACGATAAAAGGGGGGTGCATTATGGATATTTGGCATCGTGTAGGCAGAATTGTTCGCTTCTCAAACTTAGGAACTCTTCTGTTCTTTACTCTTAATATTCTGCTGATTGTTGCTGTGTTCGGTTCGTCAGGAAGCATTGTTGAACTGATTTGTATTTACTTTTTCACAGTAGCTATCAGCTTATCCCCATTAGGCGAAATGTGCCTGGCTGCCTTCGCAGGAGCAAGCGATATAAAAAGAGTAGATATAAAACTTCGAGTTGTCCCGCTGGTTCAATATGTTTTAGATAAAGCAAAAGAGAACACATCATACTGTCCTAAAAAAGTGAAAGTGAAGATTATCCATGATCCTGCTCCAAATGCATTTGCTCTAGGTAGGCAAACACTATGCATAACTGACGGATTGCTTTTACTCTCCGATGATATGATACTTGGAATTCTCGCCCATGAGATCGGACATCTCTCATACGGACATACTGTTATCCAATTATTGATTGGCGGGGGCAATATATTTATATCCGGGTGCCTCCTGTTAATCAAAATATCCTACTGGATTTTTTCTGCAATCATGGGGCTGTTCGCAATATGCTCTCGTAGTGGTGTAATGGGTATAATTACCGCAGTTTTCGCAGGAATATCAACAGCACTTTCTTGGTTATGGGTAAAGTTCTGTATGCTTTTTCTGATGTGGTCTATGAGACAAAATGAGTATCTGGCTGATGAATTTGCTTATAAAATTGGTTTTGGTCTTGAATTAGCGACGGTATTAGACCAACATATCTCAGATGTTCCGCATGATGGTTTTCTCAGTGCAATATACTCAACTCATCCATGCAACGATGATAGGGTTGCAGCATTGCAAAATTTAGGTGTACCCTATTCTCGATACTAAATTCATAATCTCACAAATTGGCAAGCAGTGTAAACCTGTACAGGTTCACTCATTTTCTCGATTTTCCCTTCGGTGCAATCTTCGCAAATTTGCTTGTTGGGGAAGCATCCCCAATCCCCTTTGAACATCATCTGCCGATGATGGCTACACGATTTTCAATCGTTTCTCAAAGAACAGTAGAATAAAAATTTGCCCATGGTTGAAAGCACCGAAATCGAAAAGCAAAAAAGCAGCCACGATCCGCACCCTTTGGGGAGTGCAGACCGTGGCTTTTTGCTTTAACGGAAGTTCTTCTTTTCCTCTTTCTCTTTCTCTTTTTCCTGCTCTTTCTGCCTGTCGATATTCAAAATCGTTTCAACCGTCCGTTTGGCAATCAGCAGTTCTTCTTTCTCTTTTCTGATCTGACGGTACTCAGCGTAGTCCTGCTTTTTCTGGACTGCCAGCTGATGAAACTCCTCATACAATGATTGCATGGACGGGAGCTTTGTAATCTGCAATTCATCAAAGGCTTGCTTCGCCGCTTTATGAATTGTGATTTCCTGACGGTGTTCTTCAAAGAATTTTTTGCTATATCCAGACTTGCGGTACTCGATATAAATTTGCCTTGTGTTGCGATAATTTTTGATGTGCTGCTGCAACGCCTGAACCTCAACCATACGTTTCTCTGCGACCTTGATAGAATCAGAAAGCGCATCGAACCGGGCAGACAGATTTTCAATATGAGCAGTCAGATCGTCGTAGTTGCCCAAGCCTTTTTCTTTCAGTAGGATTACCGTTCGGGCAGCTTCTTTTCGGTTGAACTTCTTCGCCCACTTTTCATAACCGACCGTCTTGCCCTCGGCCATCTTTGCCTGAATATCAATCAGCATCTGGAACTGCTTCGGGGCAGGAGCCTTGGCAGAGCCGCCTTTTGATTTGTGCAGGTTCTTGCCGGAGATAACCGCTTGAATTTCCTCTTTGCTATATCCTTCGCCCAGGGAACGCAGCCGAATGAAACGCTTCTGATTCTCGCCCTTGAACGCAGGCTGCTTTCCATCCTTGAACTCAAATCCCATGTCAGCCAGAGCCTGAACAAAGCCATCAAAGCTCTTTGGTTTCTGCTTCAGCACCGCATCAATCGCATCACATAATTCGTCACGCTGGGTACGCTTCTTGGGATAAACAGTTCTTTTCTGGCGCTCCCGATACGGCTTCGGTGTAATAATGGACAGCCCGTGTTCCAGGCAAACCATATCACTGAGTCTTTGCACCGCCAGACCGGAAAGAAAGAAGTTTTTGAATTTCCGTGTGGCATCCAGCGAGGTCGAATTATAAATGATATGATTGTGAATGTGGGATTTGTCGATGTGGGTCGCAACGATGAAAGCGTGTTTTCCCTTTGTCCATCGCATCGCTGTTTCATAGCCGACTTGGTTCGCTTCTTCCGGGGTGATTTCTCCCGGCTTAAAGGACTGGCGTATCTGGTATGCGATGATATTGTTCTTCTGCTGTCTGCCGGTAATATGCTGATACTGCCGTTTGGAAAGCAGAAATTCCTCATCTGCTGTCTTTGGATCACACTCATAGGAACTGATAAATTCGCCATCATTGGTTTTTGCGGCATTTTGTGAGTAGTCGGTTCTGTCTGCCAAACATTGAGCGACCGTCTTTCCCTTATTCACATGGAGTGCAATCAATCTTGTCGCTGCCATTCCCATCACTTCCTTCCCAAAAAGAAAAAGCCACCGGTCGGTGACTTTTCTCTGATATTATCTTATGACCTGATAAATGCTCCCAGACTTTCTCCAATATTCTCGACTTTCATAACAGCCCAGACGAGCAAGAACACCGCTGCTATTGTCGCAATTCCAAGAACCACAAGAATAAGCAGGGACTGCCACAAAGCCTTTACAATGCAGTAAATCGCAGATCCGCCAATGACCAAGAGCAATAAACCAATTACATAGGACACAACATTTGTAAGCAGATTTCCAAGAATGCAAATCACTTTTACAACGAACAGCACCGGCAGTGCCAATATCTTCAATACCAGCTTCATAGGCTCAACCCCTTTCTTTTAATTATATTGTACAAGGGTATCTGCCATAACGCAATGATGTCAACCCTTATGTAAAAGCCGCAGCCGAAACTGCGACTTCCCAACAAGTTGTCGGATTACTGGATTGAGGACAGGCGAACAAGAACTTCTCTCATGTCCGTCCAGATCTCCTCCAGCCGTTTTTGCAAATCCTCAATGTCAGCACGATAGATGCTGCCTGTTTCGTTCGCTCGCTTTGCGTACTGGTTCAGGTTGTTGGAGCAGATTCGCAGGAGCGAAACCAGGGCTTTCACATCCTGCAAATCCAGTCTGATACAGTAACCATCCAGAGCCATTTTCCGCAGATAGGCTCCCATGCTGCGGATGCCAAGCTCGTCCATCTTCTCATGGATTCGCTCGACCTCCTCCTTGGATGCAAGGAAATGAACATCCTGATCTCGCTTTGCCATTACAACACCTCCTCACGGGTTTCAGAGTATTTTGCAGGCGGGATATGCTCCGCTTTGGATTTCAGATCAGCCAACACAGAAGGACGCTCTGACTCGCTTCTTTCGTCACGATTTTCCACAGAGTCCTCCATATTCAGGGCTGCATCCAGTTCTGCCAGTCGCTGACTTTTGGCTGTCAGCTCTGCTTCCTGCGGGAACGGTTTTCCAACCTCCGCCTTGGCTGCTTCCTGCTGATTGTAGAGATTATTCAACTGCTCATTGGCTCGTTCTAAGCGCTCAAGGATGCCTGCAAGGGCATTGTCCAGTCGGGTGATATTTCCTCGTGCGTCCGTTCCAAGGGCTACTCTGTGGCTCACAGCGCCCTTCAGGGTCACATCGAACTCGTTCCGGAAACTGTCAAACGAAAGCTCCATCTGAAAGCCACGGTAACTGCCAAGAGGAACCGGATCGGCACTTTTCGTGTCCTTACAAGCCGCAAGGAGGATTTCACCGGCATCTGCCTTTTCGGTGTAGGCTTTGCCCATGATTTCCATGCCGCAAAAGCCATCGGCAATCTGCGGGTGTGCTTCCACGGTTTTAATATCAGCTTCAAAGCCATGAATATAGCCTGTCTGCTTTTCAATCTCAGCCGGGAAGTATTTCAGAAGCTTATCTTCCATACGGTACTGCTGGCTCTGGTGGTCAGCTTTCAGCACCTTCATCATGCGGATCAATTATTTCATAAGTCTGCACATTCTTAAGTACTCCATCCTGATGGATACCCGAAGAATGTGCAAATGCATTGCGTCCCACAATGGCCTTATTAGCCTGTACCGGCATATTCATCAGACTCGATACCATGCGGCTGGTAGGATAAATCTTCTGAGTATTGATATTCGTCTCAATATCAATCTCGTGATGGCTCTTAATAATCATTGCTATCTCTTCAAGGGCTGTATTTCCGGCACGTTCACCGATGCCGTTGATGGTAACTTCTACCTGACGGGCACCGTTCAATATACCGGCCATCGTGTTGGCAGTAGCCATTCCCAAGTCATTATGACAATGGGTAGAAATAATCGCATTCTCGATACCTGCTACATGATCTACCAAATATTTAATTTTCGCTCCATACTCTGAAGGCAGACAATATCCCGTCGTATCCGGAATATTCACTACAGTAGCTCCTGCTTTAATAACTGCCTCGATCACACGGGCCAGATATTCATTATCCGTACGTCCGGCATCCTCCGCGTAGAATTCCACATCATCTACAAATCGACGGGCATATTTCACCGCTGCTACAGCACGTTCTATGATTTCCTCTCGAGTTGAGTTAAACTTATATTTGATATGCGAATCTGAAGTTCCGATTCCCGTATGAATACGCTTATGCTTAGCAAATTTCAAAGCATCCACAGCTACATCTATATCTTTTTGCACCGCACGTGTCAGCGCACAAATTGTAGGCCACGTCACAGCCTTTGAAATTTCAATCACAGAATTAAAGTCACCCGGACTGGAAATAGGAAAACCTGCTTCAATCACATCTACCCCCAAAACTTCCAAAGCCTTTGCCACCTGAATTTTTTCCACTGTATTCAATTGGCATCCCGGTACTTGTTCACCATCACGAAGGGTGGTATCGAAAATAAATAATCTGTCGCTCATATTCTTTTATTTTAATCTGATTATACACCATCAAAAAAGCCTTTCACACAAGGAAGTGAGAAAGGCTTTCGTATATTTTCATTATACACATTTACGCGCGACACTCACTTCCCCCGACCTTTGCCAGCAGAATAATAATACCACACAGTAGAATATGTATAAATGATTGATTCATGTTAATTGTCTCTTTTAATGTTTGACGATGCAAAGGTAGAGATTATTTCTTAGCCTCCAAATAATACGTTACTTTTTTATTGATAAAAATATCATTTCATAAGAATAACACCATTATAATAACAAATATATCACAACCAAAGTCTATAGATTCACCTACAAAAAATGGGAATAAAGTACTGTCAGATACCTTATTCCCATTTAATTATACGGTCGCTACTTGCTGATTATTTCTTATCGCAAGCTTTTTTTGCACAATCTTCTTTCTGAGGGCACTCTGTTTTCTGATCGCACGCAGCTTTATCTTTGCAACAAGCTTTTGTAGAATCACAAGCAACAGAATCACTTTTACAGCAAGTAGCAGCAGATTCCGCTGCTTCTACAGCTACTGAAGTCGAGTCTGCTGCAGCATCTGAATTAGCTGTTTTGTTGCCACCACATGAAACCATTGCAAAAGAAAATGCCACCATTGCAGCAGCTAAAAAGAATTTTGTCTTCATACTTAAAATATTTGCTTTAAACGTTTATAAATACTCGATTGCAAATATAAATAAAAATAAGTAATCTACCAAAAACAAGTCATCCCCTCCGGTCTTTCGACCGAAGGGGATGAACCATCTAAAAAA
>OGYW01002264.1_pt1 | contig 15061 bp, 13 predicted proteins | sample 1576621 | NCBI WGS metagenome assembly OGYW01 (sample SAMEA3541528, study PRJEB24748) | human gut metagenome | biome: human gut; feature: human-associated habitat; material: faeces | place: China | collected 2012 | reverse complement strand
TGAATCCTGGAAGTGAGCGTAATTACTATGAGATTAATGGGATTAGACTACGGTTCCAAGACGGTGGGCGTTGCCGTCAGTGATCCACTGGGACTTACCGCACAAGGTGTGGAGACTGTCTGGCGCAAGCAGGAGAATAAGCTTCGCCAGACGATGGCACGGATTGAAGAACTGATTTCGGAGTATCAGGTAGAGCGTATTGTACTTGGATATCCGAAGAACATGAACAATACGATTGGAGAACGTGCCCAAAAATCACTGGAATTTAAAGAAATGCTGGAGAGACGTACAGGTCTTGAAGTGATCATGTGGGACGAGCGTCTGACAACAGTAGAAGCCAATCGTACTTTAATGGAAGCCAGTGTGCGCAGAGAGAACCGCAAGCAGTATCTGGATCAGCTGGCTGCTGTTTTTATTTTGCAGGGATATCTGGATTCCCTGTCCTGTTAGGAGATTAATAAGATGGAGAAAATTAAATTTCAGCTTGAGGACGGAACAGAAGCGGAGTTTTATGTAGAGGAGCAGACTAGGATCGGAGGAGTTGCATATCTTCTGGTATCTGATTCTCAGGATGATGAGGCGACAGCCTATATTTTTAAAGACGTGTCAGAGGATGACAGTCAGGAAGCCTGCTATGAGATGGTCGAGGACGAGGACGAACTGCAGGCAGTTTTTAAAGTATTTGAACAGATGTTAGATGACGTAGACCTTGAAATGTAGCATGGAGGTGTAGTACTTGAGTAACGAAAATAACAACCAGTTTAATAATGAAGCGCGTGAAAATCATGACGGACAGTTCGGACATGGTCAGAAGAGGCCATACAACAGACCGAAGAATTATAAATATAAACCACAGCACAGAAACTCTTATGGAAGAAAACCAATGCAGGACCGCAAGGCTCCGGCAGATAAAGAGAAGAACGGAATACAGGTACCATTTAAGGCTGCGATAAAGAATTCTTCCCGCAGACCGAAGAAACCAACATCTAAATTAAAGATCATTCCTCTGGGTGGTCTGGAACAGATTGGAATGAATATCACAGCATTTGAATATGAAGACAGCATTGTTGTGGTAGACTGCGGTCTTGCTTTCCCGGAAGATGATATGCTTGGTATCGATCTGGTCATCCCGGATGTTACTTATCTGAAAGAAAATATTTCCAAAGTAAAAGGCTTTGTGATCACACATGGACATGAGGATCATATCGGTGCGCTTCCTTATATCCTGAAAGAGGTTAATGTTCCGGTCTATTCGACAAAACTTACACTTGGACTGATCACAAATAAACTGAAGGAACACAACCTTGTACGTTCCACAAAACTAAAAGAAGTAAAACATGGACAGGTTATCAACCTTGGTGATTTTTCCATTGAATTTATCAAAACAAATCATAGTATCCAGGATGCTTCTGCACTCGCAATTTATTCACCTGCAGGAATTGTTGTCCATACAGGTGACTTTAAGGTGGATTATACACCGGTATTTGGTGATGCGATCGATCTGCAGCGTTTTGCCGAGATCGGTAAGAAAGGTGTACTTGCACTGATGTGTGACAGTACGAATGCAGAACGTCCGGGATTTACCATGTCAGAGCGTACGGTAGGACATGTATTCGATAATCTTTTTAATGAACACAAAAATGCACGAATCATCATTGCGACATTTGCATCTAATGTAGACCGTGTACAGCAGATTATTAATACCGCATATAAATTTGGACGTAAAGTAGCTGTAGAAGGACGAAGCATGGTCAATATCATTTCCGTTGCTTCTGAACTCGGATATCTTCGTATTCCGGAAAATACTCTGATCGAAATTGACCAGGTAAAAAATTATCCGGATGAAAAAGTTGTTCTGATCACAACAGGAAGCCAGGGTGAATCCATGGCGGCTCTTTCCAGAATGGCTGCGAATATCCACAAGAAGATTACAATTAAACCGAATGATACTATCATTTTCAGTTCAAATCCGATTCCTGGAAATGAGAAAGCCGTTTCCAAGGTTATCAATGAGCTGTCCATGAAGGGTGCAAAGGTTATTTTCCAGGATGTTCACGTATCCGGACATGCCTGCCAGGAAGAAATCAAACTGATCTATTCTCTGGTAAGACCAAAATATGCGATTCCGGTTCATGGTGAATACAGACATCTGACTGCACAGAAACATGTCGTAGAAGATCTTGGTATTCCGAAAGAGAATATCTTTATCCTTGCTTCCGGTAATGTTCTGGAGCTGGATGCAAACAGTGCAGCAGTTACCGGCTCTGTTCATACAGGTGCGATCTTTGTAGATGGTCTGGGGGTTGGTGATGTCGGTAATATCGTACTTCGTGACCGTCAGCATCTGTCAGAGGATGGTATCATGATTGTTGTTATGACACTTGAACGCCACAGCAATGTGGTTCTTGCCGGACCGGATATTGTATCCAGAGGATTTGTCTATGTAAGAGAGTCCGAGGATCTGATGGAAGATGCAAAAGAAGTCGTAGAAAATGCGTTAGATTCCTGTCTGGAACGTAACATTACAGATTGGGGCAAGATCAAGAATACAGTAAAAGATGCACTCAGTGATTTCCTGTGGAAGCGAACAAAGAGAAGTCCGATGATCCTGCCGATCATTATGGAGGCATAAATAACATGGATGCTGTAAACAGAAACATTCATCTTCTTCTGAATTCTATCCAGAAGAGCGATGTGTACAGAACTTACAAGAAACAGGAGGCAATCCTGGAAAAAAATCCGGAACTGGTCTCGAGAGTGCAGCATTTCCGGTCAGATAACTTCCGGCTTCAGAATGAAGAAAGAGGAAATTTGCTTCAGGATGCGGAACAGCTGGCACGAGAATCAGCAGAACTTCGAAGAAATCCGGAGGTAAATGCTTATCTTGATGCGGAACTGGCACTTTGCAGGATGATGCAGCAGATTTGTAAGACATTGACAGATGGAATTGAGATCAAGGTGCCGGAAATCTGAGCAGTGCAGTTTGATGAGATATAATCAGTACACAGAAAGGAGCAGATATGGGAGATACCAAAGACCGGGTAGGTGCGGCTGGAGTGATCGTTGCAGGAGGATTTTTTAAAATAGCTTTGTATGTTTGTGTGGCTGTCCTCGTGATCTGGATCGGTAAGGTTACCTACCAGTTTGGGTATAACGTTTTTAACCAGCAGGCGATGAACCCGGGAGAAGGACAGGAAGTAACTGTTGTGATCAAAGAAGATGCAACAAGTTATGATATCGCAAAGACATTAAAGAGTAAAGGACTGATCGAGGATACGCTGGTGTTCTGGGTACAGGAAAAACTTTCAAATTACAGTGGGAAAATGAAACCAGGCACATATCTACTCAGTACTGCCTATACACCAAACAGGATCATGGGAATTCTTGCAGGTGATGCAGAGCAGGAAGGAGCAACTTCGTGATCGTAGAAGAGAGAATGCGTACGTTTATTAATTCCCTTGATGCAGGGAACACTCCATTTCTTGATGAACTGGAGTGTTCTGCGTTGTCTGAGGGAGTTCCGATCATTCGTAAGGAGATGCAGAGCTTTATAAAGACACTGCTGGCACTTAAGAAGCCGCAGCGTATTCTGGAAGTGGGGACAGCCGTTGGCTTCTCCACACTTCTTATGTGTGAGTACAGTCAGCCTGAAATGCATATCACAACGATTGAAAATTATGAAAAGAGAATTCCAAAGGCAAGGGAGAATTTCCGAAGAGCCGGCCGTGAGTCGCAGATTACCTTTTTGGAAGGAGACGCAGGGCAAATTCTGAAAGAACTTTCGGGATCATATGATCTGATTTTTATGGATGCGGCCAAGGGACAGTATATTCATTGGTTGCCGGATGTGGTGCGGCTGCTTGCCCCGGGCGGAGTCCTGATGTCAGATAACGTACTTCAGGAGGGCGAGCTGATTGAATCCCATTATCTTGTGGAACGAAGAAACCGTACGATTTACAAGCGTATGAGAGAGTATTTGTATGAACTGAAACACCATCCACAGCTTATGACAAGTATTATTCCGCTGGGAGACGGCGTGTCTTTGAGCGTTAAGGAGGAAGCATGAGAAATATAGAGTTACTGGTACCTGCAAGCAGTCTTGAAGTACTGAAAATAGCCGTTGTATTTGGTGCAGATGCGGTATATATAGGTGGAGAAGCATTTGGCCTCCGCGCAAAAGCCAAGAATTTTACACATGAAGATATGGCAGAGGGAATTGCGTTTGCACATGAACATGGAGTAAAGGTTTATGTGACAGTAAATATTCTGGCGCATAATGACGACCTTCCGGGAGTCAGAGAATATCTGCAGGAGCTGAAAGAACTGAAACCGGATGCACTGATCATTGCAGATCCGGGAATTTTTACCTATGCCCGTGAAATTTGTCCGGAAATAGAATGCCATATCAGTACACAGGCAAACAATACAAACTATGAGACATACCGTTTCTGGTATAAGCTCGGCGCGAAACGTGTCGTAACGGCAAGGGAACTTTCTTTGAAAGAAATCCGTGAGATCCGTGAACATATTCCGGATGATATGGAAATCGAGACTTTTGTTCATGGAGCAATGTGTATTTCTTATTCCGGAAGATGCCTGCTCAGCAATTATCTGGTTGGAAGAGATGCGAATCAGGGGGCATGCACACATCCGTGTCGTTGGAAATATTCTATTGTGGAAGAAAAACGTCCTGGTGAATATATGCCGGTATTTGAGAATGAGAGAGGAACTTATATCTTCAACTCCAAGGATCTCTGTATGGTAGAGCATATGGATGATATCCTGAACAGTGGTATCGACAGCCTGAAGATTGAAGGACGCATGAAGACTGCTCTTTATGTGGCAACTGTTGCAAGAACTTATCGCAAGGCAATTGATGATTATATGGAGGCTCCGGAAAAATATAAGGCAAATATGTCCTGGTATCAGGAACAGATTTCCAATTGTACGTACCGTCAGTTTACGACAGGATTCTTTTATGGCAAACCAGATGAACATACGCAGATTTATGACAACAATACGTATGTAAAAGAATATACTTATCTGGGATATGCAGAAGAAGTTGATGAAAATGGTTTCGCACATATTACGCAGAGAAATAAGTTTACTGTTGGTGAGATGATTGAGATCATGAAACCGGATGGCAGAAATATCACAGCAACCGTTCGTGCAATCTATGATGAAGATGGAAATTCTGTAGAAAGTGCACCGCATCCGCAGCAGAAACTTGCCGTAGACCTTGGAACAGAGATTGAAAAGTATGATCTCCTTCGAAGGGCCGAGGCATAAAATACAGACGAATCTGTAAAACAGAACTTAGAATAAAAAGAGAGCAGATATCCTCATGAGAAGTGATATCTGCTCTTTTTTATTTAATGAAAAATTTAGCGACTGCGCACAGGGGCATTCATAACAAGCTGAGCGTTGGCATTCCACTGACTACCATTTACAGGGGCTGCCATAACCTGAATTTTAGTTACTTTACTGCGATATTTCCATTTCGCAAGAGACGTTTTTAAACGGACAGTTTGATCAGCAGGTACAATTCTGGCACATTCGAAGATATGTTTTCCACTGTAAAAGCGCAATTTGATCTGTACATATCCATTCTGTGCACCACTTGCGCGGAGCGTTGTGCAGAAATTTGGATATGATTTAAAGGAAAGACTGCGTTTCATTTTTTGTGAGAATCCCCATAAACTGTTTTTGTTTCGTCGGATATCATGAAGAGCAGTAAAGGTATTTCCTGTTTTATGTGAAGTTGTAACAGCACCATAAGGAGACCAGCTCTGATATATGGAAGCACCGCGGCGATATGCATTTACCTGTTCAAGTGCTCCGATGGTACAGTTTGATTTGTTATAGAGTTTGGAACTGTATGAAGGGATCAGCGATTTCCAGTTGCTGACACCGATCGTGGATGGAATAAATGCGGTTTCGGAAGCAGAACGACTGCTGTCCATATATTTAAAGACACTCCAGGATCTTTTCTTTGTGTTGGCAGATTCAAAATCAGCAGATCTGGCGTCGGTTGTCCATAATCCAAGATTCAGTCCCTGTTTGATCTCTTCTTTGTGGTCGATCTGACGATGAATGATCAGTGAGTCGATCATATTATCTGATTCAGCAAGAAGGTAACTGTAGGCAACCGCAGCTGCCTGCAGATTTTCAACATTGTGTTTTCTCTGAACAGAAGTATAACCGGTCTCGGACAGAATGATCCTTGTTTTTGAACCATATTTCTGACGTATATAGCTGGTCAGCAGGCGGATATTTCCCATATTGATCACAGGCGTTGTAAGTGATTTGGTGAGCTGCCCGTTTGTATTCGCCCAGAAACGAGGCTCTGTCAGTGGAGAACTGTATGGGTGATATGCAAGGTTCCATTGCAGATTTCCACCGGCACGTATTTTTGAAGCAAAAGAATCCAGCATTTTTCGTGAAGCAAAGGTTCCATTCACATAATTTGTATTCCACAGATGATCAAGTGAAATATAAACTCTTGCATTAGAATAAACACTGACCAGTGTATTATAGGCAAGACGAAACTGATCTGCATAAATCTGAGAATACTGTCTCAGTGTCTGGGAACCGGCGTAATTATAAGTGTTGTAATTATTGACTTCATTTCCGATGATCCAGTTGGAAATCTGTCCGTATTTTTTTGTGGAAGTACTGTAACGTCTGGCCAGAAAATTCAGTGTTGCCTGCAGCTGCTTTCTCGCAGAACGGTCTTTGGTATTCCAGGCATAAAAAGCATGTCCCTGCTGGCGTCCCTGTGGATAGATCAGGCTGGTCAGGTCACTGCGCCAACTCAGAAGCAGAACAGCAGAATTTACAGATGAAGTGGAATTCAGTGCAAGCAGCTGTCTGTCGTAATAAGAGACAGAATCTTTTACAAACCAGTAAGTTTGTCCCTGGTATTTCCAGGAGTAAGAGTACCTGGAATTTTGAAGTGCCGGTGGTGCGATCAGCTGACTGAAATCAATATTGATCACAGAATTTCGTACATTCAGTTCTTCCGCATCTTCCATCATGTCAGCATTGACCTGAAGTCCCTTTTTGGAGATGGACTTTGGAAAACGATATCGATATTTGGCCAGTGCACCGGGGTTGGAAATAAATCTGCGTGTGCTGATATAAGTATATTTCCCACTGGAATTCCGAGAAGCGACAGCAAAACCGGAATTCAGAAGGTTGACACCACCGGAGTTTAATTTACAGGTAAATGTCATTTTTTTTGATTTTTTACAGGATGCTACTGGCCTGGCCGACATGCCCGGAGTCAGTGCAAAAAGGTAACAGCGAGATCCGGATATTTTACGTGGATTTGCCGTGACAGCGGTTACGCGGACTTTGCTTTTTCCTGAAATCTTACAGCTACTGATCGTTACAGGCCGTGAGGCTGCAGAGACTGAAGCGGGTGCAAAACCTGTTCCGATCAAAACAGTACAGAGCAGAAGAATCATCAGTTGTTTCAATAGTTTGTGCATATATACAAAGCCTGATCGTTCAGTTGTATCTGTCATATGAATAGAAAACCTCCTTCCGACTGAAGACATCTCAGTCTGTTTCTAATTTTAGAGTATTTCTGACAGAAAATCAACCGAAGAGAGTTTTTAATTTTTTTAATGCGTTTTTTTCGATTCTGGAGACATAGGAACGACTGATATGAAGCTGATCGGCGATTTCACGCTGTGTCATTTCGTTGTTTTCAAACAGTCCATAACGACAGCAGATGACCTGGTATTCTTTTGGTGTCAGGATATCCTTCATAGAAGAAAAAAGAAATCGTATATCCTGACGGGTAGAATATTCTTCTACGATATCCACCGGCGGACTTTCGATAATATCCAGCAGACTGATCTCATTTCCCTCTTTGTCTGTTCCGATCGGTTCATAAAGAGAAACTTCACGTGAACATTTTTTTCTTGCACGCAGCATCATAAGAAGTTCGTTATCAATACAGCGGGCGGCATAAGTGGACAGCCTGGCAGAACGTTCTGAATTGAAGGTGGAAATAGCCTTGATCAGTCCGATCGTACCGATAGAGATCAGGTCTTCCAGTTCTTCTCCGTTTCCCTGATATTTTTTTGCAACATGGGCAACCAGACGAAGATTACGTTCGATCAGAATACGTTTTGCTTCCGGATCCCCTTCCTGGCAGCGTCTGAGGCAGAGCTGTTCCTCTGCTGCGGTCAAAGGTTTCTGAAAAGTTTTCAAATATCCACCTCAAAAGGGGCTTCTATATAGAATATGTCAGAGGCTGGAGCAACGTGCTTTTCCCATAAAATTATATGATTTGCGTATCCTCAGGATGTAGTGTATAATAAATTTTATATGAGAAAAATACACTTTCAAGGATAATCAGGTGAACTATTTTGAAAAAAAAGATAGAACAGATACTCAATGGAAAATTCAAATATGATCAGCCGGAACTCCTTTTTTCAAAAGAAAAACTGGAGATAAAGATCAAAGCAGGAACGACTACACAGGGGGAGCTGTATCTTGGAACGGAGAACAATGATAAGATACAGGGATATATTACTTCCTCAGATCGAAGATTTGTTCCGGGAAACAGTCGGTTTTCGGGTACAACCGTACGGCTGCCTTATGGAATTGACGCAGTGGGAATGCAGGCTGGTGATATATGCAGAGGCTGGCTCTGTGTGACTTCCAGCATAGGAGAGTACAAGCTTCCGTTTGCAATTGAGGCAATAAAAGAAGAAATCATAAGTTCTGTAGGAAAAGTTGATGATATGCAGACATTTTGCGAGATTGCCAGAAAAGATTTTCGAGAAGCTTATCATCTTTTTACCGAAAAAGATTTTTGTATGATGTTCAGGAAAGCAGACAAAAAGCAGAAAGCGTTGTATGCAGGTCTGTCCGGACAGCCAGTAACTTATCAGCATCTGGAGGAATTTCTGATCAGTCTGAAGGAAAAAGATCCTGTTTCCGTATCCTTAAAAACTACCGCAGCAGAATTTTATAATGTAGAAGAAGATATGCAGGAATCTTTTGAAATACACAGAAGCGGATGGGGACATCTTCGCCTTGAGATCGAGACAAAGGGGGAGTTCCTGGAGCCAGAGCGTCATGTGATAACGGATGAGGATTTTATTGGAAGCAGTGTTCAGATCAACTATCTTGTTCATGCAGATCAGTTAAAAAGAGAAAATCACATAGGCGAGATCATTGTAAGAAGTCCGTATCAGGAACTGACGTATCATGTCCTTGCATCGAGGGGAGCGCGCATTCATATTGATGTACACAGAGAAGAAAAAAGGCACAAACTTGCACTTGTGAAGGATTATCTTGAATATCAGGAAAACAGGATCAATTTTCAGACATGGAAAGAAAATGCAGGGTTTGAATTAAATCAGCTGAGGGAAGCAGGCTGCGAATATCCAGAGTACCAGTTCCTGGAGGCATATATGGCACATCTGGACGGAAAAGATGATGTGGCAAAAAAAATCCTCAAGAATTTTCACGGTAAAGAATTTACAAGAGAAGAACTGGAAACAGCCGGAACTTATCTCTATCTCTGTACAGTGACCGGTTTGTATAAGGATCGGGGACAGGCAGTATGGAAATTGCAGAATTTTTTCAGGCAGAAAGAGGACAGTTTCCAGCTTTTGTGGCTGTTGCTTCAACTTGACAGTACATATCGTACCACACCATCGAAAGTACTGTTCATGATGGAAGAACTATATGAAAAAGGCTGTACAAGTCCGCTTCTTTATATAGAAGCCTGGAAGATGATCAGTGAGGATGTTTCTCTGCTTCATCGTCTTACCCCGTTCTGGATGCAGGTATTCTGCTATGCTGGTAAACATGATCTGCTTACCGAAGAGCTTGTGATGCGTATGGCATATCTCTCCGGATATGAAAAAAAATTCTATGGAAGTCTGTATCAGGCGCTTGCAGCCGGATATGAGAAATTTTCATCAGATGATGTGCTGGAGGCTGTCTGCAAATATATCATGAAGGGGGAACCACGCAGACCGGTATATTTCAAATGGTTCTCGCTTGCGGTAAGCAGAGGATTACGTATCACCAGATTATTTGAATATTATGTGGAAACCATGGATATTACATATAGAAGACAGCTGCCGAAGCCGCTTCTGATGTATTTTGCGTACAATGACAATTCACTTGGTGATGCACGCAAGGCTTATGTATATGCGAGTGTGATCGCATTTAAAGAAAAAGATCCGAAAACATATGAAAATTATAAGGATAATCTGGAACGGTTTGCCTATCGCAAACTCAGAGAAGGACAGATGGATGAAAATTATGCGATCCTGTATCAGGAATTCCTGTTTGATCCGGTAAGTGCTGAAGATGGAGAAGCAATCGCTCCGAAGATGTTTACCTATCGTCTGTACTGTGATGACAGCAAAATCCGACAGGTGATCGTGCGGCACAGTCAGTTTGCAGAGGAAGAAATCTACCCTTGCAATAAAGGAATTGCATATCCGAGAATCTATACAGATGATGCGGTGATCCTGTTCCAGGATGATAAGCAGAGACGTTATGTTTCTACAATCCCATACAATCTTACAAAGCTCACAGATGAAAGCAAGGCAGTACCGGAACTTCTGGAACTGGGAGTCAGAGAACGGGGACTTCTGCTGTATTATTGCGAATCGACAACGCTGAATGCGGATAATCTGGAGTATTTTCAGAGTCTGGCAGAACTTGAGGACTGTACAGAAGAGTATAGAAATTCTGTAAGAAAACAGATTCTGGATTACTATGCTGCGAATGTTCAGGATCAGAAGCTTGATAAATATCTTGAAAAAATGGATTTCCGTCAGTATGCACAGGTTGACCGTACGACACTGCTTGAAGTATTGATCATCAGAAGAATGTTTCGTCAGGCAATGGTGATTGTAGAAGAATTTGGTTATGAAGGACTGGATCTGAGCTGCCTTCTCAAGATGACAAGCCGGATGATCTTGAAAAGTGACATGGCAGAAGATGACGAACTTCTGGCACTGGCATCCGAGGTTTACCGGAAGGGTAAATATGATGAAGTGATCCTGCATTATCTTATGCTGTATCGGTTTGGACCACTGGATGAACTTATTTCGATATGGAAGAGTGCCAGAGGATTCGAAATGGATACGTATGATCTGGAAGAAAGAATCTTAAGTCTTCTGATCTTTACGGAAGATTACCGTAAAGAGGGGGAAGCTGTACTGGAATCTTATGTGAAGCAGTCCGGAAAAGAACGAATCACAGGAGCATACCTTACACTGGTTTCTTATGGCGTTTTTGTCAGAGAATATACAATGAGTACGTTCATCAGAAGCAGGCTGGAATATGCATTTACCAGTAAGTGGCCGGTTAATCTTATCTGCAGACTGGCGCTTCTGCAGGAAATTTCCAGAGAAAAAGATCCAAAACCGGAATATGTGGGAATAGCACAGAGCATACTGGAAGAGTGTGCAAAAGAAAATCTGAAATTTGCGTTTTTCCGCAAACTCTCACCGGAACTTTTGAGTCCATATCAGTTGGATGACAAAACATTTGTGGAATGTCGTGCAGTACCTGGGGCAAAGGTTACGTTGTTTTACAGACTGGATACCGGACTTGGAGCAGAGACAGCATATAAATGCGAACCTTTGAAAGAAATGTATCAGGGCATATTTGTAAGGACATTTACTTTGTTTTACGGGGAGACACTGCAGTATTATTTCCAGATCGATGAGGGAGATAAAGACAATACAAAGAAGACTTCGGAACGCAGCGTTTCAATGAAAAAAGTCGAGGGTGCCTCTGGAAGCAAGTATCAGATGCTGAATCAGATGTTGTCTGCAAGAAGACTGGACAAAACGCAGGAAGTGACAGACAGTCTGAAAGATTATCTCAGACAGGAACAGTATGTGAAAAACATGTTTAGCATAGAGAAGGAAAGCGGAAGATGAATGAAACAAGAGACTTGATAATAGGAATTGATTTTGGAAAAGAATATTCTCAGATCTGTTATTATGACCGCAAGGCAGAGGAACCGCGTTCACTTCCCGTAAAAGTGGGAAGCAGCCAGTTTGAAATGCCGACCTGTCTTTGCCTGCGCCCAGACCGCAAGACATATTGTGCGGGATTGGAAGCAGAATATTTTGCAAGAGAAAAAGGTGGATTTCTCGCTGGAAACCTTTATGAGATATCAGCACAGAACGGACCGGTAGCGGTTGGAGGTGAAAAAAAAGAAGCATGGGAGCTTCTTGCACATTATCTGCATGAGATGCTGAAACTTACAGGGATTGCGGAAGTAGAAAAAAACATCCGGAGTCTGTCGATTGCCATGGACAGTCTGAATGCTGTACAGGTAGAAAATCTTCAGCGGGCATGCAGAGAACTGGGAATCCCGGAAGAACGTACGATTCTTCTGGATTATGAAGAGAGTTTTTATTATTATGTTATGACACAGAAGATAGAAACCTGGAACAGAAGTGTAGGCTGGTACAGCTTTGAACAGCAGAAGGTAAGTTTTCGACGCATGTCCATGAATTCAGGAACACGACCGGTACTGGTACATCTGGAAGAGCCTGTTACAACGACTCTGAGTGCGAAGGTAGAGGAGCGGGATGCAGAATTCTATACATTTATCAAGAACACACTTGGTAAAGAATTGTATTCCAGTATTCAGATCAATGGAGAGGGATTTGACCAGGAATGGGCACAGAAATCTGTGAAGCTGTTATGTTATCAGAGAAGAAAAGTTTTTTATGGAAATAACCTGTTTGCAAGAGGAGCCTGCAGCGCAGGAGCAGAACGGGTGATCAATCATGACCTGAAAGACTATCGTTATATGAGCAGTTCGCTGGTACTTTCTGATGTTGGAATGGAGCTGCGTGTCATGGGAGCACCGGCTTATTATCCGTTGATCGAATCAGGCAGAAACTGGTATGAAAGTAATGCATATGTCGAGCTGATCCTGGATGGAACGAAGGAACTTGTTTTTATTGTAGATACAATGGGCGAGGCAAAAAAGAAACGGATCGCAATGGCATTGCCGGGGCTGCCGGAGAGACCAGAGCGGACAACGAGACTTGGTGTGAATCTGCAGTATACTTCACAGGATGAATGCAGGGTTACAGTAAAGGATCTTGGATTTGGTGAGATGTTTCCATCAAGTGGCAAAGAGTGGACAGAAACGACCAGATGGCAGGAGGAGACAAAGTGAGCGGATATATATTGTGTCAGACAAAACGGGCAAAGCTGCCTTATTTCATAGAAAATATCAGTACCAATGTGTATTCCATTGAAGAACTCTGCTATTATCTGTATCATAATCTGTATCTGATCGACCAGACGATCATGAATGAAGGATTGTGCAGCTGGATACAGGAGGAACTGGAACTTCCGGCACTGGCAGCCAAACTTCGTTCCAAGATCAGCAAATTTGCAAGTGCGGAAGATATTGTTTATCCGGTATTTAAAGAAATCAATTATCTGACATATGAAGAACTGAAAGAACTGAATGTACGTCTGCAGAAGATGAATGAAGAAACTCCGGCAATGCGTGAGAAACAGAAGGCAGATGCATTAATGGAGAATGAAATGTATGTACATGCGATACAGGTTTACCAGAATCTTCTGGAAAGGGAAGATCTTGAGGAAATCCGTGAGGGGATGACAGAAAAAGTGTACCACAATCTTGGCTGTGCTTACAGTTATCTGTTTCAGATGGAAAAAGCTACAGAGTATTTTCGAAAAGCATACGAGGGAAGCAGGAGCCGGGAGGCACTGGAAGCTTATCTGATCGCTTTTGGAATGACAAGAACATCTTCAGAATATGAAAAAATGGCAAAATCAATAGGGACAGAGAAGGAAGTTCTGCAGAATATCCGAGAGAGACTTCAGGAGTTTTCCAAAACACCGGAGCTGGTGGTGAATAAGACAAATATGGACGAAATACTCACCAGACTGACACGAGAATATCACAGAAGTACGGGTTCGTGAAAATTGTAACAATGTATACAGTTTTTTTGCACGATTATAGTAGACGAAACAGATTTAATCTGTTAAACTAGACTTATAATTTGGGTTTGGTAATACCACCCAAAAAGATTAGGAGGAATTTATCATGTTAGTAAACGCTTCAGAAATGTTGAAAAAAGCAAAAGCTGGTCACTATGCAGTAGGTCAGTTCAACATTAACAACCTTGAGTGGACAAAAGCAATCCTGCTTACAGCACAGGAACTCAACTCCCCGGTTATCCTTGGTGTATCCGAAGGTGCAGGAAAATACATGACAGGTTATAAGACTGTTGTTGGTATGGTGAAAGGAATGCTCGAGGAACTCAATATCACAGTTCCGGTTGCACTTCACCTGGATCACGGCAGCTACGAAGGATGCCTGAAATGCGTAGAAGCCGGTTTCACATCTATCATGTTTGATGGTTCCCATTATCCGATCGAAGAGAACGTAGAAAAAACAAAAGAACTGGTTAAGATCGTTGCAGAGCATGGAATGTCTCTGGAAGCAGAAGTTGGTTCTATCGGTGGCGAAGAAGATGGTGTAGTAGGTATGGGTGAATGTGCAGATCCTAAGGAATGCAAGATGGTTGCAGATCTTGGTATCGACTTCCTTGCAGCAGGTATCGGTAACATCCACGGTCCTTACCCAGAAAACTGGAGCGGACTTCACCTTGACCACTTGCAAAAATTGACAGAAGCTGTTCCTAACTTCCCAATCGTATTGCACGGTGGATCAGGTATTCCTGACGATCAAATCCAAGAAGCTATCAAACTTGGTGTTGCTAAAGTTAACGTTAACACTGAATGTCAAATCGCATTTGCTAACGCAACACGTAAATTTGTTGCTGAATACGAAGCAAATGAAGCAGAATACGACAAGAAGAAACTCTTCGACCCACGTAAATTCTTGAAACCAGGTTTCGAAGCTATTACAGAAGCTGTTGAAGAACGTATCGACGTATTCGGTTCAGCAAACAAAGCTTAATTGAAAAAAAGAACAAGGTCTTTTCTGGATCTTGTTTTTTTGTACCCAATAAATAGTTAGTGTCTGCGAATCAATCTGTGATTGGGA
>OGYW01002255.1_pt1 | contig 15127 bp, 14 predicted proteins | sample 1576621 | NCBI WGS metagenome assembly OGYW01 (sample SAMEA3541528, study PRJEB24748) | human gut metagenome | biome: human gut; feature: human-associated habitat; material: faeces | place: China | collected 2012 | reverse complement strand
TGTTGAACATTGTAATTTTTGGTGCTCCCGGTTCAGGTAAGGGAACACAAAGTGAAAAGATTGTAGAAAAGTATGGCATTAACCACATCTCTACCGGAGACGTGCTCCGTGCTGAAATGAAAAACGGTACAGAACTGGGCAAGACTGCTAAAGGTTATATCGACCAGGGCCAGTTGATTCCCGATGAGTTGATGATTGATATTCTGGCAAGCGTATTCGACAGCTTCAAGGATAGCAAAGGCGTGATTTTCGACGGCTTCCCCAGAACAATCGCCCAGGCTGAAGCATTAAAGAAGATGCTCGCCGAACGCGGACAGGAAGTCAGCGTGATGCTCGACCTCGACGTGCCCGAAGAAGAACTGATGAAGCGCCTCATCAAGCGCGGACAAGAATCAGGACGTGCAGACGACAATGAAGAGACAATCAAGAAGCGTCTGGTGGTTTATCACTCACAGACAGCTCCGCTAATTGACTGGTACAAACAAGATGGCAAATACCAGCACATCCAAGGCTTCGGCGTATTGGAAGAAATCTTTGCTGATGTTTGCAAGGCTATTGACGCAGTGAAATAACAATAAAACAGAATATGGCTGAATCGAATTTTGTTGACTACGTAAAAATATATTGCCGCTCCGGAAAGGGCGGACGAGGTTCTACGCATATGCGGCGTGAGAAATACATACCCAACGGAGGCCCCGACGGAGGTGACGGAGGACGAGGAGGCCATGTCATCCTGCGGGGTAACCGCAACTACTGGACGCTGCTCCACCTGAAATATGATCGCCACATCCTGGCAGGTCACGGAGAATCCGGTTCCAAGAACCGCAGTTTCGGAAAAGACGGAGCGGACAAGGTTATTGAAGTGCCCTGCGGCACGGTGGTGTACAACGCCGAAACGGGTGAATATATCTGCGACGTCACCGAGCACGAACAAGAAGTCATCCTGCTGAAAGGCGGACGAGGAGGTCTGGGCAACTGGCACTTCAAAACCGCCACACGCCAGGCTCCCCGCTTTGCCCAACCGGGCGAACCGATGCAGGAATTGACGGTAATCATGGAACTGAAGCTGCTGGCAGACGTCGGTCTGGTAGGCTTCCCCAATGCGGGCAAGTCGACTTTGCTGGCAGCCGTTTCTGCGGCAAAGCCCAAAATCGCCAATTATCCGTTTACCACTTTGGAGCCCAATCTGGGCATCGTGTCCTATCGCGACAGCAAATCGTTTGTGATGGCGGACATTCCCGGCATCATCGAAGGAGCCAGTGCCGGCAAAGGCTTAGGATTGCGTTTCCTGCGCCACATCGAGCGCAACTCATTGTTGCTGTTCATGGTGCCTGCCGACAGTGACGACATCCGTAAGGAATACGAAATCCTGTTGAACGAGCTTCGCACTTTCAACCCCGAAATGCTGGACAAACAGAGAGTGCTTGCCGTCACCAAATGCGACATGCTCGACCAGGAACTGATGGACGAGATAGAGCCGACACTGCCCGAAGGGATTCCGCATATATTCATCTCTGCTGTCTCCGGCATGGGCATCTCTACGCTGAAAGACATCCTTTGGGAAGAGCTGAACAAGGAAAGTAATAAGATAGAAGGCAAAGTGGACAGCATTGCCCACCGCGCCAAAGACCTCAGCCACCTGCAGGAAGAATTGAAAGAAGAGGGTGAGGACGAAGACCTCAGCTATGAATACGTCAACGACGACGAGGACATAGAGGACCTCGAGGACTTTGAATACGAAGAGGATTGGGAGGAAGATAAAAAATGATTCCTCTTACTGAAGATAGGAAAATGTTGGGATATGAGCTGCTTGCCTCATATCCCGGCATTTCTTGTTTTGTAACCACCCGTCATGGAGGGTGCAGCCAGGGAAACTATGCCTCCCTCAATTGTACACCTTACACGGGAGACGAAGCCGGAGCTGTGCGCCGCAATCAGGAAATAGTGTGTTCTTCCCTGCCCCAGCGTCCCAAAGAACTGGTCATTCCGTTTCAGACCCACGGGACAAAGGCACTTGTCATTGACGGAACTTATCTGCAAGCAACAGCAGAAGAACGCCACTCCATGTTACAGGGCATTGATGCACTGATAACCCGTGAACCGGGCTGCTGCATCTGCATCTCTACGGCAGACTGCATTCCCATCCTGCTCTACGACCGGAAGAATGCCGTGATAGCCGCTGTTCATGCCGGATGGCGTGGCACAGTGAATTATATCCTCGGCCACACACTCGACAAGATGAGTGCCTGCTATGGCACAGAGGGTAAAGAAGTGATAGCCTGCATCGGCCCCGGCATCTCCCTTTCTGCCTTCGAGGTAGGCGACGAAGTCTATGAAGCATTCCGCAAGAACGGTTTCCAGATGGATTACATCTCCGAATGGAAACCCGACACCCACAAATACCATATCGACCTATGGGCTGCCAACCGACTGCAACTGCTGGACTTCGGAGTACCTTCCGCACAAGTGGAGACGGCAGGCATCTGCACATACACCCGACACGAAGAATTCTTCTCCGCACGCAGGCTGGGTATCAAATCCGGAAGATTACTGTCAGGAATCATGTTAAAATGAAATTGAGATAAAGAACATATTCAAGCATATTATAATGTATCATATCACACTTTCTAAAGAAATCAAACAGAATTGCTCCGAATTCCGTGGTGCGGCCGTATTTGCCGAAGTGACAAATACCGCATATAGCGAAGGGTTGTGGCAGGAAATCGCAACTTTCACCCAAGAGCTAAGAGCCCGTGAAACCACGGACAGCATCAAGTACCAACCTGTCATTGCCGCCACCCGTGAAGCCTACAAACGTTGCGGCAAAGACCCCAGCCGCTACCGTCCCTCGGCCGAAGCACTGAGACGACGACTGCTACGCGGATTGGAACTCTATCAGATAGATACATTGGTAGACCTTATCAACCTTGTTTCCTTACGTACGGGTCACTCTATCGGCGGATTTGATGCCGACGAGATACAAGGAACCGACCTTGAACTGGGCATAGGACGTGCAGAGGAATCGTTCGAGGGTATAGGCCGCGGCATGCTGAACATAGAAGGGCTACCCGTCTACCGCGACCGTATAGGCGGTATCGGTACCCCGACCAGTGACCACGAACGCACCAAGATGAAACTGGAAACCCGCCATATCCTTGCCATTGTCAACGGCTACAACGGGCAGGAAGGCCTGAAAGAAGCAGCCGAAATGATATTGGGACTGTTGGAGAAATATGCTTCCTCTACCGGTGGGACCATACAATATTTTGAATAAATGAGAATACGCGTTCTTGTCCCTCTCCTACTCATAGCCCTTGGTGCCACGGCACAAGGGAAAAAAGCGGTCTTTTCCGCCATGGAAACCAACCATATCCGCGTTGCCACTCCAGGACTGTTTTCGCAAAGAGAACTGATAGAGCTACCTTTGGAGGACATTCCGGACACGGAATACTCCTTTCCTCTGCCCGGAGGAAAAGTCATCTCCCCTTACGGACGGGGGCGGGGACGCCACAGCGGCATAGACATCAAGACCTGCGCCAAAGACACCATACGGAGTGCCTTCAACGGCGTAGTACGGATGTCCAAGCCTTACAGCGCCTACGGCAATGTCGTTGTCGTACGCCATGACTTCGGACTGGAAACGATATACAGCCACAACTTCAAAAACCTTGTACATTGTGGCGACACGGTCAAAGCCGGACAGCCCATCGCACTGACCGGACGTACCGGACGCGCCTCTACCGAGCATCTCCACTTTGAGACACGAGTCAACGGCCAGCACTTCGACCCCAATATCATCTTCAACATGAAGGAGCAGACGCTGAACCGGCAACGCATCGGATGCTCAAAAAAAGGAAACGGCATCGTCGTGCAACAATTGCCGGCAATCTACCCGAAGCCTCTGCAAAAAAAATACCCGATAGAACCATTTAAGTATCCAAACGTTTCACTACATTTGCAAAACGTTTCACTAAAAGAACGAATTGAACTTTAAAGCATATCAATGATAGAAAAACTGATTGTTCTTGAAGATATTGATCCGGTAATATTCTACGGCGTAAACAACGCCAACATGCAACTGATAAAAGCCCTGTATCCCAAGCTTCGTATCATCGCCCGTGGCAATGTCATCAAAGTATTGGGTGATGAGGAGGAAATGTGTGCATTCGAGGAGAACATCACCAAACTGGAAAAACACTGTGCCGAGTACAACTCTTTGAAAGAAGAGGTCATTATAGACATCATCAAAGGCAATGCCCCGCAAGCAGAGAAATCGGGCAATGTCATTGTATTCAGCGTAACCGGAAAGCCGATTATCCCGCGCAGCGAGAACCAGCTGAAACTGGTGGAGGCTTTTGCCAAGAACGACATGCTGTTTGCCATCGGTCCTGCCGGTTCCGGAAAGACTTATACTGCCATCGCGCTTGCTGTGCGGGCACTGAAAAACAAAGAAATCAAGAAAATCATCCTCAGCCGCCCCGCTGTAGAAGCCGGAGAAAAGCTCGGTTTCCTGCCCGGCGACATGAAGGACAAGATAGACCCGTATCTGCAACCGCTCTATGACGCCCTGCAGGACATGATACCTGCTGCCAAGCTGAAAGAGTACATGGAGCTGAACATCATCCAGATTGCCCCCCTCGCCTTTATGCGCGGACGCACACTGAACGATGCCGTCGTCATTCTGGACGAAGCGCAGAACACCACCACCCAGCAAATCAAAATGTTCCTCACCCGCATGGGAATGAACACCAAGATGATTGTCACGGGAGACATGACGCAGATTGACTTGCCTTCCTCCCAGACATCCGGTCTGGTGCAGGCACTCCGTATTCTGAAAGGAGTGAAAGGCATCAGCTTCGTGGAACTGAACAAGAAAGACATCGTAAGGCATAAGCTTGTCACCCAAATTGTGGAGGCCTACGAAAAGTTTGACAAAGAAGCGAAAGCGGAGCACGAAAGACGCAAGGCCGAACAAGCCAATAGCAAGATTGAACAGAAACAGTAAATTCTCAAATCGTAAATATTACAAAGATGAAAGCATTAACAAAAACAGATTTCAACTTTCCCGGACAGAAAAGTGTCTATCATGGGAAGGTTCGTGATGTGTACAACATCAATGGCGAGAAGTTGGTCATGGTAGCTACCGACCGTATCTCAGCCTTCGACGTAGTATTGCCCAAAGGCATTCCTTTCAAGGGACAAATGCTGAACCAGATTGCAGCCAAGTTTCTGGATGCCACCACCGACATCTGCCCCAACTGGAAAATGGCTACTCCCGACCCGATGGTGACGGTAGGCGTGATGTGTGAAGGATTCCCCGTAGAAATGATTGTACGCGGTTACCTCTGCGGCAGTGCATGGCGCGCTTACAAAAGCGGTGTCCGTGAAATCTGCGGTGTGAAACTGCCCGAAGGAATGAAGGAGAACCAGAAGTTCCCCGAACCCATCATCACCCCGACTACCAAAGCCGAAATTGGCGAACACGATGCCGACATCTCCAAAGAAGAAATCCTAGCACAAGGACTTGCCACGCCCGAAGAATATGCCGTATTGGAAAAATACACAATGGCTCTCTTCAAACGCGGTACAGAGATTGCAGCGGAACGCGGATTGATTCTGGTAGACACCAAATACGAATTCGGCAAGCACGACGGCAAGATTTATCTGATGGACGAAATCCATACCCCGGACTCCAGCCGTTATTTCTACTCCGAAGGCTACGAAGAACGTTTTGCCAAAGGCGAACCGCAGAAACAACTTTCCAAGGAATTTGTACGCGAATGGCTGATGGACAACGGTTTTCAGGGTAAGGAAGGACAGCAGGTACCGGAAATGACAGACGAAATCGTTACTTCAATCAGCGAACGTTACATCGAACTGTACGAACACATCACTGGCGAGAAGTTCGTAAAGGAAGATACCGACAACATTGCCGAACGCATTGAAAAGAATGTAACTAATTACTTAATGTGATAATATGCCAATGTGCTAATGACCTTGCGGCATAATAGCGCAGCCAATTAGCACATTGGCGTATCAGCACATTAGCACATAAAAAAATCATGGATTACCCCCAAGAACACATCAAGCCCTACGGCGCTGACGGTAAGAAGAGCGAACAAGTGGAAGAAATGTTCGACAACATCGCTCCCGCCTACGACAAGCTGAATCACACCCTATCCATGGGTATTGACCGCAGCTGGCGCAGGAAGGCAATCAAATACCTCCTTCCTTTCCACCCCCGACGTATCATGGACGTAGCTACCGGCACCGGTGATTTCGCCATCCTTGCATGCCGCGAACTGCAACCCGATGCTTTGATTGGTACCGACATCTCGGAAGGCATGATGAATGTGGGGCGCGAAAAAGTAAAACGGGCGCACCTCTCGGACAAGATTTCATTTGCCCGGGAGGACTGCACCTCTCTCTCGTTTGCCGATGAGAGTTTCGATGCTGTAACCGTAGCGTTCGGCATCCGCAACTTCGAAGGGCTGGATAAAGGACTGTCCGAAATGTGCCGCGTACTGACGGCCGGCGGACATCTTGTCATACTGGAACTCTCCACGCCGGACCGCTTCCCGATGAAACAACTGTTTACCATTTACTCCAAAGTCGTTATCCCCCTGCTCGGTAAATGTATTTCGAAAGACAACAGCGCCTACACTTATCTGCCGGAAAGCATCCGTGCCTTCCCTCAAGGAGAAGTGATGCAGGAAGTTATCCGCAAGGCCGGTTTCAGTGAAGTACACTTCAAGCGGCTCACTTTCGGAATATGTACGTTGTATACAGCCAGAAAATAATCATTAATTCCCCTTTAACACACCCTCATTATGCAGAAATACGGTTTAATAGGTTACCCGTTGAAACATTCCTTTTCCATCGGATATTTCAATGAGAAATTCACGGCAGAAAACATTGATGCAGAATATGTAAACTTCGAAATTCCACGTATCGAGGATTTCATGGAAGTTATAGAGGAAAACCCTAACCTCTGTGGACTGAATGTGACCATTCCCTACAAGGAGCAAGTCATCCCCTATCTGGACGAACTGGACAAAGACACCGCCAAGATAGGCGCCGTCAATGTCATCAAGATTATCCGCCTTCCCAAAGGCAAGGTAAAGCTGGTTGGCTACAATTCCGACATCATAGGATTCACACAATCCATAGAACCGCTTTTGCAACCACATCACAAGAAAGCCCTGATTCTGGGCACCGGCGGCGCATCGAAAGCCGTATATCGCGGGCTGGAGAACCTGGGTATAAAAAGTACCTTCGTATCGCGCACCAAGAAAGAGGACAAATACCTCACTTACGAAGAGCTGACACCGGAAATCATGCAGGAGTACACGGTGATTGTCAACTGTACCCCCGTAGGCATGTACCCCAAAGTGGACTTCTGTCCCAACATTCCTTACGAGCTACTGACCCCCAACCATTTGCTCTACGATTTGTTATATAATCCAAACGAAACCCTCTTCATGAAGAAAGGCCAGGCACAAGGAGCCGTCACCAAGAACGGACTGGAGATGTTGCTGTTGCAGGCCTTTGCCGCATGGGAAATTTGGAATAAATAATGAAAAAAGCCATAAAATATTCAATTCTCAGTCTGGCCGCCCTCTGCACCCTACTGTTGTGCGGAGGGTACTATATGCTGGGCTATTCCCTGAAACCGGACGACCTCGTTTCACGCAGCCGCAACATAGCCGCATCCTACGATTTCATGTACGAGCGCTACCCCGAACTGCACCCCTGGGTGGATAGCCTGATGACCGCAGGAGCACTGAAGGACTTCTACATCGAGAACGACCGCGGAGAGACGCTGCATGCGCTCTATGTTGCCGCTGCCCGCCCTACCGACAAAACGGCAGTCATCGTACATGGATATACGGACAACGCCGTGCGCATGCTGATGATAGGTTATTTGTACAGCAAGGAGATGGGCTTCAATATCCTGCTGCCCGACCTTTACGGACACGGGATGAGCGAAGGAAACCATGTACAGATGGGCTGGAAAGACCGGCTCGACGTGTTGCAATGGACCGAAACCGCCGATGAGCTTTTCGGACGCAGCCATACGGACAGCATAGCGTCCCGCAGTACAAAGATGGTAGTACACGGCATCTCCATGGGAGCCGCCACCACCATGATGGTATCCGGCGAAGTGGAACACGGACAATACCAACAGCCATTCATCAAGTGTTTTGTGGAAGACTGCGGTTACACAAGCGTATGGGATGAGTTTCGCGGGGAGTTGAAAGAACAGTTCGGACTGCCCTCTTTCCCCCTACTGCATACTGCAAGCTGGCTTTGCCGGCAGGAGTACGGATGGGATTTCCGCGAAGCTTCTGCCCTGGAGCAAGTAAAGAAATGTACTTTGCCGATGCTCTTCATCCACGGTGATGCCGACACCTTTGTACCGACGTGGATGGTTTATCCCCTCTATGAAGCCAAGCCCGAACCCAAAGAATTATGGATTGTACCCGGTGCCACACATGCCATGTCTTACAAGGATTATCCGCAGGAATACACCGAGCATGTAAAGAAATTCGTAGGGAAATACATACATTGACGTGATTTTTCCTATCTTCGCCGCAACAAACATTGGTAATATGAAACGATTTATTTCCATAGCATTCTTCCTGTGCTTGTTCATATCCTTGCAGGCACAAGAAGTCTACACCACTAAGAACATTCCTAAAGTACACCTTCAGGACAAGACGCGTTATGTCTGCAACCCTGCCGACATCTTATCCAAAGAGGCATGTGCCGACATAGACCGCATGCTCTACGCATTGGAGCAGCAGACGGGTATTGAAACGGTAGTTGCCGTTGTTCCCTCCATCGGACAAGAAGACTGTTTTGATTTCTCACACCGGCTGCTCAATGAATGGGGAGTAGGGAAAAAAGAGAAAAACAACGGTCTGGTCATTCTGCTGGTAACCGATCAACGCTGCATCCAGTTTTATACGGGATACGGTTTGGAAGGGGACCTGCCTGACGCCATCTGCAAACGCATACAGACCAAATATATGATTCCCTATCTGAAAGACGGTAATTGGGATGCCGGAATGGTCGCGGGTGTAAAGGCGGTCTGTTCACGTCTTGACGGCACTATGGTGAATGACACGGAAGAGGAGGATGACCTCTCCGTAGGAGGTATCCTACTGGGACTTATCGGTTTCCTCGCAGTGGCATCTATTATAGGCATCCTTGCCCAACGCGCTGCCAACAAATGCCCCAACTGCGGACAACATAAATTGCAACGTAGCAGCAGCATACTCATCTCACGCCGCAATGGAGTGAAAACGGAAGATGTGACCTACACCTGCCGCAATTGCGGACATAAAGTAGTGCGCCGCCAGCAGTCATACGATGAAAACTACCGGGGAGGAGGCGGAGGTGGTCCGGTCATCTTCGGTGGTGGAGGTCTCTTCGGCGGAAGTGGCGGAGGAGGCTTCAGCGGTGGTAGCTTCGGAGGCGGTATGGGAGGTGGCGGTGGAGCCGGTTCCCGGTTCTAACGCCGAGTATGTGTCATCTGTGCGCCATCAACCGTTTTGACACACCTTCGAGGATACTGGAAGAAAATAAAACGTTTACATAGAATATAATTAAATGATTAATAACTGCCTTCCCCTCCTCCCCTCTCTATCGGAGAGGAATCGGAGGTGAGGCCTAAAAATGAAAAGTATGAAGAAATCAACCATTATCATTATCGTTGTTATAGCTCTTCTCGCCATTTGGGGTGTAACCGGCTATAACGGACTCGTAACCATGGACGAAAATGTCAGCGGACAATGGTCGAACGTAGAAACCCAATACCAACGCCGTGCCGACCTGATTCCGAACTTGGTGAATACCGTGAAAGGATATGCCACGCACGAGAAGGAAACACTGGAAGGTGTAGTAGAAGCCCGCAGCAAAGCCACTCAAATCAAAGTGGATGCTGCAGACCTTACTCCGGAAAAGCTGGCTGAATATCAGAAAGCACAAGGTGCGGTGACTTCTGCCCTCGGTAAATTGCTTGCCATCACAGAAAACTATCCGGACTTGAAAGCAAATCAGAATTTCTTGGAACTGCAGGCACAGCTGGAAGGTACGGAAAACCGTATCAACGTAGCACGGACCAACTTCAACAATGCAGCCAAGAACTTCAATACAGCCATTCGCCGTTTCCCAAAAAATATCCTTGCCGGTCTCTTCGGTTTTGAGAAACGAGCTTATTTCGAAGCGGCAGAAGGAGCGGAACAAGCTCCCCAGGTACAATTCTGATAAATACACAACTCTATAGCGAGGCACAAAGGCGAGAAACTTTGTGCCTCGCTTTGTGTTGTAGAAGATTAGATGTATCTTTGCACATTCAATTGAACAAACCTATTATCTCATGAGTAATCAACGATACATGATGCGAGGCGTCAGCGCATCTAAGGAAGATGTGCACAACGCCATCAAGAACATCGACAAAGGTATTTTCCCGCAGGCTTTCTGCAAAATTATCCCCGACATTTTGGGCGGTAACCCGGAGTATTGCAACATTATGCATGCCGATGGAGCAGGCACCAAATCCAGTCTTGCCTATATGTACTGGAAGGAAACCGGCGACCTGGCTGTGTGGAAAGGCATTGCACAAGATGCACTGATTATGAACATCGACGACCTGCTTTGTGTGGGTGCGGTAGACAACATTCTGGTATCCTCTACCATCGGACGTAATAAACTTCTCATCCCCGGCGAAGTAATTTCAGCCATCATCAACGGTACGGACGAACTGCTTGCCGAACTCCGCGAGATGGGCGTAGGCGTTTATGCCACCGGTGGCGAAACAGCCGACGTGGGCGACCTTGTACGTACCATTATCGTAGACTCGACAGTGACCTGCCGCATGAAGCGCTCAGATGTTATAGACAATGCCAATATCCGTCCGGGCGATGTGATTGTTGGTCTGGCATCTTACGGAAAGGCTACTTATGAGAAAGAATACAATGGCGGTATGGGCAGTAACGGACTGACCAGCGCACGCCACGATGTATTCTCCAAATACCTGGCAGAGAAATACCCTGAAAGCTATGACAAGGCTGTACCCGAAGAGCTGGTATACAGTGGCAAGCTAAAACTGACAGACAGTGTCGAAGACAGTCCGCTGGATGCAGGAAAGCTGGTACTTTCCCCCACCCGCACCTACGCACCGGTAGTTAAGAAGCTGCTCGATGCGCTCCGTCCCCAAATCCACGGTATGGTACACTGCTCGGGCGGCGCACAAACCAAGGTACTGCACTTTGTGGGAGACAACTGCCGTGTCATCAAAGACAATCTCTTCCCCGTTCCACCGTTGTTCAAGACCATCAAGGAGCAGAGCGATACGGACTGGAGCGAAATGTACAAGGTGTTCAATATGGGGCATCGCCTGGAAGTGTACCTCTCTCCCGAACATGCAGAAGAGGTGATTGCTATTTCGAAGAGTTTCAACATCGATGCACAGATTGTAGGCCGCGTGGAAGAAAGCGACAAGAAAGAACTGATTATCAAGAGCGAATTCGGAGAGTTCAAGTATTAAATATATGGCAGACAACAATACCATACTCGAAAAGCTGGAAGGGCTTGTCGCCCGCTTCGAAGAAGTGTCGACCTTGATTACAGACCCGGCAGTGATTGCGGACCAGAAGCGTTACGTCAAGCTCACCAAAGAATATAAAGAACTGGGCGACCTGATGAATGCCCGCAAAGAGTACATGCAAGTACTGGGCGGCATAGAAGAAGCCAAAGAAATTATCGCCAACGAAACAGACCAGGAGATGCGGGAAATGGCACGCGAAGAGCTGGATGCCTGCCAAGCCCGCCAACCGGAACTGGAAGAGCAGATAAAGCTGCTGCTCGTCCCCGCCGACCCGCAGGATGGCCGTAATGCCATCCTCGAAATTCGTGGCGGCACGGGTGGTGACGAAGCGGCAATCTTTGCCGGCGACCTCTTCCGCATGTACACCAAGTATTGCGAATCCAAGGGATGGAAAATGGAGATATCCAGCGCCAACGAAGGTGCAGCCGGCGGTTTCAAGGAAATTGTCTGCTCCGTGACGGGCGACAATGTATACGGCACACTGAAATATGAATCGGGCGTGCACCGCGTGCAGCGCGTACCGGCCACAGAAACGCAAGGACGGGTACACACCTCAGCCGCCAGTGTAGCCGTGCTTCCCGAAGCCGAAGAGTTCGACGTAGTTATCAACGAAGGTGAAATCAAGTGGGACACCTTCCGAAGCGGTGGTGCCGGCGGTCAGAACGTGAACAAGGTGGAATCCGGCGTGCGCCTGCGCTACAACTGGAAGAATCCCAACACAGGCATAGTCGAAGAAATCCTCATCGAATGTACCGAGACGCGCGACCAGCCCAAGAACAAGGAACGCGCCCTCTCGCGCCTACGTACCTTCATCTACGACAAGGAACACCAGAAGTACATCGACGATATCGCCTCCAAGCGTAAGACGATGGTCAGTACTGGCGACCGCTCTGCCAAGATACGCACCTACAACTATCCGCAAGGACGCATCACCGACCACCGCATCAACTACACCATTTATAATCTCGCCGCCTTTATGGACGGAGACATCCAAGACTGCATCGACCACCTGATTGTGGCGGAAAATGCAGAAAGGCTGAAAGAGAGCGAGCTGTAAGATAGTTACAAGAAACAAGTGACAAGTAGCTCGTAACTCATAACTAAAAAAACAACCAGCTGCCAGCCCACACGCTATCTCTCGTAGCTCGTAGCTTGTAGCCCGTAACTAAAAAATAATATGAACAAACAGCAATTATTCGAGAACATCAAGCGCAAGAAGTCATTTCTTTGCGTAGGTCTTGACACCGACATCAAGAAAATACCCGAACATCTTCTGAAAGAGGAAGACCCTATATTCGCTTTCAACAAAGCTATCATCGACGCTACTGCCGACCTCTGCATCGCCTACAAGCCCAATCTGGCATTTTATGAGAGTATGGGCGTGAAAGGCTGGATAGCTTTCGAGAAAACCGTAAATTACATCAAGCAGAACTATCCCGACCAATTCATCATTGCCGACGCCAAACGCGGTGACATCGGGAACACCTCTGCCATGTATGCCCGCACCTTCTTCGAAGAGCTGGATATAGATTCCGTAACCGTAGCTCCCTACATGGGCGAAGACAGTGTGACCCCGTTCCTTACGTACGAAGGCAAATGGGTAATCCTGCTTGCGTTGACCAGCAACAAAGGCTCGCACGACTTCCAGCTGACGGAAGACACCAACGGCGAACGCCTCTTCGAAAAAGTGCTCCGCAAATCCCAGGAGTGGGCCAGTGACGAACAGATGATGTACGTAGTAGGCGCCACAAAAGGCCGCGCCTTCGAAGATATCCGCAAGATTGTTCCCGAACACTTTCTATTGGTTCCCGGCGTAGGCGCACAAGGCGGCTCCCTGGAAGAAGTCTGCAAGTATGGCATGAACAAGACTTGCGGCCTGATTGTCAACTCCAGCCGTGGCATCATCTACGTGGACAAGACAGAGAACTTCGCCGCCGCCAGCCGAAAAGCAGCCCAAGAAGTGCAGGCACAGATGGCGGAAGAGTTGAAAAAAGTGATTAACGGCTAACGCTTAATGTTCGAAAGAAAGATTATCAACGACCCTGTCTTCGGGTTCATCAACATACCAAAGGGGTTGTTGTACGATGTTGTACGACATCCTCTTTTGCAACGTCTAAACCGTATCAAGCAACTGGGGTTGTCCTCTGTCGTATATCCCGGTGCGCAGCATACACGGTTCCAACACTCTTTGGGAGCCTTCTACCTGATGAGTGAGGCCATCCAGCAACTTGCCACCAAAGGAAACTTTATCTTCGACAGCGAAGCCGAAGCTGTGGAAGCCGCTATCCTGATGCACGACATCGGCCACGGCCCCTTCTCCCACGTACTGGAAAATACTATCGTGCAGGGCGTCTCCCACGAAGACATCTCCTTGATGCTGATGGAACGTATCAACAAGGAAATGAACGGACAGTTGACACTCGCCATTCAAATTTTCAAGGATGAATACCCCAAGCGCTTCCTGCACCAACTGGTAAGCGGGCAACTGGATATGGACCGCCTGGACTACCTGCGCCGCGACAGCTTCTATACCGGAGTGACCGAAGGCAACATTGGCTCCGCCCGCATCATCAAGATGCTGGATGTAAAGGATGCGCCGACACGAAAATCAAAAAGGAAGGATCGGCATGGAACATCGCCCTGCAGCCGACTCGGGATATCGCCGCTGCGATCGGAGCGGTCAAAGGAACGCGCCTCGTGGCCGGATTCGCGCTCGAAACCGACCACGAACAAGCCAACGCGCAATCCAAGCTGGAACGCAAAAACATGGATTTCATCGTACTGAACTCTTTGCAGGACGACGGCGCCGGATTTGGAGGCAATACCAACAAGATCACGATACTTCGCCGCGACGGAAGCGAAACCGTATTCGGGCTGAAAAGCAAAACTGAAGTAGCCGCGGACATCGTCGACGAAATCGAAGCGTTCTGGGCGCCGAAAAACGCCCGTCCCGAATAACCGAACGCTCAACAATACCTATAAACCGTCTGGATAAACTTTTGAAATCGCCATGCTGAATCGTTTGTCGGTTGAAAATTACGCGCTGATCGACCGGTTGGACATCGAACTGGCCGCCGGGCTGAATATCGTCACCGGAGAGACCGGAGCCGGAAAATCGATCCTGCTCGGGGCTCTCGGCCTGATTCTCGGTAATCGCACCGATGCCGCGGCGATTAAGAACAGCCAGCGCAACTGCGTCATCGAAGCGGAATTCGACATCGACGGATACGGACTGGAGGCATTGTTCGAATCGTTGGACATCGACTACGAAAACCGGACAATCATCCGGCGCATCGTCACGCCGGGAGGGAAAAGTCGAGCCTATGTAAACGACATTCCGGTACAGATGAACACCTTGCGCGAGATCGGCAGCCGGCTGATCGACATTCATTCGCAGCACCAGACCCTACTGCTCGCGGACAACCGTTTCCAAACCGGTATCGTGGACAGCGTCGCTTCGCACGACGGCCTGCTGTCGCGTTACAGGGAGACGTTCGCTGCGTTGCAACAATC
>OGYW01002250.1_pt1 | contig 15143 bp, 16 predicted proteins | sample 1576621 | NCBI WGS metagenome assembly OGYW01 (sample SAMEA3541528, study PRJEB24748) | human gut metagenome | biome: human gut; feature: human-associated habitat; material: faeces | place: China | collected 2012 | reverse complement strand
AATGGGTTGATTTTGCATCTACATACTGGCATGTGGACTGTGTCCGTAAAATGTCTCTGAATGCCTTTATCGACCATTATCAAAACTGGTGCAAACGTAAGAAGTACAACTTCAGCCAATCCAAAGCTGAGGAAATCTATGGAAAAGCAAAGGAACTTGTTCCTGTACTTCCAAAGGATGCCATTACAAAGCTTATAATTAAGCAGGCTGTGTATCAGCTTAACAGTGCCTCTACAACTGTTGAGTCACTACGCACTCTCATGAATGAAACTGCATCCAAACTCCCTGAATATCCTGTCGTTATGGCTATGAAAGGTGTTGGAACTTCACTCGGATCTCAGTTGATGGCTGAGATCGGAGATGTTTCCCGTTTCACTCACAAAAGTGCTATTACTGCATTTGCCGGTGTAGATCCCGGTGTTAATGAATCTGGAAGTTATGAACAAAAAAGTGTTCCAACCTCAAAACGAGGTTCCTCTGATCTTAGAAAGACTTTATTTCAGGTAATGGATGTCCTAATTAAAACACATCCTCAAGATGATCCGGTTTATCAGTTCTTAGACAAGAAACGTGCTCAAGGCAAGCCTTACTATGTCTATATGACTGCAGGTGCCAACAAGTTTCTAAGAATCTACTACGGACGAGTGAAAGAATATCTTTCATCTCTTCCTGAATCTTAATTATCCACTAATATTTTCAGACCAGCACTGGTGTGGTGGTCTTATTTTGATACCAAATTTTCAACCTGTATAAAATTTTCAATGTTCTTCAATTTAGCCTTGACTTTTTATTTGCAGGCTTTTCTTAAAATGTTTAAAATAAAATTTCTGTAATTCTTCATAGGTGTCAAAATAGTGACCAGTACCACAGTATTCCAGACACCAGGGGGTATCTATGGTGTTACGGCTTTTCATAACAATGGCTGCAAAATTTGTGGTTTGGGGTATGATTTTGATTACTTCATAACGATCATAATCTAATCCTGACCACAGATACCTCTTTAAGTTTTCATCAATCAAATGGTTTCCTCCTTCCTTATAGGGTGCATCCAATTTTGGTGTGTCACTCTATGACGGTCAATTACATAACTTTTTATATACAATAAATTTTTCTCTTATAAAAAAGTTGTATATAAGAGTGTCACCGACTGACACCACCCATGAAATGGATGTTATGCTGCAAAAATAGATTTCAAACGAAGTCCTTTTACATACCTTCCGGATTTATCACGTTTACGCTCAAAACCGGCATGTTCAATTGCGGCATAAAAGTCTGCTGTTCCCCTGATATATTCTCCTGTACTCATGCAGTGACCGCGGTAAGAAGAATACAGCTCACCGGATTTCTCTTTATAGCTGTCATCGATTTCACAACATTCACATAAGAAATCATCAAGCCAGTCATTTTCTTCCCGATATGATTTGATTGCATTCTGTACACATTCCGGTGGATCAATCTGGAAGTTATTCTGATATACCATTTGGGCACCTTTAATAATCCAGGTGAGAGCTGCACCTCCGGCATTTTCAAAAAGATAGTCAGCATAATTCTTAATATCAGATTTGCCTTCAATCTTTGCGTTAAAAGGAATGACAATCAACCTACGCCAAGTACCTGGATCAGTAGCACCAACCTTTGGAAGATGATTGGTATAAAGAACAGTAAGATGACTTGGTGTGAAACTAAGTGGATCTTTATATTTTTTTTCACCATAAATCTGGTCGGTAGAGCATAGTTGCTTGATTGTGGCTGTATTAAGACGCGTCCCTTCTTCTAACTCGGATGCAATAAGAATACGCTTTCCTTTGATTTCAGCAAGTTCTGGTTTTACATTTCTACGACATCCAACGGTAAGTGCGTCAGCGGATATGTTACCGCTGTATGTTCCCAGGACTTTTGCTATGGTATTCCAGAAAGTCGATTTACCATTTCTGCCTTCGCCATATGCGATAATCAAGGCTTCTACATATACTTTTCCGATAGCAGCAAGTCCGACAATCATCTGTACATATCGGATAAGCTCTGTGTCATTGCAAAAGAATTTATTTAAGGCATTCATCCATATCTCATTTCCATTATTATCCGGTGAGACTGCAGTAACCTTTGTCATAAGATCACTGGCATTGTGAGGCCTTGCACCTGCGATACCATCCGGAAGGTGGTAAGTTGCAGTTGGTGTATTCAAATCATCCGCATTTGCATCTAAATCCGCCGGGACTTTTAACAACATCGGCCTGGCTTCTTTTAATGCAGAAGAAATGTATTTGGAATCACGACGCTTTATTACAAAGTTCCTGTAATTCATAGCTTCTTCAAACATGCTGTATGAATGTTTTTGCTCCGGGGTAAAAAGGTTCAGCGCCTTTGATTTACTCATGCTGGCAAGAATCGATAAAGCACCATTTTGCTTCATTAGCTCCATTGCTTTCAGGCGATAGCCTTCGGCATCATCAAGTTGTGAAGCAGTCAAGTCCTGCACAACAGCCTGGGCCTTTTCATCGGATACTTCCCAGAGGACGCCATTATACCTAAGGAATCCTGTTGCTGTGGTAAAAACCAGTTCATTTTCATGCTCTCTGCTTAAGATTTCTGCTTGCCCGACATCTGAAAAATCATTTGGCATAAGAGAAGGTTTAAAGTTGTAAATCTCCGGTGGAATATAATCCTCTTGCTTTGCAATCTGTTTTCCAAAGTTGCATGCGCTGTCCCAGATGTGGTCGATTTCTTCTTGGGGAAGAGGAGAGCTACATTTGTCTATCTCGGCCAGAAATAATCGCTTTGCCTCCTCTGTAGCACCATAACGCTTTATTAATATACCTGCTGTATGAGATAAGGTTGCGTTGCGCTGACCTTCTGGTATCTCTTCGAAATCTCTACACCAGCTATCATCATTTTCTGCAAGAAAAGCATTTAATGATATAGTGCCGGCATGAAATTCTACATCAGGAGCTTCTGTTCCAAAGAAAAATCTGGATGCGTCTACAGCGTTTGGATCAACAAAAGGAAAATATCTACTGAGTTGTTCCTTCAATTGTTTGTGTTCTGCAGCAGAAGTGATTGTATCTGTTGCAAAGATAATATGAAATCTTGGACGAGCTGATTGGCGGCCTTTGCATTTCATATGGTTACGACTGTAATGGATGGCATAAGTCAAAGGTTCGAATTCCTGCGCAATTTTTTCAGCAGTAATCCAGTTATCCGGATTGTCAGAAAATTCATTATCGATATCAAAGCCTGCACAATTGCTTTGTATAAAGTTGGCGTTGCTGCGTCGATAATTTGAAAATTTTGCACAGACATAATCGTGACTTACGCATTCTATAAAGGAAGCGGCGTCTACAACATCTATTTTGTGGGAATATTTGTTGTTCTTGGCGTTCCCTGTACAGTCAGCATAATACATGGTTAACATGCGTGTGTTTTCCATTGTAGTTCCTCCTTCCTATTGGCTTTCTGTTTGTGGTGTCAATGCATTTTCTGGATCTAAGTTGTGAAGCTGCTCGCACAACTTGTCATAGTTAACGAGTGCTTTGTTTCCAACATAGATAGCAGGGAGCTTTCCTTCTTTTAATAGAAGTCGTAATGCATGCTCTGATAAAAGTCCGGTTCTGGCAATTTCACGAATTGTCATCATGGTTGGCGTGGCGGACATATAATCACCTCCTTCAAAAGTGAGTGCTGTTATATTTAACAAGATAACACAAATAAAAGAAAATGTAAAGAACAAAGTTATGTATAACACAATAAAACATTATGTGCTTGTATATTGTGAGTGTAAAAGTAAATAACACTTATAAACGATGTGGAGTAATAATGCGTGTGAGTAAAAAAATGTTGACAAAAGCAAACAATATGTTATACAATGTGAGCATAACATGTGGAGGTGAATAGAATGACCTTATCAGAGAGACTTAAACAGTTAAGAAAAGAAAGACATATGACGCAGGCAGATTTAGCTAATGTATTAGGTGTGGCAAAAGGAACTGTAGCAATGTGGGAAATGGGGAAGAGAAATCCCAGTTTTGAAGCATTGGAACAGTTGTCAATTGTATTTGATAGAACAATGTCATATATTTTAGGAGAGTCAGATGATCCTAGTTCACCAGAATTGGGAGAAAACGAAATTCAGAAGTTAGGATTATGGTCTTTGGAAGAAGATTATATGGAAATTATGATGAAATATTTAAGATTAGATGAAAGAGGAAAGGCGGCTGTAGATGCTCTTATTAATGCAGAATTCAATATGTGTAAAGCGGATGAGACGTTACTGCCAAGAGAAAATTATCAATTAACAATTAAAGTAAAAGGATAAAGGAACTGTTTTTTATTACAAGTCCTCCCGGTAAAAAGGTTATATATTTGCAGGAAGGAGGATTTGGGAAATGTATAATAAAATAATGGAAACGCCGGTGAAAGATCAGGTAAGTGCAACTAGCACCATTACAAAAAGGTGTAAGGATGACAATAATACTTGTTCTAACACCGGCGTTTTTGCTTTTGAAGACGATAAAAAGAACGTGATTGTTCCAGTGTGTGAAAAATACACACTTACGATTAAGGAAGCAGCGGCTTATTTTAATGTAGGAACGAAAAAGTTACGAAGGCTTGCAGAAGAAAATACAGATAGATTTGCTGTGTTTAGCGGCAATAAGTATTTGATAATTCGCACAAAATTTGAAAAGTTTATCGATGAATCTTCGGAGATATAATTGCTTTTATCTGCCAAATACTACTGGACTATTAGGGTAGAAAGAGGGATATATGGTATGCAAAGAAAGGAGGATGGCATAATGAGAGAAGGAAAAAAGCCAATGGCAGTATCTGAAAAGTATATGCTTACGATTAAGGAAGCAGCAGAATATTTCAATATTGGAATCAAGAAAATGAGACGTTTAGCAGAGGATAACGAAGGCGAATTTGCTATTTATATGGGAAATAGATACCTTGTTATAAGAGAACGTTTTGAACAGTACATTGTGAATTTGAGTCGTGGAGGGGAGGACGAAGAAGAATGAAAAATCCAAGTCCAGGAGTGAAGAATATAATTACACCGACAGAGGCAATTGATTATTTTGTGCTTAGTCGTAGGAAATTTTATGATTTACTGAAATCGGATGAACAGAAGAATTTTCTTGTGTTTTATAAGGAACGCAAGATGATTATTCGCACAGCGTTTGCAAGATATCTGGAAGCGCATCCAGATTTAAGGAGGCGATGTTAAATGGCAAAGACAGGAATTAGAAGAGACTCAAAACACCGAGTGTTACGCAGAGGGGAGTCAATTCGGTGGGATGGAAAATATCAATTTAAATATCATGTAAATGGCAAGGCGCATTTTGTATATAGTTGGCGCCTTGAACCAACAGATAAACTTCCAGCAGGGAAGAAACCATGCTTATCACTTAGAGAACTTGAAAAGCAAATAGGATATGATTTGGATTCTCAAATGCATCCAGAAGGAAGAAGTATGACAGTAGAGGAACTGGTGGAACGATATCTTTCTACTAGAATTGGCGTAAAGCCCAATACAAAAGCCAATTACAATTTTGTAAAGAACCTTATGAAGAAAGAAGATTTTTATTATAAGAAAATTGGCGATGTCAAAACCTCAGATGCAAAGCTGTTTCTGATAAAGCTGCAGCAGGATGGAAAAAGATATAGTACAGTGAAAACAGTCCGTGGCGTATTAAGGCCGGCTTTTCAAATGGCGGTGGATGACGATGTGCTTCACAAGAATCCATTTGGTTTTGAACTTGCTGGAGTGGTGGTAAATGATAGTGTTACCAGAGAAGCGCTAACGCGAGATCAAATGCGTAAATTCCTGAAGTTTGTTCATGATGATAATGTATACTGCAAGTATTATGAAGTTGTGTATATACTTTTTCATACAGGTATGCGCATTTCGGAATTTTGTGGTCTTACAATTAAGGATATTGATCTAGGGAACAGGATTGTGAATATAGATCATCAGCTTCAACGGTTATCTGATATGATCTTAGTGATTGAGCCAACAAAGACTTCCGCCGGAACAAGAAAACTTCCGGTAACAGAGGATGTTGCAAAATGCTTTCAAGCCATCATCGAAGACCGGGAGAAACCAAAGGTAGAAAAAGTGGTGGATGGATATACCGGGTTCCTGTTTTTGGATGACAAAGGACTGCCGTTAGTGGTAATGCATTGGGAACATCGCTTTAACCACATGGTGAAGCGGTACAACGATATCTATCGGGTGCAGATGCCGAATATCACGCCACATGTTTGCCGGCACACGTATTGCAGCAATATGGCGAAATCCGGCATGAATCCAAAGACATTGCAGTACCTTATGGGGCATAGCGATATAGGAGTTACGCTTAACACCTATACGCATTTAGGACTTGAGGATGCAGAGGATGAATTGAAGCGGCTGGAGGACCTGCAGAATGCCAAAAAGGAACTAGAACGGACACAAGGGGAGAAGCCGGTGTCGCAGAGGATGTTTAAAGCAATATAAAAGTTTTGAAAGAAAGAGAGATGAGCTTGGCTTCGCTTTTCTACGGAGGATTGTATAAATGAAAAAATTATTTCAATTGAAAATATGAGGTAATAATGCTATACTTATTTAAATGTATTGTTGCCTAAAAGAAGAAAATATTAGGTATCAGGCTGGGCGAAATGCTCAGCTTTTTTGTATTAAAGCAAAGTTGGGATGTGGATAAATGAACAGAGAAGAGATAGTACAGGCTGTACAAAGCTATATAAGGAATGAAAATGAAAAATATGCATTGTTAATAAATGGTGCATGGGGAAGTGGAAAGACTTTTTTGTATGAGAACTATTTATGTGATGCAATATCAGATATAGAAGTTGGAAAAAATGAGAGAAAGAAGAATGTTTATATCTCATTATATGGGATTTCTACAATTGAGACATTATCAAAACAATTGATGACAAATTATCTTGTATATGTAAAAGCAAATGGAAATGAAATAGTAAAGAAAGGTGCAAAACCAGTAGCGGGTTTTTTAGGCATTGTAAGTAAAGCATTTTCGTTTTCAATAGGATCATTTTCTGCTGATTTTGGAGATGTTTTGAAAGACATTTCAGGCTTATTAGAAGCAAAAAATATGGTTGTATGTTTTGATGACTTAGAAAGGTGCACCATACCAATCAACGAATTTTTTGGTTACGTAAACAATCTAATTGAACATTGCAATTGTAAAGTCTTGATTTTGGCAGATGAAAACAATATTGGAAAAGTATTTGCAAATACAAACATTGAACAGAAATATCAAACAATATTAACGGGTGATAGAAAGGTTATTCAAGACCAATCAGAAGAGAATAAGAAAAAGAATAATATTGATAAAAATTTGATTACGATTCGACAATTAAAAGAACTAAATGAAAGATTGTATTCGGAAAATTTTATCTATCGTGATATAAAAGAGAAAGTTATTGGAAAGACATGCAATTATTATCCGGAAATAAAAGAAAATTTAGTGGAACTTATTTCTGGAACAGATAAACATAAAGGATGTGTTGGTGAAGGTGATTATAAAGAATTTTTAGTATGCCATATGGATGCTATATTATCGGCATTTAGTGAAGTAGATAATAGAAACTTGAGAATTATTATTGCTTGGCTAGATATATTTAGAGGTATTTTTGTAATGACAAATAGAAATATGAAGTCTTCCCAATATTATGAGAATATCATCTCTGATTTTTTAAGATATAGTATTTGGGCAGTAGTTTCAAATAGAAAAAATAAAAAGATTATAAAAAGTGCATATTATGGGAATTCTGATTATGTTTATTTTGAAGGGCATGAATACACGCATACAATTAGATATTATTTTATTGATAAGTACATAAGAAGTGATTATCTTGATGAAGCAGATTTGGTGAGCTCTGCAAGGAGTATTGAGGCGCGATGTGAACGCGAAAAAATATATAATAAGGAACAAATACAGTCTACAGGAGTAGCATACTCAGAATTAAGAAATTGGAGGTATATGGATGATGATCTAATAAGGGATGGCATTCAAAGAATGATTGTTGAGTTGAAAGAGAACAAATATGCATATCCTGTTTATTCAAATATTATAGAGTTGCTTCTTCTTTTTAGCAAAATGGGATTATATGAAGGAGATTTATCCGAGGTTCAAACAATAATGTTATCACTTGTAGAAAATGATATGCGTGTTCAAGACGAAAACAGGAGTCCAATTTCTTTTAGAGATGAGGACGCAAAACATAAATATTTAGAAGTGTATCAACCCATAGCTGAGAGTCGAAAAAAAAGAAATGAAATACTAGACAAAGGAAAAATAGAAGAAGAAAACATTTATGATAATGCAGAAGCATTTTTACAACATTGTCACAAGAGAGAAGAATATTATTGTACTCATAAATCATTTATAGAATACATAGATGTAGAAAAGCTAATAAAGTTAATAAATTGTAGTAAATTAGAGGGTGTTTATAAAATAGCAGATGCATTCGATACAATTTATTATATGGGTAATGTAAGAGATTTTTATATGAATGACATTGATGGATTGAAATTGTTGAAAGAAAGATTAAAAAAAGTAGATTCTAAGGGTATTACAAGGAAATGTGCCATAGAATATTTAATTTCGAAAATTGATAAAATACTTGTAGGATTAGGAGTAGGAGGTGAAAATGAATAGTTATGGTGAAAGGGCTGTTGTTAGGGAATGGAATCAATTCGCGTTTATGTATAAATGATTTATCTGTTGAATGTATAGCTGAAAGATTTAAAAAGAATGTATTAGTTTATTCAGTCATTATTAATAATATTTTTGGAGTACAAATAGCAGAAGATTTTTTGAAGAACTCAGAGATATCAGTGTCTAAGTTGGGAATAGAGACATTAGCAGGAATTTTGTACAAGTATATAAAAGGAAACAAAAATAATGTTTGGACAGATAATGATGAGTATAGATTACAAGACTTAATTACATGTATTTGTATAACCTCCATTTTCTATGATGAGAACGGAAAAATTGGACAAGTATATGATAAAAGCAAGATGCCTTTGATGGAAGATTATGATTATATATTTACACTAAACTATATTGAATTTTGGGATGATGAACATAGATGCATTCATTTACATGGAAAAATTGACTTATCAAAACTTCGTGACAAGAAGGCTTCAATACTTGTTAGTGCAGGCGGGATGAATTATAAGGAATATGCAAAGGCTGTTGACAATATTCGGAAAACAAATAGTGTAATAGAGTTTTATCCTAATGATATTGTATTTGCACCAAGTGAAGTGGAAAAAGACAAACTGGTTTGTGTAACAGGAATATCTCCGTCTAATAGATTATATCCAGCGGATGATTTGTTTTTATATAGAGCAAAAGAATTATATGCAGACCTAGATTTGGTTGATGAACTTGATGTTTTTGGAATGTCTCCATTTGGAGACGAGAGTATTATTGAAAAGATAAATGAAAAAAATTTGATTCGTATTTTTGTTTATAATAAAAATGAAAATGATGAGACAAAAGTATGGGAAAGTAAGTTGAAATGTAAATATGAATTGTTGGAGTCTGATGATATGAAGTAGTAACCCCACCCGCTTTTTACTCCGTTTCTACTACTTTTGCTATACACATCTTGCAATATTTTGCTAAGTTTTGCATTTTCTGTACAGAAATGACCGATACATAAAGAAGAATTTACACCGCGCAAATCGCTGCAAATGGCAGCAGGACAGCGTATTTTGAAAGGAGATAGAGGTTTGATAAAAATATTATTCATCTGCCACGGCAGTATTTACCATTAATTGAGAAAATCCCAATATAAAGGGAAAGTTTGAGATAAGAGAAAAAACAATACAACAAGTTTACAACTTTTGATAGATGTTCCGATATGAAGAAAAAGGAAAGTACTAGAGTAATCTCTGTATTTTCCTTCTTATTATTTTTAAGGCGATGAATCTATAGTTAACTTAAAAGGACTGGAATCATCTAATATAGTATGTGAGTTATCGGTTGATTGATAAATAAAAGAAAAACAAGGTTTGGAATCATAGTAATTTTTTTCGCTCAAATAGACAGTTCCGCTTAAAGTGTTAGGATAGCCTTTGATATCATAAGAAAAGTGTACATTCTGGAAATCGTTTTTCTTGCAATGCTGTATGATGTCATAAGTAAACTTTTCATAATTACTGATGTGAGACTGATTAGCGATAATATTTATATCTAATGAATTGTAATTACTGGAAGTACTGATTCTACTATTGACAATATCCACTTTAGTCGAATTTTGATTATAAAAAAATATAGTAAAAAAGAACGATATAACAATGGGAATACAGTATAATAAATATTTTTTATTCAATTAGAACACCACCTTAATAAATATTAACTTACTATATTATAACTTGATATATAGGAAATTACTATCTTTAAATTTAATGTTTATACTAAACATAAAGAAGGAGATAGTAAAGGCTATGAAAAGAGTGCGTTTAAGAATAGAAGAGTTGCTTGAAGAAAGAAATATTAGCAAAAATACAATTTGTCGAGATTTAAATCTTCCGCGAGGAAATTTTAATAGATATTGTAGGGGCGAGTTTCAAAGAATTGATACAGGGTTGATTATAAAATTGTGTGAGTATTTTGATATTGGAATTGCTGAATTGATAGAAATAGTAGATAATTAAGAGTTTCTGAAAAAGAAGCTCTTTTTTTGTGCTTGCAAATTCAGAGATTGTGTGATAATATAAATATGCTACAAATGAGTAGTAACTACACAAAAATAGAAAGGAGGGACGAATATGAATGTGAAAGAGTATGGTGAAATATGGTATTTGATAGGCGATTTGCCACGCTTGAATGGAAATGGATATCGTTTGTTGAATCATTTACTGTTTGAAGGTGCGAGCACACAAATACAAATTAGTGAGACTCGTGCGTGGAAATTTTCGTCTGTAAGTAACACAATGAGAAAACTCTATGAAATGGGACTTGTAGAATGTTCTGCAAAAGATAAAAAGTTTGTATATTCTTTTAATTATGATTGGGCTAATGAAAATATAGATAAAGCACTATCTGTAGCAAATGGACAATTAGAAATAAATAAAGAACTTAATGAAGATTTGCTACGCAAGATAATATATAAAGTATCTGATATGAGTCAAATGACAGCTAACTGTTATAGAGTTTATGGAGATGTGTTGATGTACGGATCCACTACAAGGAAAGAATTATATGAGCGTAGGCAGTGGAAAATTGCTGGTGTTAATCGGAGCTTTCAAAAATTGTTAGAATTGGGACTTCTTGAGTGCAAAAAAGAGAATGGAAAAGATATTTATTCAGCAAAATTAAGCGTGGATTAAAAGAGAGGAGAATTAGAATGGAACTATTAAGTAAATTACCAATTGAAGGGAAAAAAGTTGTGGCAAATGCGATGCTGGTTAGTGAAGGGAGACCATACATGAAATATGTTGAAGGGGTGAAAACAGGAATTGGTGGAACTGCTTATAACGTATTGCTTCCTGCGTTAGATTATTTGAATGTACCAGTGAAAATAGAAGGAGAAATGACACCTTCGATTGAATACTCTGGAACACCTATTCCGGTTATTTTTTCGGATGTGTATTGCAAGGCTTATCGTGATTTTGGAAAATCGGGAGAGATTAAGCTGAGCATTACAGCAAAAGGAATACAAGTTCTTGATAGAAATCGATTAAAAGTGAATAGAGGTACGGATGATGAAAAATAGATATAGGAGTGTGAAATATCGGAAAAGTAATTTGATAGGATTCTGTGGATACTTATGTGGATTGCTTGGGATAATATGCATTATAGCAAGAATGTGGGGATATAAAGCAAATATAATAAATGTAGGAATTGTAATAGCAAGTATTGGCGTACTGACAGCAATCACAATATCCTACATAACTTTAGAGAACAGAAAAATTTCTGACCTCGTTCGTTATTTTATCATATCAAATGAATTATTTCAAACATACATTGATGAAAAAGGGCGAGAAAGATTGGCTTTTTTTCCGCATATCGAACAGAAGAAAGACACTGATAACATATATATTCGTTTTAGGCTCGATGGAAGTAAAATAGCTCAAAAGCTAAAAAATCAAGAGCAAGCATTAGCAGAGTGTTTCGAGACTATATGTACAGATGTGATAGAAGAGAGAGGTTATATTACATATGTGCTTCAAAAGAAGAAAGAAGATGTTGAAATTATTCATTCTTGGGAAGAAATACCTCGTCCAGAAGAGGGCAAACTAATCATCGGAAGAACCATAATCGACTGGAAAATGGCGCCACACCTCTTGATTACGGGTGTAACGCAGTCCGGGAAGACTACAGTTTCACAAATTATCATGGCTGAGCTAAGAAACCAGGGGGTTCGAATTTACTATTACGACCCAAAGAATGATACGGATTTGAAGCATTATTGTAAAATGCAAGATATAAAGTATTATTCGGATATTGATAGTATTGAAAAATCATTATTTGAGATAGAGGAGGAAATGAGACTACGGCAAAAAGATTTGGATGCGATGCAGATAGAAGAAGCTGAGTTTAATCCTGTATACATATTTGTTGATGAGTTAATTGCATTAGCTGAGCTTATGGGTGAAAAGAGATATAAAACTAATATTTTAAGTAAAATATCATCGATTATCACGCAAGGAGCTAAGAAAAGAGTGTTTTTTGGGGCAATTTTACAACGGTGCGATACTAGGTATTTACCTGGTGCTATAAGGGACAATTTAGGAATTCGTATTGCAATGGGGCATCAAACGGAGACAGCATATAATATGATTTTCCCAGATTTTTCTAATGTGAAAAATTATAGAACAGAAAAAGGAACTGGCTTAATATACTGTGAAGGATTTGATACACGTCCAAAAGAACTGGTAGTTCCATTTATAAAAGCATGATAAGTAGTGGTAGAGAGGCAGTGCCGGAGTACCAACGAAGCATTGCCTCTCTACGAAATGTACCTTGTTTGTAATTGCAGTGTTTAGTGGTGTGGCAAAGCCACATTCTGTGCAAGCGGGATGCCCATTGGGGCGCGTAGCGAAAGGGCTTGCACAGAAAACGTACGAAGAGAATATTTTACTGGGGAGGAACTACGACACTCCCCAGTGATATGTGTTCTGTGTATGTTTGTGAATAAAAGTAATGAATTGGAGATGGAGTATGGAAAAGGTCATACGGACACGTAATTTTGCTACAGTGGTCTATCCAGAATCTGCTCCAGAAAATTGGATAGACCTTTTAAAGAGACAATGTGTACCAGCATTTATTTCACCGTTACATAATGAGGATAGAAATGCTGACGGAAGCAAGAAGAAGGAGCATTTTCATATACTTTTTTGCTTTGATAATGTAAAAACTTTAGCACAAGCACAAGAAATGGTAGAGATTGTAAATGGAGTAGGGGTAGAGGTTGTTAAATCATTACGTGGATATGCTCGTTACCTATGCCATTTGGATAACCCAGAGAAAGCACAATATTCAGTGAATGATGTTATTTCATGTGCAGGAGCAGACTATTTTTCTGTAATTAATTTAGCATCTAACAAATATGAAGCAATAGCTGAAATGATTGATTATTGTATAAAAGAAGATATTTCCAGCTATGCGAAACTATTATATTTCTCAAAGGAAGAAAGACAAGACTGGTTTCGGGTTTTATGTGATAATGGAAGTATACCTATTATACAATTTTTAAAATCAAAGTATTGGGAAGTTAATCATATAGATAACGACAGGAAAGGGGAGAATTTATAGTATGAATCATGAACAAGTTCCGATTTGGCAACAATATACTATGACGATTGAAGAGGCTTCGAGATATTTTCGAATTGGCGAAAATAAACTTCGGAAGTTTGTTGAAGAACATAAAGAAGAGGATTGGGTGATTATGAATGGAAATAGGCTTCAGATTAAACGTAAGCAATTTGAAAAGATAATTGATACATTAAATGTAATTTAGAGATGATTACACTCGGTCGTTTGAAATATAAATTATATTAATAAATGGCTGAGTGTGATATACTCTTAATATATTTATCATATCGGGACTCTTTCAGAAGTGGAAAGGAGCGAAAATGAGCGAGAAAAGACGGGACAATAAAAACCGTGTTTTACGCAATGGGGAGAGTCAACGTAAAGACGGAAGATATATGTATAAGTATGTAGATAATGCTGGAAATGTGAAATATGTGTATAGTTGGAAACTGGTAAAAACTGATACCGTTCCACAGGGAGCAAAAGACGATATTCCTTTACGGGATAAAGAGAAACAGATACACAAGGATTTAGAAGATGATATTGTTTCTTCGGGTGGAGATATGACTGTCTTGGAACTTGTGAAAAAATATATCTCACAGAAAACAGGCGTAAGGCATAATACAGAAGCAAACTATAAATTTGTTATCAATATCATTGCCAAAGAAGCCTTTGGAAAGAAACGAATTGACAAGGTAAAACTATCAGACGCAAAAGGCTGGCTCATTAAATTACAGGCAGACGGTAGAGGATATAGCAGTATTCACTCTATCCGTGGTGTTGTAAGACCAGCATTTCAAATGGCTGTTGATGATGATTTGATACGAAAGAATCCTTTTGAATTTCAGCTTGCAACGGTAGTTGTCAATGACAGCGTAACAAGAGAAGCCATTACGAGAAAGCAGGAGAGAGCTTTTCTTGAGTTTGTGAAGCAAGACAGGCATTTTAGTAAGTATTATGAGGGAATTTACATTCTATTTAAGACAGGACTTCGTATTTCTGAATTTGTTGGACTGACGATTTCTGATATTGATTTAGAAAAAGGTGTTATCAACGTCAACCATCAGTTGCAACGTAAGCGAAACATGGAATATATTATTGAGGATACAAAGACAGACAGCGGTACAAGGCTTGTACCTATGACTGATGAGGTAAAAGCGTGTTTTCATAAGATTATTCAAAATCGTAAAAAGTTAAAATCAGAACCTGTGATAGACGGTAAAAGCGGTTTCCTGTATTTAGATAAAAATAATATGCCAATGGTTGCTTTGCATTGGGAGAAATATTTTCAGCATATTTGCGAGAAGTATAATAAAATATATAAACAAGAATTACCTAAAATCACACCTCATGTTT
>OGYW01002245.1_pt1 | contig 15169 bp, 12 predicted proteins | sample 1576621 | NCBI WGS metagenome assembly OGYW01 (sample SAMEA3541528, study PRJEB24748) | human gut metagenome | biome: human gut; feature: human-associated habitat; material: faeces | place: China | collected 2012 | reverse complement strand
CTCAAATCCAAAGCGTCTCCAAAATCAACAGTTACCGGATATACATATGCATCCTGTGTAACAGGATTGACGGCATCACCATCCGGAAGCATCTCGTTGACGGGGATCCAGTCTGTTATTCCCCGTACAGATAAAAAATCTGTTTTGGCTGGCAACTCAAGCCATTCAATATCATCCGGATTAATGTAGAGGTAAAGCATCTTCAGAAGGCGTTTGGCATCACGGAGTCGGTTCTGGTCATTCTTCCAAAGCCAGCTGTTCACAATATCCGACTGCAGAAACGAACAATACTTAAACACATGCCCTTCGGCAATATCCCTTTCGGCACATTCTTTCCATGTGACCCCGAACACGGGATACCCTGGATAATAGTCATTAAGGAATGCGTCAAGCATAGTAACCAGGCCAGTACAACGGCGCCACTGCTTCTTCCCCAGATTTTTTTCTGCAATATCAAGGACACACCATACATCCTCCCTGCTCATCGGAATCCCTTGTCCATCATAGGGACCACGAATTCTTGTAAAACAATTATCGTAGCTTTCACCCAGACAGGCATCTTTTTTCCTGTATTATTCTTTAAGAGCATTGGATTCATCATCAATGAGTGTTTGCGCCGCCTGGTGGGAAATCACCGCACTCACATTCACATCATAGTCTACATAAAAGTAACTTCCGTCATAGGTCTTTTTAGTATGTATCAAAATAGGAATTATCTGATCCATATTATACATATTCCCTTTCTTTTTTGATTATCAAACTACTTTTCCATCCCATACATCTTATACATATATGGCTCCGCTTCTCTCCCATTTCGTCCGATGGGATTCCAATGCGGCAACGGGCTTAGATCTTTTTCACTGATCCACCTGGCCGGATTAATATAAAATTTCATATACTTCCCGTCAATGGTTTCGACCACCAAATGATACGGGAAACATGCTGTCCGGCAAGCCGAACCAATCCGGCAGCGCATGGAGGATGTGCGCGGAAATCTCTGCCTTTTTTTCTGGATTTTCCACGCGGATAATGCTGATCGTCGCCATACGCACCTCACCAGTACAGCATCAACGCGCCGGGATGCATGGTAAATTCCGCGTGTTCACAGGCGATAATTTCTCCGTCCACCTCGACATGCATTCCGGACGACGACACCGTCACTTTGTCGCAAAGAACATGCTCCGTAAACGGAAAGTTCAAGATCTGTTTCATCATCATGCGCACGAGATAGTACGGCACTTTCCACCGCGGCTGATGCCCGACGACCATGAAGTCGATTTCGCCGTCATTCGGCACAGCATCGGGGCAAATCGGGATGCCGCCGCCAATCCACTTTCCGTTCGCCGCAATGCACAGCAGCGCCTCCTTCGTCTGCGTCTTTCCGTCCACCGTATACGTCAACTGCAGCGGCTGATGCTTCCAAATCGCGCGAATCAGCCCAACAAGGTACGGGAGCAGCCCGCGGATTTTCCCGCCAAAATCCGCAACATTTTCCAGCACCGTCACGTCAAAACCCGCTCCGGCGACGTTCAAGAACATCTGCCCGTTCAGGTCAATCGCGTCGCACGGGCGCGGCTCGTGGCTGAGGATGAAATCGAGCGCCGCCATCGGCTCTTTCGGCGTGCCGAGCGTCTTGACAAAGTCGTTGCCCGTGCCTGCCGGAATCAGCCCAATCGGAATGCCGCTGCCCGCCAATCCGCGCGCCGCCTCGCTGAACGTGCCGTCACCGCCGATGACGTAGACGGCTTCGCAGCCCATTTCGACTGCTTCCCGCGCCAGTTTCGCCGCGTAGCCGGGGTATTCCGTCCGCATCACACGAAACGGGAGGTTTCGCGCAGTCAGCACGCTCTGCACCTGTTCCATCACTTTCAGCGCATAGCCGCACCCAGCGATTGGATTGACAATCAGCATACGCATTGTCGTTGTTCTCCTGAATTCAGACTCACGCAAAGCGGACAGCGCCCACACCGGAGTGCTGTCCGCAGTATCTCTTGCAAAAATTATGCCTTTGCAATCCGATCGGCAATCTGCTTGCCGGTCAGGCCGTATTCTTCCAGCAGCGCAGCGGGCTTGCCGGACTGACCGAACACATCGTTGATGCCAATCTTCTCGAAGTGCTTCAGCCCCATGCCGCAGATGGCGGAAGCCACCGCGTCGCCCAGACCGCCGATGATGGAGTGCTCCTCCACCGTGAACACCTTGCCGCACTTCGCCGCGTAGGTACGGGCGAGTTCGTCGTCAAAGGGCTTCAGGGTGTGGAAGGACACCAACGCCGCGTCAATGCCTTGCTCCGCCAGCAGCTGAACCGCTTCGAGGCAGTGCTCCAGCATGATGCCGCAGGTGAAAATCACGCAGTCCTTGCCGTCCTTGATGACGTTGCCCTTGCCCACCGTGAAGGGGCGCGCGTCGTACACCGGGGAAGGCAGACGAGCGGTGCGGATGTACACCGGGCCGTTGATTTCCGCCGCCGCGCGGACGCACTGCTCACACTCGGTCGCGTCGCTGGGGACGAACACCGTCATGTTCGGCAGCACGCGCATCAGGGCGATATCCTCAATCGCCTGATGGGAGCCGCCGTCCTCGCCCAGCGTGATGCCCGCGTGGGAGAAGCCAAACTTCACGTTAAATTTCGGATAGCACACGCCATTGCGAATCTGGTCGTAGCTGCGGCCCGCGAACACCGCGAACGTGGAGCAGAACGGAATCAGCCCCATCGTGGACATACCCGCCGCCATATCCACCATGTTCGCCTCGGCAATGCCGCAGTCGATGAAGCGGTCAGGATACGCCTTCTTGAAACCATTGGTCATGGTCGCCGCCGCAAGGTCAGCGTCCAGCACGACCACCTTGTCATTTTCCGCACCGAGCTTGACGATGGCCTCGCCATACGCCACACGAATTGCTTTCTTTTCCATTTGTTCAGCCCTCCAGTTCGCTCAGCGCCTGCGCCGTCTGTTCTGCATTGGGAGCCTTGCCGTGCCAGCCGACCTGCCCCTCCATGAAGGAAACGCCCTTGCCCTTGAGGGTGTGCAGGCGAATCAGGCGAGGCTTGCCGGGGCAGGCGGGCGCGTGCAGCGCATCCAGCACCTGCTGCATATCGTTGCCATCGGCGACGTCAATCACGTCATAGCCGAACGCCTTGAATTTCGCCTGAATATCGCCCAGCGACATCACCTCGTCATTCGAGCCGTCAATCTGCAGGCCGTTGTGGTCGAAAATAACCGTCAGGTTATCAAGGTGATAGTGTGCCGCCGCCATCGACGCTTCCCACACAAGCCCTTCCTGCGATTCGCCATCGCCAATGATGGTGTAGACGTGGCAGGGATTACCCGTCTTCTTCGCGCCCAGCGCCATGCCGACCGCGATGGAGATGCCCTGACCGAGCGAACCCGTCGACGCATCCACGCCGGGGCACTTCTTCACGTCCGGATGCCCCTGCAGGATGCCGTGCAGCTGACGGAAATGGTCAAACTCCTCGCGTCCGAAATAGCCGCGTTCGCACAGCGTGCCATAGAGCGCAGGAGCCGCGTGACCCTTCGACAGCACAAAGCGGTCGCGGTTCGGATTCTTGTCGTCCTTGGGGTCAATGCCCTTCATGACGTCAAAATACAGCGCAACGAGCGCTTCCGTTGCGGACAGCGATCCGCCGGGATGGCCAGCACCCGCCTTGTTGGTCATAATGATGATGTCCCGCCGCACTTGACGGCAGACCTCTTGGAGTTCCTGAATATCCATCAAAGTACCTCCTCTATCTCTGATCCTGCGCCGCCGCTCCTCACGATGCCGCAGTATTTCATTATCTTCATTATAGCCGCATTCTGCCGCGTTGTCAATCTGTCCTGCGCGAAATTTGTCAAACGAGTGGCAAACGGTACGCAATCCACGCGCATATCCACGCCAGCAGGCACTGCCCCGTGACCATCAGCGCTGACAGTTTCCGGCTTTTCAGCCCCTTGATGATGCTTGCGGATGCCGCGGCGCACGGCGGATACAGCAGCACGAACGTCATCAGCGCCAACGCCGCAGCCGGGGTCGGCAGGGACGCCGCCAGCGCCGCGCGGATGCTCCCCTGACCCGCCAAGACCGCCAGTGTGCTGATGATGCTCTCCTTCGCCAGCAGCCCGGTCAGCAGCGCCGCCGTTACCGCAACGCTTCCGAAGCCCAGCGGCGCGAAAATCGGCGCAATCGCCCCGGCTATGCTGCCGAGGATGCTCTCCTGCGTGCTCGCTGCCCACGCGCCCGTCCAGGTGAATCGCCCAATGAGCCAGACGGCCACCGACGACAGCAGAATCACGCTGCACGCGCGGCTGAGGAACTCGCCCGTGCGGCGGAGCACCTTGCGCAGGACGCTCGACATCAAGGGCAGGCGGTACGGCGGCAGTTCCATCACGAACGCGGCGGATTCGCCCGGAAACAACGTTTTCCGCAGGATTTGCGCAATCAGCGCCGCCAGCGAAATTCCCAGCGCGCAGAGGGCAAAAATCATCCACGCGCCGCCGGGAAGAAGCGTCGAAAGCGCCGCAAAAACAGGCATTTTCGCGCTGCACGAGACGAAGGGAATCATCAGCAGCGTAAAACGCCGATCGCGTTCGCCCCGCATCGACCGCGCCGACAGCGCCGCCGGGACGGAGCACCCGAACCCCAGCAGCAGCGGGATGAACGACCGCCCGCTCAAGCCCAGCGCCCGCATCGGCCGATCCATCAGGAACGCTGCCCGCGCCATATAGCCGCTGTCCTCCAGCATTGACAGGCACGCAAACAGTATCAGCAGCATCGGCAGGAAGCTGACGACGCTCCCCACGCCCGTCATTAGCCCCTCGACAATCAAACGCCGCAGTGCCTCCGCGACCTGCCAGTGCCGAAGCACACCGTCCAGCGCCGATTGTATCATCAGGATGATATTCGTGAGCCCGTCGGACAGCCCACTGCCGAACCGTCCGAACGCCAGCGACAGCATGAGCGCCAGCAGCCCCGCCAAAATCGGCAGCGCCAGCACAGGGTGCAGCACAAGCGCGTCGATAACGTCCGTCCGCGTCGGATTGTCAGGATTCCCCTGCCGCACTGCCGCGCATAGCTCATCTGCCCACGCATAGCGAAGCGCCGAAAGCGCTGCCGCCGCCGACATGCCGGACTGCGCCCGCAATTGCGCCTGCCCCGCCCGTGCCGCCTCCGCCGCGCCCATCTCATCGCCTTCCAGCGCTTTCCACGCACGGAACTCCGGCGGGAGATTCCCCGCCGGCAGGGCACTTTTCATCCGCTGGATAATGGCGGTGTACGGCGCGCTCGGCGGACTTTTCGGCGTTTTCGCCCCGTCTTTCAGTGCGCGCAGGAGTTCCGGGACGCCCGTGCCATCCCGCGCGCTCATCGGCAGCACGCGAATGCCCAGCTGCGCCGACAATTCCTCCGTGTCGATGGTGATGCCACGCTTCCGGCACTCGTCCATCATGTTCAGCGCAATCGTCATCGGGCGCGACAGCTGCGTCAGCTGATGTGTCAGGTACAGCCCGCGCGCGAGGGCGGTTGCATCCACAATTTGCAGAATTTCATCATAATCACCGCCGGATAAGTAGTCGATGGTCACTTTTTCCTCCGCCGAATACGGGCTGAGCGCGTACACGCCGGGCAAGTCCACCCACTTGACGCCATTTTGCGTCCCCTCTTTGCGCTCCACCGTCACGCCCGCCCAGTTGCCCACATGCTGATGCAGCCCCGTGACGGCGTTGAACAGCGTCGTTTTGCCGCAGTTCGGGCTGCCCACCAGCGCAATCGTTTTCATTCCGCCTCACCACCTGACAGGATGATTTGCCGCGCCAGACGCCGGCGGATGGACACGCGGCTGCCGCGCACAAACAGAATCAGCGGGTCGCCAAGGAGCGCCGTGCCAATCAGCCGCACCCGCACGCCCGGCGTCAGCCCCATGTCCAGCAGATGCCGCTCTTCCGCGTCCGCCCCGCGATACGCCGCAATCACACCCGACTGCCCCGGCGCAAGTTCCGCAATCGTCATGCGTCCACCTCCTCCGCCAATGTCCGCTGCGGCGCGCTCAGGTAGGCGGCAATCAGTTGCTGCTCCGTCAGTATGCCAAGAAGCCGCATTGTCCCCGGCTCGATGATGTACAATTGCGTCATGCGCGTTGGGTGCAGGGCGCGCACGGCGTGGTGCAGCGTCCGCGTGGAGAGCATCGCCATAGGCTGAATCGGCAGTTTTCCGCGCGTTTCCATGCGGATTTTTCTGTCCATCAGCGCACGAAGCTCCATCAGCGCTGTGCTCGTCGTCGCGCTGACCGCGCTATATAGTAGGAAGCAACCCGCTGCCGCCAGCGACCAGCTGCCCTGCCACCTGCGTACGGCGCCGACCACGCCGCCGACGACAAGCAGCGCCCCCGCCGCCGTGCCGATGATGCGCATCACCCGCCAGCACGTTTCCCGCCGCAGGAGGCGCAACAAGACCGCTGACAGCAGCCGTCCGCCGTCCAGCGGCAGCGCGGGCAGCAGGTTCACCAGCAAAATCCCCGCGTTACTGAGGAAGATCAGCCGCCCCGCTTCCCGCGGAATCATGCCGTTTTGCGTCAGCCACAGCGACAAGGCGCACAAAATCAGCGTCATCAGCGGCCCGGCGAGTATCACGCTGATTCTCGCCGTCAGCGGCAGACGTTCCTCGTCCTCCAAGCGCATCATTGCGCCCAGCGGCGTAATTTCTACCTCCTGCGGCGGATGATGCCACAGCGCGCTGACCGCCGCGTGCGCCGTTTCGTGCAGGAGGATGCTCGCGTAAGTGCAAATCAGCAGCGCCCGCCAGCGCGTCAGGAGTCCAAGGAGCAGGAGAATACCCGCCGCCGGATGCACCGTGATGTCCGTTTCTCCCAGCGTCGCGATTTTTCGCTTCATTGCCGCATCATCACCGCCGGGTCAACGCTCAAGCCGTCCTGCCGCACCTCCATCACGCACGGCTGACCGGCCATAAGCGTCCCCAGCGGGTCGCCCGTCTGCACCATGTCGCCCGTGCTGACCGTCACACTCGCGAGATTCCCGTACAGGCAGCTCAGCCCGTCCGCGCCTAACACCTGCACCAGCCGTTCGTCCTCATTGCCGTGGTACACGCCGATGACCTCGCCCGCCATTGCGGACGTGACAATTTTCGTCTGCGCGTCCCATGAAATGAACGGCTCACTCTGCGACCACGCGTGCACGACACTTGCCGCTTCCACCGGCATGGTCAGCTTGCCGCCCGATTCACCGAAAACGAGCGATGCTTCCGGGAAAATGCTGCTGACAAAGGACAGCTTGCCCAAATCGCCGTTCAAAAGCGAATCATCCGTCGCGGCGCTCATGACCGACTGCACAGCGTCCGTCAGCGGCGGAATCGCCCCGGTTTTCAGCGCAACCGCGCAGAGCATCAGCGCCGACGCAATGGCGAGATTGGGCAGCAGCCGCTCCTGCCAATGCTTTTTCGGTGTTTTCACCCACTCGATGTCCGGCTTGCTGGCTGCGAGTTCTGTACGCCTTGGGCGCACGCGGAGTTCCGTCTGTTTCGTTTCGTTCATAGCAAAAAGCCCTGCCTTTCCAGCACATCGTATGCCGGGAAAAGCAGGGGTATGATCTAAATCTATCGTGCTAAATTCATAATTATTTCAGCGTCAGCGCGCCCTGTTCCACCATGCGGTTCAGCGCCATTTGCAGCGCGATTCGCCCGTGCGTGTAGGTCAGGCCGCCCTGCATGTAGGCGGTGTACGGCTCGCGCATGGGGGCATCCGCCGACAGTTCAATCGACGCGCCCGCGACAAACGTGCCCGCCGCCATGACGACTTGGTCATTGTAGCCGGGCATGTCCCACGGTTCGGGCAGTGCCATCGAGTCAATCGGGGAAGCCATCTGAATCCCCTGGCAGAACGCGACGAGGCGCTCCGGCGTGCGCATTTGAATCGCCTGAATGATGTCGGCGCGGGGCTCATCCGCCGCGGGCGTCGTCGTCATGCCAAGGATTTCAAACACGCGTGCTGCCAAACACGCTGTCTTAATGGCCTGCGCAACGGTGTGCGGCGCCATGAACAATCCCTGATAGAACGGCTGGTAGCTTGCGGCATACGAACCAACTTCCAGCCCGATGCCCGGCGCGGTCAGGCGGTAGGCGATGCGCTCGACGGCATCCTGCGTGCCGACGATGTAGCCGCCCGTGGGGGCAAGTCCGCCGCCCGGATTCTTGATGAGGCTGCCAACGCACACGTCCGCGCCGTAGTGACTCGGTTCCTTCTCGCACACAAACTCGCCGTAGCAGTTGTCCACCATCAGGCGAACGCCGGGGTGCTTCTCGTGCAGCATCTTCGCCAAAGGCGCGAACTCCTCCGGCATCAGCGACGGCCGCCAGTCATAACCGCGGCTGCGCTGGGCGATGACGAGCTTCGTCTTCGGGGTGATGGCGTTTTCCACCGCGTCAAGGTCGATTTTGCCGTCACGCAGCGCCACAGGATGGAAGCTCACACCCATTTCCCGCAGTGAGCCGACCGGCGCATCGCCCTCGCCCCAGCCGATGATGTCCTGCAAGGTATCGTAGGGCATCCCCGTCGCGGACACGATGTCGTCCCCCGGCAGCACCAGCCCGAACAGGCACAGGCTGATGGCGTGCGTGCCGCTGGCAATCTGCGGGCGGACAATCGCCGCCTGCGTGCCAAACAGCTCCGCAAAAATCTTTTCGAGCGTATCACGCCCCACGTCGTCATAGCCGTAGCCCGTCGTCGGCGCGAAATGCCGGTACGCCACCTGATGCTCCCGGAAGGCGTCCAGCACGCGGCGCGTCCCAATTTCCTCCATGCGGTCAATGCGGGCGAACTGCGCCGTCAAGCCGCTTTCCGCCTGTGCAATCAATTCTTCAATGGTCATTTTGCTTCTCCTTGCGTGTAATACGCTTCCAATTTGTCATACGCATCCGGTTCGAGCGCGTCCACCCACAGGACGTCCTCCTCCCGGCGCATCCACGTCAGCTGGCGCTTCGCGTAGTGCCGCGTGTTCAGCTTCAGCGCGTAAACCGCCTCATCCAGCGTCGTTTCGCCCAAGGCATACGGTATCATTTCCTTGTAGCCGATGGCTTTCATCGCCTTCGCGTCGCGCGGAACGCCGTTTTTCAGCAGTCGGCTGACTTCCTCCGCCAGCCCGTCCGCCAGCATCTGGTCGATTCGCTGCTCAATTCGCGCATAGAGGATGTCTCGCGGCATCGTCAGCGATGCAACGCGGTAAGAAAACCGACTGTCGGTTTTTATTTGCGGCTGCTGCGAGAACGGACGGTCTGTCAGGCGGTAGACCTCCAAGGCGCGAATCACGCGGCGGACGTCGTTCAAGTGCAGGCGCTGCGCCGTGTCCGGGTCAACCGCCGCCAATTGCTGATGAAGCTGCTCTTTGCCGCCGGGCGCGTCCGCAATCTGCTGCAATTCCTGCCGGATGCTTTCATCCGCCGCCGCTTCGCCCATCGCCATCGGCTGCCGGAGCGCCCGGAGATACAGCCCCGTGCCGCCGACGAGCAGCGCCCGGTGCCCGCGCGCCTGAATGTCCGCAATGCAGCTTTCCGCCATCTCCTGATAGCGCGCGACGGAAAAATCCTCCGTCGGGTCGGCGACGTCTACCATGTGATGCACCGCCTGCGCGCGTTCATCCGCCGTCGGTTTCGCCGTGCCGATGTCCATGCCGCGATAAATCTGCATCGAATCCATGCAGACAATCTCGCAGTCATGCGTCCGCGCCAGACGGAGCGACAGCGCGGTTTTGCCGCTCGCAGTCGGGCCTGTCAGCACCCAGCACGTTTCCTTCATGATATTGTCACCTCACTGCATCCGCCGGAATCGCCGGTCGATGTCCGTTTTGTTCAGCGCAACGACCAGCGGCGTACCGCGCGGGCTTGCCGGGATGACGCGCTTATCCGCCACGCGGCTGACCAGTTCGCGGATGTCGGCGTCGTTCAAACGTTCGCCGGAGCGGACGCTGCGCTTGCACGCCAGCGCCAAAATCGCCGCGCGCCGCTTTTCCAGCGACACCACGCCGCGCTCATTCTCCAGCTGGTCGATGATGTCGCGCAGCAGTCCCGCCGCCTGCGGCTGACCGAGGATCATCGGAATCGACCGAATCGACACCTCGTTCTCCCCGAACGGCTCGACCACCAGCCCGATGTCCGCCAATTCCCGCGCGTGTTCATCGAGCAGCTGCTGCTCCCGGCGCGTCAGGCTGACAATCATCGGCACGAGCATTTCCTGCCCGCAGCGGTGCTGGTCGAGCGCCTTCATCATGCGGTCGAACATCACGCGTTCATGCACCGCCTGCTGGTCAATCAGCATCAAATTGTCCGCATATTCCACCAGAATGTAGCTGTCAAACAGCGTGCCGATCATGCGCATGTTCGTCTGTTCATTCGGCAGAATCGTCTGCTGCACCGGCATCGGCGAAACCAGACTTGCGGTCGGTTTCAGCAGATTTGCAGGCGGCGCGGCGGGTTCGGCGTTGTAATGTTGCGCCAGTGCTGACGGGCTGCGCATCACCAGCGGCTGCTTCCACGCGGGAATGGCATCGTTCGGCGCGGGTTTCGACGGCTCGGACGGCTTTTCCGGTGGGGCGCTTGGTGTCGGAATCGGCGGGTCTTTCGCGGGAATTGCCGCCTTTTGCGGAATTTCCGTACCGACGGTCGGTTTTTTCTCAACTTTAGGCGGGACAGTCGCTTCCGGCTGCATAGCCTCGCTCGCCGTCACGGGCTGCCGAACGACCGTCACGGGCACCGTCGACGGCGGTTCAGGCGTCAGGCGCAGCACATCCGGCTGCTCGACGGGCGCTTTGTCCGCCAGCGCATCCGCCACAATCGCCTCGACCGCCTCCGCGACCGCCGCTTCGTTCTGGAAGCGAACTTCGAGCTTGTTCGGATGCACGTTGACATCCACCGTGTCATACGGCATGGTCAGGTGCAGCACGCACGTCGGGTATTTGCCGGACAATACGCGCTCCCGGCACGCCGCTTCCACCGCCGCGGACAAAATCGACGACTTCATATATCGCCCATTGATGAAGAACGACTGGTGGTTTCGGCTGCCGCGCCCGCTTTCGCCCACGCCGACGAAGCCTTTCAATATCAGCCCCGCCTGATGCCCGTCCACCTCGTGCATGGAGCGGAGCATTTCGCGCCCGTAAATGCTGAACACGGCGGAGGACAGTTTGCCATCGCCCGCGGAGTGGTAGAGCGTTTTGCCCTGACTGATGTAGCGGAAGGACACGTCCGGGCGGGACAAAATCAGCCGCATCATCAGGTCGGACACATAGCCTGCCTCCGTGACCGGCTTTTTGAGGAATTTCAGGCGCACTGGGGTGTTGAAAAAGAGGTCGCGGACGACAAACGTCGTGCCTTCGGGGCAGGCAGCTTCTTCGATGGACTCAATCGTTCCGCCGTTGTTCTGCACCTTGATGCCGCTTGGATCTGCCTTCGTGCGTGTTGTGCAGGTGACATGCGCCACCGCCGCGATGGACGCCAGGGCTTCGCCGCGGAAGCCGAGCGTCTGGATGCTGAACAAATCATCCGTGCGGCGGATTTTGCTCGTCGCGTGGCGCTCAAACGCCATGCGGATGTCCTCGCCGCGGATGCCGCTGCCGTTGTCCGTCACGCGGAAATAGCTGATGCCGCCGTCGCGGATTTCCACCGTAACCGCGCTGGCCCCCGCGTCCAGCGAGTTCTCCACCAATTCCTTGATGGCGGCGGCAGGACGCTCCACCACTTCGCCTGCCGCGATTTTGCCAATGACCTCATCGGACAGGAGCTGAATCTTTCCTGCCATTTGCTTCCCTTTCTGTCTGTTTTCCCGACTTTCGGTCGGTTTTTATGAGATGTTGGTCGGTTTTTTGCCGACTTTTGGTCTGTTTTTACAATTTTCTTGCCTTCTCACGCAGCAGGAACAGCTTGTTAATCGCGTCCATCGGCGTCAGCGCCATCACATCCAAGGTTTGCAGTTCGTTGATAATCTCTGTCTTTCGATAGTCGAACAGGTTGACCTGTTCGTCCTTGCGCTTCTCGGCATCACCCAGGATGTTCTGTCCAATGCCGTGCTGGTTGATGTCGCTGACTTCCAAACGCGCCTGAATTTCGTGCGCGCGCACCAGCACCGGGTGCGGCACGCCTGCCAGCCGCGCAACGTGGATGCCGAAAGACTTGTCCGCCCCGCCGCGAATGATTTTGCGCAGGAAAATGACGTCCTCGCCGTGTTCCTTGACGGAAATGCAGTAGTTCTGCACGCCGTCGATATGCCCTTCCAGCTCGGACAGCTCGTGGTAGTGCGTCGCGAAAAGCGTCTTTGCGCCGGATTTTTGCTTGTCGCACAGGTACTCTACCACCGCCCACGCAATCGCCAAACCGTCGAACGTGCTGGTGCCGCGTCCGATTTCGTCCAGAATGACGAGGGATTTTGCGGTCGCGTTGCGCAGGATGTACGCCGTTTCGCTCATCTCCACCATGAACGTGGACTGACCGCTGGCGAGGTCATCCGACGCGCCGACGCGGGTGAAAATGCGGTCGGTGACGGGGATTTTCGCTTCCTTCGCCGGGACGAACGACCCGATGTGCGCCATCAGCGCAATCAGCGCCACCTGCCGCATGTAGGTGCTTTTGCCCGCCATGTTCGGCCCAGTGATGATGCACATGCGGCAGTCGTCAGCATTCATGTGCGTGTCGTTGGGCACGAATCCGCCCTCGCTCATCGTCTGCTCGACGACCGGGTGGCGCCCCTCGACGATATCCAGCGTGCCGTCCTGCGTCATTTCCGGGCGGACGTAGTGGTACTCTATCGCAGATTTCGCCAGCGACAGCAGCGCGTCCAGCGATTTGAGCGCCATCGCCGTTTTCTGGATGCGCGCAATCTGCTCCGCAATTTTCTCGCGCACCTCGGTGAACAGCTGCAATTCCAAGCGTGTGGACTGCTCCTGCGCGCCGACGATTTTCTGCTCGATTTCCTTCAGCTCCGGTGTCATGTAGCGCTCGCAGTTCGCCAATGTCTGCTTGCGGATATAGCGCGCCGGCACCATTTCGTAATACGACTTGCTGACCTCGATGTAGTAGCCGAACACGCGGTTGTACTGGATGCGCAGGTTGCGGATGCCCGTCTCCTCGCGTTCCTTCTGCTCCAGCTCCAGAATCCACTGCTTGCCGCTCGTGGACGCGGCGCGGTATTCATCCAGCATCTGGGAATAGCCATCGCGGATGATGCCGCCCTCGGTGATAAGAATCGGCGCATCGGGGTGAATTGCGCGGGTCAGCAGGTCGGTCAGTTCCGGCAGGGTGTCCAGCGAATCGCGGATTTCCTCCACCGCCTGACTTTTCGCCTCGCGCAGCAGCTCACGGATTTTCGGCACTTTTTGCAGCGACGCGCACAGCGACAAGCAATCCCGCGCGTTCATCGACTTATAGGCGACTTTCGACAGCAGGCGCTCAATGTCGTACACGCCCTGCAATTCCTCCGCGAGCGTCATCGTCAGCACATGCTCCTGTGCAAACTCGCCCACCGCGTCCAGCCGGCGGTTGATTTTCGCTTCGTCCACCAGCGGCTGCTCAATCCACGAGCGCAGCAGGCGGCCGCCCATCGCCGTGCTGGTTTTATCCAGCAGCCAGAGCAGGCTCCCCTTGCGGCTTCTCCCGCGGATGGATTCCGTCAATTCCAGATTTCGCCGCGTGTTGCGGTCAAGCAGCATCGTTTCGCTGCCCTGATAAATGCGCAGGCTGGTCATGTGCTCCAAGGCGTTCTTCTGCGTCTCGGACAGATACCGCATCAGCGCGCCCGCGGCACTCGCGCCCGCCTTGTACTCATCGCTGAGTCCCAGCGGAGACAGGTCATTGAGCGCGAAATGGCGGCAGAGCGCTTCCGTCGCGTTCGCCAGCTGAAACCACGCGCTCGGCTGCTCCGAAGCATTCTGCATCTCCCGCTGCAGGCACGCGCGCAGCTTCACTTGGTCATTGCAGATGATTTCCATCGGGGAAATGCGCGCCACCTCGTCCGAGAGCGTCGTTTCCGGCTGGGTGATTTCATGCACATAAAACTCGCCCGTGGAGACGTCGGCGAACGCCAGCCCCGCGCGGTCGGCGACAAAGCAGATGCTTAACAGGAAGTTATTCGCCTTCTCGTCCAGCATCGCCGGTTCAATGACCGTGCCGGGAGTGATGATGCGCGTGACGGCGCGCTTGACCAGCCCCTTCGCCAGCGCGGGGTCTTCCATCTGCTCGCAGATAGCGACCTTATAGCCGCGCTCGATGAGCTTCTCGACATAGGTGTCCACCGCGTGGTACGGCACGCCGCACATCGGGGCGCGTTCACTGAGTCCGCAGTCCTTGCCCGTCAGCGTCAGTTCCAGCTCGCGCGAAGCAGTCCTCGCGTCATCGAAGAACATCTCATAAAAGTCACCGAGGCGGAAGAAAAGAATGCAGTCCTTATATTCCGCCTTGGTATCAAGGTACTGCTGCATCATCGGTGTGACGCTCGCCATGTCTGTTCCCCGCTTTCGTTCTTGTTGCAGTTTAACTTGCTGTTTTTATGGAATATGCCTTATTGGTTTCTTTCGCTGCTCCCGTCGCGTCTGCGGACGGGAGCAGCTTTTGCGGCTGGCTTGCTTGATTTCTAACCCATAAAGGCATGATTTCGTGAATAATTTTACTTTCCCAGATTAGTGGCAGCCGCCGCAGGAGGCGCAGTTGCCGGTGCAGCCGGAGGTGGGCTGACCGCCTTTGTCGTCTTCCGTTTCGCCGGTGACAACAAGGCGCAGGATGCGGTTCACGTTGTCCATCATGTCCTGATACTTCTTCTGCGCGTCCCGCATGTCGCGGATGATGGGGCAGTCGTTCATCGCCTGCTGCACGTCTTCCAGCTCCTGCGCGGCTTCGGCAAGCTGCGTCGGGTCGATGTCCGGCTTGCGCATCGCCTGTTCGACCGCCGTGCGCTTTTCCATGTAGGCGGCAATCGCCTTCGTCGCGGCTTCGTCCTGCGTCACCTGCTCTTCCAGCGTGTGCATATGCTGGTAAACGTCGCTGTTCAGAATGGCTTCCGCCAGCTTCTGCGCGCACATCATAACTTCTTTCATATTGATTGTCCTTTCTGATTTGCTGCCGGGTTAGGGTAACACCGCACAAATGAGGTGGTCGGCTGGCGAATGGATTTTTCGTCAGATGC
>OGYW01002234.1_pt1 | contig 15248 bp, 9 predicted proteins | sample 1576621 | NCBI WGS metagenome assembly OGYW01 (sample SAMEA3541528, study PRJEB24748) | human gut metagenome | biome: human gut; feature: human-associated habitat; material: faeces | place: China | collected 2012 | reverse complement strand
TAGCAGAACTGTAAAATATAAAAGAGGTTGTGCCAACGTTTTGACACAACCTCCTGTACTGTCCACACATACGATGTAACAGTGTTTTTTGCCAAATTAGTTTTGGCGAGATAGCTTTTGAATTTTGTTACCATATTATATTGATTTATAATGAATACGGTAACAATATAATAGAATATATCAGACATTATACGCAGTTGCCTAATGGTTGGTGTACTACTACACTTAAAGATTTATGCGAAAACATCAATGGATTGTGGAAAGGGAAGAAAGAACCATTTGTCCATGTGGGTGTTATACGCAATGCAAATTTTACAAAAGACTTTAAGTTAGACTATTCAAATATCGAATATATTGATGTTGAACAACGAACTTTTACTAAACGCCATTTAATGAATGGTGATTTAATTGTAGAGAAATCAGGCGGTAGTGATAATAATCCTGTAGGAAGAACAATACTCTATGAAGGTGAAGGTGGCGTTTTTTCATTCAGTAATTTTACAATGGTATTAAGAATAAAGTATAGCAACACCATATTAAGCAAATTTTTGTACTATTATATTCTGGCTATATATCAGACAGGAGCTATGAGATTGATGCAAACACAGACTACGGGTTTACACAATCTGATTCTTGATAAATTTTTATTAATGCCTATATACCTACCACCGTCTTCTGAGCAGAAGCGGATAATCGATAAAATAGAAATGATTTTCGCCACTTTAGATATGATAATGGAGAGTTTATAAGCTCCCCATTATCATGTCCAATTGAGAAAATAAAGTCTGTATTTTAGCCTTAATTAGTTTTTGTTCAGATAATGGAGGTAACATTAATCTTATAGAACACATATCGGTTTGAGTAAGTTTTAAGCGTGTACTTCCATTTACGTACTCAGAATAATCAATTTGATTAAGTGAGTATTGTAGAAATTCAAAATCAATTTTGGGAGATAGGATGTGAACATGATTATTTACCCAACTTTTTCCACTTATAGAATATGCCTTAATCGCATTTTTATCAAGGAAAGGTGCGCCATCTTCACCAAGCAATAAATAATGACCATCTACAATATAGTCATCTATCAGTCCAACTTGACCTGTTGCACCATAATAAGGGTACAACCTATCTATTTGTTTACCCTTTATTCGTAAATTACGTTCATTTGAATTAATAGGTTTCCGTAAATTGTCTAATACGTCTGCAACTTGATCAAGCCTGCAAACTGCCCAACCATTAGGCAACTGCGTATAATGTCTGTTATCACAAGGTGTGAAGTCAGGATTTATACGTTTCAAGAGTTCGATGGCAGGCTCATCATTCGGATTTTGGGGTACGAGTTTGCCGTGAATGGCAAGATCAAGGATTTTGCTTTTGGCTTGCTTGATGACGGTCTGCAAGTCAGCTTTGCCTTGCTCTATTTGGTCAATAAGGAAGAACCAACGCTCAATCTCACAAACTATGCGACGTTGTTCAGAAATAGGTGGAAGTGGTAGCTGCAAAGAAAGCAATAACTCTCGTTTTAGTCCTGGTATCAGACCATTAGCTTTGGATATTATATTCTCTATGTTATTCTTTACAACAGCTTTTATATATTTAATATCGGTATAATTTGTATATCCCCTTACAGCCTGTATCTGACGAGCTATATGAGCTACACCAATATTATTAATTGCCATTTTTCCTACACCAGCACCTTTACATACTACAAGCAAATCGTTTAAATAAGAATAAACAGAAGGGGATTCTGTCCAGCGGTTTATAATAAGTTGCTCGTTTTCAATATTGCTTGCCCCAATAATATAAGGTATGCCTGCAATATTGGCATTATATTTTTCAGGAGGAAAATCTTGTCCAGAGACAAGTTCTAAGATTTCTCCTAATGTTGTCCACACCCATACCTCAGGCACTTCAAACGGCACGTTCTCATAATGGTACGTATCAGAAGAAACAGTTTTCTTACTTTTCTTTATCTTTCCCTCCTTTATCAAACGTTCTTTCTCTTCCTTAATACGTTCAAGTAAAACAGATGCAGGTTCATCATTTGGATCTTGTGGGACAAGTTTTCCTCTAATAGCGAGGTCTAATATTTTCTGTCGTAGTTTCTTTGTGTCCATTAGTCCTCGATATTTGCCATTAATTTTTGAAGTTCAGCCACCGCTTTACTTATGTTATCACTTTTCTCTTTGAGAATATCAATTAATTCTGATAATGAATAGTCTACTTCATCTCCGCCCTGTTTTATCCAAGATACATCAAGGCTAGTCTTGTCACGAGTTATTATTTCATCACAAGTATATTTACGCCAACGCCCATTCGGATTATCCTCAGCATTATATGTTTCTACACGAGCATTTATATCCTCCGCATGATAACACGAAACGAAATCATCAAGATGATGCCTTTGCATTGGATTAGTAGCCAATGTATGCTTTACATCCGTACGATAATCATAAAACCAAATATCCTTCGTACCACTACCTTTTGTAAAGAATAATACATTAGCTTTTACACCTTGAGCATAAAATATACCAGTCGGCAAACGCAAAATAGTATGTAAATTAAATTCCGAAAGTAGTTTCTTACGAATCACTTCTCCAGCGCCCCCTTCAAACAGTACGTTATCAGGCAAAACAACCGCTGCACGTCCGCCTGTTTTGAGCGAAAGCATTATATGCTGTAAGAAATTCAATTGATTATTTTTCGTTTCAACATAAAAATCACTTCGATTAATGTCGACAGAACCAGAAGGACGGGTTCCAAAAGGCGGATTAGCAAGAATGACATTCACTAGTATATTAGGTTCTTTTTCTAAAGAGTCCTGACATATGATAGGACTTCGGTCAGTACCAACACCATGAAGATACAAGTTCATCGAAGCTAATGTAACAACCAAAGGAGTATTATCCGAACCATGTAGAGCTTTATTCCGCAAAAAGTCCCGTTTGCCTTTGTCTTGTGATTGTTTTTTCATGTAGTCATAAGCAGCCAAAAGAAAACCACCAGTTCCACAAGCCGGGTCACAAACCGTTTCCCCAATCTGAGGACGAGTTACATCAACCATTGCCGATATAAGAGAACGAGGAGTAAAATACTGACCTGCTCCACTCTTTTTATCTTGTCCATTCTTCTCTAAAATACTTTCATAAATAGCCCCCTTAACATCACCATCCATTATAAGCCATTGCTCCTCATTAATCATTGTTATGACTTTCTTTAAATATACAGACTTATCTATTTTGTTTTGAGCTTTCGTATAGATAGTACCAATCAGATTATCCTGCTCACTCAGTATTCTCAATGTATTTTCATACTGACCTATCAAATCAAGACCATCCAATTCTATCAGGTTTTCCCAACGATATCCTTCAGGTATGGCTGATTCTTCGTCAAGCAATTTAACGTTTTCATCATCCATTTTCAGAAATAACAAATAAGTCAGTTGGGTTATATAATCGGTAAATCCAATACCTTGCCCCGCTAACGTAGTGGCAAGTGTCCAAACCTTTTTAGTCAGACCTTGCTCATTCGAATTTGATTTTGCCATATTAATTTTATGCTACTTTTCTATTATAAATTAAAAACTGAGATAATGAAACAATAGCCTCATTCACCGCTGCTATAGTACCAAACTTACGTATCATCTGAAGCGCTATTGTTTTATCATCTTCCTTTATTTCTTTTATTGTACAAGAACCATTCGCTACAATATAGTTCACAATCTGACGGATAGTATTCTTTTGAGCCTCAGTCATTGTACGCTGTATCTGCCCACACCACAATTCAAAACGTTGGGCAGCCATTGATGACAGGCTACGAAGTTCTGTCACCTGATGATAAGCATATCTGACTAACTGAATAATATTAGTCAAAGCTTCTTTTTCTTCTTTCGTCCCAAAATGTACTACATTGGAAGGGTTAACAATAGAGTATGTATTCCATAATTGAGAAGGAGTAAACTTGTAATTCTCCATTTTCATCCGATTCTCCAAATCCTTAAGCATTGCATAAGTGATAGATTCTCCGTTATTGTTATAAATAATGCGTAAAGCCTCTATCTCATCTCTATGTTCATTTACATATTGTTCAAACGCCTGAGTCGTGTCGTGAGCTTCCTCTATGGAAAATCCTTTCTCAATCAATGTATCTTCACCGGGCATTAAAATTGTGACAAATCCGGCGTTCAGAATACACAGATATTCACGGGCATCGGGATGAATAGCGAGAGGACGCACCAAGCCTTTCCGTTCGTTATTCGGTTCGTTTATATTCACATATTCCGGCAACAGATTATTATCCAAAGCTTCATATATACGAGATGCCATATCCCGCATATCTGTACCAGCCAATCTTATAAACTCATTCCTCTGTTCTTCATTTGCCTTATTATGTATTCTTGACAGACGGCTAGCCAACAATCGCAGATGTTCATCCGGCAGTTCACCATGAGAGATACGCTCTAAAAGTTGCCTGAAAGACAATAATGTTTCAGCATTGCTTCCCGCTCCAGAAGTTGTTACATAATGCTCATGTTCTGTTACTCCCACCGCATCGACTAAGAAAAACAAATCTTTACTATGAGCATTTGGAGTAACATTACGCAGTTGCTCATCACCAATTGTACGTACTCCCCTACCTTTCATCTGAGTATAAAGAGAGTCAGACTCGACATCACGCATAAACATCACCACTTCCAAAGGCTTCACGTCTGTTCCAGTAGCAACCAAAGTCACAGTTACAGCAATGCGGAACTCCTTATCATTACGAAAATGACGTATCAATTCATTACTATCTCCAGCCGAATAAGTGATTTTCTGCACAAACGTATCATCTTCACGTCCAAAGACTTCCTTCGCTATTTTAACAATATTACTTGCATGAGCATCATTCAAAGCAAATATTAATGTCTTAGGTAAATAGTCAAAATTAGGTTCTCTTTGGGGATCATTAAACATTTCTGTATAAACCGCATCTCTATATGTCTCTAAAATCAACTTTATTTGAGCAGGATTAATAATACTCCTATTCAGTTCTTGTCTTGTATAAGTAGTCGTTTCCTGTGTTTCGATATTTTCAGTTTTACCTGTATAGCGGGTTATTTTACGTACTTTATCCCCCTCGCGAATTGCACCGCCATCTTCGGTTACTTGTGTTTTAATACGGAACACCCTATAATCAACATTGACACCATCAACTATTGACTTTTCAAGAGTGTAGTTCACTATTAAGTTGTTATTAAAGAAGGCTAATGTTTCAACAGCAGGAGTAGCTGTTAACCCAATCATTTTTGCAGAACTAAAATATTCAAGCACACTTCGCCAACTACCATAAATAGAGCGATGGCACTCATCAATAATTATCAAATCAAAGTAATCCGGGGGCAAGTTAGGATGAACTGGCAAATTCATATTTCTAGTGCCGTCGACAACATAATCCGCTTCATTATCATCATCTATAAAATCGTCTCCGGACAATAAAGAAAATAAACGCTGTATAGTAGCGATAACAACATTGGCATCATTTGGGATTTTCGCGGTTTTCAATCTTTCTACCCCAAATATGGTATTAAACGGATCACCATTTTCTGTCAAACGGAATGTTCCAAATTCTCCTTCTGCCTGTTTTCCAAGATTATTACGGTCAACAAGAAACAAAACCCTCTTCATTGAAGTGAAAGCCAACAAACGATAGGCAGCCAAACATGCGGTATAAGTCTTTCCCGCTCCCGTAGCCAAAACCATCAATGCACGATCATGCCCGCTACGAAAACTATTTTCTAATTTTGTTATCGCTTCATACTGGCAATCCCTTAATCCTTTCCTTTTTAAAGTTGGAAGTCCTGCAAAATCATCTTTAAGTCCTAATAGTTTTACTATTTCTTTAGGAGAATGAATTTTATTCAAAGAAATATATTCAGAATCAACTTCACGGGTATCTCTGAATAACAGTTCCCTTCCATTTGACAAATAAACTAAAGGTAAAGGATTCATCCAAGCCTGACACCAATGAGGTACACCTCTAGTATATTTTTCAGCCTGGTCTGCCACAATTTCAGAATAAATTGACACAGATTCTTTCTTTGCTTCCAATACGCCAACAGCTTTACCATTTAAAAAAAGTAAATAGTCAGCTTCACGATTACCTTTCAGCAAGCCTTCTTCGACTGCTATAGCAGATACTTCAGGAGAATAATGATTTCTATCAACTACTTCCCAACCCGCATCATTAAGCATACGGTCAATTATTATTCGAGCCTTTTCTTCCGGTTTCATGTGTGTGTCTTTTTTGTAACTTCCGATAAGGCTATATTATCGGAAGTTACAAAAATAGGTAAAAATATAGAATATGAGAAAGAAATAGAGATTTTTTGATACATCACAACACAATTTCTCTATAAAAGATTCTTTGCATATTAGTAATATTTGTCCAAACACTTCCCATTCCCAAAATAAAGCCCTACTTTTGCGAAGAATATTTTCCCGTATATTAACATATTAACAACAGTATCTCACAAATAAAATAAACCCTACAAGATGAAAGAAGAATCCGACAGCCCGTCTGTCCCCTACAATTTCTCCCGGTGTTTCAACGACCAATGTCCACAAGCCTCGAAATGCTTGCGCCACGTAGTTACGCAAGATAAAATAGCCGACTATCTTTATATCTCCATCGTTAATCCGGCACGTTATCCTGCGGATGGAAACCAATGCGAATGTTTCAAGACTGCTGTCAAAGTTCATGTGGCATGGGGACTAAAACGGTTGCTCGACAGAATCCCTTATGAGGATGCAGTCAGTATCAGAATACAATTAGTGGGACACTACGGGAAAACGGGATATTATCGGTTCTATCGTGGAGAACGGGGGCTTATGCCTAAAGACCAAGCCTATATAAAACAACTGTTCCGTAATAAAGGGATAAAAGAAGAACCAACTTACCAACGTTACACAGAAGAATATATTTGGTAAGTTGCTGTCATCTGTCACAGTTTAGGAGTTAATAGTTTAGTAATGAACCGATAAGCCCGTGACAGCAAGAGGTGACAGCAGGGTGATGGCATTTTTGCCGTCACCTGGTTATTAGTCTTACGACATGATAAAGAGTACCGCTACGCGTATGTTTGGAAGGTATTTCTTGCTTTTTCAGTATTCTTCCGAAGGAATTAACCCTCTTGACAGACATCGGGATTGAACTGCCTTTTTGAATATCCTCCATAATCTCCGCTGGAGACAACCACTCCCCTTCTTCAGGCTGTGCGGCACGGAAATAACGGAAGAAAAGTTGCTCTTCCGGTGGGACTTGTTCAAATTCACGGTTGTTTTCCACCATGATCTTTTCTTCCTCCTGGTCGAACCAGTAACGTTCGCCATGTTCCAATTCGTACATAGCTTGTGCGTAAAGCTGCTCATAGTCTATCGGACGATTGGTGTCAATCACTCCGGTCACTTCGATGCAAATAAAACGACGGCTGCCGGAAGGGTCGGTCAACAAGTCTTTCTGGTTACTTGTAGCTATGAATGAGGCATAACGGCGCATTTCAAGCACGGCACTGCCATGAGGTTTCTTCACATTCAATACTGGCTTTTGCAGAATATGTTTCAGAAAGCCTTGTTGTGTCGAACTCACCTGGTCAAATTCATCGATATTGATAAGCGCAAAACGATTGAGGTAAAGTTCGGCATCTTTCTTTCGGGAAAAATCAATACTGTCGGTATAGTAGGAACGCTCGGAAGGAGGCATTATGCTCCGGCAAAAGGTGGATTTACGTGTTCCTTGCGGTCCGACGAGTAAGGGCGAAACACTGTTTGCATACTTTTTATTGCTTCCTTTCCAATGAGAAACCATATTGAGGAACCAACGGTGGAACAAATCCATCCAATACGGATTCTTACAAGGGACGGTGGCTGCCAATGCACGAATACGGTCTTTACCGTCCCATGCGGGAAGCCGGTAGAGAAAATCTTCCAACGGGTTGAATACAGGGACGCGGTTGGAGTAAATATAACGGCTAATATCCCTGTCCCACAAGGGGATGCCTTCCATTTGTGCATCCAAAGCAATGCTGTTCAACGCACGTTTGTCGAGAGGATTGAAGCGGAAACGAAAAGAAAGCCTTTCACGATATTCTACCTCACCAATTTGGGTATTATGGCGGAATTCATAGCGGCGTTTCATGAATTCTTCAGTCTGCAAGGCGAGTTGCTGCTCTTTGCTTAGGCTGATATTCTTGCCGAAGCCTTTGCACTCGGTATATATATTGCCGATCATTTGCCGAATAAGCTCTTCTTGTTTATACATATAGAAGTGGAAAACGGTACGTCTCACGACTTCTTCTTGCGGAAGTCCCGAAGCAAAACAGTTTTTAGCCAGTTGAACGACTAAAGGATGCCATGTGCCTTCACGCAATTCAAGTCCCGCTTCCCGAAGATCGGCATACGCTTTCCGAAAAGCGGCTTCGAAAAGCATCAGGAAGGCATTTTCCGCATCATATCCCGGTACGGCACGAGTCAATGGAGATTTCTCCGCCTGAACCGCTTCCCGGAAAGTGGTTTCTTCGGGCATTGATGATGGTTGAGAGAGATAAAATTGGACTGAATTCGGACGATATATGATGTCCGGATCGTGGGATAATCGCGAATATTGTTCCAGAGTCGGTTCTTTGGGAAGTATATCGAATGGGATTTGGGGCTGATAACATTTCACAGCCAGTCGATAAGCATGGGCGTGGAATAGTTCCGCTTCTTCCCGTGTTTTAGGAAGCGAGTTGTCCGGTCGGGTGAAGGTAGTCCATATTTTCACCGTTTTACCACTTGAACCCATAAAAACACAACGGGTTTGTGGTTGCTCACAGGCTTTTTGTTTCACTAAAGCGATTTCCGACTTATTGGATAAAGGACCGATGGTCAGTTCTACAATACCGTTGTAGTTTTTCATCTGTTTCTGACCGTTTACTTTACGGAATTCAGCGGAAGGAATTATCTTGGGCAGTTTATCGGCAAACATACACCGTTCATCGGAAAGGGTATATCGCAGATGCTCTCTGAATGTAGAAACAGGGCGGGATTTTATTTCTGTCTTTATCTTATTTACCAGTATATCAAGATCCATTACGCTGAGCGCTATCGTATCTTCATTCTTACGAAATTGAGTAATTTTCATTAATTTGATAATAATTTGTTTTGTCAGCGTCTTTGTGATCGTTGAGACTGCTAAATTAGTCATAATATCCGAAACCGGCAAAGAAAACAAGTTTTAATACAGAAAATTATTGATATATCAAGCATTTCTTTAACCGAAAGAAATGGGATTGCCACCGCCGAATTACGGGGCAAATTAGTTTTCCCTGCTTGAAACTACAGTTCCAGCTAAGGGAAACTGTAGTTTCATCGGTGAGAAACCAATGGTTTCAAGCAATTGGAACTATAGTTTCAAGCGTATGAAACTAAAGTTTCGCACCTTGAAACTGTTGGTTTCAAGGCAGGACACAACTCATAAGTACGAGGATAATAAATTGAACTACTAATCCATTGATGGCTGATACTATTTATTTTCGAGCAGCGTCTTTATTTTGTCTTTGTTTTCTAGGTGACAGCATTATTGCCATCACACTGCTGTCACACTGTGCTGTCACACTATTAAATACTTATACTCTGCAAGTTAGATTACAATCCGTGACAGATGACAGATATATTTTATTTTTTATTTCATAGAGATGCTGATATGACTAATTTAATACTTTATATATCCTTCTTGTTCATACGCTTTCCCATATTTATGAATCATTGCCACCAATGGCCTTAAACGTTCGTCAGAAACCAACATAGCCCTATAACGCAAATACTGATTATCATAAAGCTGCCGGTTTCCGTCCTTGAGGCGTTTCTTCACATCCGCAGGAATGAAAAATTCCGCACGGTTGCCCAATTTGACATAGAATTCATTTAAAAAGATAGAAATGCCAGCCAAATCTATGTCTCCGAAATGAATATAGCGATTGGGAATTATCTTTAGCCAGTTACACAAATCCTTCGATTGCGGATAACGGGACACGAAAAGAACTTTCATTCCTTCAAACAAGTATTTTTGGGCACGGATATGCTGGAAATTCTCTCCATTCTCTATACCCACTACTACAACATCTTCAGGAATACGGAAATATTCGTAATCCTGCATGAAAATAGAAGTGCCTTGCAAGGGAGAAAGCACACATGGTTCGCCATGAAAAGTAGCTTCTATAGGCGTATAACAATTGAGGAGAAAACCTTTGAACGTACGGGTATATCTCAATTTAGAGTCCCCCGCCTTCGCCACTTGCTCCGAACGCGACACTTCATCCGGACAGTTCTTCATCTCAATCCAATCTTCCAGCTCCATGCCGGAAGTATAATTCTGGGAGATGTAGATACGGCATCCTTCCGGGTCAATCATACGAAAACTACGCTTACTCCCTCGGGGAACAATAGTGATGATTCCCTCATCCATTAATCTATTTGCTATCAGTCCATCAAACTTTGTGTAAGGTATGAGCTCACCGCCCAGCATTTTCAGAACTAGCCTCGCCATTGCCAATGTAAATAAACTGCCACTCATTTTTCTATCTTATTATAGGTTAACAATGGGACAACCTGTGTATTTGACCGCCCGTCTTTACTCAATAAATAGGTATAACGATAATCTTCCACATTGTAAGTAGTGGGAGAACTGTTTACCAACAAAATATTCCGGCAATTGGCAAAGTCCAAAATACCTTTCACATTGTTGGGGTGTAACTTGCCTATTTCATCCATCATACAATGGATTTTAAAGTCACCAAACTTACGTGACGCCTTTTCTTTGAATACATTAATCAGCATGATATTGACCATGGCTTTCACCAGAATGTCCGTACCGTCGGAACCTACATTGGCAATCTTCTCCACCCATCCCGTGTCATTATCATTCTCTTTCACGCGGAACTCCAGTTTGAATGTATCGGCAAGCGCCAACCGCCTGCGTCCCGGATCGTCGAGCAGGAATTTCATAAACGACAACAAATGCCGGACAGCCACCGCATTGACATCTTCACGGGAATCCTGCGAGAACAAGTCAACCTTTCCCATATTATATTGGTTCTCATCGCTAAACCGTTTAATCTCCAACAATAGCTGCATTAGTTTATCGCTGCTCTGAAGCGGGCGAAGAGCTATTTCCTTTATTACTCCGGCAAAATTCCGCTTGACAAAATCGTCGTTGATATCCTTTATTGTTCTGTGTATCTCGCTTTCATTACGGGTCAGTCCTCCCACTTCCTGCGAAATCCGGCGGATTATATCCGTATACCGTTCACTGATATGTTTCTGATAATCGGAAATCTTATCATTATCCACAAACTCGCACAGATTGGAAGCGAAATCATAGTAATCCTGTTCTCCAACCAGTTCCGTACGGAAATGAAACGTGTTTTTTGACGAGAAGTTTCCATTGAACTGCGTCACCGCTTTCTTGAATTCTTCTGTTTTTCTGATAGTGGATACGATGAGCGACTTCAACTCTTCCACAATAACATCGCAATTTTTCCGAGTAGGCTTCTCTCCTATTTCTATCACAGAAGGCGGACAAAAAGTTTCATCTTTCCGGAACATATCCACTTTTTTCAATCCGTCCTCCAATAAGTGCAATTCTTTGCCAATCCGCTCGAGATGCTCGTCCGCCCCTTTTTTCTGAACCTGCAACTTCTCCTTTTTCAGAGCGAAACGTTCGTCCAATGCAACTAGCTTCGCATCCAGTTCTTTCTTCCTGCTTCGCGTAGCAGGTTCTTTATCAAACAGTTCCTCCTTGTCTTTTTCATAATAAAGAACTTGCGGACGGGATTTGCCAATATAATCCAATTCTTTATTTATTTCGGCAAGCCTGTCATCATACTTGCGGATAGTGACCGTATCAGCACCCTTTCCATTCAATTCATTCTCCTGCGCCTGCTTCAATTCCTTTTTCCGCTCCGCAGTTTGCTGTTTCATCCGCTCTATCTCTTGCTGAATGCCGGCAACAAACTCCTCCAGTTCCTTGCGGAGTTCCGTCCTGCTGTCATTATACACTTTCCGGCAGGCTTTCAACAGTTTTTCCCGTTCCGCCAAATGCTTCTCCTTCTCTCCTTCCGCCACATAAAGACGATGTCCGATTTCATTCAGTTGCGCCTGCAATTCTTCGGTACATCCTCTTTTCCATTCCTCTTCCTTCGTCTTCCATGAGGCGTAATCAGCCTGCAAATTCTTCAATTTTACAGGAATCTGCATTCGCTCGGCTTCCATCAGATGTTGTTCTTCCAAAATACTATGTATTTGCTTCGAATACTTCTTCTCCAAAGAAGAAACAGCTTCCCCCTCTTCTTCCGTCAGTCGGGTGAGACGGTCGGTACAGAGTTGCCGGGCTGCTTGTTGCCTGTCGCGCTCCTGCTTCATTTCCTCGGGAGTGCGGACAGAACGCTCGATTGCTGTCAGATTGAGTGAAACGCCGAACAAAGTAGCTTCCTTATTCACTAATTGAGGTTGCAGTTCATTGTTATACAACACCAGTTCCTCATCCGCCACCTTGCCTATCGTCTCTTGCCAATCCGGTTTGTTCTTCTCCAGCCATTCACACAAAGAACCTTTTCGTTTCTCAATCAAGGCATCCAATGTTTGTAAATGTTCTTCAATCGCGCTCCGTTCTTTACGAACGGTCTCCATCTTTGCCTGAAATTCCCATTTCAATTTTTCCACTTTCCATTCACACTCCTGCCTCAACTGCTTTATTTCTCCTTGTTGCTGACGGATGCTATGTTCCAGTTCCTTGTCCTTTTTGCGCAGTTCGTTGATGCCGTCTTCACAATCGGACATTTCCTTTTGATGGGGATGTTCGTATTTCACCTTTTGAAGTTTCAGGTTACACTGTGCCTGTTCATCGCGCAACTGCCGGATACGATTATCCACAGTCTGCACTTTCTCTTCTTGCGTTGCCCTTACTTTCTCTTCTTCCACACGAAGTTGTTGCATCAATTCTTCCTGCTTGCCGGCAATCTCCGCATTCCGAGCATTTATCCGTGCTTGCTGGCTATTCTCAAAAGTACGGAAATCAGCTTCCAGTTTCTCAAACAGCAATCGGTACTTACTCAATACGTCCTCATAAGCTCTTGTCAGTTCCGATTTCATATTCCGGACTTGTTCAAGTTCCTGAATCAGTAATTCTTCGCAAGATACCCGTTTGATGATTTCTTCAATCCGCATCTGCTCGTAATGCAGACGTTTCTCACGTATCTTTTTGAGCAAATCGTTTATTATACCTATATCCCTAATTAAGCCATCACGCTCATTGGTGTACTTTTGTTGCAGTTCACCCATAAGCCGCAGCAACCGTTCACGTTCCGTCTCCGCTTTAGCCTGTTCTTCCTTCACTAACGGAATCTCATGCAAAGCCTGTTTCTCCGCAAAGTTAAGCTCCGCACGCCCTTCACCAATCTGCTTTTGAGTATAAATCAAGTCACGATAGGCGTTCATTACTTTCTCCGCCATCTTCCGGACAGGCACTTCTCCATTCTTGTTCTTTGTAAACCAAAGCATCACGTCCCTGTATTCCTGCTCGAATTCCTTTATCTGGCTACGATAGAAGTCCAAATCGACAGAGATATCCTCATCACTCATCGAACGGATAATGGTATCTTTTATAAAATCAGCATCCAGTTTGGAATTTAAAAAGACGTTCTGTATCGTACGGGGAATATTCTGATATTTTGCACTTTCCACAATGGCAAACTTGCGGTAGGGTATCATTTCGTGCTTGCGGTTATTACCGAAAATAATGTCCCGATACATTTCATAGCTAGTCACTTGTGCAGTAATCTGAATCTTCGAACCGATATGTTCGCGGATGCGTCCCCACTCGGAATGTACCACATTGTGTTCGTCAATGAACCAGTCCTGTTGGAATGGCGCATCAATAAAACGGAAAAACACCCGTCCCTGGGATTTGGCAGCTACCACACAATACGCCCCATTCTCCCGCATCACCTCATAGATAATGTAAGAATTGGCGTATGGAAAGTAAAAAGCATCGAAGCTTTTCTTCTCCTTCGGAATGCCTAGTCTTAGTTTGTCAGCATTATAAAAGAATAGGATGGCACGGAGCAGCGTACTCTTACCGACACCTTGCGTACCTATAAAATGTACGTTCCCATCCAACTTCACTTCCGCATACGGAATATGGGCACTGTTCAGAAAAATAATCTTATTCAGGTATCTCATCTTGCACCTCCTCTGAAATTGTGATACAATCAACCAAGTCCTCCATATAATGGAAAGCCGACAATACTTTATACGTCCCGTCAAGTTCGTTTTCTTTCTCTATCAGTCCTATGCTCTCCAGTTCTTTCAGCAGTTTGCCGACTACCTCATCATATTTCTTCTTATCCGAAAACAGTTTGGTTGCCTTTTCTTTCAGTTCAATATCGCATCCTATCTGAATCTCAATATCAGCGGCACGGAACAGGAATCCCGGGCCGAATGCCGAATGATAGGTTTTCAGGAAACTCAGGTAATCAATCCACTTCTGAATCGCCTCCAGTTTACGTTCCAAATCGACTTTCGATTCCTTGCGGGTAAAGTAGTAATAACCGTCACCGCCTTCCAGATAGAAGCCGATACCTTTGTAATAATCATAATAATCGGGTAAATCTTCCTCAATGGCATCATACAAGCGTTTTACTTGGGTAGAGACACTGTTGGAAGAAATGAATCCCCCTTTGCTAAGTATATTAAATATCTCTTCAGTGTATTTCATGGTCATCTGTGTTTAGTATTCAGCATACGTCATTTGGCATATATTAAAGGGTATTCCACTTCGTCGGAGATTTCATAAGTATCCGTAAAGCGAAGTTCGTCGGCATACTGTGATGCCAGTTGGCAGAAAAAGATTAATTTCTCTCCACGTGTCACCTCTTTCCGGTAGCGATAGTTCATCACAAAAGAGAACAGATGGGTGCTGGATGCCATAAATGAATTATGCACCTCCTGCAAGTTTACGGTATCTATCATTTGCGACTGCCCATCCAGATATCCTTCCGGAATGGCATCTGCCAGTTGTTTCATTCCTTTCGGAGAATTTCTCTGCCGCGCGACAAGTTTCTTCAAAATCTGAAAAGCCTCATCGGAAGTCCGTAGATTATCAATGGAAAGCTTGATGAGTCCCTTTAAGAGCCGGTCTGCCAGTTCCTGTCCGATGAGATGTGCCAGTTCCGG
>OGYW01002230.1_pt1 | contig 15257 bp, 12 predicted proteins | sample 1576621 | NCBI WGS metagenome assembly OGYW01 (sample SAMEA3541528, study PRJEB24748) | human gut metagenome | biome: human gut; feature: human-associated habitat; material: faeces | place: China | collected 2012 | reverse complement strand
CTGAGCCAGTGTTTCCTTATGATTTTCTTTAATAAACTGATGATTTTCCGGAAGTGACTCTTTATATCTATAAATACGATCAATATCCTCTTTGGTATAATCATGATACAATTCTTCATGCAAAATACCCTCTATAGGAAGACGATCGACTTGTGGAGGGCATTCATCCGGATATCCTACTGTAATAGTAGCCACCGGCATAACCAATTCCGGCAACTGAAGGATATCAATAATTTGATCAGGATTATAAATCGTTGTTCCCAAAAAACAAATACCTAATCCATTTTCCTCAGCCAATGTACAAAAGTTCTGAGTCACAAGCAATGCATCCGTAGCAGCATTCAAAAAAGAAATGGGATTGTCATAACCCGGTACCGCCTTACGCTCTCTGCACCATTTACTAAAACGGTTAAAATCCGCACAAAAAGTCAGTACAACCGGAGCACCTGTTACCATCGGTTGATTAAAATGGGCAGGTGCCAATCTCTCTTTCATCTGCTTGTCACGAGTCACAATCACACTATATAATTGCATATTACCCATTGTAGAAGCACGGAACGCCTTTTCAAGCAAATCATTTAACAAAGAAGCAGAAATATCTTCCTGCTTATATTTACGGATCGTCCGTCTATTATTTATCGATTCCATATATATTTTTCTTGCAAAGATAAAAAAAGAAAAGAGTAATAATGCATTTTTTGCAAAATATTATATGCTAAGAATCTGGCCTTTTCAACTAGTCAATCACTCATCCCCTCCATCAAAACTTTCAAAACAGAAAACTTCTACAAATAAGCAAGCATATATATCTTTTGATAATCAATAAATTAACAAATATTCTTGGATAACTTTCAATTTGTTGAAAACTTATCTGCTTTTTATTTTGTTAATTGAAAAAACATATATAGCTTTGCCGAAACTTTTATTATAATGAGTTGTAACTTCTACACTAAAACAACTTATTGATATTACAGTAAATCTAAAAATAAAAGTGGAAAGACAAACGTACACCTATGACGAAGCTTTTGAAGCATCTTTACAATACTTCAAAGGTGATGAACTTGCTGCAAGGGTTTGGGTAAACAAATATGCAGTAAAAGATTCTTTCGGGAACATTTTCGAAAAGTCTCCCGAAGATATGCATTGGCGCATTGCAAATGAAGTAGCCCGCATTGAAGCTAAATATAAGAACGGGTTAAACGCACAGCAGCTTTACGAATTATTGGATCACTTTAAATACATTGTTCCGCAAGGTAGCCCTATGACAGGTATCGGGAACGACTTTCAAGTGGCTTCCTTATCAAACTGCTTTGTCATTGGAATTGATGGAGCAGCCGACTCATACGGAGGTATAATCCGCATTGATGAAGAACAAGTACAATTAATGAAACGTCGTGGTGGCGTAGGACATGATTTATCTCATATACGACCAAAAGGTTCTCCGGTTAAAAATTCAGCACTGACTTCCACCGGACTGGTGCCCTTCATGGAACGTTATTCCAATTCAACACGTGAAGTAGCGCAAGACGGACGTCGTGGTGCTTTAATGTTAAGCGTATCCATCAAGCATCCAGATTCAGAAGCATTTATTGATGCCAAAATGACCGAAGGCAAAGTAACCGGTGCTAATGTATCCGTGAAACTAGATGATGCATTTATGCAGGCAGCTGTAAATGGCACTCCTTACAAACAACAATACCCGGTAGATTCCGATCAACCTGTTTTCACGAAAGACATTGATGCATCTGCGTTATGGAAAAAGATTGTCCATAACGCATGGAAGTCTGCTGAACCCGGTGTATTATTTTGGGACACCATCATCCGTGAATCCGTACCAGACTGTTATGCCGATTTAGGATATCGTACTGTTTCTACCAATCCTTGTGGTGAAATACCCCTGTGTCCCTACGATTCTTGTCGCTTATTAGCTATCAACTTATACTCATACGTAGTAAACCCTTATACAAAGGAGGCTTACTTTGATTTCGACTTATTCAAAAAGCATGTGGCATTGGCCCAGCGCATTATGGATGACATCATTGACTTGGAATTGGAAAAAATCGAGAAAATCATAGCTAAAATCGATTCCGATCCCGAAAGTGAGGAAGTAAAAGAAGCAGAGAAACATTTATGGGAAAAAATTTATAAAAAGAGCGGACAGGGAAGACGTACAGGCGTAGGTATCACAGCTGAAGGGGATATGCTTGCCGCTATGGGGTTACGCTACGGAACAGAAGAAGCAACAGAGTTTTCTGAACAAGTACATAAAACAATCGCTCTGGAAGCCTATCGTTCATCTGTTAACATGGCAAAAGAACGTGGAGCATTCGCTATCTATGACAGTGAACGAGAAAAAAACAATCCGTTCATCAACCGCTTAAAAGAAGCTGATCCAGAATTATATGAGGAGATGAAAAAATACGGACGACGTAATATCGCCTGCCTGACCATAGCTCCCACCGGAACTACCAGCCTAATGACCCAAACTACTTCCGGCATAGAGCCGGTGTTTATGCCGGTGTATAAACGTAGAAGAAAAGTCAATCCGAATGATCCTCAGACACACGTAGATTTTGTAGATGAAACAGGAGATGCATTTGAGGAATATATTGTATTCCACCATAAATTTGTGGAATGGATGACAGTAAACGGTTACGATCCCACCAAGCGTTATACACAAGAAGAAATTGACAAATTGGTAGAAAAGTCACCTTATTATAAAGCCACATCAAATGATGTAGACTGGCTGATGAAAGTAAAAATGCAAGGACGCATCCAAAAATGGGTTGACCATTCAATCAGCGTAACTATCAATTTGCCCAATGACGTAGATGAAGCATTGGTAAACCGCTTGTATGTAGAGGCATGGCGTTCAGGATGCAAAGGATGTACCGTTTATCGTGATGGCTCCCGCTCCGGAGTTTTACTTTCTACCAAAAAGGACAAGAAAGACAAAAAAGAAGAACTTCCCCCTTGCAAACCACCTACGGTAGTAGAAGTGCGCCCCAAAGTACTGGAAGCGGAAGTAGTACGTTTCCAAAACAACAAAGAAAAATGGGTTGCATTTGTAGGCTTGTTGGATGGACATCCATACGAGATCTTTACCGGTCTGCAAGATGATGAAGAAGGTATTTCATTGCCCAAATCGGTCACTACCGGACGCATCATCAAAAACATTGATGAAGAAGGCAACAAACGATATGATTTCCAGTTTGAAAACAAACGTGGATACAAAACAACCATTGAAGGTTTGTCCGAAAAGTTCAACAAAGAATATTGGAACTATGCTAAATTGATTTCGGGTGTACTTCGTTGGAGAATGCCTATTGATCGTGTTATCAAACTGGTAGATTCTCTGCAACTTGACAGTGAAAACATTAACACATGGAAAAATGGTGTAGAACGAGCACTGAAAAAATATGTAACAGATGGTACTAGTGCCGAAGGACAAAAATGTCCCAATTGCGGAAATGAAACTCTCGTATATCAAGAAGGATGCTTGATCTGCAAGACTTGTGGCACATCGAGATGTGGATAATGGTTTATTATATAATGTAACAACACAAAGGAAAAGCTCCTTCATGACTTTCGTGAAGGAGCTTTTTTATATAAACAAAATAAATCCCTTTTCTATCTTACCCCTACAATACGATGAAACCGTTCCACAATACGCCTTCCTAAATCCATACGCGTACTATCTACTTTATGAATGGCAGCAGGAGTCACATCATCTTTATATTTGGCTTTACCTACACGTATTTTCATCTTATCCAGATTACCGGAAATATTCACTCCAGCCTTAAAAGGCAAAGGCGATTTCAAAATGGATATATGATATTTAAAATTCATATCCAGTCCTTGCTCTCCCCCTATAGCAGCTTTATAACGATCTATAGACACTTGAAATGGATAAACAAGAACACTACCGTCATTAACAACTACATTAACCGAAATACTATCAAATACATTCTTCTTTTTATTTTTAAACATCAACATCTTTGAAATTTCGGCAAAGGTCTCACCATCCATCAACACCAAACTGTCCCCTTTTATATACATGGCCGAACGCAAAGTAGGTATACGAATATTCATATTTGAATCCAGACGTGCCTCTGCAGCCACATCAAACTGAACCCTTCCTTCAAAAGATCTCAGCATAGGTACAATGGTATCCATTGAAGGTATAAAATCTACCAGCTTAGCTATATTTATATCCCTAATTTTAAAGTCAAAGCCTGTATATCCTCCTCTGACTGAATCCGCACGATATACCATAACCGCCTTCATATCAGCATCCAATGCACGCATTTCCAAATTTCTTAAATATAATGTACGATTTTTCAAATCTACCTTTCCACACACATCTTCAAATTCCACCTTTCCAAACACTACTTTTTTCAAATCTGTCTGTAATTCAAAATCCAAATTACCCGGTAACACAAACAACTTCATTTCTGTTGGAGACACTGTGTCTGTCACCGCCACAGATACTGAATCTTCAGATAAAGAGAATGAATTTATCAATTGATTACAATCAATCATCTCAGAAGAGATTGCTAAACGCGCTTTTAAAGTTTCATTTTTAGTCATCGCACGATATAATCCCATTACCTCCCCGGTAGCAACCATATCTGAATGCCCTATTTTCAAAGAGGCATTTCTTAATGTTATTTTCGGACCATCTACTGTTACAGCTGTCTTACGTACTCGTAAAGGTAAACCAAATTCAGGAGTATGTACCAACAACCTATCAAAACCAACAATTCCCCGAGGTATCCATAACGAATCATTTTTCTTTTCCAATTTCGCCTTAATACCTGCCACGCCTAACGCCAACCTCGTTTCATTGGCATTAAAGAAAAGAGAATCCGTACGCATGGAAAAGCTAATCATCGGCATCGCCGAATTTTGTTCCTTCGGAGCAAGTTCGCCAGTTCCAGCAGTCTTGCCACTATATATTTTAAGCGAATCTCCTATATTCGCACGCAATTTATTCATTTCCAATTCACATTGCAAAGTGACAATCTTTGTGGTATCTTGAGGATTGGTTGAAACAACCTTCGCTTTCATCCGATCTATCTCTGAAGCAAATTTCCTACTATTCAATATTATTTCTCTGATATCCAATTCAGCCTGCAAAGTTTCACTATCACTGAATTTTAAATCGGCATTACCTAAAAAATTAAAATCTTTAGCAGTGTCTTTTAACTCAAAATCCTTTAAAGCCAATCTTCCCCCTAACCTGATACGTCCAATATCCTGCTTTTTCAAAGAAGAAAGACGACATTTTAAATTTAAACCCGCATCTAATTTACCACGGATGGTTACATTTTCCTGCAAAGGGAAAGTTTTAGCTAAAGCATCCAAGTCAACTGTAGATTCAGTATGAAGCGTTATAAGTGGATCTACCAATAAATCCTCCACTTTGGCATCTGCTAGAATCTTGGTATGTGCTCCCTCAAAATGAAGAATTTTCAAGTTCAAAAATGAAGGATTGCGACGCATCAAATCAATATACGATTCAAAATCAGCCGTAAAATTATCAATACCATAAGGAAGTCCTTCATATCGGGCGGATGCATCATTAATCTTTATATTCAATGATACCGCCGGAAGCTGTTTGTTTCCATAATTACCTTCCAATGTTCCATCAACCTTAACCTCACCTTTTGCCGAAATTTGTCCACGTTTCACATAAGCCTCGGGAATCATATTCATGACTGTTTCCATGGAAGGTGCATGTAGTCCATATTTCAAGTTCACACCCACCATCTTGGTAACTGTATCACGTTTTAATTCACCGTTTACATCCAGCCGGATACCATTTATAGTCAATCCTGTATTTTTCAATGTCCACAATGCCGTAGACCTGTCTATCTCAATATCAGTCTGCAAGGAAGCCGCTACCTTATTAATCAATAATTCACCTTGCTGCCAAAAAAGAATATTTTTATTTTCAAATTCTACTCCCAATGAAGAAATTCCTTTTGTCAACGCCAGCTTTAGGCGCAAATCAACATCATCTATACGTGAATAAACCTCTGTATTACGATCATCAAAAATCAAATTGGCATGTTCTAACTCAACCTGACGGATATCTATCTCGCTATCAAATTTATTTTGTGAAATTGTATCTTTTTCCACAATTGGGCAGTCAGAATACGAAGGAACATGGAATCAAATTTATTTTGTGAAATTGTATCTTTTTCCACAGCCAATGTATCCGAGGAAGTTTTCACTATCTCCCAATTCGCCTTACCTGTTTTATTTCGATAAGCATAAACAGCAACATTTTTCAAAGACAAATTATAGACACTGATCTTATTTTTCAAAAAATAATCCAAAGGATTCACTATCAACACACATTCTTTAAATGCCAATAAAGAATCGGTCTTTTGTGGAAGACTATCATTCAATACTTTAGAAACCAAGAAACCTTCGTCAACTTTTAACCCAAATTGAGGAAAGGTAGAAAAGAAAGTCAATTCTACACTTTCTACCTTCAAATCAGCATCCAATGAACGATTAGCAACATTCAACACTATCGGAGTTAATTTATCTGGTGTAAATACATAGTTGATCACAAAAGCCACTACCACAAACCCAGTAAGCAGCAAGGCTCCCACTGTAATGGCACTTACCCTTATTAATTTACGAATTCTTCTTTCCATATTATGCAAAATTAATGAAAACACCCATGCCATCAACTTTATTTCGTGTTAATACTATAAAATAGACCAATAAAACAGATAAAAAAGAAAACAAGAACAATGATTTTTAATTTTGAGATATGAAGCGAAAGTTCTACTTTTGTTTCTCAAACTGAAAAAATATGAAAGCAACATCTATGTATATTTATCTGGAAGGTGCCAGGTTTTTCGCTCACCACGGAGTCGATCCACAAGAAACAATAGTAGGAGCTAATTTTATAATTGATTTAAGACTAAGAACCGATTTCACCCATGCAGCACAAACTGACGAACTGAAAGGCACCGTAAGTTATGCTAATATATATGCAGTCGTCAAAAAAGAGATGAAAACTCCATCCAAACTTTTAGAACATGTCTGTGAACGCATAGGGCAAAGACTGTTTAATGATTTTCCAACTATTCAGGAAATAATCATCCGGTTGTCAAAAGAAAATCCGCCTATGGGCAGTGATTGCAGAAATGTTGGAGTAGAAGTACATTATACACGATGAAAAAAATTATCTGACAAACATCCAGTCATTTAATTAAGTTCACCCTATTACATGCCCTCCTCTTAAAAACGTAAATATGCTATCGTGCAAATAACAACACAAACCAATAATAATGAATATACAGACCATGTTCATGACCCTACTTATTAAAATAAAGAAAGTTGTTTTCTTCCTTCAGAATGATAAAATTTCATGGTAGCACTGATTCCTAATGTTTCTATTCTGCGATAAAAAACCTCATTCAAATAGGGAGCATTAGGAGAAATGCATTCAGAACGGTCTTCAAAATAAGTTTGATATCGCTTGGCCATCTTTGGAAAAATCCGCTCTACCCTATCATAAAAATAATCACGGGAGCCCCGTCTTAAAGTTACCTCGAACAAAGGAAGCACATAGGACGCTCCTGCTTCGGCAGCCTTCTCTACTATTTCCTCAATATCTTCTATAGAATCGTTTATAAAAGGCAAAACAGGCATCAATGCCACTCCTGTATATATACCCCGATCGGACAATATCTTCATCGCCTTAAAACGCTCGGAAGATACCGGTGCATTAGGCTCCAGTTTGCGCGCCATCTCGTCATCCGCTGTAGTGATAGTAAAACTAACGGCAGCATAAGTGCGCCCTATATCCTGCAATACATCGGCATCACGAGTCACAAGACTACTCTTTGTTATCACATGAACAGGAAAACGATGTTTGGCAATAAGTTCCAACGCACCTCCAGTCAGCTTCATCTGTTTTTCCAACGGCATATAAGGATCATTCATTGAACCTGTGCCAATGGTTGCTTTTCCACGTTTCGTTCCCAGTTCATGATCCAGTAATTCCAAAGCATTCTTCTTTACAGAGATATGAGAAATATCACCAACACCATAGCAAGAACTACGTGTATCACAATAAATGCAACCATGTTGGCACCCTCTATACAAGTTCATGTTATAAGCAATTCCCCAATAATTATCTTTACTTTTCAAACGTGACAGAATAGACTTTGTTTCAATAGATTTTACCTCATGAACATTCATTTTACAGCTCCTTTTCTTTTTTGATCAAATTTCATCAAACAAAGATACAGGAATAATGCTATAAAAAGAAATATAAAGAGAAGCAATTTAAAAAAGTTTCAACTGGGAAAAATGTTTTTTGCCCAACAAATAATATTTCATAACAATGCTAAAATGAGTCCGTTCCGGAATTATCTCATCTGTAGACTTCATCATATTTTCTATACGAGAAGCGGCAAAAGAATATCTTATATCCTCAAATTCTCTCCGCGCCTGCATTACAGCACGCGCATTCGCTCTATCCTTTTTCAGATAAAAAACAAGGGCAGCCACTCTATCCAGTATACCACGTATAAAAAGTACATGTTCCAATTCCTTATCCGGCAAATTCTTATAAAGCATCAACAAATTATTTCTGAAATTCAAAAAAGTCTTTCTCGGATTCTCTTTTTTCAACGTAGCCCCTCCTACATGATATACCACACTTTGCGGAATACAGACAAGCTTTTTTCCCCTACTGCGCAAACGCCAGCACAGGTCAATTTCTTCCATGTGGGCAAAAAAATGACCATCCAAACCTCCAACTTCACGATAATCAGCCAACCGGATAAAAAGAGCAGCTCCCGTAACCCACATCACCTCCGTTATCGTATCATATTGTCCGCAATCCTTCTCAACAACATCAAAAATACGTCCTCTGCAAAAAGGATATCCATACCGGTCGATAAATCCCCCCGACGCTCCGGCATATTCAAAATATTCCTTATTATGCCAACTTAATAATTTAGGTTGGCAGGCAACTGTTCCGGAATGGGTGTCCATATAATCCAGCAAAGGTTCCAACCAATGCGGAGTAACCTCCACATCACTATTCAGTAAAACTACATATTCTGCATCAACTTGCTCCAAAGCCCGGTTATATCCTTCGGCAAAACCATAATTCTGATCCAGCTCAATCAAACGGACTACAGGAAATTCAGAACGAAGCATTTCAAGCGACCCATCAGAGGACGCATTATCAGCCACACATATTTCAATCCCCTCTCCTACTGAATTATCCATAACAGAAGGTATAAACTTACGGAGCATATCCACCCCATTCCAATTCAATATAACAACAGACACCCTTTTCATTTCTTTTCAGACTAATACCAAATGTATGGAATAATTCAGACTAAAACACCCTTCAACGCTGTACCCTCTTCATTAAAGCCTCCCATTCTTACACGAATCAACTGATTATCCAATTGATCATCGTGATCCATCTCCACCCGGATGTAATTATCAGTAAATCCATGCATAGGAGTTCCAGCCTTAGATTTTTCCATTAACACCCAAGCTTCCCTTCCTATATGAGAGGTATAGAACGCCTTTGTCTTCGCATCAGATAAAGCCAACAATCTCTGGCTACGGCGATGCTTCTCCTCAGGACTCACCACATACTCTATTTTCAAGGCCTGCGTACCGGGACGTTCCGAATAACTGAAAACATGTAACTGCGTCACATCAAGCCCTTCAATAAAACGATAAGCATCTTCAAAATATTCCTCTGTTTCACCACGTGTTCCCACAATTACATCCACGCCAATAAACGCATCCGGCATGATTTCCTTAATTTTGCGTATCTTGGAAGCAAACAATGCAGTATCATATCGACGTCTCATCAATTTCAACACATCATCGCTGCCCGACTGCAAAGGAATATGAAAATGCGGCATGAATGCACGTGAACGTGACACATATTCTATTATTTCATCCGTCAGCAAGTTGGGTTCAATAGAGGAGATACGATAACGTTCAATCCCTGCCACCTGATCTAAAGCCTTTACCAGATCAAAGAAACTTTCACCGGTTGTCTTCCCGAAGTCTCCAATATTCACCCCGGTAATTACAATTTCCTTCCCTCCTTCAGCTGCAGCCTGCCGCGCCTGTTCCACAATCTCTTCAATACGTCCGTTCCGGCTACGCCCACGAGCAAACGGAATTGTACAATAAGAACAGAAATAATCGCAACCATCCTGCACTTTCAGAAAATAACGAGTGCGGTCACCCCTAGAACACGAAGGTGAAAAACTACGTATGTCTTTTGCAGCTGTCGTAATTGCCTCACCTTGAGGATGCTTTTCCAAATTTCCGAGATAATTCATCAACTCTCCCTTTTGTTCAGCTCCTAAAACAACATCCACCCCTTCTATATTAGCCACCTGGTCAGGTTTTAACTGGGCATAACATCCCGTCACTACTACATAGGCACCCGGATGCTGTTTTACCAAACGATGGATAGCCTGACGGCATTTCTTATCCGCAACCTCGGTTACAGAGCAAGTATTAATAACACAAATATCAGCTTTCTCACCCTTACGTGCTGTACGTATACCTGCTTCTTTCAGTGTTTTACCGATGGTTGAAGTTTCTGAAAAGTTTAATTTGCAGCCTAATGTATAATAAACAGCCGTTTTATCCTGGAAAATTGTCGTATCAATCATACCTTTTTATCTAATTAGCGAGCAAAGGTACATATTATTCTGCTTAAATTCTTTAGAATACCAATAATTATGCTTATTTTTGCACATTACATCAAAAATTGTGCAATGATAAAAGAAAACTTTATCAAGCTATATGAGAATAGCTTCAAAGAAAACTGGGATCTTCCCTGTTACACAGATTATGGTGAAGATACCACGTTTACATACGGACAAGTAGCGGAAGAAATAGCTAAGATACACTTGTTATTCCAATATTGCAGCCTGCGCCGTGGTGATAAAATATCTATTATAGGTAAGAATACTTCCCGTTGGTGTATCGCTTATTTGGCAACTGTTACATACGGAGCTATTGTAGTTCCTATTCTACAAGACTTCAAGCCGAATGATGTCCATCATATTGTAAATCATTCCGAATCCACATTCCTGTTTACCAGCGATAACATTTGGGAAAATTTGGAAGAAGAAGCATTAAGTGGATTACGCGCTGTATTTTCTCTAACAGATTTCAGATGCCTGCATCAACGTGACGGTGAAACTGTCCAAAAATTCATGAAAAATATGGATGCAGCAATGAAAAAGAATTTCCCCAAAGGCTTCTATAAGGAAAATATCAATTATACAGAACTCTCCAATGAAAAGGTCATGTTACTGAATTATACCTCAGGAACTACCGGATTCAGTAAGGGAGTAATGATTACGGGCAATAATCTGGCAGGAAACGTTACCTTCGGTATCCGTACAGAACTTTTAAAGAAAGGAGAAAAGGTACTTTCCTTCCTTCCCTTGGCCCATGCATACGGATGTGCTTTTGATTTTCTAACCGCTACTGCTGTCGGCACACATGTCACCTTATTAGGCAAGACACCTTCTCCCAAAATATTGATGAAAGCTTTTGAGGAAGTAAAACCCAACCTTATTATTACAGTACCATTAGTTATAGAAAAAATTTATAAGAATGTAATTCAGCCGCTCATCAACAAACGCAGCATGAAATGGGCGCTTAACATACCTTTACTAGACAACCAGATTTATGCACAGATTCGCAAAAAACTGATTGACGCATTAGGCGGACGTTTTAAAGAAGTCATTATCGGTGGAGCTGCCATGAATCCGGAAGTCACCGATTTTTTCCACAAAATAAAATTTCCGTTCACCATCGGTTACGGCATGACCGAATGCGCCCCACTGATCAGTTATGCTCCATGGAATGAATTTATACCTGGTTCTGCCGGAAAGATACTGGATATCATGAAAGTCCGTATCGACTCGGATGATCCTTATAACATAACCGGAGAAATACAGGTATGTGGTGAAAACGTAATGAAAGGTTATTATAAGAATGAAGAAGCTACCCGTGAGGTATTTACTGAAGATGGTTGGTTGAAAACAGGCGATTTAGGTACAATAGATGCTAACGGATTCATTTATATAAGAGGCCGTAGTAAAACCATGATCTTGAGTTCTAATGGACAGAATATTTTTCCTGAAGAGATAGAATCCAAGCTAAATAATATGCCATTCGTTCTAGAAAGTTTAATCATAGAGCGCAACAAGAAACTGGTAGCTTTAGTATATCCTGATTATGAAAGTCTGGACAGTCTGGGACTCAATACCCCCGAAAACCTAAAAACAGTAATGGATGAAAACTTGAAGAATCTGAATAAACTGGTAGGAAACTATGAACAAGTGAGTAAAATACAACTTTATCCCACAGAGTTCGAAAAAACTCCCAAAAAAAGCATCAAGCGATTCTTATATAACAGTATTACCGAAGAATAAATATGTTGTAAAACATGCTACTAATCAGCAAAATAGGTTGTATAACATAAAAAATTAGAAAAAAAGTTGTTCTTTTTGGTACAACGTATTAAAAAAGTGTATACCTTTGCATCGTTTTAAGAAAGCAACATTAGTATTACAGATTTAAAAAGCAAAGAAAATGAAAAAATTAGTATTTTTGTTCGTAGCCTTCGCAGCTGTTTCTTTCGCATCTTGCGGAAACAAAGCTGCTAACAACAACGCAGAAGCAACTGATTCAGTTGCAGTAGTAGAAGAAGCTGCTGTTGTAGAAGAAGTTGTAGCAGATTCAGCTGCTTGTGACTCTACAGCTGCTTGCTGTGACTCTACTAAGGCTGAATAATTCAGTACGAACTCTAGAGAGAATTGAAAGTCTGCCGTGCGAAAGCACAACAGACTTTTTTTATGTTTTTACCTCTCCCTTTCTGCCAGCATTCCATTGCTTTACAATACAAATTATCTACTTTTGTTTCTCGAACCACAAACAAAAGCAGAATATGAAAAAGACAAATCTAAAAGAGAAACTTCAAAACTGGAAGTTGGGAAATTATTTCCGCGAATTATCAATTGTCACTGCCGGAGTATTTATCACTCTTGCCGGAACTGATTTTATAAACAGTGCCTCACAAGAGAAGCAGATAAATAAAAGTATGCAAATGATAAAAATGGAATTAGAAGAGAATTTAAAAAGTATCAATCAGGCCGAAGCCGCATATTTAAATGAAATTAATTTCTTCCGATTGTTAATACAAAAACAGGATTCACTTCAAACCATTAAAGCTTCTATTTTAGAAAACAATGCCAATGCTCCTTTTGCGTATGAAAATTGTGAGTATTCGGAAGATGCGCTAGAAGTACTGAAAAGCTCAGCGCTGATGCAGCAGATACCTGACAAAGAGTTCATTTTAAAACTTTTACAAGCCTATAAAGGATGCAGAAAAATAAATGAAGACAACAAAGACTATTATAAATACAAACAGGACCATATAACTCGCTATTTATCTCACCAAACCAGCAATAATATTCATAAAAATTATAACAGTATTTATGAAGTATGGGCAGCCAGACTACAAGAATATGATATCAAACAACTGATCCTCACTATGCCAAATACTTTTAATGAAAATCCTTTTACCACTCCTCAAAAAGTTATAAAAGAAACGATTGAATTAATAAATCAAACATATTAAAAAGAAAAAGCCCGGCTCTCACGAACCGGGCTTTTTCAGCATCATTATACTTTAAAGTATTTACAGATTTTATTCAGCAACTACTTCGAACGGGATCTCTACAGAAACTTCCTTGTGAAGTTTAACGATAGCTTTGTAAGAACCAACTTCTTTCACTGCATCTTTCACAACGATAATCTTTCTGTCAACCTTGTGACCCAATTTTTCCAATTCCTCAGCAATTTGAATGTTGCTAACAGAACCGAAAATAGTACCTGTGGCACTCACTTTAGTAGCAATAGTCAAGGTTACATCCTTCAACTGTTCTGCCATAGCTTCAGCATCTTTCTTAATCTTTTCCAATTTGTGAGCGCGTTGTTTCAGCTCTTCTGCCAACATTTTCTTAGCTGAAGGTGAAGCAATCACTGCCTTACCAGTCGGAATAAGATAGTTACGACCGTAACCAGACTTCACAGTTACAATATCATTTTTGTAGCCTAAGTTCACTACGTCTTCTTTCAAAATTATTTCCATACTTATTCCTCCTTATTATTTCATCATGTCAGTTACAAATGGAAGTAACGCCAAGTGACGTGCTCTTTTAACAGCCTGCGCAATACGACGTTGGAACTTCAGAGAAGTACCTGTAATACGGCGAGGAAGGATTTTACCCTGTTCGTTCAAGAATTTCTTCAAGAATTCACACCTTGACCGTGCCGGAGCCCTTGAGCGTCAGACTGCCGCTCTCCACATGGAAAACGGAAGCGTCGGCATAGCTCTCGCCGTCGGCGAGCTTGAGCGTGACCGTCTGACCGGTCAGCTCGAGCGTCACGTCCTTGTCGAGCGTAAGCGGCGCGGAGAGGACGATATCCTTGACGGATTTATCGACAACATAGGATCCTCCCGCGGAAATGCCCGAAAGGTCCGTGATGACTTGGGCGTCGCCTGCCATCGCCGGCATGGGCAGCAGCGATACTGCCATCAGCACGGCGAGCAGAAGAGCCATCAGTTTCTTTGTCATAACAAAGTACCTCCTTGAAAACGGCGCGGCGCATAGCCCTGCCGCTTGCTTTCTGACTATAAGACGCGCGGCGGGGTCAAAAGGTTTCCTCCGCACTCGGAATTTTTGTTATTTTTCGTTGCCAGTTTTTACCGGATGCCCTCCGCGATCACATCGGCGAGCGCTTCGATCTCGGCGAGCTGCCCTTCGGTGAGCGAGGAGCGGATCGCGACGCTCTGCTCGAGCACCGTCATGTTCTTGAGCGGAGCGAGGATCGCCGCCATCTGCCGCGCGCTGACGGGCGCCCACGTGCCGTTTTCCATAAAAGCGACGGTGCGCTTCTGGAGATTGTGCGCGGCGATATCGCGCAGCAGCTCGTCCATCGTGACGAAAATGCCGCCGTTGTACGTCGTCGAGGCAAATACCAGATGGCTCCACCGGAAGCACTCGGCGATGATGTCCGAGGCCGGGGTGACGGACACGTCGTACATCGCGGTGCGCACACCGCGCTCGCGCAGCTTCGAGGCGAGGATCTCGGCGGCGTTTTCCGTGTTGCCGTAGATCGAGGCGTACGCGATCATCACGCCCTTGTCCTCC
>OGYW01002223.1_pt1 | contig 15296 bp, 10 predicted proteins | sample 1576621 | NCBI WGS metagenome assembly OGYW01 (sample SAMEA3541528, study PRJEB24748) | human gut metagenome | biome: human gut; feature: human-associated habitat; material: faeces | place: China | collected 2012 | reverse complement strand
AACCGACTCCGACATTCTCTGCTTGCTTCGGTGCTGCTTTCTTGTCATTGCACCCAACTAAATATGCAGAAGAATTGGTTAAGAAGATGGAAATGACTGGTGCTAAAGCATACTTGGTTAACACTGGTTGGAATGGTACTGGTAAGCGTATCTCTATCCGCGATACTCGTGGTATTATCGATGCTATCTTGGATGGTTCTATCGAAAAAGCTCCTACTAAGACTATTCCTTACTTCGATTTCGTTGTTCCAACTGAATTGCCGGGTGTTGATCCGAAGATCTTGGATCCTCGTGACACTTACGAATGTGCTTGTCAGTGGGAAGAAAAAGCAAAAGACTTGGCTGGTCGTTTCATTAAGAACTTCTCTAAGTTCACTGGAAACGAAGCTGGTAAGGCTTTGGTTGCTGCTGGTCCGAAATTGTAATTTGAATATAAAGTTACAAAATAACCAACGTAAGAGGGTACTCGAAAGAGTATCCTCTTATTTTTTTATCTGGTGGAATGATGAAATAGAGAAGTGCTTCTGAATTTTCTAAAAGAAATATGTGTAAATAGCGGAGAAAAAATTATTTTTATGCCAGATTGAAAATAAAGTTCAATTTTTTCTGTTGATTTGTCGATATATTGTGTAAAATAACGCTGGAAAGAAAATTTCTAATTTAAATAAAACAGATTGCTTATGAGAAACTTAAAACAAACAGCTTTTGCTGTGTTATTATTGCCTTTGATGGCATGTGGAGGAGGAGCACAGCAACAGGCTCCGGCAGAAACTCCTGTACAGGATAGCTTGAAAAATCAGGTAGTAGAAACAATCATGACACGTCGTAGCGTTCGCCAGTATAAACCTCAGGCGGTAGAGCGGGAAAAGATGCAAACGATTGTAGAATGCGGAATCAATGCTCCAAATGCAATGAATAAGCAACCTTGGGAAGTACGTGTTGTAGATAATGCTGATTATATCAATGGAGTAACAGAATTATATAAGAAAGCCAATCCGAAAGCAGCTGAAGATCCGGCATTCAAGAATATGTTCCGTAATGCTCCTACAGTGGTGTTCATCGGTCATGATACGAAATCGGAAAGTTCTCCTTTCGATTGTGGTCTGCTTGCTGAAAATATGATGATTTCAGCATGGTCTATGGGTATTGGCAGTTGCTGTTTGGGAAGTCCTGCTCGTTTTATGAAGACTCCTGAAGCTGCCGAATATTTGCAGAAATTAGGATTTAGTGAAGGATATGAATTGCTGTATTGCATAGGTTTCGGTTATCCTGATGAGGCTCCAGCTGCTAAACCGCGTGAAGCTGCAAAAGTGAAATTCGTGGAATAATGAAATGATACATTGGGAAACATGTATAACTAAGAAATATGTCTGAAGTTTGGATTCTGTGAAATGCCTATAAGTTATTCATGTTACAAATAAAAATAGCTCTGACTTCCCCTGTTTTGGAGATGGCAGAGCTATTTTTGTTTATTGTTGCAGAGATTAAATTGAGAAAACAATGTCCGTTTAAACATAATGTTTATACTGCTACCTTTCTCCCAAATCATCGTAGGAGCTTTGTAGGATAGCCTTCCCACGCAAGATTCGGTTTTCATCAGGTGAAGGTATCTCCAGCATCGGGCGGTCGGCATTAATGTCTACTAATGTTACTCCTGTGCTGTCGGCAAATGCAAAACCTCCTCCAAATGTCCAATAGGCAAACGGATAAGTATATGCTGTACTCAGTATGTTTCGGCTGAAGTTAAATTCACTGTGGTCGATGCCGAGTTGAGCAAGTAAGGTCGCAGCCAGATCGCTTTGGTTCATCACTTGATTTATTACCATCGGTTGCTTGACTGCTCCTCCTAACCAGAGCATTGGAATATGATGTATCCGTGCGTCGTGTCCGTTTCCTTCGGCTGGATAATAGAATCCATGGTCGGGCAGACAAACGATAAGCAGATTGTTCCAAACAGGAGTTTTGCGTATACGCTCTACGAACTCTCCGAGGCAATGGTCGGTAAAAGCAAAAGCATTTGGTTGCTTTTCCTTCAGCCGGTGATAGGGTACTTCAAAAGGTTCGTGACTGCTCAGAGTAAGAAAAGCGGTATGCCAGGGAGAGTCTCTTCGGTCCTTCAACATCTGATAGAGATGATCGAAGGTTATATCATCGTTGACTCCCCAAGCGTTCTGGTGCTGACTCATGGGAAAATCGGTATCAGCGGTCAGTTTCTGATATCCACTTTCCAGCAGATAGCTTTTCATATTGGTAAAATTAATATCACCGCCATATAGAAAGTCTGTATGATACCCTTCTTCTGCCAGTTTTCCGGCGATAGAAGGCAATGTACGACTCTTGGCTGGTATTTTCATTACCGATAGATCTGGAAAGCTCTGATAGCCGCTAAATGTGCAAATCGTTCCTCTGTCTGTCCGGAAGCTATTGGCATAGCATTGCGTAAACCAAATTCCTTCTTTTGACAAACGGTCTATATTAGGGCTGGCTCCTTTCACGCCTCCCAGCGATTCTACCATGGTGGCACCGAAACCTTCCATTAGGATAATCAGGATATCCGGACGTTTGGTATTTAGTAATTCTACTGTGTTTTCTCCTCCGGTAGGATAAAGATTATCGAACAGTTCCTTACGGTGTGTCTCATCGAAGTAGTTGAATTGTTCTGAGTAGTTTTTTGTTTTTCCGGCTGAAGCTATCAGGCTGAAAGCTGGATTTACGGCAGAATGGTTTAAAAACTCATCGTTGCAGAAATATACCTGACCGATGTTGGAGGTTGATTCACTCACTCCTCCACGTATGATGATAAAAAGTACTCCTCCCAGCAGAATTGTGGCAAGTGTACCAGTTATTTTTCTGTTGGCTGGGGGCAGATATCGGGGAGTAATCCGATAAAGTATCCAGGTTACAAATCCAGAAAGCAACAGGATGACAAGTATCCGTAGTATAATAAAACCGGTAGATACACTTGCCATAGCATTTTTCGGAGAGTCCAAATACAAAAAGACAGAGGCGTCAAGTTTGAAGTTCCAAAAAGGGTAGAGGCACATGTCGCCTACAAAGATCAGTGAAATCAGCAAGCAGACAATGGCGTAGTATCCTACAAGTAGTTGACGGAGAGGAAATTTCTTGAACCATATACTAATGAGTATGGTAAGCCATGGGATGGCAGTAAGATACCCTGTAGTAGCAGCATCGAGACTCATTCCGTGAAACATTACCTGCAAGTAGCTGCTAAATGGAACCAGTCGTCCGGGCGCATCATTATAAAGCATGAAAAAGGGTTTTTGCAGTATGAAGAAAATAAATATAACTGCAAAGACCAATATCAGGTACGCGATTCTTTTTTTCATATATTGTTGAATTTGAACTTACAAAGATACATATTTTTATAGTGTGGAGAGATTGTCTTTCATTTATATTCACTTTACATGCAGTACGAATTGTTATTTCGTCGATTTTCAGATTCCCTTAATGTATGTTTTGGGTGATTTTCCAGTTACTTGTTTAAATACTCTGTTGAAGTTGTTGGGAGTATTGAATCCTACTTTGTAAGCAACTTCCTGTACCGTATTATCTCCATCTGTCAGGAGTTCTATAGCACGTGTAATACGCAGATGGTTTACATAGCTGCTGAAGTGTATGCCTGATGTATTAAACAGCCGGCTTAAATTACGTACTGACAAGTTATATTGTGATGCTATCTGTTCCATGTTTAAGTCTTCATGTATGTGTTCTGTTATGTAGTTCAGTATAGGATGCAGGCGTGAATCATTGGGGATAACCAGTGTTTTCAGCAGAAAGTCTGCCCCTAATGTCATTTGTGGAAGTAAATTGAAAAAACTTAACGCAAAGTTGTATAGATCAGTTTGCTTTCCGCGTGTAATGACTTTCCCTTTTGATGCGATGAACTTCAGGTTTTCGGCTATAATACCATTGGTGCTATATATTGAGAAACGGTTTTTTCCATCATCAGGAGTGATGTTCAAATTAATATAAAAGATGATGAGTGAAACCTGCCGGCTGTTGCTCGATAACTTATGGCTGGCTTTTTCTGGAATCCATGCTATATGCTTTTCCGGAACAAAATAGTTTACTCCTCCGGTTTCTACATGCAATGTTCCGGAAAGTGTATAAATAATCTGGAATTTCTCATGCGCATGCTCCTGGAAATTGATTGCTTCCCAACCGGTTTTCTTGATAAGAATGTCGTCGTGCGTGGAACGGCTTATTAGCGATATATATTCTTGTTGTTCTGTATTCATCAGGAATAAACTTGGCTTATTTTGATAATATTGTTGCGTAATGTGCAAATTCGGAACAAAATTAAAGACTTACTTTTGCATAACAAAAAAGTAAGGTAAGTTTTTAGGACAAAAAGAATAGTGATTCTTTTATTGTACACCAGATATAGGAATGAGAATTTATTTGTCTGGTATTGATGTGCATAAAGACTAAACAAAATATATGATAAAAAAAGTATTATTAGTTAGTGTTGTTTTTTTAGGTTTATTGGGGCAAGGGTTAGCCCAGACTCGTTCATTGACACTCGATGAAATGTTTCAGTTGGCAGATCAGAATAATAACCGTATACGGTTGTACGATTTGGCAATATCTGAAGCTGAGCAAGGGGTAAAAGTAGCTTGCAATGATCGTTTACCTTCTATTCAGGCGCATGTTGAACTGAACTATATAGGCGACGGAGTGATGACCGATAGAAATTTCGCCCATGCAGTACATGCAGATATGCCTCATTTTGGTAATTCTTTTGTGCTGAAGGCAAGTCAGGTGATATATGCTGGAGGAGCTGTGGCAAAAGGAATCGAACGGAGCAAGTTACAAAAAAAGGAAGCAGAACTGGAATATGTAGAAAACCGCCAGGATATTCGTTTTCTTCTGGCTGGATATTATTTGGATCTTTTCCAGTTAAACAATCAGAAGCGTGTTTACGAAAGCAATATTTCTCAAACCCGCTTGCTGGTAAAGGATATGAAGGCGTCTTATCGTCAGGGAACGGCGCTGAAGAGTGATATAACCCGTTATGAGCTTCAGCTTCAGAGTCTGGAACTTTCGTTGACTTCTGTCAAAGATAAAATAGATGTGTTGAGCCATAAACTGGCTACAGCAGTCGGTTTGGAGCCTGATGTGCTAATCCTCCCCGATACAACCGAACTTCTGAAATTTAATGTTGAAAACCGTACAGAAGAAGACTGGTTGCTCGAAATACATCATACTCCGTCGGTCAGGCTGGCTGATATCAGAATAGAGCAAGAAAAGAATAAACAGGATTTGATACGTGCTGAAAGAAGACCCAAGATAAGTCTGGTAGCAGCAAACGATTTCACTGGACCTATTTTGATAGAAGTCCCCCCGTTGAATAACAATTTTACATATTGGTACGCTGGTGTCGGCATTTCATATAATATTGATGCCTTATTTAAAAGTAAGAGAAAACTGAAACAGGCACAGCTTGCTACCCGTAAAATGGAAGAGGCACGCAGAGTGGCAGAAGAAGAGGCTGAGAATGATATTCATGCTGCATATGTCAATCTGAATGAAGCCTATATACGCTTGCGCACACAGAAAAAAAGTGTACAACTGGCACATGAGAACTTCAATATTGTCCGTCAAAGATATGTAAACGGTCTGGCACTGATAACAGATATGCTGGATGCCAGTAACACACAGCTGGATATGGAACTGCAATTGGCAAATTATCAGATAGGTATTTTATACCAGTATTATTTATTGAAAAAACTGACAGGAAATCTCTAATAAAGCTATAAACTGAATAAGACGTTATGATAAAAAATAAGAAAAGAGCTATCCCTAATTTTTTTATAGCATTGGTTCTGGCTGGAGGAATCAGCTGGATATGTGGAAAGTTTATACATCTGGGTGATGTGGAGTATACAGACAATGCTCAGGTGAAACAACATTTAAGCCCTATCAATACTCGTGTACAGGGATTCATCAAGAAAATCTATTTTGAAGAATATCAGTCCGTTAAGAAAGGAGATACACTGGTAGTGATAGAAAATACCGAATATTTGCTGAAAGTAGCACAGGCTGAGGCTGATTACCAGAATGCACTGGCAGGGAAGAGTGCTATGCATACTACCATCAATACAACTCAGAGTAATATCTATGTAACCGAAGCTGCTATCGAGGAACAGCGCGTCCGCCTTCAGAATGCAGAAACCGATTACAAACGTTATGCAGAGCTGATGAAAGAAGAAGCAGTCACTCCACAGCAGTTCGATCGTGTAAAAACCGACTATGCTGCCACGAAAGCCCGCTACGAGCAGTTGTTGCGTCAGAAAGAATCATCTGAGCTTGTCAAACAGGAACAAACCCAACGTCTGGAGCAGAACGAATCGGACATTAAGCTGGCAGAAGCTGCTTTGAATCTGGCTAAATTGAATTTGTCGTATACCGTAATCTGTGCTACAGCCGATGGAGTGACCGGACGCAAAAATATCCATGAAGGAGAATTGGTGCAATCGGGACAGACTTTGGTGACTCTTGTAGACGGAACCGAAAAATGGGTAATTGCCAATTATAAGGAAACTCAGACTACCGATATGAAACAGGGCCAACTGGTAGAAATGACAGTCGATGCTATACCTGGGGTGAAATACCAAGGACAGATTATTTCCATTTCAGATGCAACCGGTTCCTTTTATTCCCTGATTCCTCAGGACAACTCGGCAGGAAACTTTGTAAAGGTAGAACAACGTATACCGGTCCGAATTGAATTTACACATAATAACAGCAAAGAGAATCTAAGCCGTTTACGTGCCGGTATGAACGTGGAATGTTACGTAAAACTGCAATAAAAGACAAATTATGGCAGAAGAACAACGTCCTAGAATTTTATATTTCAAGGAATTTATCCCCACTTCCGTGTGCATACTTCTTTCCTTGTTCTTTGCAATGGTGTTTCAGTTCAACGGAGGAGTTTTTCTTCCTACGTCTGTACAGATGTCAAGTGCATTGGGTTGCCTGAAAGAAGATGTGATGATGGCGGGATATGCCTCATTTATCGGTATGACAGTGATTTTTCCCATTCTGTTTCGTCTGAAGTTTCGCTTTACTACCCGACAGATATTTATGATGGTATGTCCGGTACTTATCTGCTGCAACCTGGTGACGATGCACGTGCAGAATATCTTCATACTGGTCGTAACGTGCTTTATTTCCGGTTTTTTCAGAATGTGGGGTACATTTGAATGTTTTTCAAATATCCGTTTGAGTGTAACCCCCTCAGGAAATTTTTCCGTATTCTATCCGGTAATCTATATCATTGTACTCGAAAGCATCCAGCTTTCCGGACTTGTAGCCATACATATCAGCGATTGGGCAAACTGGCAATACATGCACTGGCTCGTCATCGGGCTGCTTGCTGTCGTGTGGTTATGCGTATTTTTTCTTACACGTCCCTTCCGGATGGCCCGCAAGATGCCTCTGTATGGCATAGACTGGACAAGTGCTCTTCTTTGGGCTGTAGTGCTTTTCTCCATTGTGTTTGTCTGCATTTATGGTGAATATTACGACTGGCTTGACAGTGCTCTGATACGAGGCTGTATCGTACTGGCAGTGGTATGCACCCTTATCAATGTGAACCGAATGTTTACGATTCACCGTCCGTACATCCATCCTCATGTGTTTAAGTACCGTCATTTCCCGACTATCCTGTTCCTTTTTCTGATGCTGTGTTTGTTTCTCACTACATCATCAGTTTTACAGGAAATGTTTATGAGTGCTATTCTGAAATATGATATGTTGAATGCCGTTTCACTGAACTGGTGTGTGTTTATCGGGATATTGGCAGGTGCAGGAGTTGTATTCTACCGACAGGTAGTCCTGCGCAAAGGCTATAAACTGCTTATTACCGTCGGCTTCATGCTGATAGTAGTTTATCAGTACTATATGTATTTCCTTATCCATCCCAACCTGAATATTGAAAGCCTTTACATCCCCAATTTTCTGAAAGGACTAGGACACGGCATACTTTATATATCGCTGACCATCTATGTAGCCAAGACTGTCCCTTTCGAACATTTCTTTCAGGGACTATGTGTATTAAGCTTTATCCGCACCAGCATTGCTACTCCTTTGGGTACAGCCATATTAAATCGCTGGCTGAAGTACATGCAGCAGGATAATATCGGTCTGATAAGCCGTAAAATGGATTTGGTAAAAGAATGGATGCCTGATGTTTCCATCCAGCAATTGTATGAAGAAGTTACCCGTCAGACGCTTCTGACCAGTCTGAAAGAACTGTTTGGTGCAGTATGTATTGTGGGAACCATATTCCTGTTGTTTTTACTTAGTCAGAAAGTTTGGCGAAAACTATTGCGATATGTCAGAAGAAATCATCCCCGATACATTCAGCTTTTGAAGCGTTCACAACCCGCGCAATAAGGCAGAAAGTTATTTTCTGCCGAAATCTGCCGGTACTTCTCCCCATAAATCAGTTTCCCATTTGCGCAGTGGAGTAGTATACTGATTCTCATTCAGCCATTTCTCTGCACGTTCGATAAGCCGGAATAATTCTTCAGTTTTCGCGGTACGTTCCAGCTTTGTTTTACATTTCTTCTGTTTCACCCAGTTCAACGCGTTGCGGCTGTCAGAATAAATAGGCATATTTATCCCCTTTTGTTTCATCAGCGCCAGACCATGGACAATAGCAAGGAATTCTCCGATATTATTTGTGCCATACATAGGTCCAAAATGAAAAATTTCCTGTCCGGTAAGTAAATACACTCCCCGGTACTCCATTGGTCCTGGATTACCGCTGCATGCAGCATCTACGGCCAGACAGTTTAAATCGAAATTTTCAGGGATTTTTTTCTCTTCCGGTTCGTGTGTTGCTGTCTGACTTTTCTTCAGATACACATAAGCAGGAGTAGCGAAAGCATGTTCTGCCTCTTCACGTGTAGCGAACGATTTATAAATAGCACCTTTGTAGTTCTTAATTTGTAGCTGGCAGTCGGTCCACGATGTATATATTCCTGGTTCCGCTCCTTTCCATACTACATAAAATTTCTGCTGCTTTGCCATAATTTGTATAATAGCGATATCAATAAACCAATTCACCACAGACCATGCAGAAGTTTCACACATATGTGTAGAAGTCTGTATAATCCGTGGTGAATAAAAGATAGTGTATGATTAATGTCTTAATTACATACGTTCAGGAACCTCAATACCGAGCAGTCCCATTGCCAGTTTGACGATCTTTCCTACATTCTGGCTCAAAGCAAGACGGAATACCTTCAATGCTTCATTTTCTTCACGCAGAATGCTGAAATCGTGATAGAACTGGTTGTATTCCTTTACCAGATCGTACGCATAGTTAGCAAGAATAGACGGATTATAGTCACTTCCAGCCTGACGTACCACGTTTGTAAAGTCAGCAAGCATCTGAATCAGTCCCTCTTCTTTTGTGCTCAGTTCCACACCTGTCGGGATAACCGCAGGAATAGTGATACCAGCTTCAGCAGCCTTACGCAAGATAGACTGGATACGAGCATATGTATACTGGATAAACGGACCTGTATTACCGTTGAAATCGATAGATTCTTTCGGGTTGAATGTCATATTCTTGCGAGCATCCACTTTCAGGATGAAATACTTCAGTGCACCCAGACCTACGATACGTGCGATATCATCAGCTTCTTCCTTAGTCAGGCCATCCAGCTTACCCAGTTCACTGCTGGTTTCTTTCGCTGTTTCTATCATTGCTTCCATCAGGTCGTCTGCATCTACTACCGTACCTTCACGGCTCTTCATCTTACCTTCCGGCAGTTCCACCATACCGTAAGAGAAGTGAACCAGATCCTTACCCCATTCAAATCCCAGCTTATCGAGCAGAATAGAAAGCACCTGGAAGTGATAATTCTGTTCGTTTCCTACTACATAAATCATTTTGTTGATCGGGAAATCCTGGAAGCGAAGCTTCGCAGTACCAATATCCTGAGTCATATAGACAGAAGTACCGTCGGCACGCAGCAACAGCTTGTGGTCAAGACCTTCTGCAGTCAGATCAGCCCATACAGAACCATCCTCTTTGCGATAGAAGAAACCTTTTTCCAGTCCTTCCAGCACTTTTTCCTTACCTTCCAGATATGTTTCAGATTCGTAGTATATCTTATCGAAGCTGACACCCATCATCTTGTATGTTTCGTCGAATCCGGCATATACCCAGTCATTCATTTTCTTCCACAAAGCGCGGATTTCAGGATCATTTGCCTCCCATTTACGCAACATTTCACGAGCTTCCTGCATCAGTGGCGATTGAGCTTCTGCTTCTTCCTTGCTCAAGCCTTTTTCCATCAACTCAGCTACTTCAGCCTTGTAGTGTTTGTCGAAAGCCACATAATAATCACCAATCAAGTGGTCACCCTTCTTGCCTGATGATTCAGGAGTTTCTCCGTTACCATATTTCAGCCATGCAAGCATTGACTTACAGATATGGATACCACGGTCGTTTACGATATTTGTCTTTACGACCTTGTTTCCGTTGGCAGCCATTACATTGGCAAGTGCGTTCCCCAGCAAGTTATTGCGGACATGTCCCAGATGCAGCGGCTTGTTTGTATTCGGTGATGAATATTCTATCATTACCAGCGGAGCATCTTCGGTAGCTTTCTGAATACCCCATTGAGCATCAGCGTGAATGCGGTTCAGCAGTTCAATCCATACATCCGATGCGATAGTCAGGTTCAGGAATCCTTTGATGACATTATAATTTGCGATAGCCGGATCGTGCTGTTTCAGGTATTCGCCGATTTCCTGTGCTGTTTGCTCCGGTCCCTTCTTCGACATTTTCAGAAAAGGGAAAACCACAAGCGTAAGATGACCTTCAAACTCCTTCTTGGTTTTCTGTAATTGTACCATTTTAGCAGGCACTTCTGCACCGTACAATTCTTTTACCCCGTTGATGACGGAGGCAGTCAGTTTATCTTCTATTTTCATGTGTATATATGGTTTTGTATTTCCCGACATTTATCAGTTTGCGCAAAGATAGTGATTTATTCATCATTCGGAAAGCATCATCGTGTACAAAAACTAAAAAAGGAACGTCATCTTCTCCCTAGGGAATAGGAGAGTGACGTTCCTTACATGTTATGAAGAATTAAAGGGTTCTGTTATTCAGCTATACAGATACTTACACGGTTTTCTTCCGGTGTGCTAAATGGCTGTACGGTATCACCTTTGTAATCTACAGTGATACGCTGGCTGTCGATACCCATTTCTTTCAGTTGGGTAGCTACATTTTCAGCACGTTTCTTAGAAAGGCGCATGTTGATATCTGCATTACCAGTCTGCTTGTCTGCATATCCACAGATAGTAACTTTACATTCAGCATGGTTCTTCATAAATTCTGCCAGCTTTTCAATCTTCTGTTTTTCTCCGCTGCGGATAGCAGAAGAATTAAGCGCGAAGAAGACATTTTCTGTCATAGTTACCTTTTCCTGTTTTACCGGAGCAGGCTGCTGTACCGGTTTCGGCTCTTCTTTTACAACGGGAGCCGGTTGTGGAGTCGGTTCATAATAAACAGGTTCTGTCTTGCGTGAAGTCTTTCCGAATTTGATAGTAAATCCGGCAAGCGCATTAAACTGCCAGTCTGCATTGCCAGCCTTCTTTGAATTGAATTTATCCGACAAAACATTAGCGTTTACTTCGATATTGAAGAACAGATTTGAAGTCAGTCGCAGATTTGTACCCAATCCGAATCTACCTACCGGGCTGATCTTATTATCTGTCCATAAGTAGCGCAGATCATAGCCTTTGTTAGCCAATGCTACAGCTTCATCATTGTTGAAGCCACCATTCAGGCCCACACCTGCAAACAAGTATGCATTGAAGAAACGGTCAGGATTGTAGTGGCAGAACAAATTGCTCAAATCCAATGTAGCATCTACATTTCCTTGCAAGTAATTGTACTTGTAAATCTGATTATCGGCAGCCCATCCTCCTTTAGCCTGCCAACCACTTATTCCGGCACGCAGTCCCCAGAGCGGTGTAAACTGATAACCACCGTAAATGGCAGCTGCCGGAGAAATCAAATCTCCGAATTTGGCTTCACCACGGGTGTGTGCGGCACCGGCTTGTACTTGCATGAACCAGTGAGGAACAAACTCTGTCTTTCCTTCTTCCTTGATTTGAAGGGAAGATTGATTACTTTGTGCAAAGGCTGTCGCTCCACATAATAGCGCGAGAGCCATAAGTGTCTGTCTTTGTTTCATAATCGCTTTTTTTTAAGAGTTAAGTTTTCCTGACTAAACAAATTATGTGATGCTTATAAAATGCTAAGCAATTGCTTATTTTGAAAAAAAGGGACTGCCCCTGGCAGGACAATCCCTTTTTGAGAGTATTTAAACTGAGTTTGTTATTACATATCAGTTTCAGTAACTGTTACAGCACCTTCTTCGGTCATGATTGCGAAGCCCTTAATCTGAACTTGTACCTGATAATGTGTATTAATTTTAGACATTAAGGCTGTACCCTTATTTTCCCATTTGATATTATAGCTACCGTCTGTTGTATCTTTGTATAATGACAGTTTCTGCTTATGGCCATATTCATCAGCTTCGTTATTCAGACCATATTGTGCCCAATTAGCGTCGCCTTCAGAATATGTTACAACTACCTTGCTATCATCAAGTCCATAAGTTGTCTTACCATATTCAGTTACTTTACCATCACTACCAATGATTGTGTTAGTTCCTTCCTTAACTACGAATGAAACGGGTTTGCTATCTTTTCTACCTGGGAATGGAGCTGACAAACTGATAGCTACAGGTGTAGTCTTAAATGGGTTAACGAAGCGGATTGTATATGACTTCATGCAATATGCTTCACCATTAGCCAATTTTTCGACTACAGAAACAGGTACATCCAATGCATCTCCATTAATCTCACTATTCAGAGTAAGTACTTGGTCTTTGAGGTTAGATCCGTCAAGGTCAAGTCTTGCAGCAAACTGAATATCATCTGTGAGAACTAATACAGGTTCTGAGTGATTTCCTAGAGGTTCGTATGTATCCAAACCAAGGAAGTGTTCAGAAATTTCAACTTTCTGAGTCCATACACCATTGATCATTTGACCCTTGATTATTGCTAAAGCTTGAGCTTCATCAACAAATTGAGTATTAAATGCTGGGAATGCATTTTCAGGATGTTTGTGATATACTGTATATGGGAATTCTACTACAACAGGAGCATAAGTATACTTATCATCCGGTGTATAGATTACCTTCATCATACCGGTTGTGTTACTTGCTATCTGAGCAGGATTCAATATCATTTCAATTGCATTTGTATGCTCTGTAGCAGTTCCATCAGTCCAGTTGAACAATCCTGCACCATCTACAAAGTTTCCTACAGCTGGAGTATTATCTCCATCAGTTACTTTATAGGTATAATGTGCAAGGAATTCTTCACGAGTTATACCCAATGCATCGTATACCTGACGCATATCTTCCCATGTAAATTGATTTACAATGCCATTTACTTCAATGTCACTATAATCAATATTTACAGGATCAACAGTTACTACGTAATCTGGTTTTTCAACAGCATCTTCTTTTACAATAGCTACTTTTAATACTCCTGTTGTAATAATTTTGCCATTGATAATGGTTGCAACTTCAACAATCGGAGTTGTACCAATAGCTCCTGTTCCATTAGGCCATTTTTCAGTGTTGACTTTTAACACACTACCATCCAATGTAACAAATTCCTGTTGGTTTGTTTTATTTCCTCCAAGTTCATATTTTGATGGTAAAGTAAATTCATAAGTTAATTCACCTTCATCTACCATATCATCAACCATTGAAGGAATATTTGTTGGACCTTGAACTTCTTTAGCCCAAGTCTTAACTAAGGTATTCAAATCCAAAGATTCTGTATAAACCATTTTTACATCAGCAGGTCTACTTTCATAGCTAGATAATGCTTGTTCACCAGCTCTTGGTAATTCGAATATTTGATCTGTTGCCAAATCATAGCCTGTAATAATGGAGAAGTCCTTTAAATCTTTACTAGAAACTTTTACATAGTCGGAAGTAATGACTTCTGAAGTTTCTTTGTTTGTTCCTTGTAAAGCAGCAATTGCATGTTCTTTAAACAGAGCATCCTTAGCTAACCCACTCAAAGATTTGTTAGACTTCAATGTTACAATGAATTCATCATTGCTTCTTTCCGTAGAAGAGATAGAAAGCAATTCGTTCTGATCACCTGCTGCACGAGTAACCGTTCTGTCAATCATAGTCCAAGTCCAATCTTTAGTATTGGCATTTGCTGGATTCAGACGATAATGAGCTTTTGCATTGGTGCTTGATGCAACAACAAGGTTCGCATTTGCATTTCCAACCTCAACTTTTGTTTCGTATCCCATGATATTGTAGAAGAATACTAATGGGTAGTTTGTTTCTTTATCCAATACATAAGGAATAACAGCCAAAGACTTCAAATTAGAAGTAATAGGGATATAAACAACCTGACCTTCTTCCATATCTTCAGCATTAGAAATCTGCAAGCAGCCGTTTACTGGGTCATAAACTACACGTACAGATTCTTCTGGTGATGGAGTCCATGCTACATCTGTTGTTTCATCTACAATCTCTCCTTCTTCATTGTAGTACTGTTTGTGCCAATAACCATCTTGATTAGGAACATACCAGCATCCGTCTTCTCCGTCTGCGCCCGGCTGTCCTTCAGCTCCTGTATCACCTTTTTCTCCTTGAGCTTTGTAAGGATTACCGTTCTTATCAGTTTGTCTTACACCATCGATACACCAGTAACCTTCTTCATCAATAGTAACTACTGAACCTGGTTTACCATCAGCACCATCAGCACCATCAGCACCGTTAGTTCCGTTCTTAATCTCGAAAGTCTTACCGTCGCTCAAAGTAACAGTAACACCATTTTCAGTGCTCTGAACATTTGTAATGACAGCACCAGCTTCGATGGCTTTCTGCAGTTCTGCTACTGTTTTTTCTAATGCATCAACTCTTTGGGTCAAAGAGTTGATATCATCATCGTAATCAGAGCAAGATACCATACCCCCTGCGAGGAATAAACTTCCTAAAAGAAGGGCTCCATAGAATTTTTTCTTCATACTTTTAATTAATTAATGAATGATAATTGATAATGTTCTTTACTTTTATTTATCGCTTTTTATTTGATTGTGCAAATCTAGGCCTAAATACTACGTGCTTGCTTGTCTATTTGTCCTCAAATCCGCAACTAAGCTCTTCAGCGTCCTTCTTGCGTCTAAACGTCCTCTC
>OGYW01002220.1_pt1 | contig 15323 bp, 8 predicted proteins | sample 1576621 | NCBI WGS metagenome assembly OGYW01 (sample SAMEA3541528, study PRJEB24748) | human gut metagenome | biome: human gut; feature: human-associated habitat; material: faeces | place: China | collected 2012 | reverse complement strand
GGCCTATTTATATAAGATAGGTTCCATCCTTCATAGAAAACAACCGGAATTCCTTTCCGAGAATCCGAAATCACTGAAAAGGGAAGAGGTATTGTTCAACCAGTTCATCAACTTGCTGACCGAACATCACCGTAAAGAAAGACGCGTAGATTTTTATGCGGAGCAATTATTCCTGAGTCCCAAACATTTCTCCACCGTAGTAAAGAAAGTAAGCGGAAAAACTGCCGGAGAGTGGATTGACGAATATGTGATACTGGAAGCCAAAGCGCTGTTGAAATACTCCGTCATGTCTATTCAGGAAGTAGCTTATTTTATGAACTTCCCGAACCCTTCCTTTTTTGGCAAATACTTCAAGCACCATACTGGGTTATCTCCCAGCGAATACAAGATGCAATAATGAAAACAGAAGATAAAAAATAGTAATCCAACGGGGGCTGTCCGAAAAAAAACGGACAGCCCCCGAAAGTAAATTATATAAGTGTGACTACACTACCTCTCATCTTAAAATAATTTTGCAGGATATTCACCGGCATCCACCAATGCCTGTATCTTGTCAACCACACTCTGACGGTCTTCAGGATAAGTTACTCCAAACCATTTGCTGGTAGTATCCAATACCTCAACGGTAGCAGTACCGTCATTAATCAGCTTGTCCACCATCAGCGGAATAAAGAATTCGCTCTTCAAGTTTTCCATATTTTTAGGATCGCTCAAGAATGCTTTAAAGAATTCCTTGCTGTAAGCAAAGTAATCAGGAGTAAAGCCCCAGAAGTTCATGCTCACCGGAGTTGTGTCAGGGGTAGCTGTCCATTCGCCATTGTCGTCAATATACTTCACTTCTCCGTCTATGCGCTGAATTTTGGTACGTTCTACCACGGAAGTCAACAAATGATCCGCATTGGTTCCACAGATGCCGCGGGATACCGTTCCACTCTCGCTCAATGTATTTCCTACACGGAAGCCCACCATAGCATACGTGTTTTTAGCACCTTCGGGCAGTGCAGAAAGGAACTTGCCCATTACCTGGAACGAGTCACGGCCATAGAAGTCATCGCAATTGATCACCGCAAACGGTTCCTGTATCACATCAGCTCCCATCATGACAGCATGGTTAGTTCCCCAAGGTTTTGTACGCTCCGCAGGACAAGTAAAACCCTCCGGCAGATTGTCTAAAGCTTGGAATACCAGTTCGCAAGGAATATGACCTTCATATTTAGAAATAATCTTTTCACGAAAATCTTGTTCAAAATCTTTACGGATAACAAAGACCAGTTTTCCAAAGCCGGCGTTGATAGCGTCATAAATAGAATAATCCATAATAGTTTCGCCGTTAGGACCCAGACCATCCAATTGCTTCAATCCTCCGTAACGGCTGCCCATACCAGCCGCCAATAAAAATAAAGTTGGTTTCATAGTTTATTTATTTAAAATTGAATATTTGATGGTACAAAGCTACAAAATAATACGGAGGAAAAAAGCTACATTCCATTCAAATTCGAGCATAAATCAATCATTTCCCTCCTTTTGACGCAAATCAAGCCCTATTTCTAGAAAGGATAGCCGATGGCAAAGTGCAATCCCAGTCCATCCTTAAACTTAGGAATATTATAATATCCTTTCTTGCCGGTATCATACGGATCATGAAGAGCAATACCCAGATCCAGGCGGATCACCAGGAAAGTAAGGTCATAACGCAATCCCACCCCAGTACCCAAAGCTATACTTTTAGCAAAATTACGAAGAGTAAGCAAACCGCCGGGACGTATATTCTCACCTTCCTCATTCTTTTGTTCACGCAGCAGCCACACATTTCCCGCGTCCAGAAAAGCTGCCCCGTACAAATCACCCAGGATAGGGAAACGGTATTCCACATTCGCTTCCAACTTCACATCTCCGGTTTCATCCAGATAACCATACTGTTTATCTTCGGGACGATAAGAACCGGGGCCGATAGAGCGCACTGTAAACGCACGGATACTGTTAGCTCCCCCAATATAGAACTGCTCGCTGTAAGGCGCTACAGTCTGGTTCCCATATGCATACAAAATTCCCCCCATCAAACGAGTGGCTATATGCTGTTTCTCTCCGACTTTAAACAAACAACGCACTTCGGATGTCATTTTCAGGAATTGCGCATAAGGACTGTTCAATAACTTCTTATCTGTTTCCTTGAATCCTTTCCCAAAAGCAGCATACACCAACGAAGTCAGATTACCTGCCGAAGTAAAGGAAGTCTCCCACCATAAATTATTGCGTTTCTTCAACGGGGCGTTATCATACGTAAACGTATAACTCATAGCTGGAATAAACTGATTTCCCAAACTGATTTTCAAGCTCCGGTTCTTGTCCACTATCGTATCAAAACGTGTAGTAGTATGCTGCAACGTATTAAATGCCAATCTGAAAGGAGTCACAGTATGTTTCCATACCCGCGAAGGCTGGAAATCGTATGACACCGTTCCACCGAAAGAAAGCATTTTAAAGAAGCGGGCACGGTTCAACTGACTGGCATACAACTTGAATGAGGTATGCTGCGGAAATCGCGAGCTCATCATTTTTTTACTCATCCACGGCAACACCAGGCGAGGATACTCCAATGAAAAAGAAGTCCCCAACTCGTATGAGTTCAATTTAGAACTGTTCCCGTCCGCCGTAGAATTGGTCTGCCATTCGTATGACCCTTTCAACTGGAAAGAAATCGTGGCGGCTGTACGCATGAAATTCTTCCGCGAGAGGCTGAAAATCGCTCCGGGACCAGTCTGATCCGTACTTTTGGTAGTCACATTGAATTCCAGTTCTCCGTCATACGGCAAATCGAATGTAGCATTCATCCGCACATTCAGCGTATCACACCCCGGCAATGTATCTTGCGGGGCATAGCGGAACTCGGCAAATTTGAAAATGCCCAAACGCGCCAAGGCTTCCTGCGTGAAATTCTGACGGGCCTGAGAATAAAGCTGCCCTTTCTGGTAAAAGAAGCGCTTAGCCAATACTCCGGGGCGGATACCGGGTTTCTTACCGCTATAGTGTAAAGTCATTCCCGGAAAGACGATGGAATCAGTAGGTTCCTCTCCTTTATATCCGGTAAGATAAACAGAAGTATTCCCTATATAATAAGGTCTTTTCGCATCGGCAGGCACTCCAGCTTTCGGAACAACCTGCAAACTGACCATTCCCGGTTTGCGCAAGGTATCCGCACGGAAAGTAATGAATTCGGGACGGAAATAATAATAACCATTGTTACGGAAAAGGGTACTCAGCCGCTGGCGCTCCTCCTCCAGTTTCAACACACTGAAATTATCTCCTTTATGCAATACCCTCTGGTCATAAGCAGCCCTGATCAGACTATCGGCGCGAGGAGGATATTTCAGATACATGACAGAGTCCAGATAATAAGGGTTCGCCATATCAATCTTATAACTTAACTTGGCTTTCCGAGGATTCTTCAACGAGTCTACAGAATAAGTCACAGCACCATTGAAAAAGCCATAATCATGCAACAGATTGGTGGCCACCTTCACACGGGTTTCCGGATTCACCGTAGACAAATACACCGGAGTAGACCCCAGCTTGTTGAATATCCAATGCCCCACCCCCTTTTTATCCTGGTATTTCACAAAATCATTGTATATCCACAAACCGAAAGGAATGGGAAAACGCAAGGAGTTGCTTCCCAAAATGGCATTATTGGGAGGATAAGACAAAGCAGCCTCCACCTCTTCCAAGGTCTGGACACCGGCAGGGGTCTTGTCTTCATTCAGAATCTCCATATTTTTCACACCGACATATAGCGTTTCGTCTTCCGGCAAATTCCTGGTAGTAGAGCAGGCAGTTGTCATCAGCAACAATACCGATAATAGAAACAGGTTTATGTTATGTTTTCTCTCCATATCTCCAACAATCATTTTTTCTTCTTAGACTTGAAAATAAACAGTTCGCCCAGGTGACTCATCTTCTTGCGAAGCACAATACCCACACCGGTCTCTATGATCTCACCTTCCAGCACACTCTCATAGTTCTTGTCGTGGAAGAGCTTGACATACCGGGTACCGCTGTTGTCCAAGCGGTATTCTATGGATACATTATCAATAAAGGTTTCATCCTGCTGTACCGTACTTCCGGTAGACACTTTACCGCCTACCACTATACGGAAGCGGTTATTCCAGAAACGTTTGGCGAACTGGAAATTATAATCCGTGCGTTTCCCGCCGCTATCGGCATCATCCACCGTTTCCATGCCCACATTGATATCAAGTGCTTTCCCAGCAATATTCGAGATTTCGCTCTGCAGGAATGAGTTCAAGGCATTATTCACATTAAATCCTCCCGTAGAGTTTCCTTCAGCCATATACATTCCGGTCACCAGCATGGTGACAGCCAGTTTTCCCCGTTCCTCCACCGACATGGCATTCAGCTGGTCTTGCACAGACGCATCCTCGGGAGCCGAAAGGGTAAACGCCAGCCCCAGATTCTCCAGACTCTGGCTCAAAGCGATCCCTACATCAAACCCGACGATACGCGAAGTCTTTCCATCCTCGCCCACCGAAGCACGGACCCTTTCGGTCGCGGTAATGTTCAGTTGCGGATTCATGATATTTCCCGTCCACTCCACATAACTGCCATTTTGAATATTAAAAGTCTTCAGCGGAATAATCGGAATCTGGTATTTCATCTCCCCGCTCATCAAGGAATAACGCCCGGTCAGCAACATATCCCCCTGAGGAGTGTACTGGAATGACAAGTCTCCGCCTCCTTCCAGCAACATATAGTTGGAGCCGTCCGGCACCAGATTCACACGTGCCTGCACCGCCTGGTCTATATGCATGGTCATGGCCACATCCATCCCTCCCAAAGAGATTTGCTGGACAGAGGACTCCTCTACCGAAGTTGTGTCGTTGAAATTGACAAAAGTCACCATATCCCCCAAACGGTCGTTCACCGTCAAGGGAGAGTCTTTCAGGACATAGGTCACATTGGTCTTCCCCAATATGTTCATGTTCCCCCGCATCACCAGTTCCTCCACAGGACCGCGCAGCGTTGCATTAAAATCCACATACATCTTGCCGTAAACCATAGCCCGCTTGGTACGGGGAGCATTCAGCAACTCATAATTCTCGGCATGCATTTTAAGGTTCACCGCCGTCCGTTCCAAATCCGAGAAGTCCACCTCGCCGTTAATGGTAAAAGGAGTCTTGCCTTTGGTGAATATATCGAACTCCTTGAACATCATCTTACTGTTCACCACCTGCACCGGTTCATTATCAAAACGGAACATTGCAGACATCTCCGGCATGAAGAAAGTCACGGAATCCAATGCCAGTTCCCCATTCAGCAAGGGTTTGGCCGGATCACCTTTCATGGACAATGTTCCATCAATATCCCCGTCCAGTTCCACCATGCGGTCGGGCACAAACGGATTGGCGACATTCAGCGGAAAATGTTCGAAGGCTATATCCGCGCTCAGACTTCCCGTTCCTTCCTCCGCGGGCAGATAGATACCTCCCAAATGAGCTATCTCCTCACCATCATGGCGTATATAGGCATCCAGATGATGATCCTTTGCCTCACCAGGCAGATACACACCACCCAGTTCCCAATTTCCCAACGCACTGCCTTCATATTTGAATTCATCTATACGCAAATCACTGCTCACCATCATATACGGACCGGAATCTATATAATGCGCTTCTGCTCCGATCCATCCTTCCATATCAGGCATATAGGGAAGGATACGCCGGAATTCTTTCAGATTGATGCGTGAAAGCTCCACCGTCATATCCTGTTTGGCTATGGTATCTTCCCGATTGGTATAGAAACTGAGTCCGGTCCCCTGCTCGTCATGCAAATCCAGATTTGCATGAATCCGCCCGTTGTCAGCCAGATAAATATAGTTATTTTTATTCACGGTAAAAGGACGGTATACCAACGTGGGATGCTCCGGAAAAACCTTCATGCGTATGCCGTGGCGGCGCAGGTCGGCCATCACGCCCATATATACTCCCTGTTCTTTACGGGCATTCAGGTATTGAACCAACAACTGGGCGCTGTTGTTTCCCACATTTCCCTCCAGCGTCACATCAAACGCCTCCTGTCCCGGTTTGGGTCCGTTCACCACTCCGCTCAACATATTTATGCCATTCAGGTCCTGCTGTACATCCAGATAAATGGTATCCAAAGTCAGGCTGTCTGTACGCAATCCATATAAATAAGCCTCCCCGTTCAATCCCTCTGCCGGAGATGAATCCACATCCATAAACAGACGAGTGTATGACAACCCCATCATTGACAGATAATTGGCTATCGGATTATCGGGACCGGAAGATATTTTCAGACATAGTCCCGGAAGAAATTCCCGAAGTTCCTCCTGTTCAATATGTTTGCTTTCCCATTGTTCCGCCAGTTTCTTCATCAGCAAATCCGCCCTGCCGGAAATGTATTCCATGTGCCCTGCTCCTTCCAGACTCAAATCAAGATCCCCCGCACGCAGATAAGCAAAAGTGGAATCTCTGGAAGTGCTGAATCCGGCAAACAGGTCCTTGGAATGGGAAGTGCGTTTGGCAGTGACAATCGTGGCATTCGTCATCTCGGCCTCTACGACATACCTTTTTCTGAGGTCACTGCTGAAACGGACACCCAGGTGCTGAGAGGTCTGAAAACGGGTATCCATCAGATGAAGCGCCTGCCAATCCAAATGAGCCACATCCATTTTCAAGTCGCCCGAAACATCATGAGGTTTCAAGATACCATCCAAATGCGCCTTAATATCCATGGTCCAGTTTTTCACTGCCAGTGAAGCATGCACCTTCGATTTCTCCAGTCCGGCAGCCAATGAAATTCCTGTCAAATGATAACTGCCATAATGGAAACGGTCTATGCCGCCCTCCGCTTTGAAATAAGTACGGGGAGAGAAAAAGTCAAAACCTTCCCCCTCCACTTTCAGACGGGTGGACAAGGTGTACAAAGAATCGGCAGGCATAAACTGGTGCAGGTCAAAATGATTGACAGCCAAGTCTGCCTCATACCTGTCACGCGACAAGTCGTATTTGGCAAACAGACGGGCTGCCCGTTCCATCTTGAAATCATCCGCTACGGAGATGCTGTCATTATAAACCGTTATAGGAATAGTATCGGCCGCAACCACCGCCTGGGCTTCGGGCTGCATCAGCAGCAGGTCCGTGCCCATTTTAGTGCCCGCCATCGTAAATTTGCCTTCCAAGCGCGTTCCGTATGGAATTTCTATTCCTTCAGCCAACGTGGAAACAAACTTCAAATCCTTGGTTTCAGCTTCCAAAGTGATATCCCCCCCGCGCAGCAGACTGTCTGTCAGATGGGTTAGCTCCCCCCGGGCGAACAATCCCAATGCACCGGGCAGCTCGGCAGTCAGCGTAGTCAGTTTCAGCTTGTTCAAATCACCGTCGATCCCTGTACGGATGCGCAAGGGTTCGGAAGGATACTGCCGGATAAACTTTTCATCCATACTTCCCATGAATCTCACCACATCCGGCTTTCCTATATCAGCCATCAGCCGTGCGGACACCAAGCCTTCATCCTTAAAATCCAAGGCATTCCAATCCATCGCAGCGTTCAGTTCCAGATAAGAATCCCGGGTTTCCAGTTTCAATGAAGGCACACGCAGCACCTTGTCATTGGAAACCATCCGCCCTGTGGCAGAAACGATTTCCACTCCCGAACGCTCTTTCAGCACAAACTGGCTGATTATGGCTTTCATATTTCTACCTCCGTAGTATAGGGAATCCAGTTTCACACCGATATCCGTCAGTGCAATATGGGAGGGGTCCAGTCCGGAGGACAGGCTGTCGGCAGCCAGCGGCTTCCCGTTATCGTAACGCACACGTCCGTTCTCTATCCGAAACGTTTGCAGCGAATAGGCCGATTTATGCAAGTCTATCAGCCCGTCGCGCAGTATGGCATTATCCAGCGAAGCCGCCAATGACAAGCTGTCCAAAGGCATATCCAGCGCAAAGGATACATTCTGTAAATCAATATCCTGCAATATTATTTTCCAATAGGTGGTGTCGCTTGCAGCCGTATCGGCCGCAGCGGTGTCATTCAGGCAAAGAGATAAATCCGTATCTTTCAACAAGACTTTGTTAACGATGGCAGTTTCGGGGTCCAGTGCCACTCCATGACTGGAAATGAACAATTCCCCCAAAGTACCGTTCAATTTCATGCCATGTATCAAGTCATTAGAATTCACTGTGGCTCCTTGCAGGGATATGCCATCCACTTCCACCTGCTTCTTCAGCAATGGCAGCAACTGCACATTCACTTGCAGACGGCGTACACTGAGCAACGTATCATTATGCGGAGAAGCGGCATCTACATCAGTCACCACCAGATTCAACGGAAAAGACAAAGAAATACGTCCCACGGAGATATTCATACCGGTAGCTTCCGAGGCATATACAGCAGCTTTGTCCACCAGAAAGTTCTGAATGGGTGGCAAATAAATCAATATACATAAAATGATGAACAGAATGAACGGAGATGCTATCGTCCACAATGTCCAACGAACATATTTTTTCTTCATCGAGTATCTGTACAAGTATTCCTGCAAATTTAAACAATTTTATCGGCATAATGGTTGAAAGAACGCAGCTTTTATCCTTTGTTTCCCATAATTTATTAAAAAAGAACTTACGGACTACCTGTTGCCACTAGGAAAGATCTATAATCTTACCCTCGCAAAATTTAAATCTTTCAGTTCTCCCGTCTGTTCCCATAAATGAACAATACGGACAAGCCGACAGATTTCCAAGAAGACGGAAGCTACTTCCAACGTAGACGCAGTTCCTTTTTCTCACACACGTGCGCGCATATTACAAATATGATATAAATCCGGCATCCTTCATCAAAGACTTCCCTCTGAAACGATGGATACCATACTACTATTCAATGCGAATTTCAAGACTTATGCAAACCATGTTATTCAGAAACTTTTTTAATTTTCTTTTTTCAAGTCTTATCATCTTCCGGTTTTGCGGCCGGTCTTTTTATCTATTTTCTTTCGTCTTTTCTCTTTCCGGTGCTTCTCTTCCCCTCACTCTGCCCCATTTATTTTTCTTCTCTACAAATTATAAGAATACGCACGTTTGTGAGAAAAAAAACCTGGATCTGCCGCGTCTGCGTCTGAAGTATTCCTCCGCTCTCTCCCTTTTTTTATCCTTCCTTCGCTTTTCCACTCTTACTCTCAATTTTATTTCCTATCTTTGTCCGATAAATAAATAAAAAATAGCTCATGACTTCAAACAAAATTTTACTAATATGCCTGGCCTTCATTGCATTGACTGCATGCAACGCCGGCTCGAAAAGACAAACAAATCATCATATGGAAAATGAAAAGCGTACCTTGGTAAAACTGGAAACCACCATGGGAAATATCACAGTGGCCCTGTATAATGAAACGCCGAAACATCGTGATAACTTTATCAAACTGGTAAAAGAAGGAGTATATGACAGTACATTGTTCCACCGGGTTATCAAACAATTCATGATCCAAGCTGGCGATCCGGACAGCAAAAACGCATCGGATACTGCCATGCTGGGCAGCGGTGATGTAGGTTACACCATTCCCGCTGAGTTCAATCCGAAATTCTTCCACAAGAAAGGAGTATTGGCGGCAGCACGCCAGGGTGATGATGTGAACCCCGAAAAGGCTTCATCGGGTTGCCAGTTCTATATTGTTACCGGACGCAAGTTCACCGAACCGCAATTGCTGGGCATGGAGAACAAAATAAACGAACAGCGTGAAGAGGCGCTGTTCGACAGTCTGGCACGCCAGCACATGAAGGAAATATACAAGATGCGCAAGGCGGGAGACAATGCCGGATTACTGGAATTACAGGACACCTTGGAAGCCCAAGCCCGTGAGCTGGCGGACAAAGAAGAGAAATTCCGCTTCACCCCCGAACAGATCAAAGCATACAGCACCATAGGCGGCGCTCCCCACCTGGACGGTTCTTATACCGTATTCGGTGAAGTAACCGAAGGTATGGAAGTAGTGGACAATATTGAAATAGCAAAAACGAACCGCGCAGACCGCCCTATAGAGAATATCCGGATTCTCAAGGCAAGTATTCAGTAATTTGCGACTCAGATGATTAACATTAACCGATACACCTTGTCCAACGGGCTGCGTGTGATACACAATGAGGACAATACGACTCAGATGGTGGCATTGAACCTACTGTACGATGTGGGCGCACGCGATGAAGATCCTGATCATACCGGATTCGCCCATCTGTTTGAGCACCTGATGTTCGGAGGCTCCGTCCATGTGCCCGACTATGACACTCCGGTACAAAATGCCGGAGGCGAAAACAACGCATGGACAAATAATGACATAACCAATTATTACATCACCCTCCCTCGTCAGAATGTGGAAACCGGATTCTGGTTGGAGAGTGACCGTATGTTATCCCTCGACTTTAACCCGCGCAGTCTGGAAGTGCAACGGCAAGTGGTAATCGAAGAGTTCAAACAGCGGAACCTGAACCAGCCATACGGAGACGCCTCACATCTGCTACGCGCCCTAGCTTATAAGGTGCATCCGTACCAGTGGCCTACCATCGGTAAAGAAATCAGCCACATAGCCAATGCCACCCTTGAAGAGGTGAAAGCCTTTTTCTTTAAATATTATGCACCGGACAACGCCATTCTGGCTGTAACGGGACATATTACTTTTGAAGAGACAGTGACATTGGCTGAAAAGTGGTTCGGCCCTATCCCGCGCCGCAACGTAGCCCCCCGCTCACTGCCGGCAGAACCCCGGCAAACGGAGGAACGCCGACTGACAGTAGAGCGGAACGTGCCTGTAGACGCGCTCTTTATGGCATTCCATATCTGTGAACGACGCCATCCCGACTACTATGCTTTTGATATGCTAAGCGACTTGCTGAGCAGCGGACGTTCCTGCCGTCTGGTGCAGCATCTGGTACAAGAGAAACAGGTATTCAACAGTATCGACGCCTATATATCGGGCAGCATTGACGAGGGATTGTTCCATATCACCGGCAAACCCGCCCCAGGCGTCACGCTGGAAGCTGCCGAAGCTGCCGTATGGCAGGAACTGAAGGCATTGACAGAAGAAAGTGTGGATGAAGACGAGCTGGAAAAAGTAAAGAACCGCTATGAAAGCGAACAGATATTCAATAACCTGAATTACCTGAATGTGGCTACCAATCTGGCTTATTTTGAACTGACCGGCAAAGCGGAAGATATTAACAATGAAGTAAACAAATATCGCTCGGTCACTGCCGGCCAAATAAAAGAAGCTGCACAAAAAACATTTGTGCGAGAAAATTGTTCCACACTCTACTATAAAAGTAATTTGCCGACCTGATAATATGCTAATTTGCCAACTGGCTGCGCCATGCGGAACACAGCACAGCCAGTTGGCAAATTAGCATATTGGCACATTAGCAATTTATTAACCATGCAACATTACAAAGCACTTTTCACTTTAGGTATCCCTATCGTTATCGGCCAGATAGGTGTCATCATTTTGGGTTTTGCCGATACATTGATGATAGGCCATCACAGCACGAATGAATTAGCCGCCGCCAGTTTTGTCAACAATATGTTTACTTTGGCCATTATTTTCGCTACCGGATTCTCATACGGGCTGACTCCTATCGTAGGGAGTCTGTTCGGACGGGGAGAAACCCATGTAGTGGGACGAATGCTGAAGAACAGCCTATTTGCCAACACACTGCTGGCCGTATTGCTCACACTCATCATGTGGATACTTTATCTGAATATCCACCGACTGGGGCAACCCGAAGAACTGCTGCCTTTAATGCGTCCCTACTTCATCGTTTTGCTGATATCCTTGTTGTTTGTACTGCTTTTCAACGGTTTCAAGCAATTTGCCGACGGCATAACCGATACCCGCGTTTCCATGTGGATCTTATTGACAGGAAATGTAATGAACATTATCGGCAACTACATTCTGATTTACGGTAAACTGGGAATGCCCGAAATGGGATTGCTGGGAGCGGGAATTTCCACATTGGCCTCCCGTATCATGATGGTGGCCGTGTTCGCCGTCATTTTTTTCTGTACCCGACGTTATCATATTTATAAAGAAGGATTTCTGCACAATACGCTCAACCGGGCAGACTTCCTGCACCTGAACAAAATGGGATGGCCCATTGCCATGCAGATGGGAATGGAAACTGCTTCGTTCAGTCTCAGTGCCATTATGGTGGGATGGATCGGGACTACTGCTCTGGCGGCCCACCAAGTGATGCTCGCCATTTCCCAAATCTGCTTTATGATGTATTATGGCATGGGAGCAGCCGTTGCCGTGCGGGTTAGCAACTTCCGCGGACAGAATGACCGGATGAACGTCCGGCGCTCTGCATACGCCGGATTCCATATCATGCTGCTCATCGCACTGATAGGCGCCCTGCCCATCTTCCTGCTGCGTAACGAACTGGGAGGATGGTTCAGCGACAGTCCGGCGGTCAGCGTAATGGTAGCACAACTTATCATTCCGTTCATCATCTACCAGTTTGGTGATGGATTACAGATAAATTTCGCCAATGCCCTTCGTGGAATCGCAGATGTGAAACCCATGATGTATATCGCATTCATCGCCTATTTCCTTATCTCCCTGCCTGCCGGCTATTTTTTCGGTTTCATCATGGATTGGGGAATCATAGGAATATGGATGGCATTTCCTTTCGGACTGACTACAGCCGGAATACTCTATTACCTGCGCTTTAACCGTGATACGAAATAAAAATAAAACCACCATGAGCCTGCCCAACCGTTCTACCAAGCTGAAAGTTGCATTCGGCTATATTCTGCTGACTGCACTGCTCTTTATATCTATCGGATATATCTATCAAGAAATGAAGTCACTGTCCGGAACCGGTGATGATGAAGCCATCCTGAGCCAACGGCGCCATGTCACCAACCAAATTATCGGCCAGCTCTATCAGGCGGAAGTCATCGGAGCCGTCTGCTACGCCCCGCATCGATACGCAGAAAGATAAAAAGCAGAATCGTAAATCCCCATAAAGATGACCCGCCATAACTAAAGAAAGGCAACGGAATACCGATTACAGGAGTCAGACCAAGTACCATTCCGATGTTAATAAACAAATGGAACAGGAAAATGCTCACAACCGAATAGCCATAAACCCGCCCGAAAGTAGAAGTCTGCCGCTCTGACGTCGCTATAAGACGGAGTATCAATGCCAAGAAAAGCAAAAGAACGGCTGCCGAACCAACAAACCCCTGTTCTTCACCCACAGTACAGAAAATGAAATCGGTATCTTGTTCGGGCACATATTTCAACTTGGTTTGTGTACCATTCAGAAAACCTTTACCCGTCAACCCTCCGGAACCAATCGCAATCTTCGACTGGTTAACGTTGTAACCGGCTCCGGCCAAGTCCTCTTCCATCCCCAACACCACTTTTATACGAATCTGCTGATGAGGTTCAAGAATGTTGTCGAACACATAATCACTTGAATAAAGAAAACCGATAGAACCCAAAGCAAACAATCCGATCAAAAGATAGGCACGTTGCCGTTCGCTCAAAGATAAGTAAAGTAGATAACCTATGGTCACCACACAAAGCCCCCACTCCACCCAAACCAAATTGAATGGAGAGAGATACTCAGAAACGAGATAAGCGATCAGCAGCACAAGCAAACTACCGCCTATCATATTCCGTACAGGTTCCCACTTTTTCCTATACACCCAAACCATGGAACCGGCAAATAAAAGTATCATCAACAACACGGCAAACTCTCCGATAGGCGTAGGCGTATCGGCTATAAATACCTGATCGAAACGAATACCGACCACAAAATAGACTACGGCACATACTCCCGAAAACAAAACTACTCCAGGCATACCCTCGCGATATAGCACCAAGAAGAAGGCAAGATAGACCAATGCCGAACCGGTTTCTTTCTGCAAAATAATCAGCAACATCGGAAGTAAAATAAAAGCTACCAAGGGTAAAAAGCACTTCCACTTCTTGATATTAAATGAATAGGCATTCATAAACTTTGCCAGAGCCAAAGCTGTGGCAAATTTTGCAAACTCCGCCGGCTGCAGACTGACCGGACCTAATATTAACCACGAACGGGAACCTTTCGTATCGGGTGCAATAAAAATGGTTACGATCAACAGAAGAATCATACCTATATATATCAGGTATGCAAACATATCGTACATTCGTTCTTCAAGCATCAGGAGTATAAAACCAAGCCCAAAGGAACAGATAATCCACACAAACTGCCTACCGGCACGTGTTGAAAAGTCCAGAAAGTCACGATCACCATAATCATAACTGGCACCGCACACACTAAACCATCCACCGATTATAAGGAGCAGGTAAATGACGATCGTTACCCAATCCAATGTTTTCCATAAACTAACGCTCCTCGTTTCCATACATAATCACTCTATTACTATATTCTTCTGCACGTATCTCATTCTCCGGAGAGAGTTTCCCTTTTAAATATTGTTCCATCATCAATGCTCCGATCGGTACTCCGTAGACTGCGCCAAAACCACCATTCTCAACATATACGGCGATGGCTATCTTTGGGTTATTCATGGGAGCAAATCCCATAAAAACGGAGTGGTCATGTCCTCGGTTCTGCGCCGTACCGGTTTTGCCACATACTTCAACGTCCGGTAAAATGGCTCCTGCTACCCGGCAAGTACCTCCTGTGACCGCAGCACGCATGCCTGTAACCACATCTTCATAGTGCTTCCGGTCGATAGAGGGTTTTCTGGGAACCCGATAGAGGCTGTCGAGCTGTTCATCTTGAATTTCCTTCACAATATGTGGAGTAATAAAATGTCCCCGATTGGCTATTGTCGCACCCAAATTGGCTATCTGCAAAGGAGTTGCCAGAATCTCTCCCTGGCCAATTGCGATACTGATCACCGTCAACCCATTCCAACGTCCACGATAGGCCTTGTCATAAAACTGAGCATTAGGAATCAATCCCCGCTTTTCACCCGGTAAATCCACCCCGAGTTTATAGCCAAAACCCTGAGACACCATGTGGTCTTTCCATACAGTAATGGCATTTTGTGAGGAGCCATACTTGCGATCGCCAAACATCCGGAACAAGCCCCAACAAAAATAAGAGTTACATGAAGTCGCAATGGCCGGTATTAGCGGCAACGGCGAACCATGGGCATGACATCCCACATGCAAACTCCCGTAATTGAACCCATGAGCACAAGGGAAAGCCGGCGTATTGGTCTGAATAATCCCTTCTTGTAAGAAAGTCAGCGCTTGTGCCGTTTTAAACGTCGATCCCGGA
>OGYW01002191.1_pt1 | contig 15467 bp, 19 predicted proteins | sample 1576621 | NCBI WGS metagenome assembly OGYW01 (sample SAMEA3541528, study PRJEB24748) | human gut metagenome | biome: human gut; feature: human-associated habitat; material: faeces | place: China | collected 2012 | reverse complement strand
TGTAGGTTACAGAGCTCAGAAACAGGGTAAGAAATTAGTTCTTTCCTTAGGATATTCTCACCCAGTTGAAATGGAAGATCCGGAAGGATTGGAAACAACTGTAGATGGCAACAAGATTACTGTAAAAGGTATCAGCAAAGAAAAAGTTGGCCAGTACGCAGCTGAAATCAGAGAAAAGAGAAGACCGGAACCTTACAAAGGTAAAGGTATCAAATATGCTGATGAAGTTATCAGACGTAAAGTTGGTAAAACTGGTAAGAAATAAATAAGGAGAGTGCAAAAATGATTAATAAAGTATCAAGAGCGAGTGTTCGTACTAAAAAGCATAGAAGAATGCGTCATCATATCGTTGGTACAGCTCAGAGACCTCGTCTGGCTGTATTCAGAAGTAATAACCATATGTATGCACAGATCATTGATGATACCGTTGGAAAAACATTAGTATCCGCTTCTACTCTTCAGAAAGACGTAAAAGCAGAACTGGAACAGACCAACACAGTAGCAGCAGCAGCTTACCTGGGAACTGTTATCGGTAAGAAAGCAGTTGAGGCAGGAATCGAAGAAGTTGTATTTGACAGAGGCGGTTTCGTATACCATGGTAAAGTAAAAGCATTAGCAGATGCAGCTAGAGAAGCTGGCCTGAAATTCTAGGAAAGAGAGGAGCGAAATACATGAGACATACAATCATTGATGCTAGTCAGTTAGAATTAGAAGAAAAAGTAGTGTCAATCAAACGTGTAACAAAGGTTGTTAAAGGTGGACGTAACTTCCGTTTTACAGCTTTAGTTGTTGTCGGCGACGGCAATGGCCATGTTGGTGCAGGTTTGGGTAAAGCAGCCGAGATCCCGGAGGCAATCCGCAAGGGCAAAGAGGATGCTATGAAGAAGCTCATCACAGTAAAGCTGGATGAGGTTGACAGTATCACACATGATGTTATTGGTAAGCACACCGGTGCTTCCGTATTATTAAAGAAGTCTCCGGATGGTACTGGTATCATCGCTGGTGGTCCTGCACGTAACGTATGTGAGCTTGCAGGTATCAAGAACATCCGTACAAAGTCTTTAGGTTCAAACAATAAGCAGAACGTTGTTCTTGCAACGTTAAACGCTTTGAGCCAGTTAAAGTCTCCGGAAGAAGTAGCGAAGCTTCGCGGTAAATCCGTAGAAGAGATCGTAGGTTAAGGAGGAATTTAAGATGGCAGAGAAGAAACTTAAAGTTACACTTATTAAATCCACGATCGGTGCAGTTCCGAAGAACAAGAAGACCATCGAGGCACTGGGACTCAGCAAGCTTTACAAGACTGTTGAACTTCCGGACAACGCTGCAACAGCAGGCGCGCTTCGCAAGGTTGCACCATATGTGAAAGTAGAAGAAGTTTAAAATAAGAGGATAAGGAGGTGTCGGTAATGGACTTATCAAATTTACAGGGAGCGGCAGGTTCCACTCAGAGTGATAATTTCAGAAGAGGACGCGGACACGGATCAGGAAATGGTAAGACTGCTGGTAAGGGACATAAGGGACAGAAGGCTCGTTCCGGAGCACCAAGACCAGGTTTCGAAGGTGGTCAGATGCCATTATACAGAAGATTGCCTAAGAGAGGTTTCAAGTGCAGAAACTCCAAGACAATCATCGGAATTAACCTTTCAGCTCTTGAGGCATTTGAGGACGGCGCAGTTGTATCTGTTGAGACATTGATCGAGGCAGGCGTTGTTAAGAATCCAAGAGATGGCGTTAAGATCCTTGGTAATGGCGAACTTACTAAGAAACTCACCGTTCAGGCAAATGCATTCAGCGCAAGCGCAAAAGAAAAAATTGAGGCTCTTGGTGGAAAAGCAGAGGTGATCTAATGCTAGAGACACTCCGTAATGCATTTAAGATTAAAGATATTCGCAAAAAGATTATTTTTACATTTTTGATGTTAATCGTCATCAGAATCGGAAGCTGTCTTCCGATTCCTGGTGTTGACAGTGATGTATTTGCGAACTGGTTTGCAAGCCAGACCGCAGATGGAATGGGATTCTTTGATGCAATCACGGGAGGTTCTTTCTACAGAATGTCTATCTTTGCATTGAACATTACCCCGTACATCACGTCATCCATCATAATGCAGCTTCTTACAATCGCGATTCCAAAGTTGGAAGAAATGCAGCGTGACGGAGAGGAAGGTCGTAAAAAGATCGCAGAGATCACCAGATATCTGACGGTTGCTTTAGCACTCATCGAGGCGGTTGCAATGACAATCGGCTTCAGAAGAGGCGGTTATCTGGAATTCAGCAGTGGATACCAGGGTGTTCTTGATATTATCATGGTTATCTTCACATTGACGGCGGGATCTGCTGTTCTTATGTGGATTGGTGAGAGAATCACGGAGAAGGGCGTTGGAAACGGTATTTCCATCGTACTTACTATCAACATTATCTCCCGTATGCCGGATGATATTAAGACGCTGTATGATCAGTTTATTTCAGGTAAGAATGTACCGAAAGCAATTCTTGCGGCAGTTATCATTCTTGCAATCATTGTTGGAATGGTACTGTTTGTTGTATACTTACAGGGCGGCGAGAGAAGAATTCCGGTACAGTATTCCAAGAAGATCCAGGGAAGAAAACAGGTTGGCGGTCAGTCAACATACATTCCTCTCAAGGTAAACACCGGTGGTGTTATCCCGGTTATCTTTGCACAGTCGCTGTTGCAGACGCCGGTAATCATTGCCAGTCTTCTTGGCAAAGGAAATGGAACAGGTATTGGGAGCAAGATCTTAAGAGGTATGTCACAGTCAAATTGGTGTAATCCAAGCGAGCCGATTTATTCGATCGGACTGGTTGTATACATCGTATTGATCATTGCGTTTGCATATTTCTATACATCGATTACGTTTAATCCGTTGGAGATTGCAAACAACATGAAAAAAGCAGGCGGATTTATTCCGGGTATTCGTCCGGGTAAGCCGACCAGTGATTACCTGAACCGAATCCTGAATTATATTGTCTTTATAGGTGCGGTTGCACTCGCGTTCATCGCGTTTGTTCCGATTTTCTTTAACGGTGTGTTTGGAGCGGATGTATCCTTCGGTGGAACGTCCATCATCATTATCGTAGGTGTCGTTATCGAGACCTTAAAGCAGATCGAATCACAGATGCGGGTACGTTATTATAAGGGATTTTTAAATGATTGATCCAGCAGAGCTGTTGGATATGGGAAGGAACGCTGGACTTATTTTATAAGTTCAGCGTTTTCGCTTAAAAAGAAAGAGGAGAGGTATTCCTATGAAAATTATTATGTTAGGGGCTCCGGGAGCCGGTAAGGGAACACAGGCAAAGCAGATTGCAGATAAGTACAGCATTCCGCATATTTCCACAGGCGATATTTTCCGTGCAAACATCAAGAACGGCACAGAACTGGGACAGAAAGCGAAAAAGTACATGGATCAGGGACTTCTGGTACCGGATGAGCTGACCTGTGATCTGGTAATGGATCGCATAGGACAGGAGGACTGCAAGAACGGATTTGTGCTCGACGGATTTCCGAGAACGATCCCGCAGGCAGAAGCTCTGGATGCAGCACTTGTTAAGATTGGTCAGAAGATGGATTTCGCAGTCGATGTGGATGTTCCGGACGAGAATATCGTAAACCGTATGAGTGGAAGACGTGCATGCTTAAACTGTGGCGCAACCTATCACATTGTTTCCATTCCGACCAAGGTCGAGGGAATCTGTGACCGCTGCGGTAATCCGGTGGTACTCAGAGACGATGATAAGCCTGAGACCGTACAGAAGCGTCTTAAGGTATATCATGAGCAGACACAGCCACTGATCGATTATTATAAGAAGCAGAACATCTTAAAGTCCGTAGACGGTACACAGCCGATGGAAAAAGTGTTTGCGGATATTGTGGCAATATTAGGAGAGTAACATGTCTGTAACGATTAAATCCCCCCAGGAAATAGAACTTATGCGCGAGGCTGGGAAAATACTTGCAAAAGTGCATGAGCAGCTGGGAAAAGAATTAAAGCCGGGAATGTCAACACTTGAGGTTGACAGACTGGGAGAAGAAATGATTCGAAGCTTTGGATGCGAACCGTCATTTAAAGGTTATCAGGGCTATCCTGCATCAATCTGCGTATCGATCAACGAGGAGGTCGTACACGGAATCCCACGTGCAGACCGCATCATCGAGGAGGGCGACATCGTAAGCCTTGATGCGGGCGTGATCTACAAAGGGTATCAGTCCGATGCAGCGAGAACGCATGGCGTCGGTGAGATCTCGGATGACGCGAAGCTTTTGATAGAGAGAACCAGACAGAGCTTTTTCGAGGGTATCAAGTTTGCGACAGCAGGCAATCATCTGCATCAGATCTCTGCGGCGATCGGTGATTATGCCGAAAGTTTTGGCTATGGAGTCGTGCGTGACCTGTGTGGGCACGGCATCGGCAAGCATATGCATGAAGATCCGGAGATCCCGAATTTCAGACAGTTCCGGCGCGGTATCAAGTTAAGACCCGGTATGACACTTGCCATTGAACCGATGGTGGATCTGGGATCTGCCGAGGTGGTATGGATGGATGATGACTGGACGGTTGTCACAGAAGACTGGTCGCTTTCCGCGCATTATGAGAACACGATTCTGATCACTGACGGTGAGCCGGAGATCTTTACGCTTACAGAGTCTGAGATTGCCACAGGCAGATGGAATCAGTATCTGGGCAGGCAGACAGAGGCATAGACCGGTCAGTAAGCGAATGGAGAAAGAGATAGTATGATTGAATTTGCAAAATCCATGGCAGGTCATGACAGGAACCATATTTATCTGGTTACCGGAAAGGATGAGCGGTTCGTGTATCTGGCGGACGGCAATGTGAAGCTGCTTGCGGAACCGAAGAAAAAGAACAGAAAACATATTCAGATTATTCACAGATTACCGGAGGAGGTGCTGGGATGTCTGGAGCAGGAAATTACCGATCTTACGGTAAAGAGGGCAATCAAAGCGTATGTGCGTATCTTGAAAGAGCGTGCAGAATCATAATATTAGGAGGATTTATTTATGTCAAAGGCAGATGTGATTGAAGTAGAAGGAACAGTGGTAGAGAAGTTGCCGAACGCATTCTTTAAAGTAGAGCTTGAGAATGGTCATCAGATTCTGGCAACCATCAGCGGAAAGCTGCGGATGAATTTCATTCGTATTCTTCCGGGTGATAAAGTAACCATTGAGATGTCTCCGTATGACCTGACAAAGGGCAGAATTATCTGGAGAGATAAGTAAAAAAAGAATTGACTTCTAATAAGTGTTCATGCTATAATGCTAAACGGACACTTTTGGATAGTGCCTTTTTGCGCATACAGTGCGCCAAGAAGAGCTATGATAGAACATGAGAGATGCACGCGGGTGCGTGCCATTCATTGTTTGGAAAGGAGGATTTGCTGTGAAGGTAAGATCATCAGTTAAGCCTATTTGCGAGAAATGCAAAGTCATCAAGAGAAAAGGAAGCATCAGAATTATCTGTGAGAATCCGAAACACAAGCAGAGACAGGGCTAATTGTTCTTGTCTTTTTGCGCTTTCATTATGTGCGGCTGCAGTGGAACACCAGGATGAGTTGTTCGCACTGTTATCATATGAAACAGCAGGGATAGCTGCTTTTTTGCGTTTACATACCGAGGACGCAGGGGAGAACCATCCGGAATACGAGAGAATTGCGAGGGCACACATTTCAGGCCGGAGGACAACGGAGCTGCCGTAGCAGATTCTTGAACGTAAAAGTCATGATGTCAAGTGGCTTGCTTTAAGACGCGGTCTGTCATCTGGACAGTCGCAGGAATCAGAAAATAACAAGATGCGCAGTGTGTATCACAGGCATCATATGAATCAATGGAGGTTAAAAAGCACATGGCTCGTATCGCAGGTGTAGATTTACCAAGAGAAAAACGTGTTGAGATCGGTCTGACTTATATCTACGGAATCGGTAGAACAAGTTCTAACCGCATCCTTGCAGAAGCAAAAGTAGACCCGAATACCCGTGTCAGAGATCTGACAGATGATGAGGTTAAGAGAATCAGTGCAGTTATCGACGAGAGTCAGACTGTAGAAGGTGATTTAAGAAGAGAAATCGCCATGAACATCAAGAGACTTCAGGAGATCGGATGCTATCGTGGAATCCGTCACAGAAAAGGTCTTCCGGTTCGTGGTCAGAAGACAAAGACCAATGCAAGAACCAGAAAGGGACCGAAGCGTACGGTTGCTAACAAGAAGAAGTAATTACTTTTGCGATTTCGTTCGCAGGATCGCCACAGATGAAGTATGGCGGTCAGTTGCATACAATCATTAGATTATTTTGAGAAAGTAGGTTAGTTTAGATATGGCTAAAGTTACAAAAAAAGTGACAAAAAAGCGTGTAAAGAAAAACGTTGAACGCGGACAGGCACATATTCAGTCATCTTTCAACAACACGATCGTAACGATCACAGATGCTGAAGGTAATGCTTTATCATGGGCAAGTGCCGGTGGTCTTGGATTTAGAGGTTCAAGGAAATCTACTCCATATGCTGCACAGATGGCAGCTGAGACTGCTACAAAGGCAGCTTTAGTACACGGATTAAAGACAGTTGACGTTATGGTTAAAGGACCAGGATCAGGAAGAGAAGCAGCAATTCGTGCGCTTTCCGCTTGCGGTCTTGAGGTTACAAGCATCAAAGATGTAACTCCGGTACCTCACAACGGATGTCGTCCACCAAAACGCAGAAGAGTTTAATTAGGAGGGAGAGACGAAAATGGCAGTAAATAAAGTTCCTGTTCTGAAAAGATGTAGATCCCTTGGTTTAGAGCCAAGCTACTTAGGATATGATAAGAAATCCAACAGAGAGTTAAAGAGAGCGAACAAGAAGGTGTCTGAGTACGGCCTTCAGTTACGTGAGAAGCAGAAAGCAAAGTTTATCTACGGCGTATTAGAGAAGCCGTTCCACAACTACTATGTGAAGGCTGATCAGATGAAGGGCATGACTGGTACCAACTTAATGACCATGTTAGAGTCCAGATTAGACAACGTTGTATTCCGTATGGGATTCGCAAGAACCAGAAAGGAAGCAAGACAGATCGTAGATCACAAGTTCGTATTAGTAAACGGCAAGCAGGTAAATATTCCTTCTTACCTTGTTAAGGCCGGCGATGTAATCGAGATCAAGGAGAAGAACAAGAGCCTTCAGAGAATGAAGGACATTGTTGAGGTAACCGGCGGAAGACTGGTTCCGGATTGGTTAGATGTTGACGCTGAGAAATTACAGGGAACTGTAAAAGAATTACCTTCCAGAGAGCAGATCGACGTACCTGTTGACGAGATGCTCATCGTCGAGTTGTACTCCAAGTAATCGTGATTAGGCGGAGACAATCCAATAGGCAAATTACCCGAGAAGGAGGGATTTTGTAGTGTTCGATTTTCAAAAACCAAAAATTGAGATCGCAGAAATTTCAGAAGACAAGAAGTACGGAAGGTTTGTTGTAGAGCCACTGGAAAGAGGCTACGGTACAACACTTGGTAATTCTTTAAGAAGAATCATGCTTTCTTCATTACCGGGTGCGGCTGTCAGCCAGGTCAAGATTGATGGTGTGCTGCATGAGTTCAGCTCGATTCCTGGCGTAAAGGAAGACGTAACTGAGATTATCATGAACATCAAGAATCTTGCAATCCGCAATAACAGTTCTACGAATGAGCCGAAAGTTGCATACATTGAATTTGAGGGCGAAGGCGTGGTCACAGCAGCGGATATCCAGGTGGATTCTGATATTCAGATTTTAAATCCGGATCTGGTAATTGCCAATTTAAATGGCGGAGCAGATTGTAAGTTATACATGGAGCTTACCATTACTAAGGGCAGAGGCTATGTCAGTGCAGAGAAGAATAAGACTGAGGATACACCGATCGGTGTCATCGCTGTCGATTCTATCTATACACCGGTGGAGCGTGTCAACCTTTCTATCGAGAATACACGTGTTGGTCAGATTACCGATTACGATAAGCTGACACTGGATGTATACACGAACGGTACCTTAGAGCCGGATGAGGCTGTCAGCCTTGCGGCAAAGGTATTGAGCGAGCATTTAAGCCTGTTCATCGATCTGTCTGAGGCGGCACAGCAGGCAGACGTTATGATCGAGAAAGAGGATAATGCGAAGGAGAAGGTTCTTGAGATGAACATCGATGAACTGGAACTTTCCGTTCGGTCTTATAACTGTCTGAAGAGAGCCGGAATCAATACCGTTGAGGAATTGACGAACCGCACACCGGAAGACATGATGAAAGTTCGTAACCTGGGACGTAAGTCTTTAGAGGAGGTTCTTGCAAAGTTAAAAGAGCTTGGACTTCAGCTGAACCAGGGAGAGGAATAAATAGAATCGAGCATGCTCGATTCATTAGAAGTTTGACAAGTCAAACTTCACGTAGCGCTACCTTCTGAACTGCTACCGTTCAGAAGGTACCACGTTATATGGCAGAAACAGTAAGACCGAAAGGCATGGAGTATGTCGGGAGCCAGACAGGAATGAATCTGTGTGATTTGTTCCGGCGCGAAATGGTTCGCGCGGCATCGGGTGAGTAAGACCAAAAGGCATCATCGGATGTACCACATCAATGGAGGAAAAGAAAATGGCAAAGTATCGTAAATTAAGCAGAACCTCTAGCCAGAGAAAGGCTTTATTAAGAGGTCAGGTAACAGCATTATTAAACAACGGCAAGATCGTTACAACCGAGGCTAAGGCGAAGGAAGTTCGCAAGATCGCTGAGGGACTGATTGCTATGGCAGTAAGAGAGAAGGATAACTTCGAAGAGGTTACTGTTAAGGCTAAAGTTGCCCGCAAGGACAAAGATGGCAAGAGAGTCAAAGAAGTTGTAGACGGTAAGAAAGTAACCGTATACGATGAAGTTGAGAAGACCATCAAGAAAGATAAGCCTTCCCGTCTTCATGCTCGTAGAGAGATGTTAAAGGTTCTTTACTCTGTAACAGAGGTTCCGACGGATGCTGCCGGTAAGAAGAAGAACACCAAGGAAGTAGATCTTGTTGCGAAGTTATTTGATGAGATCGCTCCGAAGTATGCAGATCGTAACGGTGGTTACACAAGAATCGTGAAGATCGGTCAGCGTAAAGGTGACGCGGCGATGGAAGTTCTTCTTGAGCTTGTATAATAGCTGAGTTCCCGAATATTTTCGGCAGATTAATATTGAATCAATGAGAAACTCTTTCTATGAAATTCATAGGAGGAGTTTTTTTACAATGATAATTTTCATAGGATTTTTACTGTTTTGTAGAAAATGCACAAATAATACAAAAAAAATACCGTTAAAATATTAACAAATATGTTGTTGACAATTATTTAACAAACAGATATACTTGAACTTGTGAGAAATAAGATAGATAACGGTTGAAAAGATAAACCGGAACTCAATTACAGGAGGAATTATCAAATGGCAAAGAAAGAAAAAACAGTCGTACCTGAGATTGTTGACAGTGTAGAAGCGCTTGAAGCAAAAATGAAAGCAATGCGCGAAGCACAGAAAGTTTTCGCGACATTTACTCAGGAGCAGGTTGACAAGATTTTCTATGAAGCAGCTATGGCAGCCAACAAACAGCGTATCCCGCTTGCAAAGATGGCAGTAGAAGAGACGCAGAGAGGTATTGTTGAAGATAAAGTTATCAAAAACCACTATGCTGCAGAGTATATATATAACGCATACAAGAACACAAAAACTTGTGGCGTGATCGAAGAAGATACAGCTTACGGAATCAAAAAAGTAGCAGAGCCGATCGGTCTTGTTGCTGCGGTTATCCCGACAACAAACCCGACTTCTACGGCAATCTTCAAAACATTGATCTGTTTGAAGACAAGAAATGCGATCATCATCAGCCCACACCCGGCTGCAAAAGAATGTACGATCGCAGCTGCAAAAGTTGTACTTGAAGCTGCTGTAAAAGCAGGAGCGCCGGAAGGAATCATCGGATGGATCGATGCACCGTCACTGGAGCTCACAAACACAGTTATGAGAGACGCAGACATCATTCTGGCAACAGGTGGCCCGGGAATGGTAAAAGCTGCTTACTCTTCAGGAAAACCGGCTCTTGGCGTTGGCGCCGGAAATACACCGGTTATCATTGATGACACAGCAGATGTAAGAATGGCTGTAAACTCTATTATCCATTCTAAAACATTTGATAATGGTATGATCTGTGCTTCCGAGCAGTCTGTAACTGTTCTGGAGAGCGTATACGAGCAGGCGAAAAAAGAGTTCGCTTACAGAGGCTGCTACTTCCTGAAACCTGGAAAAGAGCTTGATGCGGTTCGTAAAACAATCATCATTAACGGAGCTCTTAACAGCAAAATTCCGGGAAAATCTGCATATGAAATCGCAAAACTTGCAGGTGTAAATGTTCCGGAAGATACAAAAATCCTTATCGGTGAAGTTGAGTCTGTAGATATCGCAGAAGAATTTGCTCACGAGAAACTGTCACCGGTACTTGCAATGTATAAAGCAAAAACATTTGACGAAGCTCTTGATAAAGCTGCACAGCTTGTAGCTGACGGCGGATACGGACATACATCTTCTCTGTATGTACATCCGGCAGAGAAAGAGAAGATCCAGAAACATTACGAAGCAATGAAAACTTGCCGTGTTCTGATCAATACACCGGCTTCACAGGGTGGTATCGGAGATCTTTACAACTTTAAACTTGCTCCGTCACTTACACTTGGATGTGGATCATGGGGTGGAAACTCCGTATCAGAAAACGTTGGTGTAAAACATCTTCTGAACGTGAAAACAGTTGCCGAGAGGAGAGAGAATATGCTGTGGTTCAGAACACCTGAGAAAGTTTACTTTAAGAAAGGATGTATGCCGGTAGCGCTTGACGAGCTGGGAACAGTAATGCACAAAAAGAAAGCATTCATCGTTACAGATACATTCCTTTACAAAAACGGATATGTAGATCCGATCGAGAAGAAACTGGATGAGATGGGAATTCAGCATACATGCTTCTATAACGTAGCTCCGGACCCGACTCTGCAGTGTGCTCAGGAAGGTGTTGCTCAGATGAGAGCATTCGAGCCGGATACAATTATCGCACTCGGCGGTGGATCTGCAATGGATGCTGCTAAGATCATGTGGCTTATGTATGAGCATCCGGAAGCAAACTTTGAAGACATGGCTATGGACTTCATGGATATCCGTAAGAGAGTATTTACATTCCCGAAAATGGGAGAGAAAGCATACTTCGTAGCTATTCCGACATCTTCAGGAACAGGTTCTGAGGTTACACCGTTCGCGATCATTACAGATGCTGAAACAGGCGTTAAATGGCCGATCGCTGACTACGAACTTCTTCCGAACATGGCAATCGTTGACGTTGACAATGCAATGACAGCTCCGAAGGGACTGACAAGCGCATCAGGTATCGACGTTATGACACATGCGATCGAAGCATATGTATCTATCATGGCAACAGACTATACAGACGGTCTTGCAATGAAAGCTGTTAAAATGGTATTTGAAAACCTTCCGTCAGCATACGAGAACGGAGCAAACGATCCGAAAGCTCGTGAAGAGATGGCAAACGCTTCCTGTATGGCAGGTATGGCATTTGCAAATGCGTTCCTTGGTGTGAACCACTCTATGGCTCATAAACTTGGTGCATTCCATCACTTACCGCACGGTGTTGCAAACGCTGTAATCCTTACGGAAGTTATGAGATATAATGCGGCAGAAGTTCCGACAAAGATGGGAACATTCTCACAGTATCAGTATCCGCATGCACTTGCAAGATATGCAGAGCTTGGACGTTTTGCAGGATGCACAGGAAACACAGACGAAGAAGTATTTGAGAACTTCATCGCAAAACTTGAAGATCTGAAAGAAAAGATCGGTATTAAGAAAACAATTAAAGATTACGGTATTGACGAGAAATACTTCCTTGATACTTTGGATGATATGTGCGAACAGGCATTTAACGACCAGTGTACAGGAGCAAACCCGAGATATCCGCTTATGAAGGAGATCAAAGAAATCTACCTGAAATGCTACTACGGTAAATAAGAACCGTAACTGCGAATAATAACAGAGCGCTGCTTTCACAGCGCTCTGTTTGCTTTTTTCAAATTATTTCGGTTCAAACATATAAATCTATGTACAAAATAAAAACAAAACAGAAGGAATGATAAAAAATTAACAATTAGATCAATAATAAAAAAATAGTTAAAAATTGCACAAAGTTTGCTTTAAGGGGTTTCTTTCCTGAAAATTACGGTGTATAATGAGCTCATCAAAAACGAAAAACAAAAACCCATTTAAGGAGGAACCTACCATGAAACTTGAAGAAAACAACATTATCGTAAAACGTTCGTATAAAACCGTCTATAAATGTGACGACAGTATTGTGAAAGTATTTAACGAAGAGCATCCGAAGTCAGATGTATTTAACGAAGCTTTGATCACGGCGCGGATCGAAGAAACAGGACTGGATATTCCTAAGGTGAAAGGAGTTTCCCTGGTTGAAGGCAAGTGGGCGCTCGAGATCGAGTATAAAGACGGAAAGACAATGGAAGATATGATGAATTCCGACAAAAAGAATATTGAGAAGTATATGGAAGATTTTGTAGACCTTCAGCTTCAGATTCACGGCAAAACATCTCCTCTTCTGAAAGGAATGAAAGATAAGCTTGCCCGCCAGATCAACAGCCTGAAAGATTTGGATGCAACAACAAGATACGAGCTTCTTACAAGACTTGAAAGTATGCCGAAACATAATAAAGTATGCCACGGCGATTTCAATCCGAGTAATGTGATCGTAGGTAAAAACGGCAAGATGACGGTTGTGGACTGGGCGCATGCAACACAGGGAAATGCAAGTGCGGACGCGGCTATGACATATCTTCTCTTTGCATTGAAAGATCAGGAAACAGCAGATCTGTATTTGAAATTGTTCTGCAAAAAGAGCGATACGGCAAGACAGTATGTACAGCAGTGGCTTCCGATCGTGGCGGCAGCGCAGCTTACAAAAGACAATGAACTGGAGAAAGACTTCCTGATGAAATGGATCGATGTTATTGACTATCAATAGAAGTTTCGATATTATTATCAATAGTAAAAGGAGTGGATAGAGGAAGGAATTTTACCGGATATGGAAGATAAGCGGATCATAAGAACAAAGCATAATCTTAAGGATGCGATGATCAGAATGCTTTCGATCGAAGATTTTGAACACATTTCTGTTACGGAACTCTGTAAAGAGGCAAAGGTCAGCAGAATTACGTTTTACTCGCATTACAGTGACAAGCAATCTCTTTTGGACGATATCTTTAACGATATGCGTAGTATAGGCAGAGAAGATTATTACAGACGGCAGAAGGAGAATAATCCGGAGGGGGAACTTGTACTCGGGTATGTAAATATGCTGAATGCGATTTTGGATCTTTATTATGCCCGGTTTGATTTCTTTCAGCATACGAATCCGGAGGTGAATCCGTATCTGGCATCTCGCCTTTACAGTATTATTTTAGAGACGGTTGAGATGCATACAGCTCATGTGCGGAGTAAATTGAAATATTCCGCAAAAAAGATAGCAGGTTTTGTCTGTTTCGGAATGTTAGGATTTGTGAATGAATGCCGGAGGGAAGGAAATTCTCTTGAGCAGACGAAAAAAGAAACGCAGTGTCTGTTGGAAGAGGTGCTAAGATCAGGGATTTTGACAGAATAGATTAAATACGGTTTTGTTAAAATGCGAAATTGTAGGAATACATCGGAATGAGAATATGGAACTGCCGCTTTACGATTTCATGAATCGTTAAAGCGGCAGTTTTGTTGTATTACAGTCGAAGAGTCTTTCTATGCACAGGGACACCCGAAGGAACTGCCGGGTATTTATGTAGAACTAAGTTCCGATGTGTAATAAAAGTATTCTGTTTTTATTAGTGATGTTGTAAATTCAATGATACGATTGTTTGAATGGGTTGTTCTCTCAATTTGTATTGCTATGTCCTGTGGTTTCAGACCTAATATTAGGGCATCTTCATTTGTTAATTTTACAGCGAAAATATTTTCGCTTGCATGTTCCGGAATAATGTTATACATTTGCATGCTTTTATACAATCCCTGCTTTTCTATATCATTTGCGCTCAAATCAGGATAAGGGCCTGTTGGTACGAATGAAATCTCAATAGCATATGGAATATGATCTGCATAAAAGCAGCGTATAAGTTTATACACATCTTCGTTTTCTATTATTTCTAATTTTTCTCGGATATCGTCAGAGGGAGAGATTACTTCAAATTGAAGTGTCTTAACTTCATGTACAACGCCTTTTTCTTCAAAACGTTTCCTGAGAGTATACAGTTTTGTTAATTTTTTTTCTATTTTTCGAACAGATACAAAAGTTCCTTTTCCTTGAATCCGATAAATGTATCCGGCTTGAGCCAGCCGGTTTAGTGTGTCTCGGACTGTGACTCGGCTTACGTTGTATCTAATGCTCAATTCTCGCTCAGTAGGCATTTTATCATTAGCCTTCCATTCGTTTGCGAGTATTTTCTCAAGCAAAATGTCATATAGCTGAGAATACTTGTAAATTGTATTGTTGTTATTTTCTTTATTAAAGGTCGATGCTAATCCTTTGGTCGACATAAGTATTGCTTCTGGAAAAGAAGAAGTCTTTTTGCATTCAAATGATATTCCTTTTGAAATTCTGACTACGGGAAAAGAAGATGGAAGCCGTTCCGTTATACCATTAGTGCCATTTGTTGTATTCGTTGAAGATTCTAATTATTCCGTGGAATTGGATTTTATGGAAGGAATCGGGGTAGTGGAAATTGCCATTTCCCAAAATGGTTCTGTGATTTATTCTTCTTCCGAGAATATTCTATCTCCCCTTCGGAAATATTTGCAACTTCCTTTCGGAGTATCAGGGGAGTATTGTATAGAAATTAAAGGAGATAATGGGGCATATGCATATGGCTGTTTTGAATTATGATATATTGTTAACTAAAAAATGTAATGCTTATGAAAAAGATTAGTTTATTATTGGTAGGAGTGTTAGCTCTATTTTCTTGTGAGCAAGAGGAATTGGATAACTTTGTGGAAAGTAGTGGTGTGTGGCAGGTGATGACAAGGGCGATAGGTTCTAGTGCGGATTTTGATCCGATAAGTGAGCTTGCCGAAATTCCAGTGAATATTTTGAATATTGGAAACTCTAAACAAAAGTATCTTACTTGTAAAGAGAAAGGTACTGAAATTTGTTTAACAGATAAAGATGATGGATCTTTGAGGCAGAGATGGTATCTGAAGTATGGAAGAACTATTGTTGTTGCTGGGGGAAATAATAGAGTGACATCCGATACATATGGAGTTGTTACTCCTAATAACTATTTATCTTCAGAAATACCTGATAATCTTCGTTTGAGTTATTGGAATAAATCAACTTTTGATTCACCTTTGGCTGGACCTGGC
>OGYW01002188.1_pt1 | contig 15503 bp, 12 predicted proteins | sample 1576621 | NCBI WGS metagenome assembly OGYW01 (sample SAMEA3541528, study PRJEB24748) | human gut metagenome | biome: human gut; feature: human-associated habitat; material: faeces | place: China | collected 2012 | reverse complement strand
TATATTCACGCATGTTACTAAATAATTTGTGTCAACTTATTTAGTACACTACAAGGTCTTGAATAGATTCCGAATGGAATTATTGAAAATCTTTCAGCAAATCGAGTGCCTTATTTTCGGCAGCTTCCATGATTTCACGTTCTCCCGGACCTTTATCGTTTATTCCACACAGATGCAGAATACCGTGAATAATGACGCGGTGCAACTCTGTTTCGTAAGTTGCTCCAAATTGCTCTGCATTGGTACGGACTGTATCAAGGCTAATAAATAAATCGCCTGCAATCCGGTTCCCTTCACAATAGTCGAACGTAATGATGTCAGTGTAGTAATCGTGCTGAAGATACTGACGGTTTACTTCCAGAATCTTTTCATCAGAACAGAAAATGTAAGCTATTTCACCTACTTTTTTCCCGTAAGTTTCTGCAACAGCTTTTATCCACGCTGTGGTTTCGCGCTTTTTGATAGCGGGCATTTCTACCCCTTCAGTTTGATAAGTAATCATATCGTATATTAGTTAAAGAATAAATAGCAAATAAGAATTGCGGCTATGATACCAGCCAGATCGGCGAGTAATCCGCATGGTACGGCATGGCGTGTACGGACAACTCCTACACTTCCGAAATAAACGGCGAGAATATAGAACGTAGTATCGGTAGATCCCTGAAAGATGCAAGATAACCGTCCTACAAAAGAGTCGGCTCCGTATGTGTTCATGGCATCTACCATTAGCCCGCGAGCTCCACTACCACTTAATGGTTTCATCAGTGCTGTAGGAAGTGCCCCTACAAAATCACTATTGATACCACATAAGTTCACCAAATTGGCTATACCTTCTATCAAATAGTCCATGCATCCGGAAGCACGGAAGACTCCGATGGCTACTAAAATGGCTACCAGATAAGGGATGATGCGTACGGCAGTAGTAAACCCTTCTTTGGCTCCTTCTACAAAAGCGTCGTATACATTAATTTTCTTTCTCATGCCGGCAACTATGAAACCGATGATAATGACAAACAAGAATACATTGGCTGTAGTTGTAGAATAGATATCGATTTGCTGACGTGACAGCATGCTGAAGAAATAAATAATACCTGCAATAACTAGGCTTGTACCACCTAGGAATAACAGAATAGTCCGGTTCAGCAAGTTGATGCGCTGGTATAAGCTTACTGCAATAATACCGGCAAGTGTAGAAAAAAAGGTCGCCAGCAGGATAGGGACAAAAACGTCTGTAGGCTGAGCAGCTCCCAGTTGGGCACGATAGACCATAATGCTGATAGGGATCAAGGTCAATCCTGAGGTATTCAGTACCAGAAACATGATCATCGGATTACTTGCCGTATCTTTTTTCGGATTCAGTTCTTGTAATCCCTCCATTGCTTTCAGACCTAAAGGGGTTGCAGCATTGTCCAAACCTAGCATATTGGCGGCAAGATTCATAAAAATACTTCCTGTAACAGGATGCCCTTTGGGTATTTCCGGGAATAATTTAGTAAAGAGTGGGCTCAGTAAACGAGAGAAAACTCCGATAACACCACCTTGTTCTCCGATACGCATGATGCCCATCCAGAGGGATAGTACTCCGGTTAGTCCCAGTGAAATCTCGAATGCTGTTTTGGAAGAATCGAATGTTGAATTAATGATAGCAGGAAAGACTTCCGTATCTCCTAAAAATATAAGACGTACTACAGCTACAATAAATGCGGTCAGGAAAAAAGCAATCCAAATATAATTCAGAACCATGTAGAATATGTTTGAAGTATTAATAATCTTTACCGGACAAAAGTAAAGAATTAATTCAGAAAATGATAACTTTGTTCTTATGAAAAAACCTCGGTGGAAACATATTCGTTGGATAATACTGGCTTTACTTTTGGCTGGTGTGTGTATGTTTCGGTTTATATCTGGTGCAGGTGAATTTTATGCCTGCTGTATTTATCCTGCTGTTTCCGGCTGTTTGTCGCGGTTGGCTTCTCTAGTTTCGTTTTCTCTTTGTGAAGTTCTGGTCGTTGCGACAGTTGTAGCGCTATTGCTGTATCCGATTATAGCTAGGCGTAGAAGACAGACTTGGAAATCAATCGTAGGGAGAGAACTGGAAGTTTTGCTTTGGATATATGTATGGTTTTATTGGGGATGGGGAATGAATTATTTCCGCGACAGTTTCTTTGAGCGGGCAGAAGTCACTCCTTGTTCTTATGATGAGCAACGTTTCAAGCAGTTTCTTGCTGTTTATACAGATAGTCTAAACAGTACATATAAAAAAGACTTGAATGTTTCACAGCCAGACATAGAACAAAAAATCAAGCCGGTTTATGCAGAAGTTCCCGATAAATATGGACTGACTCGTCCGGAAAGCTTTCAGCATCCGAAACAATCCTTCTGTAACGCCTTATATTCGGGAGTTGGGGTATTGGGATATATGGGACCTTTTTTCGATGAGTCGCATGTGAATCATGAGCTACTACCTGTACAGCTTCCGTTTACTTACGCACACGAACTTGCCCACTTGCTTGGAGTTAGCAGTGAGGCTGAAGCTAATTTCTGGGCTTATCAGGTATGTATTCATGCTGACGATTGCAATATACGTTATAGCGGCTATTTCGGATTGTTACCCTATGTAGCGGTAAATGTTCGTAGTTTGCTTGGCGATAGTGAATATTCGAAGTGGTTAAGTATGCTACGTCCGGAAGTGATACAACAGTTGTATGATAAGCAAGCATATTGGGATGTCCGTTATAATAAATTATTAGGAAAGTTTCAGAATGTAGTTTACAACTGGTATTTAAAAAGTAATCAAATTCCCTCCGGACAAAAAAATTATGCGGAAGTTATCGGTATGATTCTTTCTCTACCGGAAAATTGGTGGCAGGGGCCTCTTGAGAATTAAAAAAATCGGGGAAGTATTCAGCTTGAATCTTTTTTTGCCAGTAATGAAGCTCTTTGTTTTGATATGTTTTCTTTAAATAGTGCTTATTTCGTTTCTTTTTGAAATACCGTATTGTTTATTTCTGTTTATTTGTATTGTATAATACGATTTTATGTTTCTTTTTGGTGTTAGAAAAAGTATTGTAACTTTGGTTGAACTAGAAAAAATAGATAATTTTCTTCTCCTTAATCATTTTTATTTCGGATAATAAGTAAAAAAAAATCCGCTTCAGAATAAAAAACTTGGTTAGTTATTCTGAAGCGGAGATTTTATTAGAAATCACAAATGGAGCTTATTGTGGATTCTGTACGATGTTGGGGTTAGCATCTATTTCCGACTGTGGAATAGGAAGAGCAATACGCGGATCATTGGGTTGGATTGTTTCAGCATTTAATGTATTCAGTGTACTCAAGTGCCATCCTCCTTTACGAACGATCGGTTGTTTGTTTCGCAGATAGTCGAAGAAAATTTGTCCTTCGCCTACCAATTCTTTCCGGCATTCTTTCAAAACACGTTCAATAGTAAATTCTTCTGCGCTGACAGAATTTTCCGGATTGGCGCGGCTGACAATCTGATTCAGGAAACCTCTTGCAGGTTCCAAATATTCTCCTCCTAATTTTACACCGGCTTCAGCAGCATTCAGATAAACTTCCGATAAGCGGATAATACTGATATTATTGTCTTTCGGATCACCACTCTTTCCTGGGAATTTACTGAGAAATACCTTACGGGTACGGGCTGCTTCGGGAAGACCTTCATTGTTCTCGATAAGCGATAGCTGGGTAATGCAATGACGTACGTCATTAGGATCTTCTTCAAGCAAATTCAGAAATTCTTCTGTAAGGATAAGATTGTTCCAGTCTACTCCCTTTTCTTCATTTGCATAAACCATTGGAGCTCCTTCACCACCGGTACCACCTCCCCATTCTGAAGGTTCGGTTGTACTTATGTATAATTCAAACAGAGCTTCTGCCTGAAAGTCTTTTCCCCATATGGTAGGATATTCGTCACGTGTATAAAGCTGATATAATCCTTTACTATTATTGATGACATCGGTTGCAGCTTCGTAAGCTTCTTTATTTTTCCCCATATCAAGATAGACTCTTGAAAGCAATGCTTGTGCTGCCCAGTAATTGATATAACCATCCGTTCTTTCTGTACTTAGGCTAGAGCGTGCTGTTGTTATGTCGTTGACAACTTGTTCATAACATTCTGCTACTGTATTCCGTTTCGGTTGGTGGGATGGTTCTTCCGGTTTCAATTCGATGGGAACTCCCAGAGAAGCACCATTGTCATTTATATAAGGCATTCCGAAAAGTCTGGTCAGATTGAACAAGGCCAGTCCTCGCAACACCAAGGCTTCCGCCTTTATGCGGTCCAGTTCTTTGGTATCACTGCTTTGTACTGCTCCCTGTTCTATCTTTTGGATAATGTTATTTGCCTGTCTGATTACCAGATAAGGGCGATTCCAAGGAAGAGTTATATTCAGGTTGTCAGTTGCCAGTACATTATATGTATAATAAGGAGTAACACGCTTGCCTGATGCTTTGTTTTCTCTGGCTTGTACATCCATGGCGCGGCAGTCTCCGTAGTACCAGTAATTATCTCCGTAATAACTGTGCTGTGATGTTTCGCGATAAACTCCGTTTAACGCTACCTTAATATCCTCCAAAGTTGAAAGGGCCTGATCGGTAGTAACGGATGTAGAAGGATTCAGATTTAGCCAGTCTTCGGAACAAGATACCCCCATAATAGAAGTAGCCGCCAGTAAATAAATATATATTTTCTTCATATGATATGATCGTTAATGAATTTAGAATGTTAATTGTACGCCAAAACTGAATGTACGCATAGGTGGAGCTTCACAATATACTTCGCCGTTAACAGGAGTTTCTGGATCGTATTGTTTCCATTTGGCCCATGTCAGCAAATTGCTTCCAGAGAAGTAGACACGTGCTTTGTTGATCAATGCCTTGCTTGTCCACTGGTCGGGTAATGTAAATCCGAGAGTAAGATTTTTCAGTCTTAAATGGTCTGTACTGTGGATGTAGCGTGATGAATTGGTAACAGTTGCTTTCTCTCCAAATACGAAACGCGGGACATCTGTCTGGTCGCCCGGTTGCTGCCAGCGTTCTAAAGCATATATAGGCAGATTATATCTGGATGTATAAATAGATTCTGTTCCGTTCTCGATGCTGGTTCCCAGTTTATCGTATGAGTAACCTCCCAGTGAATATGTAAGAGTGAAACTCAAATCCAGCCATTTATAATTTAAAATATTTGTCAGACCACCAGATACTTTAGGGTTAACCGATTTGAATGGTATGCTTTCTGCCTCATTCGGATCGGTTGTCAGACTACGGTCGATTGTACCGTCTTCATTAACCTTATTCTTATAATATTCTGCTTTCCCGTTCTGAGTATTTACTCCGGCAAATTCTTTTACATAGAATGTGTGATATGGCAAGCCCACTTTGTGGATAAACCATGTACCTTCAATAGTCTGATCAAGCTGACCGTTTAATGAAACGATTTTGTTTTTATTGTGTGTCAGATTGAAAACTGTTGTCCAGTTGAAATCGTTGGAAGCGAAATTCAATGTACGTAATTCAAATTCTACACCTTTATTATTAAGCTGTCCGACGTTGGCCAGATAACTGGTAAATCCGGTTGTAGCACTGATAGGAAGATTGTAAAGCAAATCTTTGGTATCGCGATTATAATATTCCAGGCTTACGAAAATACGGTTTATGAAAGCGAGGTCAAGTCCGATATTCAGGTTGTAGTTCTTTTCCCATCCTAAATTGGTATTAGGTTGAGATGATTCATACGAACCGGATGCTCCCATATAGTTCTGTCCGTAACTATACAGTCCCATATATCCGTAAAGAGATCCTGGCTGGTTTCCGTTTACACCATAAGAAGCACGTATTTTCAGATCGTTCAAGACCTTTTTTACCGGTTTCATGAATGCTTCATTACTGATATTCCACATACCCGAAACAGACCAGAAATTTCCCCATCGGTTGCTTGGAGAAAGTCGTGAACTACCATCTCGGCGGAAACTTCCTGCCAGATAATAACGGTCGTCATAATCATAGTTAAGACGTGACAGATACGAAATCATGCGGTAATCTTGAGTAGATGAAATAAAACTGTTCAAGACGGCTGCATTATCGGGTTCTGTCAAGATGTCTGAAGGAAGTTTAGACTTCATTCCTGAGGCTTTGTCGGTCTGATAACTTTCTATTTCATAAGCGGCCAGTACATCCAGATGATGTTTGTATGCAAACGTACGTACGTAGTTTAAAGAAGTAGAAGAGATAAATTTTCCATATTCGATAAACCCTTTTGCTGTCTGGGCGTCACTACCACTTTTAGGACCTGCCGAACTAAGCGGGTTATAGTATCTGGAATCTTTTTGGGTTGTATAGTCGTAGCTTATTGTTTCTTTCAACTTCAGACCTTTTAACGGCTCAATACTTGCGTAGCCGGTAGAAAACATACGTGTCATACGTACGCGGTTGTAGTCGGTCATGATATCGCGTAATGGATTGAGGGTACTACCTTCATATGCACCGATATAGTTTCCTTCTTCATCACGTACTGTCATTGAAGGATTCATGGTCATGGCTACACAAAGGAACGGATTGATGGCAGATCCTCGTTCCTCGTTCATTTCCTGATTCATCTGTGTGAACATCATGTTGGCTCCTACTTCTCCATATTTCCCTACTTTCTGAGTAAGATTCAAGCGAGCAGAATATCGGTCAAGACTTGAGTTTTTAGCCAAACCCTCTTGCTTGTTGTATCCCAGTGAAGCATAATAAGTGGAACGTTCGTTTCCGCCTGACACAGATGCTTCATAATCCTGCTGAGTAGCTGTTCGTAACAATTCTTTCCGCCAGTCGGTATACCCCATAGATGGTACGTATGCATATTGGCCGATTTCCTGATCAGCATATGCTGTTGGTGATTCCATGTTCTGGTCGATGGCATAATTTACCAGTCCTTCATATAATAACTCTCTACGTTGGTCACCATTCAGAGTCGGACGGAAATCGACTGCAGCATTTGAGAAACCGCCTGAAATATTCAAGGTTACCTGAGCTCTTCCGGCACTACCTTTTTTAGTCGTGATAAGAATGACTCCATTTGCTGCTCTCGAACCGTAAAGTGAAGCTGCTGCTGCATCTTTTATCACTGTGATATTCTCGATATCAGCAGGGTTCAGCGTACTCATGATGTTGGTTTTCGAGTTATTCATATATGCCGCATCCGAACCGCCTGCACTAAGGCTTCCAGAAGTAACAGGTACTCCGTCTATAACGAACAGCGGCTCTTGAGAGGCATTAAAAGATCCCATACCTCGGATACGGATATTCTGGTTGGCTCCCGGCTGGCCAGAACTGCTGGTAATATTGACACCTGTTGTCATACCTTGCAGTTTCTGTTCCACACTCATGACAGGGATGTCTTTTAACATATCGGCTTTTAGTGTGTTAGCCGAACCGGTAAAAGAAGATTTTGTGAAGTTACCATAACCTGTTACGACAACTTCGTCCAGATTCATTGACTCTGGTTCCAATACAATATTCAGTACTGAATTCTTGCGTGGAACACGAATCTCTGCTGTTTTCATTCCGATGTATGAAACAATCAGTGTCTGGTCTGGTTCAACTTGCAAGCTATACTTCCCTTCCGGGTCGGTTATTGTACCGATAGCTTCATTTCCTTTTATTGTGATAGAAACCCCTATCAATGCTTCTTTTTCATCTGCTGAAGTTACTGTTCCAGAGATTGTTCGTTTCTGAGCAAAGACTTGTTGTGTTATTACACAATAAAAAATAAATAAAAAAAATAGTTTTACTTTTTCTCTAGTTTTCATGTTTCCTAATTTTTATGTCGTGTAACAATAATTGAACCAATTTTATTTATTCTTATGATAAAAAATGTAACTTATTGATTTATAGATATAGTTGAAAGCGACTCTCTCTGTGGCTTTTATGTTTATTGGGGACTTTTTACTCAATTTTGGGAAATATCTCCACAATGTTTTACTGATATTTGAGGATGTTAATGTTCCTTATGTCATTTATGATGGTTTGTAAGTATTATATGATAGATAAATGGGAAAAACGAAGGAGCCAATACTCGAATTTCGGGATAAGAGAATTACTCTTCGAATAAAAAATTGTATCTTTACAACCTGAAATTTCATACTATAACGAACAGATGGCCATTATCATTAAGAAAGTAAGCTCTAAAAAAGAGTTGCAGACATTTATTCGCTTCAATTACGAATTATACAAAGACAATCCTTATTCCGTACCTGATTTGTACGATGATATGTTGAATACGTTCAGCCCGAAAAAGAATGCAGCATTTGAATTCTGTGAGGCTGATTATTTTCTTGCTTATGAAGGGAAAAAAGTGGTAGGACGTGTAGCTGCCATTATTAACCACCGTGCGAACGAAACATGGAAAAAAAAGGAAGTCCGTTTTGGATGGATTGACTTTTTAGATAAGTCGGAAATTTCTGAAGCATTGCTTGGAGCAGTAGAAGAATGGGGAAAAGAACGAGGAATGGAAGCTATTGTCGGACCGCTAGGCTTTACCGATATGGATGCAGAAGGTATGCTGGTTGAAGGGTTCGATCAGCTAGGAACCATGTCGACTATTTATAATTACCCTTATTATCAACAGCATATGGAGCGTTTAGGCTTCGAAAAGGAAGCCGACTGGGTAGAGTTTAAGTTGACTGTTCCCGATAAGTTGCCAGAGAAGTTTATCCGTATTTCCGAAATTATTCTGGAAAAATATAAGCTGAAAATCAAAAAATTGAAACGTAGTGAAATAAAGAGCAAAAACTACGGACAGAAGATTTTTGATTTGATAAATGAAGCCTATGCACCTTTGTACGGCTATTCACAAATGACTCAGGGACAAATCAATCAATATATCAAGATGTATTTGCCATTGATAGATTTGCGAATGGTTTCGCTTGTAGAAGATGAAAATGAAAACCTGGTAGCTGTGGGTATTTCTATGCCTTCTTTGTCGGAAGCACTGCAAAAGGCAAAAGGTAAGATGCTTCCTTTTGGCTGGTTCCATTTACTTAAAGCCTTGTTTATCAAAAAGCCGAAAGTGCTTGATTTATTGCTGGTAGGTGTGAAGCCCGAATATCAAAGCAAAGGAGTAAATGCATTGTTGTTTTATGATTTAGTTCCAGTTTATCAACAGATGGGATTCAAATATGGAGAAAGTAATCCGGAACTGGAAATGAACAAGAAAGTACAGGCGCAGTGGGGAGCTTTCGAAGCTGTTCAGCACAAACGCCGCCGTGCATATAAAAAGATGTTAGTAGCAGGAAAGAAAGAAGAAAATTAGTATATCGTTTGAGTGTTGTTTATGGAAGAAGAATACAATGAACAAATAGCGAATCCCGTTTCGTATACAGAGGAGAATATTCGTCATCTGAGCGATATGGAGCATGTTCGTACGCGTCCTGGTATGTATATCGGGCGTTTAGGCGATGGCTCTCAGGCGGAAGATGGTATCTATGTATTGCTGAAAGAAGTCGTAGATAACTGTATTGACGAGTTTAAAATGGGAGCAGGAAAACGCATTGAAATACAGATGGAAGATAATTTGCGTGTTTCTGTACGCGATTATGGGCGTGGTATTCCGTTAGGAAGTTTGGTTGATGCCGTATCTATGCTGAATACGGGTGGAAAATATGATACAAAGGCATTTAAGAAAAGTGTCGGGTTGAATGGTGTCGGAGCAAAGGCTGTCAATGCGTTGAGTTCTCACTTTATAGCGCGAAGTGTACGCGACGGACAGATGCGTGAAGCTGTTTTTGCAAAAGGAGAACTGATAAGTGATACTACTCAATCTACAGAGGAAGAAAATGGTACTTATATTTTCTTTGAGCCCGATAACACCTTGTTTCTAAACTACCACTTCCGTCCTGAATATATCGAAACGATGCTGCGTAACTATACATATTTAAATACAGGGCTATCGATATATTATAACGGCCACCGCATTGTAAGCCGTAACGGTCTGGAGGATTTGCTGAATGACAATATGACTTCTCAAGGCTTGTATCCTATTGTTCATCTGAAAGATGAAGATATAGAAATAGCCTTTACTCATAGTCCTCAGTATGGAGAGGAATATTATTCGTTTGTCAACGGACAGCATACAACTCAGGGAGGTACGCACCAAAGTGCTTTCAAGGAGCATATTGCACGTACTATCAAGGAATTCTATGGTAAGAATATGGAATTTCAGGATATTCGCAACGGGCTGGTAGCTGCTATTGCCATTAATGTAATAGAGCCGACCTTCGAAAGTCAGACAAAGATTAAGTTGGGCTCTTTGACGATGGCTCCTGAAAAAGATTCAGATGGTAATCCTTATCCACTTTCAGGAATCAGTGTCAATAAGTTTATCGGTGACTTTATAAAGGAGAATGTAGATAATTACCTGCATAAACATCCCGATGTAGCAGATGTGTTACTTCAGAAGATTCAGGAATCGGAAAAAGAACGTAAGGCTATTGCGGGGGTTACTAAGATTGCGCGTGAACGTGCCAAGAAAGCAAATCTGCATAACCGTAAGTTGCGTGACTGCCGTATTCACTTGAATGACTTGAAGGGGGCTAAGAAAGATGAAGAAAATGATCCCCGTCTGGAAAGTTCTATCTTTATCACAGAGGGAGATTCTGCAAGTGGTTCTATAACCAAGAGCCGTGATGTTAATACTCAGGCTGTATTCAGCTTGCGTGGTAAACCTTTGAATTCATTTGGATTAACTAAAAAAGTCGTTTACGAGAATGAAGAATTCAATCTGTTGCAAGCTGCGCTGAATATCGAGGATGGCTTGGACGGATTGCGGTATAATAAAGTCATCGTAGCAACTGATGCCGATGTGGATGGTATGCATATACGCTTGCTGATGATAACTTTTTTCCTTCAGTTCTTTCCCGATTTAATAAAGAAAGGACACGTTTACATCTTGCAGACGCCGCTTTTCCGCGTTCGTAACCGTAAAAAAGGCGTATACGAAACAATTTATTGCTATACAGATGAGGAACGAATTGCAGCAATAGAAAAGTTGGGTCCCAATCCGGAGATTACCCGATTTAAAGGATTAGGAGAAATTTCGCCTGATGAGTTTCGGAATTTTATCGGAAAGGACATGCGTTTAGAGCAGGTTTCTTTGCGTAAAACGGATGCTGTTAAAGAGTTGCTGGAGTTTTACATGGGTAAGAATACCATGGAGCGACAGAACTTTATTATTAATAATTTGGTAATAGAAGAGGACTTGTTGAGTTGATAGATCAAGTATCTCTTGATTTGTGATTATTGGCTTAAATGAAAAGAGCGATATTTCCAGGGACATTTGATCCCTTTACAATCGGGCATTTTTCGGTGGTAAAACGTGCATTGACTTTTATGGACGAGATTATTATCGGAATTGGTGTCAATGATAATAAGAAAACCTGGTTTCCTACCGAAAAACGTGTGGAGATGATAAAAAGACTCTACGCAAATGAATCTCGCATACGAGTAGAAGCGTATGATAATCTGACTGTCGATTTTGCGCAACAGAGGAACGCTAAGTTCATTATCAGAGGAATCCGTACTGTTCGTGATTTTGAATATGAAGAAACCATTGCCGACATAAATAGAAAGCTTGCCGGCATTGAAACGATTTTGCTTTTCACAGAGCCGGAACTGACAGCCATCAGTTCCACTATTGTACGTGAATTATTGCAATATGGCAAAGATGTAACACCGTTTTTGCCAGAAGGACTGGATATTAATTTATGATGAAAACTATGAAACAGCGACTTTATTTGATTTTGTTGTGCAACTTTTTCTTTTTCTGTTCAGTAGTGGCACAGAATAAGATGCTCAACTCTCCTTCACGCAAGTTGCAGTTGGCGGAGTTTGCCATATCAAACTTATATGTCGATCAGGTAGATGAAAATAAGCTGGTAGAGTCGGCTATTGTAAAAATGCTGGAGCAACTGGACCCTCATTCTACTTATTCTGATCCGGAAGAGGTAAAAGCGTTGAATGAGCCATTGCAAGGAAACTTTGACGGCATAGGAATTCAGTTTAATATGGCTACTGATACGCTATTTGTTATCCAGCCTGTTTCCGGAGGGCCGTCGGAGAAAGTCGGAATTTTGGCGGGCGACCGTATTATTGAGGTAAATGATACGGTGATTGCCGGTGTAAAAATGAGTACGGAAGATGTGATGCGTCGTCTGCGAGGTAAACGGGGCACAGAGGTAACCGTAAAAGTTATGCGTCGAGGAGTAAAAGAGCTACTTCCTTTTACTATCAAACGCGATAAGATTCCTGTATATAGCCTTGATGCTTCGTATATGGTTGATAAAAAAATCGGCTATATTCGTGTAAATCGTTTTGCCGCAACTACAGGAAAGGAATTTGCTGATGCTCTTCATCGTTTGCAGAAGGAAGGTATGCGCGACCTTATTCTCGATTTGCAAGGAAATGGTGGAGGATATCTGAATGCAGCGATTGAATTGGCTAATCAGTTCTTAGGTAAGAAAGAACTTATCGTTTATACAGAAGGACGTCGTAATCCTCGTGCTGAGTTTGATGCTGAGGGAAATGGTGATTTCCTAAATGGACGTTTGGTTGTGTTGGTCGATGAATTTTCTGCGTCGGCAAGTGAGATCGTAACAGGAGCATTGCAAGACTGGGACCGTGCTATAGTTGTAGGCAGACGTACTTTTGGAAAAGGACTGGTACAGCGTCCGATTGATTTACCTGACGGTTCTATGATTCGTCTGACTGTTGCTCGTTATTATACGCCTTCCGGTCGTTGTATTCAGAAGCCTTACGAGAGTATTGAACAGTACAATAAAGATTTGATAGATCGCTACAATCGTGGGGAAATGTTGAGTGCAGACAGTATCCATTTTCCGGATTCTTTGAAATACAAGACATTGAAGCTGGGACGTACTGTTTATGGTGGAGGAGGTATCATGCCGGATTATTTTGTGCCTGTAGATACAACCATGTATACTGATTATTATCTTGCCTTGCGCGATAAAGGAGCTATTGTACAGATGAACTTGAAGCTGGTAGATGCATATCGTGAAGAATGGCTGAAAGAGTATAAGGACTTCCGACATTTTAATAAGAATTTTGAAGTGACATCTGCTATGCTTGAAGAACTGAGAAAGTTAGGTGAAACATTAGGAGCAAAATATGATGAGAAACAATATCAAATTGCACTTCCACTCATAAAAGCTCAAATGAAAGCTCTGATTGCTCGTGATTTATGGGATATGAGTGAGTATTTTCAGGTAATAAATCTCATGAACAATAGTATGCTTAAGGCTGTAGAACTATTAGAGAAGCCGGGGATGAATTTCCCGGAACGTAAATAACTGCTTAGAGTATTTATTAGATTATAAGTAAGAAGGGGCCGTTTTAGCAATGTAGTAAAAAGCTAAAACGGCTCTTTTTATGCTATTAAGATAAGGGATGTCCTGAATATGTTGCTTTGCCTTGAAAGAAGCTTCCTCTACCGGTTTTCAGAAAAACTATGGATAGTAAAGATGGAATCTGTCCTGAATTGTTCATAATGAAATGGTTATTGAACAATAGCGACGGTAAAACGTTCAATAACTTCTTTAGTCTTATTTTCTCCTTGCTGAAGCACATTCATTATTTTTGTTGCTTAAATCACTGGATAGATTAAAGAATTATTTCCGTAATCCCTTGTATTATATAGGGAAAACTTCTAATTTTGTATCGTATTTTAATGTATGTAGTAAGAAATTTTAGTTCTAACAATTAAATAATTTAAATTCAATCATTTATGTGGTTACGCTCCAGCCCCTTAAACGATGCCGTGGTTCTGTTGCAGAGCATCAGATAGTCAAATGTATCCTCCAGCTGTGTAAAGATGGAGCCTCCGAACTCCTTGTTATCCTTAAAGGTGGTATTGGCATCATCACCGAAAACTGCCACCTTCGTCGTATGCGCACATTGATCGGAGATGATCAGTGCAAGGTTGGTAAACAGGTCGTCATTCTTCTGTGTGATCCCAAGGGCACGATACTTTTCCTTGCCGAACGGCACTCCATATTTTTTGAAAGCGTTTGCTGCAGCTTCAAAAGACAGGTCCTGCTCCATGGAGCGCATTTCCTCAAATACATCGCCGTCGCTTTCCTTGATCATCCAGCGAATCTGCTCAGAGGATGCCGGTACGCTGGAGGTGCCCTGGCGTACATAAACTCCGCTGGGCTTCAGCCCCTTTCCTTTGAGGTAGTAGGGCTTGTTGGTGCCCTCGCTGACGGCAATGCGCACCACCTTGTTATCCTGGATCGAAAAGCGCACGAACATCGTAACGTCCGGCACAATAGCGTCGCGGATGCCGTTGGTGATGCGGGTATACTCCTGATCCACATCTGTCAATCCGACGGCATTTCCATCGTTGTCAATGCCGACAAACACCACGCCGCCGTCTGTATTTGCGAAAGCGATCACTTCTTTATAAATTTCCTCAGTAAACTGAGCCTTGAATTCTATATTTTCCGTTTCGAAGTTCATGGGGCCGCCTCCTCATAAAGAATCTGATTATATTATACTCACAAAATCCGCTCCGTCAACCGAAAAAGTGAATTTTCAGTGAATATTCACTTTTCCAATGCGAAGCCGGGATAGAGGGTCCCGCCGCCGAAATCCACGACGTCGTATTCGCCCGCTTTGGCGTATCCGAGGACCTCTTCACGGCTTCCGACGCATTCGATGCGCCCGTCCGCGATGCAGACGGCTTCGGCTTTGGGAGCCTTTTCGGACATGGTGACGATATCAGCCCCGACATAGACGGTCTTTTTGCTTACCAACATGAGCTTGCTCCTTTGATGGTTCGTGCGTCGTATGGGGGCGTTCGGAACGCAATGCGAAAAAAATCCCGAAAAAAACACGCTGCCCAACTGTCCATTTTGAGCTATTGTGCTTTTTTGAACGAAAGGGCTTTCAAAAAAGACCGCACAGGAATATCTTTGTAATCGTAAAGAAATAAAACCATTATGCGGTCAAATGAAAAGTTCTTCGCTCTTTCTAAGAAAAATACGGCATGATATTCCTGTTTACTTGCGAAGGACGGACAAAAAATAACGCCAAATGGACATTTTCTGTTCCAAAACGGAACAAAGTATAAACGAATAAATAATTACACTATGTTATCGATATAGTCTGTTTCACATGTCCTTCATTGCCCATCCGCAATATTCGATGCCGACGAGTTGCACACCGGGAATCCCTTCTGATACAGGCAAAGGTATGACAAAATCAGTTCCCCGACTTCCATAAAACGGGCTTTCACGAAGCCCGCCACCGTAAAACCAATTCACAAGCATAGGCTGACCTATTTTTGAATGGAGTGTTTTCATTAAGAAAAGAACCGGCATCTTCAATTGACGCAATCCGTCCGTTGCCAACATATATTGTACATTAAAGAACAATCTATCCGTATCAAAAGGCTCATCCCGCCCGATACGGTTCAGGGGGCATCA
>OGYW01002184.1_pt1 | contig 15534 bp, 13 predicted proteins | sample 1576621 | NCBI WGS metagenome assembly OGYW01 (sample SAMEA3541528, study PRJEB24748) | human gut metagenome | biome: human gut; feature: human-associated habitat; material: faeces | place: China | collected 2012 | reverse complement strand
CGCAGTTGTTGTAGTTTTCCTTCAGCCAGGGAATGATGATGGAGGTATCCAGACCGCCGGAGTAAGCCAGCACGACTTTTTTGATGTTTTCCTTTTTCATAGGTGACGCTCCTTTTTCATAAAAATACACTTTTGTTTTCTGATGCGCACTTTCCCTTCGCATCCTCTTCCGTTGCGTTTCGGTTGATGCTTTTATTATACGCCGCGCTGTTTTTTCGTCAATAACAAAACCATACAAACCTTTTTTGCTTCCGGCACCCGTTTTTCGTTCATGTTGCATCTTTATGCGTTATTTGAAGAATATATTCATATTTTATGCATTTGCACAGTATATATTCGGGGCACATGCAGCCTGTCCGGAGGCATGTGCGGACTACAGCACACGGAAAGAATTCACACCGCAAAAACAAAAAGCCCGGGACCCTTTCGTGAGCCGTCTGGCCCTGAAAGAGTCCCGGGTTTCGTTTTCGCTTTATACGCCGGAAAATGGCCCGCCCGCCGCGCTCCATGCGCGGCACAGCAGTTCCTTCTGGGCCTTGGGCAGCTGCTTGAGGGCATACTCCCGCCGCAGGGCGGCGCGTTTATCCGCGCACAGTTCCAGATAGGCAAAACCCCCGGCCCCTCTGGCACGGGTGTACTTTGCGCCGCGTCCGCTCTGGTGTGCGCGCAGGCGGACGGCAGGGTCGGTGGTCCAGCCGGTGTACAGCGTACCGCCTGTACACCGCACCATATACACAAAGGCGGGCTTTGGCCGGGCGCACGGCTCAGATGCGGCCATTGTTCTTTAACACCTGACGGCAGGCGGCAAGGGCAGTTTCCTTATCCTTGGCGGTGATGAGGAAGCGGCTGGCGTGGCAGAAGCTGATGCCCGGGATGCCGCTCTTCTGCTCAATGACCTCCTGCGGCTGGCCGGCCCAGCTCTGGGGGAAGGGCAGCTTGGGGCGCTTGGTCTTGTGGTCGGTGACGCACTGGGCGCTCCAGCCGCCGCGCTGGCTGGGGTAGATCACGAACAACGCGTCCGTCTTGTACAGGCCGTTCTTCCACGGCAGATAGCAGGGCAGCACCACGATGCCGTCCCGGGAGTTTTTGTAAGCCTGCTGCACCTTTTCGTCGGCGCGGTTCACGGCGTTGGCGCTGGCGATCTGATTTTCCAAGATCTGCTTTGCCACGGCCACCGCCTTGAAAAAGCAGGTGTCCTGATCCTCTTTGGAGTCCCACACCGGGTTAAAAAAGCCAATGGCATCGCACAGGCTGTTCTGCTCGCCGGTGTTATCGTTGAGGTCCAGCGGCTGGATGAAGTTCTCGTCAATGAGCCGGGCCTGCCGCTCGCCCACAAGGCCGGGGCCCAGCACCCGCCACAGCAGGCCAAAGGCCGCGTAGGGCACACCGTTTGCGCGGTACTCCCGGGGCTCCTGATGATGGTCGAACATGCCATAGCCCACATCGTACACGATGCCGTCAAAGCCGTCCGGCACCACAAAGCCGCGGGTGATCTTGATATCCGGGCGCAAAATTTGCAGCAGGGCAGTGGCAAACACATCGTCGGCGTGGAACTTGCCGGCGTGGGTGAAGCCGTTTGCAGGAATTTTCATAGATGTACCTCGTTCCCAATAAAATGTCTGGCAACAGTATAGCACACTTTGCAGAAAGGGACAACGAAAAGCCCCGGAACGGGCACGCCATTCCGGGGCTGTTTGAGCGTATTCTTACTTTTTCTTTGTGGTGCGTGCCTTTTTAGCGGCAGGAGCGGCGGGCTTTTCCGCCGGGGTGGTCTCCGGCTCGCCCAAAGCCAGAATGTTGGTCAGCTCCTTCTGCACGGCGGCGTTGTTGTCGTCGGTGACGGCCAGCACATCGGAGTAGAACTGCTCCATGCCCTCGCGGGTGGAGAAGGTGGCAACGTACATCTGGTTGCCCATGGCGCCGCTCAGCGCGTCCGGCATGCGGTCCACCATGCGTATGTTCTGCTGGTACTTCTGCATGATCTGCTCGTGGCTGTACACAAAGTGCTTGCCGTCGCGGCGGCCTGCAAACGGGCAGTAGAAGTGCTCGCCCACCGGCATATCGGTGCCGCCAAAGGCGATCATGTCCGCCCAGATCTTATACACGTTGGTGGAGCGGGCAAAGTTGATCATGTCCGGGGTGAAGCCGCCGCAGGGGCGCATGTTGACCTCCAGCGCCACGATCTGGCCCTTTTTGCCCATGCTGGCCTGATTCTCGGTCATGCGGAAGAACTCAAAGTGGATGAAGCGGCTCTTCACGCCAAAGCTCTTGACGGCGGCACGGCCTGCAGCGCGGGTGTCCTCGGGCAGGTCCTTGATGATGTAGTAGATGGAGTTGTCGTTGTCGTTGACGATATCCATGATGGACATGGGGCTGACGTTGCCGGCCTCAAAGATGGGGTTGCCGTTGGCATCGATGATGGCATCGTAGCTGTTCACCTCGGCCCGGACGAACTCCTCCATGATGTACTCCACATCCGGGTGATGGGCCGTCTTCTGCACGAGGAACTTTTTCAGGTCCTCGTCGCTGGACAGCTTGTGGGTATCGGATGCGCCCACGCCGTTATCCGGCTTTACCACCACCGGGTAGCCCACCTCGTCGATGAACTTCCGGCAGCCCTCGTAATCGTCCACCATGTGGTAGCGTGCGGTGGCGATGCCGGCCTTCTGGTAATACTCCTTCATCTTGCTCTTGTACTTGATGCGGGGCATATCGGAGGTCTGGAAGCCGGAGGTGATGTGGAAATCGGTGCGCAGGGCTGCGTCCCGCTCCAGCCAGTATTCATTGTTGGACTCCAGCCAGTCGATGCGGCCATACTTGAATGCAAAGAAGGCCACGGCGCGGTAGACCTCGTCGTAGTTTTCCAGACTGCCCACCTTGTAGTACTCGTTCAGGCTGTCCTTCAGCTCCGGCTTCAGCTCATCGTAGGGCTGGTCGCCGATGCCCAGCACATTCATGCCGTTGTTTTTCAGCTCATGGCAGAACTGCCAGTAGTTGGTGGGGAAGTTGGGCGAAATAAAAATGAAATTCTGCATGGTTTTACGATTCCTCTTTCCTCTATAAACCTCTATAAAAACTCCCTCCGTCACGGCTCCGCCGTGCCAGCTCCCTCCGGGAGGGAGGCGTCCCTCTCAGTCATCGCTGCGCGATGCCAGCTCCCCCGAAGGGGGAGCTTATTTGCTGCAAACCGTCAGATGCATCAAAGCTCGCCCTTCGGGAGAGCTGGCGCGTCAGCGCCTGAGAGGGTTTGTTTTACTGCTCGCCCAGAATATACGGCATGTAATATGCAGTCTGCTTATACCACCAGTTCCAGTCGTGGTTCACATCGTGGCCCCACAGATCTACCCAGATGGGGATGTTCTTGGCCTCGAAGATGCGCTTGAGGAACCATGTGGTATCCGGCTGCTCCCAGTCGCCCTGACCGCAGCAGATGACCGCCTTCTGGCTGCGGAACAGCTGCATGTAGGGGTGATCCTCCGGGAAGTTCTTCATGTAGTCCACGGGCGAGTTCATGTACACCAGCTCGTCCATATAATTGCCGAAGCCATAGTGGGCCGTGTAGATGCCGCTGAGGGCCAGACAGCCGCAGAACACATCCGGGTGGCGCAGGTACAGGTTGACCGCATGGGTGGCACCCAGACTGCAGCCAAAGGCAATGACACCGGGCAGGTCGTCCCAGCCGTTGCGCTCCTTGGCCAGATACTGGATCTTGGGCACAGCCTCCTCCACGATGTAGCGCAGCCACTGCTCATAGCGGCGAATGCGCCAATAGGGGTCGCCCTGCGTGTCGGACCAGGTCTCCTTGTCCATGGTATCAATGGAGATCACCATAATCTTACCAGCATCGATCCATGGGGCAAGGGTGTCGGCCATGTGGAAGTTCTCAAAATCGAAGAAGCGGCCATCCTGACAGGGGATGTACAGCATCGGGCGGCCTGCGTGGCCGTAAATTTTGCACTCCATGTCGCGGCCCAGCGCCGGGCTGTAGTCCTTAAAATACTGCATTTCCATGGTGTTTCCTCCTTTTAGGGTTTACTCCTCCACCTCATACATCAGGGTGTGGAACATAAAGGGCAGCTGTTTTTCCCAACTGGCTTCGCTGTGGGTGCCGCCGGGCACGATGCGGCTGGTAAGGTGGATGCCCCGGGTCATGACCTTTGCGCACATCTCTGCAAAGCCGCAGCGCATCCCGTCGTGGTTGCCCATCTCGCGGGAGCCGTAGTCCATGTACAGCACGGTGCCCGGCTCCAGCTTTGCGCGGCCCACAAGGCCGGAAAGCTTTTCCGGCGACACCCAGATGGACGGCGACAGCGCCGCCGCACGGCTGAAAGTGTCGTTGTACTGCAAAAGGGCGTACAGGCTCATCAGGCCGCCCATGCTGCTGCCGCCGATGAAGGTGTGCTCCCGGTCGGGCAGGGTGCGGAAGTTGCGGTCGATGAAGGGTTTGAACCGGTGGATATACCAGCTCATGGTGGCCTGACCCGTGCCGTCGAAGTGGCCGAACTGCGGGTCGTCGAACCGGTAGGGCGAATACTCCACCAGCCGTTCGTTGTTGGCTCCGGCGTTGCACTCCACCGCCGCCACGATCAGCGGGGTGTCGGTGTAGTCCAGATAATCGGCCACGCCCCAGCTTTTGCCAAAGGTGGCATCCTCGTCAAAAAAGACGTTCTGGCCGTCGAACATATACAGCACCGGATACCGGCGGTCGGGGTCAGCTTCATACATCGTGGGCAGATAAACATATACTCTGCGCTGCTCGGTGCCGTTGACGGCAGGGTAGCTCACGCTCCATTTTTTGACCATGGGTCCATTCCTCTCAATCTTTCCCGCACGCCTGCCGCAATGCAGGCCGCTGTTCTGTTTTCAGTTTAGCACTGCAGGGCACAGAAAGCAATTGCGCCGGGAAATTTTTGAGGTTTGACGGAGAGGGCGAGGACGTTATCCTAATATACGGCAAACGCCGCCGAGCGGAGGCCTGGCGGCGTTTGCTGCTATTCTGAATAAAAAGGTTCCTGTTGGACTGTAATCGCAGGCGAAATCGAAAAGCATAGAGGGCTCATTGCCTGTATCTTGTTCACAGTAGGCAAAGGTTAATAAAGGCGTTATCGAGCCAAACTCGGGTGTGATAATGCCACAAGCAATGCGTGCAAGGGTACTTTTGCCACATCCATTGTTGCCAATGATGCCAGTCCAACCACGCGAAAACGTTGCAGATATCTTGGTAAGGGAAGGATTAGAGGCGCCTGGATAGGTATAGGTAATATGAGATAAGGTAAGTACAGAATTTGATTGAGTCATGATGAAGTTCTTTCTATTAGCGTACCGTGCATCTTTGGCTGTTAGTAGCTTTGCAAGTGCACTTTTGGCAATCAAGCCAACATACCAACAGGGCAGCGGTACATAAGGGGTGCAAACAGAGGAATGTCTGTTTAGAACTTCACTGATCAATCTCCTAACATGAACAAAGGCTTGGCATATGGGCCTTGCGGGGTGAATAAGTGTGGTAGCCTAAATACGTTTTAACTTACCAAGGGGGATTCTATCACGCATGAGTACTAAATCAAATACGTCAAATTCGGATAGTAGTGCTCGTGCGAAAGACGTTAACGCCCACTTACAAGATAGCAATGTTTGTGCGAAAAATACTAACGTTCGCATGCAGGGCGTTACCGCTCGCGCTCAGGATTCTAACTTTTGCGTGCAGGATCCTAATGGACACTTCAAGAAAGCATCTTGCAATAAACCAACGTGGGATCAAATCAATCAACAACTGAACAGAAAAGCATTCAAGAAAGGTTGTCCCCAGGGGTGGAATGCCCAGATGAGCAAAACGGGATTGAATTCACGTGCTCAGAAGGGAATGGGTCCCAATAAAGCTTCTGGTCATAAAGGCGGTATTTCTCGCCAGGGATCAAAACGTGGTTAAAAGTTTTTGCAAAACACTACGTTAATTTCCGATATCGGAAATTAGCCGACTGCGTCAAACTTCCTCTATTTGCATTCAACTTCCCGTAAAATAAGGGGGGATACGTAACGAACGCTTCTAAACGACTTTGATGGTTTTACTGGTAGTTTAGTTGCTGCTGTACAAAGCCGCCGTATGCGGGTAGGTAAGAAGCGTTAGGCTTAATTAAGACATTAAGCGATTTGCGGAATCACATACAAGTTATCTTTGTTTGCTGCTAGCTGCATGGGCGTATTATGCAATTGGTTAAGTTTAGAAATAGTTTGTTGAAATACAGCAACATTTGGATCTTTGGCAGCCTGAAGTTTTTTAAGCATCCCTGTTGACTGATCTTCATTGAAATCTTGTACTTCGTCACTTGCCTTTAAGAGTGCTTCATCTAACGGAGAGGCTTTACCTAAAGGAGTTTTTGCAACTGCGGATCCAAGTTTTTTGCTCGCAAATGAAACACCTTTGAGGATGTTTTTATCGATTGAATCAGAAAGGTTCTTTTCGATTATCGAATAGCACTCAGAATATAATTCACGGAATTTAATTGAGTATTCAGATAGGCGATTTTCTATAAGGGTTAAATAATCTTCTTTGAAATTCTTACTAAGCATGGGCTCTACGAAAGAAGCATATGAGTAAGCATAGTTTGCTAGTTGATAGTCTTTAAGCAAATTTACTAAATCATTGATCTGGCGATTAACGCTTATGCGACTTTGGAGGAATTTTTTATCTTCCATCTTTGATTTTATTTGCGCGCGTAAGTGCACTATTTGTTTGTCAGTTTCTTGAATTACATCAAGAATCTTCATATGAGTGTTTTTGATATACAGTTCGTTGTCCCAGTTGAACTTGTAATTTAATAAAACGTTATTAAGCGCTTGGATATTTCCACGAAGAGCAGCCTTATCTTTCTGCTTGAGGTATTCAAACATTTCCTCTTGCGTTTCCTGAATAGCATCAAGTTTTTGATTGATTTGAGCAAGAGCTACTGCCATGAAAAGCAATGCTGGGTTATAAGGGATAGTGGCTGCTGATGTTTGAGGCCCATTTAACTCAACCCAGCGTGCAACGTTTAAATTTCCGTTTTGTTCCATATAGCTACCGACTACGCCAACTCCATTGTGTGCGTTAAACAAAATGCTAGGGTCTAGCGGAGTTCCAAGTTTATCTACAGGTATAAACCCTGTCAGTCCTGAAGTTGTTGTTGTGATGGTCCTGAATTGTTCAGGCAACGATGCAAATGCGGTTCCTAATGCTGGAATCTTGTCAAAAGGGAAGGTAAAGGCATTATCGATGGAAACTTCGATATCTACTGGAGTCAATTGAAGCTCCATAGAAGGATTTTCGGTCGGTTCGTCTGATTGACGAGAGTTCTTTTCATTCATGGGTCATTGCCTTCGCTAATTGATGTGGGAAACGTAAAGGTTCTTAGCTGTCAGCTAAAGTGAAATGTAGTTACTGAAATGTATAATAGCTGATGATGTAATAATATCGCTTTTAGATAATCATAATTATTATGAAAAGGTTCTTGTTATGGGTGAGTACGAATATGTTGGATTGAGTTTCACTGAGGACTTTTATGAACAAGCTCTTATTGATTACTTTCAAGATAATTTAGGGTATGTTCACTTATACGGTCCCGATGTTCCGCGTACAAGTACTGAATATCACGACGTGTTTCTTTCTGATGTTCTTCCCGAGGCGTTAGCCCATATAAATCCTTCTTTGCCTAAAGCTGCAATAGATGAAGCTATTATCAAATTAGGTGACATTGATACTGGATCGTTGCCTCAGCGAAACGAGGTATTTAACGAATGCCTGCAATCGGGCGTTGAGGTTCGCTACTTTGATGGCAAAGAAGACAAAGATGACATTGTGTATTTAATCGATTTTGATAATCCTAATAACAACGAGTTTCACATTGTTAACCAATGGACTTATGTTGAATATTCAAACAAAAGGCCCGATCTTATTGTGTTTGTCAACGGGATGCCGCTCGTTATTTTTGAACTAAAATCCCCATCTCGCGAGGAAACAGACTCTTCGCATGCATATCTGCAATTAAGAAACTATATGAAACAAATTCCTTCTATGTTTGTTCCAAATGCATTTTGTGTGATGAGCGATTTGTCCGACACTCGTGTCGGCACCATTACGGCTCCCGAAGACCGTTTCGTTAAATGGAAATCGATCGATGGTGATTATTCCGAAACGCAAAATGCTACGTGGAAGACTATGCTTGAAGGAATGTTCCGCAAGGAACGTCTGGTCGACATTATTAAGAACTTTATCTGCTTTAATGATACTTCAGATAAAGTAATCAAAATTCTTGCTGGTTATCACCAATATTTTGCTGTTCATAAAGCTGCAGAGAGAGCCGTTGAAGCCGTTGCGGGTGATGGAAAAATTGGCGTATTTTGGCATACGCAAGGATCAGGGAAGTCCCTTTCTATGGTCTTTTTGGCTCATATGCTTCAAGAAATAATTTCTAGTCCTACTATTGTTGTGATTACCGACCGCAATGATTTGGATGATCAGCTTTTCGGACAGTTTAGTCGCTGTTCTGACTTTTTGCGTCAAAAACCAGAACGAGCTAAAAACCGTAAGCATCTTCAAGAGCTTCTTCTTGATCGAGAAGCAAATGGAATCATATTTACTACCATGCAAAAGTTTATGGAGAGTGATGAGTCTCTTTGCGAAAGAAGTAATGTTGTAGTAATGGTGGATGAAGCTCATCGAGGTCAGTATGGACTTACAGAAAAAATGACTGCTGATGGTCATATTTCTATTGGTGCTGCACGACTTGTAAGAAAAGCTTTACCTAACGCTTCTTATATTGGTTTTACTGGTACACCTATTTCTACAGAAGATAAAAATACACGTGAGATTTTTGGCGACTATATTGATGTTTACGATATGACTCAGGCTGTCGAAGACGACGCAACGCGACCAGTTTATTACGAGAGCAGAGTAGTTGCTCTCGGGCTCAATGAAAATACGTTAGCTCAATTGGATAAAGAATACGCAGATTTTGCTGATCAAGTTAACGAAATCAGCGTGGAAAAAAGTAAACGAGATCTTGGTGGTCTTGACGCAATTTTTGCTACACCTCAGGTAATCGATTCTCTTTGCAAGGACATTATTGATCACTATGAAAATTACCGTAGTGATGTGCTTACAGGCAAAGCGCTTATAGTTGCTTATTCGCGTGAAGTGGCAATGAAGATTTATTACCGCATGATGGAATTACGCCCTCAATGGAAAGAAAAGTTGGGTGTTGTGATGACCATGGGAAATCAAGATCCCGAAGAATGGTTTGATGTGTGTGGTGGTAAAAAACACAAGAAGGAAATGGAGCGACGCTTCAAGGATGATGACGATCCCCTGAAGATTGCCATTGTTGTTGATATGTGGTTGACGGGATTTGATGTTCCGTCACTTGCAACAATGTATGTTTTCAAGCCTATGAAGGGTCACAACTTAATGCAAGCAATCGCTCGTGTTAACCGTGTTTATAAAGGCAAAGAAGGCGGTCTAGTTGTTGATTATATAGGCATTGCAAATGCGCTAAAGCGCGCAATGAAAGATTACACACAGCGTGATCGCAGTAATTATGGCGATATGGATATTGCTTCAACTGCTTATCCCAAATTCCTCGATAAATTAGATGTATGTCGAGATTTGCTTTATGGATTTAATTATCAAGATAAGATTTTTACTGATAATAGAGTTCAGTTAGTTGAAGCTATTTCTGCTGGAACAGATTGGCTGCTTGATCCAGCGCATAAAGAAGATATGGAAGATTTCATCAAGCAGGCGCAGCTGATGAATCAAGCTTTGAGTCTTTGCAAGAGTTTGGTTTCTGAAAAAGATAGTCACGAAGCAGCGTTTTTATCTGTGTTACGTGTGCAGGTGCTACGTATTTTAGGAAGAACTGGTGGCGGCGATGGAAAGGTTATGACTTTTGCTGAGTTTAATAAACATATCAGTGAAATACTTGAACAAACGGTTACGGCTAGCGGAACAATTAACCTTTTCGAGAAGGATTCAGTTGAAATTTCTATTTTTGATGAAAGCTTCTTAGAAGAGCTATCTCATATGAAAGAGAAAAATATAGCCCTTGAAACACTGAAACGACTTATAAAAGAGCAGGTCAAGAATTATCAAAGAACAAGTGTTGTTAAAGCTAAAAAGTTCTCTGAAATGCTGCAGCAGTCAGTTAATGGTTATCTTAATGGGATGCTAAGTAATGCTGAAGTTATAGAAGAACTTTTAAATATGGCAAAAGAAATGATGGCAGAACGTCAAGAGGGCAAAGAGCTTGGTCTTTCAACGGAAGAGCTGGCGTTTTATGATGCTTTAACAAAACCTCAGGCTGTTAAAGATTTTTACGACAACGAAGAACTGATTGCGATTACTCGTGAATTAACTGAGGCAATGAGAAAAAACGCAACCATTGATTGGCAGCGCAAGGAAAGTGCAAGGGCTGGCATGAGACGCGCTATTAAGCGTTTATTAAAGCATCATAAGTATCCCCCTGAGGGAATGGAAGATGCTATGGAGACAGTTATGGCACAATGTGAACTCTGGGCAGATATGAAGATTGCTTAATTAGGAATTACAATGGCTAAAGCAAAGAAGACTGAAAACACTGCAGAAATTGGCTTTGAGGAGCAGATTTGGAAAGCAGCCGATAAGCTTCGTGGCAACATTGATGCATCGGAATATAAAAATGTTGTACTTGGCTTAATTTTTTTGAAGTATATTTCTGATAAATTTGAACAGCGTTATCAAGAGCTTGTTGATGAGGGAGAAGGCTTCGAAGAGGATCGTGATGAATATACTTACCAAAACATCTTTTTTGTTCCTCAAGAAGCCCGTTGGGAAACAATTGCTGCAGCTGCTCATACGCCAGAAATTGGTAAAGTTATTGACAATGCAATGCGTCTTATTGAGTCAGAAAACGACACATTAAAAGGCGTTCTACCAAAGAATTTTGCGCGTCAAGAATTAGATAAAAGACGTTTAGGTGAAGTAGTTGACCTTTTCACTAATGTTAGGATGGCGGAAAAAGGCGATACTCGTGACATTTTAGGTAGAACTTACGAATATTGCCTAGCAAAATTCGCTGAAAAAGAAGGAAAAAATGCTGGTGAGTTCTATACACCAGCATGCGTCGTTAAAACACTTGTTGAGGTAATTCAGCCGCTTCATGGTCGTGTGTATGACCCTTGTTGTGGTTCGGGTGGAATGTTTGTTCAATCTGCTGAGTTTATTAAAAGACATTCAGGAAAAATCAGCGACATTTCTGTTTTCGGACAAGAAAGTAATCCTACAACCTGGAAGATGGCTACGATGAATTTGGCGATTCGTGGTATTCCAGCTGATCTTGGTAAGTTTAATGCGGATACCTTCTTTAACGATTGCCACAAGAATGAACGCTTCGATTTCATTCTTGCTAATCCTCCCTTTAATTTGAAGGATTGGGGTGGAGACAAATTAAAAGATGACCCTCGATGGGATTATGGTATCCCGCCTGAGGGAAATGCAAACTTTGCTTGGTTGCAGCATATGATTCATCATCTTTCACGTGATGGTCGTATTGGTATGGTGCTTGCCAATGGCTCTCTGTCATCTCAAACATCGGGTGAGGGTGATATTCGAAAGAATATTGTAGAAGCAGATCTGGTAGAAGGAATCATTGCAATGCCTGGTCAGCTTTTCTACAGCACGCAAATTCCCGTTTCGCTTTGGATAATCAATAAAGCTAAAACTCAAAATCGGCAGACTCTTTTTGTTGATGCACGCGAAATGGGTACGATGGTTACTCGAAAATTGCGTGAATTTACCGATGATGATATTGCTAAAGTCGCTCAAGCGTTTACTGATTTCCGTGAGGGTAAATTGGAACCTATAAAGGGTTTTTGCGCTGCCGTATCTACAGACGATATTGCTAAGCAAGATTATATTCTTACCCCCGGTCGTTATGTGGGTGTTGCGGATGTAGAGGAAGACGACGAGCCATTCGATGACAAAATGAAGCGGCTGACAGGCGAATTAAGCGACCTTTTTAAAGAATCCGATCGTTTGCAAGAGCAAATCAAAAAGAGCTTGGAGGCGATTGGATATGAAATCTAATAAAGTCCCGTTGAGTGAAATTGCTGATATTAATTTTCAATCTTATAGTGCGAAAGATGATTGGGATGTTATCAATTACTTGGATACGTCGAGTGTCTTAAAAGGAAAAATCTTTTCATACCAAAAACTTATTCCAGGTGCTGACAAAATTCCAAGCAGAGCTAGACGTCGAATTAAAGATGGGAGCATTCTATATTCGATGGTTAGACCAAACCAGGAGCATTATGCCATAATTAGGAACCCTAAAGAAAATGTTTTGGTTTCTACTGGTTTTAGCGTTATCGATGTTGATAAAACATGCATACTTCCTGAGTATCTTTACTATCAATTGATTTTACCTGGGGTTACAGATTATTTTCAATCTCTTGCTGAACAATCTGTGTCAACCTATCCCACTTTAAACGTTTTTGATTTAAAGTCATTTATGGTGTCGGTCCCTGATATGCCACAGCAAAAAAAAATCGTTAGCATTATTTCTAGTATTGACAAGAAAATTCTTTTAAATGAACAAATAAATGATTATTTTGCTGAGCGAGATTAACATTTGAAACGTCAATCTCGCCCGCCATTAGCTTAGGCAATAGAGCATTGCGAAGCTCTCCTAAATGCAAAATTTCTTTCTGGTTGGCTTCCATAAATTTAAACAATGGACCGATGACTTCTTGAAAATCATCGAGCGCTTTATTTGTGGGCCGAATAATTTCAAAATTCTTAACGATATCCGTCTTCAGATTCTGAAATACACTGCCGTTCGCCATTCGAGCAAGCTGCTTCCGAACATTTTGGAAGTAACAATACAGCCATTCGTTGCTAAATTCCGATTCCGGAAAATATAGCCAACCGTCGTGAATGCAGGTATCAATGCTGATGATTTTCGGAATGCCAGGAGTCGCACTATTAGAGAGGACCAAGGATCCTGCATCAAGATGAACCGTTTTTCGAAGCCCCTCTTTTTTGATGTGCTCTTTAATGGTCATGATAAACGGGCTCGTCACTCCTGAAACATCAGCAATTTTAAGCCATCTCAAACCATCATCAGAAAGAAACTCCTGAATAGGACGAGGAGAACCACCGCGTTTCACGGAGACATAGTCACCCAAAACGCCAGATTCCCAATCACCTGGAATCTCTCCTCCCCAAGGTCCGAAATCAACAAACCAGTTGTTAAAGATCGATTGAGCTAATTCTCCTAAATAATCATTTATGCGATTGTTTATACGTATCTTAAAATGGATTTGATCGAGTATCTTAATAATTGCTCGTTGTTTCTCGATATTGGGCACGTTAATTTCTATGCGAGATATATCACGTGGATGAACTCGGAACACTTTCATTCCGGTGGTGTATTGCTGCAGGATCTTTTTAAAGCACTTCGTTTGTAGAAGATAATTTAAATATGCGGGTTCAATAATATCCTTTTTGTCTATGTGCATAATCGTTGTTTCAGTGCCTGCAACGACGATTTGATGGTTAGGGTTTTGGAGTAGAAGTGCTTTCCCGAGGTCTTCTACGGTTTCTGATGTTAAAACATAAATGATATCGCCGTCTTTAGCATATTGGGAATCTTTGACTTTTTCAAATGAAGAAATAAATGGAATAGGTGTTTCTTGATCTTCAATATTGATATATAAATTATGACCTTTATAGAGATCTCCATAATGGAGGTAATTTATGGCTCCTGACTGGAGCATGCGATCACGCGGAATACTTGCGCCTTTTGAAAAAGAGCAGAGCTCACCTATCTTGTAGATTTTCATAATTTAAATTACTGCCTTAAAATCCATTTTCTTCTGCGTATTCTTTTAGTAGAGCTGCTAATTGCGGGATGTCTTCGGAAATAACTTTCCAAGCAATTTCTTTACTAACTCGTCTATATCCATGCGCAACTATGTTTCGAAAAGCCCTTACATCGCTCCATGGATAATTAGGAAAGAATTCCATTACTTCATCGGATAAGTGAAGGGCATCTTCAACAAGGGTATAAACAGGCATAAGTAGACTGTCGTAAACAATGTCTCCTTCAAAGGATAAGTCATTAATGAAGCTTTCCTCTGTTACGTTAAAATGCCTGATTCTTTTTTCGAGAGTTTCAGCATCGTCAAGGATATTCAGAATGAGATCTTTATCGCGCTCTTTAGGAAGCATAGAGCATCACTTCATCTTGCTTGATGCGATCGTAAAAGCGGGGGCGTAATTCCTTTGGAGGGGCGGAGATTATTTCTATAGAAGAAGAAAGTCGCTCTTCGAGTTCCTTTTCTATGTGATATAGATCTTGGATACGCATGCTTTTCCCGCAAAGGAGACGAATGTCTATATCGCTATTAGGTGTTTCTTCGCCGCGCGCATATGAGCCAAACAGATACGCTTCTTTAACGTCGTAGTTTTTTACGACGTCGCAAACTACTTTCTTGATTGTATCTTGCGTGGGCATGGGTACACCTCCTTGTTTATTTAGATTATAACAAGGAAAAGGAGAGTGTATTTGGTAGCGCCTGATTGTTTATGTTAGATACCTACGATGCGATGCTTTTACGTTGCTTTCGTTTACCAAGGCATAATGCATTGTGGTGTCGATGCGGGAATGTCCGAGTAATTTTTGAACTTGCTCGATTGGCATACCTCTGTCGATGGCATTAGTGGCAAGGGTTCGTCGGAATTTATGAGGATAAACCTTATTAACACCAAGGCGTTTTCCGATGGAGCGCAATCTGTCTTCTATTGCTCCGATCGTTAAGCGCTTGTGTGAAGTATTGAATCCTACAAAAAGGGCTGGGTTATTGTCGTTTCTTGATTTTAGGTATCGCTCTAAATATATTTTAGTTTTTGCATCGAAGTATGCCCTGCGTTCCTTGTTGCCTTTACCAAGAACAATGCATTCGCGTTCAAGAAAATTGATATCAGTTTTATTCAATCTGACAAGTTCACCGATACGTATGCCTGTTGAAGATAGAAGTTCAATGATGGCCCTGTCTCTTAATGTCGGGCAACCATCGCGGATAATTTCAATTTGTTCATCAGTGAAAGTTTCTTTTATGATTGATATAGTTTTGACTCGTTTGATTCTGCGAACAGGACTTTTGACTATATATTCTTCATCTTCAAGCCAGGAGAAAAAGGTAGACATTATTCTTCGTATGTTATCTAGGGTTACTCTACTTGGATTTTTGCGTTCTTGATAAGAGTCTAAATAGTTTCTGAGGTCTTCCGTTGTTATTTGAGGAAATGGCTTCTGAATTTGGTCTGATATTTTTTGGATGACTGATTGGTAATACTTAATTGTTTGCGGAGAACATCCCTCTACCTTTTTGGCTTGTAGAAATAGATCGAGAATGTTTCTATCATCATGAATGGCATTTGATGACGTTAGCTTAAATGTTTCAGCAAGTCAAACAATTCGTAAAGCTGAAATTACAGCTTCCTTAATTTTTTCACAAACATTG
>OGYW01002180.1_pt1 | contig 15559 bp, 11 predicted proteins | sample 1576621 | NCBI WGS metagenome assembly OGYW01 (sample SAMEA3541528, study PRJEB24748) | human gut metagenome | biome: human gut; feature: human-associated habitat; material: faeces | place: China | collected 2012 | reverse complement strand
GAATATAATGAAAGGCATGACTTTCCGTACGGAATTCGGCTTTGAAAATAATGCAAACTTTGTGTACCCTCGTTGATAACATCCAGATAGTGTTTGTTGCCCGTCAAGCGATAACCTTGTCCGAAGCTGCAATAGAGCATGAACCCAAGGTCATGTGTAACAGTCATCTTCTTGGCTGGTTCCACACGGTCGGTCATCATTTCAGCGTATCGACGAAGTTGTTTATCGCCATTATTTTCATAGAGTTGCCACAGTACGCCGGGGAAGAACCCCGACACCCAGTGGTCATAGTGAATAGTCTGTACAGAGCCTTTTTCATAGGTACGTGGTAGTATACCCGACTGGCTTTCCAGTGTTTTGGCCAGTAGGAGTGACTGGCTGGTTGCCCGGTTTAATCCACGCTCTATCATTTGCTCAAGCGACTCGTTATTTTGATTTGTAGCGCCTACGTTCAGTGTAATCAATGAGAGGGCCAGGGGAAATATCTTCTTTATAATTGATTTCATGTTTTTATAGAAAGAATTAATTGTTTTTACTCTGTTTTTTCCTCGTCAGCTACGGCATCCTGCCAGTTATCCCATATCTGAATGGAAGTATTGTAACCGTCGTAACCGTAGTTCTGTGCCAATTCGGCCTTGTTATTGGCAGTTATAGCCGAGTTGGGAACAGGCCAAAAGAGATTACGTTTATCTATCGTGTAATTCAAGGCTGTTGCATTGCCGGAAGCAATAGTATAACCACGGTTGTAGATGGAGTATTTCACGCATCGTTGGTACCAATAGCTACCACCTGTAAGGGTAGTACCGCTCTGCTTATCCCAATCGGTGCCATAGGTATTGCCCCATTCATCAGGCACACCGCTTTTGGCAAGGCACATGGAGATACGAGTTAGTTCAACTTTGCGGAATTCTTCAAGGAATAGTTCACGAGCACGTTCGTTGGCAATATCACCAATATTGACTGTGGTGTACATTTGTTTAGCATTGGCACGACGGCGAATGATATTCACATCTTCGGCAGCCTCATCAGCACGACCTTGGTAGAGCTTTGCCTCAGCGCGAAGCAGATATGTCTCAGCCAAACGGAACTGGTATAAATTACCATTACTTCCACTACGCGCACCTTGCCATTCATTTGCACTTGGGTTGGCATCAGAAACAGCATCGTTGTAGAAAACCTTATACAGAGGATGATCGAACCAACTACGGATAGTATCGGGGCAGAGCAATGCATTGGTTTCCGGGTGATAGAGCCGGTAGTGCTTGCCATACCATTCGGGTGAATCAGGATTGTTATAGGTAAGATCGGTCATGTTCACCCAATTGCCTACCTCACTATTGTGGCGTAAGTCCTGACGATCCATTTCACCGTTCACTACCCATAAACCATTCTGCGCGAAGTTGCTCAGGCGCATGGTGGCAATGCCACGTCCTAAAACTTCAACCCAAGAAGCGGTAGGGTCGTAGGTAGATGCATTACGGGCCGGGCGCAATCCGGCAGACTTACCGGAGGGGTCAACCAAGCCGCCATTGTTCCAGAAGGGACCGAAGATACGCATGGCGGTAAAGGCCACGAGCGCTTGTGTGGACATGTTTGGAATGCCTAATATACACTCTTTGTTGAAGCTGCCAATTTTATTCTCGGCACGGTGGAGATGCGAAATTTACACCACCATCATCCGCGGCACGCCTATGATGGTGCAGCTGCTCATCATGAGCATGGTCATTTTTGCCAACAGCCGCAACTTTACCATGGTAGGTGCGCTGGCACTGGGCATCAACTCCGGTGCTTATGTTTCGGAGATCATCCGCGGCGGTCTGATGGCCGTTGACCCCGGCCAGATGGAGGCCGGCCGCAGCCTTGGTTTGAACTACATGACCACCATGGTGGTCATCATCATCCCGCAGGCCATCCGTGCGGTGCTGCCTGCTCTGGGCAACGAGTTCATCGTCCTGCTGAAGGATACCTCCCTGATCACGGTCATCGGCGGCAAGGAGCTGCTGTACGCCGCACAGGGCATCATGAACCGCACCTACGAGCCCATGTTCCCGTTGCTGGGCGATGCACTGATCTACCTTGTGCTGGTCATGCTGTTCACCCGTCTGCTGGCAAAGTTTGAGAGGAGGCTTGCTCAAAGTGACCGATAAGATTCTGGAAGTCCGCGGCCTGACCAAGACCTACGGCGGCGAAAAGAAAAAGGGCGCAAAACAGCCCACCCCCACCCTGGACGTGCTGAAGGGTATTGATATCGACATCTACCGCGGCGACGTGGTCTGCCTGATCGGCCCCTCTGGCTGCGGAAAATCCACCTTTCTGCGCTGCCTGAACCGCTTGGAGATTCCCACCTCCGGCAGCATCAAATTTGAGGGCACCGAGGTGGATGAAGCCCACATTGACGCTGTGCGCCAGAAGATGGGCATGGTGTTCCAGCACTTCAACCTGTTCCCGCACCTGACTGTGAAGAAAAATCTGGAGCTGGCCCCCACCCTGCTGAAGCTGAAGGATAAGGAAGCCATCTCCGCCAAGGCAGACAAACTGTTGGCCCGCGTGGGCCTGGCCGACAAGGCCGATGCCTACCCCAAGAGCCTTTCCGGTGGCCAGCAGCAGCGTATTGCCATTGCCCGTGCCCTTGCCATGGATCCGGACGTGATCCTGTTCGACGAGCCCACCAGCGCCCTTGACCCCGAAATGGTGGGCGAGGTTCTGGAACTGATGAAGGAGCTGGCCCACACCGGCATCACCATGCTGGTGGTCACCCACGAAATGGGCTTCGCCCGTGAGGTGTCCAACCGCGTCATCTTCATCGACGACGGCAAGATCCAGGAGGACGAGCCGCCGCAGGAACTGTTCACGAATCCGAAGCATCCCAGACTGAAAGCATTCCTTTCTAAGATGCTGTAAGGCTTTTTCCACAGAGTAAAAGGGGCTGTTGCATGTGCAGCAGCCCCTTTTACTCTGTATTATTCTTTGATGCGGAACACAAACAGCTTGCTGAAAATGTAATTCAGAGCCATGACGATGAACTGTACCGCAAACTTAGAGATCCGGTCATTCCAGTGCAGAATATTTACCAGCAATGTCATGCAGGCCATTTCGATAAGGAGAGTGGAAATCCTCGCACTGAAAAATTTCAGCATTTCGCGCAATTTATCAGTGCTTTTACTTTCAAAAACGAACTTTCGGTTTGTGATATAAGCAAAAGAAACTGCGCAGATCCATGAGAACGTATTGGCAGCCATCAGTTGAAATGGGTCTTGCGGATCCAGAAAGGCTGTAGTGAAAAAATAGTAACTTGTCAGACTCACTACCGTAGTCAGACCACCTACGATCACATAGTTGATCAATTCCTTATAACGAAAATAAAGTTGCTTTATTGTTTGTATCATACGCAGCGCCCGGAATTGATTTCCTTTTCCACAATATAGATCGGACGGTTTTTCAGCTCTGCGAATGCAACGGAAAAATATTCACCCATAATTCCGACCAGCAAAAAGAGAACAGCAAATAAAACATTGAATGCTGCAAGAATCACCTTATACTCGCGGAAGCCGCACAGTGCACTTATAGCAAAAAGCACAGCAGCAAGAAAACTTACAGCACCGGCATAGAGGCCGAGTTTCAGTGGAAAATCAGAAAAACCGACTATGGTGCTGATTGCAAAATTCATCAGTTTTTTTAGCGTATAGTGGCTGGCACCGCCAGCTCTTTCCGCAGCAGTGTATTCCAGCGTTGTTTTCCGGAAACCAACGCTTTGTACATATCCACGTAGAAAACGAGTTTTTTCACGGTAATTTGTACGTAGAACATCTGCCACACGGCTACTGATGGCAAAGAAATCCGATGCATTTTCCTCCAGCTTTACTTGATCAGACAAGGCGTTGATCACCCGGTAGAATGCTCTGGATGTAAAGTTTTTGATGGCACCTGCCGATTTGTTGGAGGTTCGGACCATGCTGATAACCTCATAGCCTTCCTCAAATTTCGCCATGATGGGGGCGATGCATTCCAGAGGGTGCTGCAGGTCGGCATCCATGCAAATGATCACGTCCCCCGCAGCATGATCGATGCCTGCAATCATGGCAGCCTCGTGGCCAAAATTTCGCGAAAAACTGATTACACGGACATTCTTGTTCTGCTGCGCAATCACTTCCAGAATATTCATACTGGCATCGGTACTGCCATCATTTACAAAAATCAGCTCATATCCCCCTCCCCCGTATTCCAAATTCTGTTCGATGGAGCAGAAAGCTTTATAAAACTTTTCCAGAACGGCTTCTTCGTTATAAACTGAAATAATTAACGATAATTTTTTCATTTAACTTCCCTGCTTTTTCGTAGTTCTTACGGCTCATCTGCAAATTTGACAACAATTTTTCCGTTGATGCACCGGATCGAACCCTGATCCGGATAGCAGGGCATAGATGCTACCTCGGCATTACCGTCAAACTCTGCGGCATCTCCTAATTCCGGTGCAAAGCCACACCAAAACTCCATGGCTTCCTTCCATGCGTAATCATTGAAAATAGGTTCTCCTTTATATGTAGCCAGATCCAAATCATCGAAATATTCGCTGATTCCAACAAGATTTTTATCGTGCTTGTCATACTCCCCGATATAAACAACCTGCGCATCTTCAGTATAACCTTCGATACTTTCAATTCGCGTGATCAAAGTTGTGTAATAACTGATCATTTGTGTCTGCATCACGTCTGCTTTTAGGTAGAGGATATTGCTGTAACGAATATTTAGAGTCACAAGTACTCCTAATAGGGCAACAGCGGCTTTACATAGGGCACCTTCTACTTTTGTTCTATCTTCGGGATATTTATCAATAAACCATACAACCAAAGCAAAGGCAAACGCCTGTCCAAAAGTCATTACGGCATGAACATCCCAAGGCTCTACCATCAGGTATACAAAGCATGCTGCAATAGGATATGCGATTAGAATCAATAGGGTTTGACATCCTTTTGGGGTCTTAAGAATATACATTTTCCGGAGCACAAATATGGCAATGATCGCAGTAACAATGATCAACAAAGTATAGACATATCTTGCGCTGAAGTCTTCCACAGCAGTGCTTGGATAAAAGAATGAGCCGTAACCGCACAGTATCCGATAAATATAATTGCTCAGATTTGTTCTTCCAAAATGATTGATACCTTTGTAATCCGTCAAAACAACGCCAAACTGATTCAGAAAATATTGATTGACTAGAAAATATTCTGTAACAAACCCAATGCACACAGTTGCATTACACAGGGCCATTTTCCAAAACGTTTTCCAGTTCATATCAGACTGCCGGATATCTTCCATCATATAAAGCAGCAATGTACAGATGCAGACCGGGATATTTGCCTGGTACACACCAACAGAGCAAGCCATCAAAACCGTGCAGAGTAATAGAGCGACAACATTCTTTTTCTGGTGAAAAATCCATGCTCCAACAACTCCCAGTAGGGATGCAGCATAATAGTATGGTGCAGTAAACATGTAACTGAATGTTCCCGTCACTGACGGAAATGTCACCATACTTCCGCACAGCAGAATAACAAGAGGCTTTGACTGGATCTTCAAACTATCCACCAGCAGATATACGATTGCTGCAATGCACAAAATCGTAATCGTACCATTTACCACTGGCAGGCTGTAGTTTTTACTACCCAGCAAATTTGCACTCAGACTTCCAAGAATGCCCAGCATCCACCGTCCAGATTCGTAAGTAGCGCCCACTTCATTGAAATACCGTACATCATCATGGAATGAGTATTTGTTGAACAGAACCATACCATGCGCCAACAATCCCCAAAAAGTAGCACTGCACAGTACTGTTTTTAACAGGCTCTCATTTACCTTTAGCTTTTCCGCAGTTTTTTCCATGTCTTTCTCCCAAACAAGGCATCATTCCCGAATTTAGCCAAAACTATATAGTTGTATTATACAATGTCAGCCTATCTCCTGCAACTATTTCTGCAAAAAAACGTGCTCTGTGGTTTCTATTTTCCACAGAGCACAGTTCTCATCATTCTGTTTTGTTGCAACTTTTACAGCGCATTATTCGTACCATCTGTTTCCTGCTCACTGGTATACAGCACCATCAGATGGTTTGCGCTCTCTTCCAGCTGGGTCTTGGCCTGACGGAGATTGGCTTCCTCGTTTTCATTCATCTTTTCGGGCTTATCCTTGCGCAGGCAGCGGCGGAGGTTGGCAAGGTCGGTTTTGATGCGGTTCTTCTCGTCCTTGTCCAGCTCCTTTTTGCATTTGGAAAGAGCCTCGTCCACCTTGTAGGCCAGCACCTCGGCCTGATTGTGCAGGTCCAGCCGCTCCTTGCGGCGGCTGTCCTCGACCTCGTAGGCGGCAGCGTCTGCCATGGCGCGCTGGATCTCATTTTCCGAAAGGTTGGTGCTGCCGGTGATGGTGATGTTCTGCTCCCGACCGGTGCCAAGGTCTTTGGCAGACACCTTCACCACGCCGTTCACGTCGATATCGAAGGTAACTTCGATCTGCGGTTTGGAGGAGAAGCTTGCCCGGATGCCGGTGAGCTTGAATTTGCCCAGACTCTTGTTGTCGCGGGCAAAATGGCGCTCGCCCTGCAGCACGTTGATCTCCACACTGGTCTGCATGGGCCGTGCGGTGGTGAAGATCTGGCTCTTGCGGGTGGGGATCATGCTGTTGCGGGTGATCAGCGGGGTGGCCACGCCGCCCAGCGTCTCAATGGAGAGGGTCAGCGGGGTCACATCCATCAGCACAAGGCCCTGCGCCGCTGCGCCGGTGGCACCGGCCAGCTTGCCGCCGCCCTGCAGCAGACCGCCCTGCACAGCCGCACCCATGGCAACACACTCGTCCGGGTTCAGGCTGTGGCTGGGTTCGCAGCCCAGCAGCTCCTTCACCTGACGCTCCACCGCAGGCATCCGGGTGCTGCCGCCCACCAGCAGCACCTTGCCCAGCTGGCTGGCAGAAATGCCTGCATCCCGCAGGGCATTCTGCACGGGAGCCACTGTGCGGGCCAGCAGGTCGCCGGTCATCATTTCGAACTGCGGGCGGGAAAGCGAGATATCCAAGTGGTGCGGGCCGTCCTTGCCCACTGCGATAAAGGGCAGGTTCAGCTGTGCCGATGGCGCGGCAGAAAGCTCCTTCTTTGCCTTTTCGGCTTCCTCTTTCAGCCGGCCCATAGCTGCCGGGTCGCGGGAGAGGTCGATGCGATCCGATTTTTTGAACTCGGCCACGGCATATTCCACGATGCGCTGATCGAAGTCGTCGCCGCCCAGATGGGTGTCGCCGCCGGTGGCAAGCACCGTAAAGGTTCCGTCCTCGATCTCGATGATGGACACATCAAAGGTGCCGCCGCCGAGGTCGTAGACGAGGATCTTCTGCGCCGCTTCGTTATCCAAACCATAGGCCACAGCGGCAGCAGTAGGCTCGTTGATGATGCGCAGCACGTTCAGGCCTGCAATGCGGCCTGCATCCTGCGTAGCCTTGCGCTGGCTGTCGTCGAAGTAGGCGGGCACCGTGATGACCGCTTCGGTCACCGGCTCGCCCAGATAGCTCTCGGCATCGCGGCGGATCTTGGCCAAGATCATGGCGCTGATCTCCTGCGGGGTCAGGTCTTTGCCGTCGATGTGCACCCGGTAGTCACTGCCCATATGGCGCTTGATGCTGGAGATGGTGCGTCCGGAATTTGTGGCGATCTGTCGCTTGGCCGCACCGCCCACCAGACGTTCACCGTCCTTCGTGAAGGCCACAACGCTGGGGGTGGTGCGCTCACCCTCCGCATTGGTGATGACCACGGGCTTGCCGCCCTCCACCACTGCCACGCAGGAATTGGTCGTGCCGAGATCGATGCCGATTACTTTGCTCATACTGTCTGTTTCCTCTCCGGTGCTGTGCATCTTGGGCGCAGCTCTTCAAATCATTTCCGAGTATATCTTACCGTCCCGATATGACGATTTTTTAGTCCAATTGTAAAGATTCCATGTCGTAAGCTGTGGCTCGGGCAGGCCGTTCACTGGTCAGTTCCCGGATGAGCTGGTCGGCTTCGGCCAGCCACTGCTCTGCGTCCGGCTCGTGCTCACGGGCCTTGATGGCAAAGCCCTGCCTTGCTTCTGCGGCCAGTGCCAGCGCCTTTTTGCGGCTGGTGTAGCGCGTTTCGGTCTGGGCCACACGCAGGCACACCTGCGGAGTGTACTCGATATCCGGCATATGGGCTGCGTTGGAGCGGGCACGGCGGTAATACAAAAGTGCCCGGCCATTGTCGCCCCGGGCAGCGCAGTCATCGCCCAGTGCAATGTTGGATAAGATCTCGCCGCTGTCCGCTGCTTTCTTCCACATGCGGCGGGCCTCGGCACGGTTCGTGCGGGTACCGCGGCCCTTATAAATACAGTCTGCCAGCAGGGCAAGTCCCATGGCGCTGCCAAGCTCGGCTGCTTTTTCAAAGCATTCCACAGCCTGCGCCCAATTGCCCTTGCGGGCGGCTTCCTTTCCAGCATCTGCTTTCTCATCACCGGGGTCTTCCGGCGTATGGCCCGCGTGCAGCAAACCGTTGAGCAGAGCGCCGTCCAGCGTAGCCGAGTGGCTCCACGGGTCCAGCACCACGCCGTCGATTCCCTCAGTGGAAAGGGCCAGCTCCATGGCATCCTGCAGGGTGTAATCCGCCATTGGCCGGGCAGAAGTGCTGCGGTCGGCGCAGGCCGCAGCTGCAGAGGTGAACATAGGCAGCCATGTGCGACCCTTCTCGTTGCGCAGGGTCCACAGCTGCAGGTCCTTAGCCTTTGCCGTGGGCACCGGATGCTCCGTCCACGGTGCAGGCGTGTTGTGCACCGTCAGTGCCGTGCGCAGCGGCACCAGAACATGGGTCTCCATTTCCAGTGCATAGTTCAAAGCGCCCATCAGCGTCCAGAAGCTTTCTTCGTTCTGGCCTTTATATAAATTTTCCACTGCCTGCTCAAAGGCCGGGCAGCCGGTGCCCGCCGGGCTGTAGGCCGGAGCGTTCTGCCGATGCTTGCGGGTGCCCACCGGGCGCAGCCGGATGCCGCCGTCTTGTCTTTTTGCCATCTGCTCACCATTCTTCCAGTTTCTAGTCAATTTTTAGTATAGCAGGAAATGGCTTTGGGTACAACGCCTATCTGTATGTATCCATTTTTCCCTGCTCAAAAAAAGCGGGGTGCCAGATCAGCTTCTTCTGGCACCCCGTTAAAAATACATTTTTCCTGAAACGCCTTATTCCGCGTCCAGATCTTCTTCGGTCTCAGCAGCAATATAGATCGGTCTGTGCTTTGTTTCAAGATATGTTTTGGCAAGGTACTCGCCCGCAATGCCCGTACACAGCAGCTGCACACCACTGCACAAAAGGATAATGCAGACAAGGCTCGGCCAGCCGGAAGTAGGGTCGCCGAACATCAGTGCACGCACCACCACGATTATGATGCCTACAAACGCCAATACGCAAAAGGCAAGGCCAAGGCCCGCCGCCATCAGCAGCGGAGCTGTGGAAAAGCCCACAATGCCTTCGATCGAATATTTGAGCAGACCCCAGAAGTTCCACTTTGTTGTGCCCGCCACACGCTCTACGTTTTTGTAGTCGATCCACTTTGTTTTAAAGCCGACCCAGCTGAAAATGCCCTTGCTGAAGCGGTTATATTCCGCCATGCTCAGCACGGCATCAGTCATTTTGCGGCTCATCAGGCGGAAGTCTCTTGCTCCATCCACGATCTCTGTATCCGAGAGCTTATTGATGATCTGATAAAACTTTTTGGCAAACCAGCTGCGAACGGGCGGTTCACCCTCGCGTGTCGTGCGGCGGGTGGCCGCGCAGTCATATTCGCCGGAGAGCAGCAGTTCCAGCATTTCCGGCAGCAGCGAGGGCGGGTCCTGCAGATCCGCATCCATCGTTGCTACATAATCGCCCTTTGCCGCTTTTAATCCGGCATAAATGCCTGCTTCCTTGCCAAAGTTCCGGCTGAAGGAGATGTACCGCACACGGGCATCTTTCCGGTGCAATTCCCGCGCGATCTGCAGTGTGCGGTCTTTTGAGCCGTCATCCACAAAGATGAACTCAAAATCTGCTCCGTGGGATATTCCCATCTGCTGTGCGATCTTGCTGGCCTCTTTATAAAAAATGGGAAGTGATTCTTCCTCATTGTAGCACGGAACGACCAAACTTATCAGCATTCCTGTTTCCCCTTTTGTGCAATATTTAAAATCATTGTAGCATACCCCCACCCTGGTTTCAACCGTTTTCGGCATTTTGCCCGGCGGTTTTCAGCACACTTTTGCAATAAAAACATTTTCTATGGCTTTTTAAGTTTTTGTACGCTATAATAAGTAGGATTTCATAAACCTTATAATGCAAGAAAGCAAGAAAGAAGGAGTATCGCCTTGAACAAGATGCTAGGCTATCTGAAGGACTACAAGCGCGAGAGCGTGCTTGCGCCCCTTTTCAAGATGCTGGAAGCCACGTTCGACCTGTTCGTGCCGCTGGTCATGGCGGATATCGTGAACATCGGCATTGCCGCCCACGACTTCCACTATATTCTTGTGCGGTGCGGCATTTTGCTGCTGCTGGCCATGATCGGCCTTGCCTGCAGCCTGACGGCACAGTATTTTTCCGCAAAGGCGGCCGTGGGCTATTCCACAGCTCTGCGCCACGCCCTGTTTGAGCACATCCAGACCCTGAGCTTTACCGAGATGGACACCCTCGGCACCAGCACCCTGATCACCCGTATGACCAGCGACGTGAATCAGGTGCAGAGCGGCCTGAACCTGTTTTTACGCCTGTTCCTGCGCAGCCCGTTCGTGGTGATCGGTGCCATGGTCATGGCCTTTACGGTGAATTCCCGTGCAGCGCTGATCTTTGTAGTGACCATCCCGCTGCTGAGCGTGGTGGTGTTCGGCATCATGGCTGCTACCCGGCCCCTGTACAAGACGGTACAGAATCGCCTTGACCGGGTGCTGGGCCTGACCCGCGAAAACCTGACCGGCGTGCGCGTGGTGCGCGCTTTTGATAAGGAAAAAAGCGAGGTAGAGCGCTTTGAGAATGCCAACGACCTGCTGACCAAGATGCAGCTCCATGTAGGCCATATCTCTGCCCTGATGAACCCGCTGACCTATGTGCTCATCAACATTGCCATTGTGGCACTGCTATATGTGGGCAGCATTGAGATCAATGTGGGTGGCATGGCTTCCGGCGACGTGATTGCGCTGGTGAACTACATGAACCAGATCCTTGTGGAGCTGGTCAAGCTGGCAAACCTGATCGTGCAGGTGAGCAAGGCGCTGGCCTGCGCAGGCCGCGTGCAGGCTGTGCTGGACACCACGCCCGGCATGGCCTTCCCGGAAAAGCTTCTGGGCGAGGTGCCCGCCGAAAAATCCGGCGATGCCGTGCGCTTTGGGCATGTAAGCCTGACCTATGCGGGTGCCGGTGCACCCAGCCTTTCCGACATCAGCTTCACTGCAAAGCGCGGCCAGACCATTGGTGTCATCGGCGGTACCGGCAGCGGCAAATCCAGCCTTGTCAACCTGATCCCCCGCTTCTACGATGCCACCGAGGGCAGGGTGGAGATCATGGGCCGCGATGCCCGGAACTATCCCCGTGAAGAACTGCGCGGCAAGGCAGCCATGGTCATGCAGAAGGCCCAGCTCTTTGGCGGCACCATCCGCTCCAACCTGCTGTGGGGCAACAAGAATGCCACCGATGCGGACCTGTGGGCTGCACTGGAAACAGCACAGGCTGCGGAGTTCGTCAAAGCCAAGCCCCTTGGGCTGGACGAGCCTGTGGAGCAGGGCGGTCGCAACCTGTCCGGCGGACAGAAGCAGCGCCTGACCATCGCCCGCGCCCTTGTGGGCAAGCCGGAAATTCTGATCCTTGACGACAGCGCCAGCGCACTGGACTACGCCACCGATGCCGCCCTGCGCAAGGCACTGGCTGCTCTGCCCGGCAGCCTGACCGTGTTCATCGTGAGCCAGCGCGCCGCCAGCCTGCAGCACGCGGATCAAATTCTGGTGCTGGACGACGGCCATCTGGTGGGCATCGGCACCCACGACCAGCTGCGCCAGACCTGCCCCGTCTACGAGGAGATCTACGAGAGCCAGTTCAAGAAAGGGGATGCGCAGAAATGAGTGCAAAAGCAAAAACAAAGCTGACCCCGCAGCAGCGCAAGGCCACCTTGACCCGTGTTCTGGGCAAAATCAAACCTTATTCCCTGTTTGTGGTGTGCAGCCTTGTGGTGGCCGCTGTGAGCGTGGGCGCACAGCTGTATATCCCCATCCTCTGCGGCAGCGCCATTGATATGATGCTGGGCAAGGGTGCCGTAGATTTTGGCGGTGTGATGCGCATTATCATCGAGGTGCTGGTGGTTGCCGGTGTGGCCGCTCTTGCGCAGTGGCTGCTGAGCGTGTGCAACAACCGCATCACCTTCCTTGTCAGCCGCGACCTGCGCAACGAAGCCCTGCGCAAAATTCAGACCCTGCCGCTTTCCTACCTCGACAGCCACCCCTCCGGCGATATCGTCAGCCGCATGGTGGCCGATGTGGATACCTTTGCGGACGGCCTGCTGATGGGCTTTACACAGCTGTTCAGCGGCGTGCTGACCATCCTCGGCACCCTGCTGTTCATGCTCAGCGAGAATGTGCCCATCACGCTGGTGGTGGTGTGCATCACCCCGCTGAGCCTCGTGGTGGCAAGCTTCCTTGCCAAGCGCAGCTATGGTTACTTCCAGAGCCAGAGCGCCGTGCGCGGCGAGCAGACCGCGCTGGTCAACGAGATGATCGAGGGCCAGAAGGTGGTGCAGGCCTTCGGCCACGAGGCCGAGAGCCTTACCGCCTTTGACGAGGTGAATGGCCGTCTGCAGGACGTGAGCCTGAAGGCCATCTTCTTTTCCAGCCTGACCAACCCCGCCACCCGCTTTGTGAATAACATCGTGTACGCAGGCGTGGGCCTTGTGGGTGCCGTGTACGCGGTGCGGGGCGGCATCACCATCGGCCAGCTGAGCGTGTTTTTGAGCTACGCCAACCAGTACACCAAGCCCTTCAACGAAATTTCCGGTGTAGTCACCGAGCTGCAGAATGCTCTGGCCTGCGCCGCCCGCGTGTTCGAGCTGCTGGATGCCGACGATCAGGTGCCGGAAGTCGAGAACGCCTCCGTGCTGCAGCCGGACGGCCATGTGCAGCTGGAGGATGTTTCCTTCCGCTACCTGCCCGACCGCCCGCTGATCGAGGGCCTTTCCCTCGACGTAAAGCCCGGCCAGCGCATCGCCATCGTCGGCCCTACCGGCTGCGGCAAGACCACCCTCATCAACCTGCTCATGCGCTTCTATGATGTGAACGGCGGTTCCATCAAGGTGTCCGGCACCGACATCCGGGATGTGACCCGCGCTTCCCTGCGCGGCAGCTACGGCATGGTGCTGCAGGATACATGGCTGCGGGCCGGTACCGTGCGGGAAAACATTGCCTACGGCAAGCCGGATGCAAGCCTTGAAGAGATCGTGGCAGCAGCCAAAGCCGCCCATGCAGACAGCTTTATCCGCCGCCTGCCGGAGGGCTACGACACCGTTATCGCCGAGGACGGCGGCAACATCAGTCAGGGCCAGAAGCAGCTGCTGTGCATTGCCCGCGTGATGCTCTGCCTGCCGCCGATGCTGATCCTGGACGAAGCAACATCCTCCATCGATACCCGCACTGAGGTGCGTATCCAGAAAGCTTTTGCCCGCATGATGCAGGGCCGTACCAGCTTTATTGTGGCGCACCGCCTTTCCACCATCCGCGAGGCGGACGTGATCCTTGTGATGAAGGACGGCCACATTGTGGAGCAGGGCAGCCACGACGAGCTGCTTGCTGCAAACGGCTTCTACGCCAAGCTCTACAACAGCCAGTTCGAGGGCGTGGAGACCTGAGAGTTCCTGATAATAATAACAAAAAGGAGCGATGCGCTGCATCGCTCCTTTTTGTTATTATTTGCTTTCAACTTTCTGCACGATGGGTTCATCGGGCGGCGGCGTGAGGGTAGAGTGCTCCACAATGAACTGCTCCGCCCTCTCCCGGGCCAGACGCTGGCGCACCTTGCGTGCATCGTTGGCGGGGAAGGTGCGCTCGCCGTCCAGCTTGGCATCCCAGTGGGCAGCAGCTGCTTCCACCTCGGCGTCCGTGGGTGCAAGGCCCTCCTTTTCTGCCACCAGCAGAAGCCCCAGCCAGCTGCGCAGCTTGCGCTCTGCCTGCGCGTGGAGCCATGCACGGAACTCTTCCACCGTCTGGCCGCGCACTTTAAGGAACTGGTCAAAGTTGATGCCATTGGCCTGCAGGCTCAGGTTGAACTGGCGCTGCTCGGCAAAATAGTTACCGCCCACCAGCTGCTTTGGCAGCGGGCCTTTCACTGCATCGCCCAGCTGCCATACCAGCTCCTTGCGTGCCCGCTGCTCAGCCTGGGCACAGCGCTGTGCCCAGATCTCGCGGGCTACCTGCTGCCGCAGCGCCGCCTTGCCCGCTGCATCGGCTGCACGTTCTTCGTCGCCGTGGTGACGGTTGATCTCCAGTTCAATGGTCAGCTGCCGGATGGGGTGCGGCTCAATGGGCTGCACAAAGCCGGTGTATGCTCCCACTTCCAGCGGCGGTAGCGCGTAGAACTGCGCCCCCGCCCGGAAGCCCTCGGCCCGGTTCACCGCCAGCAATTCAAAATCCGGGTCGGTCACCGGCACCACATGGTACTCCTGCACCAGCTGCTCATACAGCGCCGAAAAGCCGCCAAGAATGGTGCGATTCACCGCCTCAGTCAGCAGACCGTCCTCTTCCTGCGGCGCGTCCGGCTCCGCCTGCACCTGTGCAACGGCTGCCGCCAGCTCCTCGGCACCGGCTGTGAATACCAGACGGCAGTCGCCCGGCTCAGCCATGCCAAAATGTTCTAGTTTCATCCTCTTTTCCCCTTTCAGCGGGCAATGCCCACGGTCAGCACCAGCAGGGCCACACCTATCACGGCATACAGCACCTCGGCTCCCAGCGTGGCCCGGTCGCCTTCCACGTACATCTTCTCCGGGTCGTCGGGGTCATAGTATAAGGTGACGGTATCCCCCACCGCAAAGCTCTTGCCCCGCGCAGGCTTCGGGTAGTGCAGCCGATGGCTGCCGCCTGCGGTGGTAAAGGCCAGCACATAGGCACCGCCATCCCGGCTCCGCACGGTGCCCTCCACCGTGGCCGTGACCTTCTGCCCCTGCGTGCACAGCCTGCGCCGTGCCAGCACGCTGCGCAGAGCCATAAAGAACATGATGCCTGCTCCCAGCAGGAAAATAATGATATTGAACATTCTGCATTTCCCTCGTTTTCTCAGTCTGCGCGCAGGACACCCTCCCGGCGCGTCCTGTTTATTGTATCACACTTTGGCAAAAATTTCGCCCTGCAGCTGCCATTCAGAATGCATCAATTTTCAAGCAAAATTTTGTCGAGAAAAATTAAAAATAATGCTTGACAATTCTGCCATATCTGGTATAATAACTATCGTTCCGAGCGTCACGGCTCACGAACAAAACAAAATATGCGGATATGGCGGAATTGGCAGACGCGTTAGATTCAGGTTCTA
>OGYW01002178.1_pt1 | contig 15560 bp, 13 predicted proteins | sample 1576621 | NCBI WGS metagenome assembly OGYW01 (sample SAMEA3541528, study PRJEB24748) | human gut metagenome | biome: human gut; feature: human-associated habitat; material: faeces | place: China | collected 2012 | reverse complement strand
AGGCAAAGGCCCCGGACTTTGATATGTCCAGCTTCTCTCTGGGCAACTACAACACTGCAATGAGCAAGAACGCCAATGCAGAGCTGATCTCCAAGGTGCTGTACCCCAACGATAACCATGTTGAGGGCAAGATCCTGCGCCTGCGCCAGCAGTACTTCCTGTCTGCCGCATCCATCGGCGATATCGTCCAGAACCACCTGTCCAGCTATGCGACCCTCGAGAACCTGCCCGACAAGGTGGCCATCCAGCTGAACGACACCCACCCCACCCTCGCCATCCCCGAGATGATGCGCATTCTGCTGGATGAGTGCGGCTTTGGCTGGGACAAGGCATTCAACATCTGCCAGAAGGTCTTCTCCTACACCAACCACACCGTCATGGCTGAGGCTCTGGAAAAGTGGAACGTGGATATCTTCAAGATGACCCTGCCCCGCATCTACCAGATCGTGGTGGAGATGGACCGCCGCGCCCGCGCAGAGCTGGAGAAGGTCTTCCCCGGCGACAAGGGCAAGATCGACTATATGGCACTGATCGGCGACAATCAGGTGCGCATGGCAAACATCTGCGCCTACACCGCCAACAGCATCAACGGCGTGTCCAAGCTGCACAGTGAGATCATCAAGGACAGCGTCTTCCACGATTACTACCTGTTCAAGCCGCAGGCCTTCAAGAACGTGACCAACGGCATCGCTTACCGCCGCTGGCTGCTGGCCTCTAACCCCGGCCTGTGCAAGCTGCTGGACGAGACCATCGGCGACGGCTACAAGCATGATGCTTCCGATCTGTCCAAGCTGAACAAGTTTGAGAACGACAAGACCATTCTCAAGCGCCTGAACGAGATCAAGCTGGCGAACAAGACCAGCTTTGCCAACTATCTGGAAAAGAGCACCGGTCAGGTCATCGATCCGAACTCCATTTTTGACTGTCAGGTCAAGCGTATGCACGAGTATAAGCGCCAGCACCTGAACGCGCTGAACATCGCTGCCCAGTACCTGTACCTGAAGGAGAACCCCAACGCCGACTTCATCCCCAAGACCTATATCTTCGGTGCAAAGGCTGCTCCCGGCTACTACATGGCAAAGCAGATGATCCGCATGATCTGCAAGCTGGGCGACCTCATTAACAACGACCCCGCTGTGCGCGACAAGCTGCGCGTGGTCTATCTGGAAGAGTACTGCGTCTCTCTGAGCGAACACCTGATGCCCGCCGCCGAGGTCTCTGAGCAGATCTCTCTGGCCGGCACCGAGGCTTCCGGTACCGGCAACATGAAGTTCATGCTGAACGGTGCTATCACTCTGGGCACTCTGGACGGCGCAAACGTGGAGATCGCAGACGCTGCCGGCAAGGAGAACGAGCTGATCTTTGGTATGCTGACCCCCGAGGTGAACAACCTGAAGCAGGTGGGCTACCACCCCAACGCCTTTATCACGGGCGACGACGTGGCCAACTACACCCTGAACTTCCTGGAGCGTGGCTGGAACGGTGAGAACTTCCACGAGGTGACCGAGAACCTGCGCACCAGCGACCCGTACATGGTCATGGCCGACTTCAAGGATTACCGCCGTGCACAGGCCGACCTGCAGAAGCTGTATGGCGACCGTGAGAAGTGGGCACAGATGAGCCTGAAGAACACCGCCAACAGCGGCATCTTCAGCGCCGACCGCGCCGTGCTGGACTACGCACGCGACATCTGGCACGCTTCCACTGTGCCCATGGGCAAGTAAGAACCCTCTCCGTCATCTTCCCTGCATGTTTCCCTCTCTTGTAAAAAGCTCCCCCCTCGGGGGAGCTGGATGCCGAAGGCAGCCTGAGAGGGTTTGCTAAAAATCCAAAGCCCCGGTGGCGTTTCGCCCGCCGGGGCTTTTTTGAGAAAGGACGACTCAGTTTTGTCTTGTCTGTTCAATAGCTACGACCCCTATTTCAAGCAGCCCTTTGGTGCAGTGCGGGCCGGGCAGTCCGTGCACCTGACCCTCCGCATCCCGGAAGAGCTGGGCTATGTGGACCCTCATCTGGTGATCCAGAAGGAGGGTAAATACGACGTACCGGTGCATTACCGCATGAAGTTTGACGGTCAGACCCCCAAACAGAACCACTTTTCGGTGGATTTGACCCTGAACGATGTGGGCCTGTACTTCTATTACTTTGACCTGTATACCGACTTCCGCCGCATCGTGCGCGGGCCGGACAACTGCGGCGCCACCCGCTTCATGTCGGCAATTCCGCCCCAAGCGGCGTTCATTACGTCCGGGGTGCCGTCTTCGCCGTAGGTGGCGATCACCGCGAGACGCTTCATTTCATCCACGATCGGCTGCGCGCAGCGGAAATCCGAGTCCGCGATCCACATCGGAAGAACGTCAGCCGGATACTTGAGCCACTTCGAGCTGTTCGTTCCGCGGCGGTCAACAATTTCGTCAAAGTTATGCTTGAGCGTCATAGTCATTGCTCCAAAAATTCAATATCAGAAAACAGGTTCATCGGCCGCACTGAGGGGACCTGAGCCCCTCAGGCGCAGCGCTCGGGATCAGGGGTGATACCAGAAGAGGAAGTACGCGGCGTAGCTCACGATCGTTGCAACGAACATCGGGATGCAGGTCCGCTTTGCCACCTGGAAGGAGGAAACACCGGCGATACCGGAAATAGCGATCAGGGCTGCCGTAATCGGGGAGGAAACGCGGCCGAAGGACACCAGCACCTGAAGCGGGAAAATAAGGGAAACGGTGGAGACGCCGAGCGTCTTCGCGATCGGAGGAACCAGCGGGGCGAACGAGAAGAACGCCGCGTTTCCGGACCCCATGATGAAAGCCATGAGCCAGAGAATCAGGCCGCCCACGATCACCATCGCGGCAAGGCCGAAACCTGCCTGGTCAGCTGCCGTAATAAGGGTTCCCATGGCGCCCGACTTGATCAGACCCTGCGCGAAGAATTCACCGCAGACGATCAGCGAGACGACACTCACGAGAATCTTTCCCATGCCTTCAAAGAAAAGCTTGAAGGTCGCGAGCACTTCCTTCAGATTCCGGTACCGGATCAGTTCGCAGATGATCGCGATCACGGTGGAAATCACCATGGCGGTCACGACATCCATGCGGATCGCGCTTCCCGCCACCTTCGAGAAGAAGATGATGAGGAAAAGCGGAATCACCGGCAGAATCGCGTAGATCTTCGGGGCTTCTTTCACATCAACCGCGGGTTTTGTACCGGCAAACGTCTGGACATTCTTCGGGTCAAATTTCCAGCCTTCGCGTTTGTCCCACCAGGCCTGCACGAACATATGAACGAAGGTGAGGATCACAACGAGCGCGATGAAAAGCGGAAGCTGGTAGTAGACGAAGTATTCCGAGACATCCATACCGGCGACCTGTGCCGCCATGTTCGCGTTGCCGGAACCCGGCCCCACGTCAAGGAACTGGCAGCAACCGATCACGCCAAGCGCCGAGAGCGGGCTGACGCCCGAACGCACGAGGATCGGGTACAGCGTGCACATCAGAAGGAGACCAAGACCGGCGTGCGACGGCACGAAGATCACCATGATCTGTTCAACGATGAAGGCCGCGCCGAGAAGCAGGTACGGATTATGAATATGCTTCAGCGGTTTCTCGAAGACACGGAAAAGCGCGCTTGATGCGCCGACATGCTCCATATAGCGGGAGAAACCGCCGATCGCCATCAGCATCAGGCCGAGACCGCCGATTCGGGACGCGAAACCGTCACTGAAGACCTTGAAGACATCAAACCCGCCGAAGTGGGTGGTCGTCTTCGCGGGAAGCAGCGTTCCCAGACCGAAAACCCAGGTGCAGGTGAGAAGAATCAGGCCGCCGATAAAAAGCGCTGCCTGCGGGTAATAGCCCTTGACGAGCAGGTAAACCACGATCGCGATTGTGACCGCGGCGATGATGAGACTCAACATGAAAAAAGCTCCGAAAGAATTTCTCTCTCCCGGAGCTTCGTGTCACCGGCCCCGGGACCAGTGAAGAAGCGGCTTACTTCAGAGCGATAGCTTCAACTTCCAGCTTCGCGTTCTTCGGTATGGCCGCAACCTGGAAACAGGAACGTGCGGGAGCGTCTTTCGGAAAGAACTCCGCGTATACGGCATTGAAAGCGGCAAAATCCGCGATGTCAGCGAGAAAGCACGTGGTCTTCACGACCTTGTCGAGCGAGCTGCCCGAGGCTTCAATAATGGCTTTCAGATTGGTGAGGGACTGCCGTGCCTGAGCTTCAATCGTCTCAGGCATCGCACCCGTTTTCGGGTCAACCGGGAGCTGCCCGGACACGAAGACGAGTCCGTTTCCGGCGATCCCCTGAGAATAGGGACCGATTGCGGCTGGCGCATCCGGGGTTGCGATAACGGTTTTATCCATATCTCATTCTCCTTGCATGTGTGTGGCCGAAAACCGGACTCTCATCCGGCATCGGGGGAATTTTTCAGGTTCAAGTTTTCAAGCTTACGGGAACTCGGCTCCCGGGAACCGCTTTTTTGGATCTAGTTCTTTATTCCTATCAGATCCGCCTGATTAATTCCACATAGGTAATTATTCTGAGAATGAATCAGGAAAAACAGTATTGAGAAATACCCCGCCGGCAGATGGGAATCCCGTAATCGCTCCTTTCAAAAAGTGAAAGGAGCAATTTAAGCGTCACGCGGTTGCGTTTCCGCAGGCACTCTTCACGGCATTTTCGAGCAGCCCCCGGAACCACTGCTCTGCGGGGTCAGAAGCCGTTCTCGGATGCCACACAATCTTAAGAAGCGGGGGTTCTGAGAAGGGCCTGAAATCCTTCGGGAAAGGAATGGCAGCGAGCCCATACTGGGGCTTGAAGAGATCCCGGATCACGAGAGTGCAGGACACCATCCAGGCGTCAGACGCGAGAAGGAAACCCGGGGCCGCGAGTCCATCCGGTATCACGACCGTTTTATCGGACGCCCTGCCATCCTCGAGAAACCGCTTTCCCCGGAAGCGGGACGCCTCCACAATGCATTCCGGATATTCCGCGAGATCAGAAGCCGTGATTTCAGGCAGTCTGAGGAGCGGATGATCGGGCCGCATCGCGATCTGGTACTGGCAGCGCGAGGCGTTCAGCTCCATAAAACCGTTCGGGATATTGCCTTCAGGCGACACCGCGGCATCGGCGCTGCCGTCCGACAGTCTCGCACTCCACCCGCTTCCGGGCTGCTGAAACACAACACGGCTCCCCGGTGACGCCCGGCTGAGATCCGCGAGCAGCACGGGGCCAAAACGTGAAAGCGGCTGACTGTTCGCAATCACGATGAAAGTGCGGCGAAGCTTTGCCGGATCAAACGTATTTTCAGCAAACAGCCGCTCCAGCGAGGCGAGTGACGCCGCAACTCGAGGAAGAAGCGCGGACGCCTTTCTTGTCGGCTCCATCGTGTTCCCGATGCGGATAAAGAGGTCATCCGAAAAAGACTCCCGGAGAGACTTCAGAAGGCGCGAAGCCTTCGGAAGATGAATCCCAAGCTGTTCAGCCGCTGCGGTGAGTGAACGCTTCTCCCAAAGCGCGGTGAAAAGCATCAGCTCTTCCCGCGTGACTTCACCGGATTCTTTCACTTGTTTTTCTCTCCCCTGGGGATCATGGTTACTGCTGGTATACGGAAAAATTAAAAGATATCTTTCTTTCCCCTATTCCCGACATATTAATGCAACACACTGTGCCCTTATTTCAGAAAATGAAACGGGCACTTTCAGGAAGTCCTTTTTCTCCCGGGTAACTCTTGGCTGTACCGCGGATCAGAGCTCACACTACACTACGTTTCAGCGATCAAGACAAGTTTGAGGAAAAAACGATGGATCACTTCAGCCCGTCAGCCGCCTGCGCTGAGTTCGCGGCAGACCTCTCGTATGACAGCATTCCTCCCGAGGCACTCGACCTGATACGACGGGACATCCTCGACTGGACGGGATGCGCTCTTGCCGGATCCCGGGACCGGGCGGCCGTTCCGATCCAAAAAACCGCGGAGCTCCTTGGCGGGAAAGCCGAGGCCAGTGTTTTCGGAAACCGCGATAAAACCGACCTCCGGACTGCAGCCATGGAAAATGGCTACTTCGGCCACATCTTTGAAATGGATGATGTCGACCGCGAATCGATCTCACACCCGGCTACCGTGGTGATGCCAGGCGCCATGGCGCTCGGCGAATGGCAGAAGAAAACCGGGCGCGAAGTTCTCACTGCGATCGTTGCCGGGTTTGAAGTGATGCTCCGGATCGGCGCCGCCATCACCCCCGCGCATTACGCGATCTGGCACACCACCTCAACCGCCGGTGTCTTCGGAGCCGCCGCGGCCTCAGGCCGCATGCTCGGACTCACCAATCAGCAGATGCAGTGGGCGCTCGGAAACGCCGGCACCCTCGCCTGCGGTTTATGGCAATTCAATCCGGACGGCGCGATGAGCAAATTCCTTCACGCCGGGAATGCGGCCGGGAACGGCATCCTCGTGTCACTTATGGCTCAGAACGGATTTTCAGGCGCCACGCATATTCTCGAGGGGAAGCAGGGCTTTTTCGCGGGCTACGCAAGGCAGAGCGTGAATTTTGATCTCTTCCGGGATTTCGGCCGGGTCTGGCGTTCAGCTTCAGTGTCCTTCAAGCCCTATCCCTGCTGCCGGCACACGCATTCCGCGATTGACGCCGCGCTCTCGATCCGTGAGCAACTCACGCGTCACCCGGGCGACCCAATCCGTCATCTCACGGTTCACACGTACGGCACAGCGCTTTCCATCGCAGGGAAGACCGCGCCCGCTACGGGCCGGGATGCCAAGTTTTCGATTTCCTACTGCGTCGCGAGCACGATTCTCCGCGGCACGCCTGTTGAAGCGTCCTTCGCGGCGGACGCGGTATCCGATCCGGCGGTTTCCGGCATGCTCTCCTGCACTGACGTGATAGACGATCCGTCGCTTGACGCCATGGTGCCGAAAAACTGGCCCTGCCGGATTGAGGCTGAGCTCGGGTCAGGCGAAATTCTCACCGCTCAGGTCAAAGCCCCGAAGGGGGACCCCGAGAATAGGGTGAGCTGGGAAGAGTGTGAGATGAAGTTCCGCACGATGACGCTTGATATCCTGGATGACGCTCAGGTCAAGGCGATCGTGGACCTCGCGAAGCATTTCGACGATATCCCGGATTTCAGCCGGGAAAATCCCTTTTTGATCGCGAACCGGAATCTTTGAATTCGGGGTATCGGAAAAAGCGCGGGCGGACCGGTCTCAGTCCGCCGCGTTCTGCTGCAGACTGATTGAGAAACTGTAGCGGTCTCCCGGATGCCAGGACACGGACACTTCAAGGGGCTTCCCGGATTCATCGAGATAAACACGCCGGATCTTCAGTGCCGGGACTCCCGGCTTGCACTGAAGCCACGCCGCCTGATCGACCGGCATCGCAACCGCCGAGACATCCTGCTTCACTTCGCTGCAAACAACGCCGTGCATCCGGTTGATCAGCGTAGCGATCAGTGTTTCCGGTTCGCGGGCAGCCGCCGCGACCACGTCCTCCCAGACTTCCGGGATAAAAACCTGAGTGCAGACAACCGGCGGATCCTCAGGCTTATCGCCCGCGCGGATATTGGTAAGCCTGACCCAGGAGGTTCCAGCGGGAAGCCCAAGCTCCTGAGCCTTCTCCTTATCGACTTTCACGTGAATCGACTGACAGACCTCGCGGGCATGCGAGTGGCCGATCATATCGACATCGCTGAACGACTGGAGCCGATAGGCAAAGCCGCGGGCCGCGCCCCGGGCGACAACCTCAGTGCCGACGTGCGGTGTCCGCTTGATGAGACCGGTGCGCTGCAGATGATCCAGCGCCGCGCGGACGGTGTGCCGCGAGAGCCCTGTCTTCCGGCAGATATCGAGTTCCTTTGGCAGAAGCGTCCCGACGGGATAGCGGCCGGTCGCAATTGCGTACGCAAGATCGCGGGCCAGCTGGACCCAGAGAAGCTCTTTTTTTGCCATATGTCGGTACCCGGTCAGGTGAGAAATCCCGCTTGGGGAAACCCGGCTATTCTAGCCGAAAGGTACGGTCTTATATGAGAGACAAAAACGGCCTCCCAGTCCCACAGGAAAGGGAAGCCGTTCGTTGATTTACTGATAGATTCCTCAGAGATACCGGGAAAGGAATGTCCTGAAGCGATCCGTTTTCGGATTCACCATAACGTCATCCGGCGCACCCTCCTCAACCACGACGCCGTCTGCCATGAAGACCACACGGTCCGCCACTTCACGGGTAAATGGAATCTCGTGCGTCACAATGATCATCGTATAGCCCTGCTCCGCGAGCGACTTCATGGTCTGAAGCACCTCACCGACGAGCTCCGGATCGAGCGCTGAAGTCGGTTCATCAAAGAGCAGGAGCTCCGGTTCAATCGCGAGAGCCCTCGCGATTGAGACGCGCTGCTGCTGACCGCCTGAAAGCCGCCTCGGGTATTCATTCGCTTTGTCTGCGAGACCGACCCGATCAAGAATCTCAAGCGCCTTTTTCTTTGCCTCGTCCTTCGGCACGTGATGCACTGACACCGGAAAGAGCATCACGTTTTCCAGCACCGTGAGATGCGGGAAGAGATTGAACGCCTGGAACACCATTCCGATCCGGCTCCGCTGTTTCGCGACGACCGGATACGGCGCTTCCCAGAGTTCACCGTTCCTCATCTCGTAGCCGATAGCCTCACCGCCTACCGTGATCATTCCGGAATCCATTGTTTCCAGATGATTGATACACCGAAGGAGTGTTGACTTGCCGGACCCCGAGGGACCGAGGATCACCACGACCTCCCCCTTCTTCACTTCGAGGCTGATGCCCCTCAGCACCTCATTTGAGCCGAAACTCTTACGCACGTCGCGGCAGATCACAAAGGGCTCCGTGTTCCGGGCTGTCAGTTCTTCTGTCATGCGCTTACTCCTTCCGCCGCGAGGGTCTCTTCAGCAGCCGGCGTGCTGCGGCTGCGGCCTTTCGAAAAATGGCGCTCAATCATCCACTGAATCACGGAGAGGACCGACGTGATGATGAGGTACCAGATCACCGCGACAATGAGGAGCGGAATGATCTGGAAAGTGACGTTGTAAATCGTCTGGACCGAGTACAGCAGATCATCCATCGCGATGATGGACACCATGGCGGTCGCTTTCACCATGGAGATCACCTGGTTTCCGGTCGGCGGAATAATGGCGGTCATCGCCTGAGGAATCAGAATCCGGAACATGATCTGAAGGCGGCTCATGCCAAAGGCCTGAGCGGTTTCTTTCTGATTCGGATCAACGGAGAGCAGTCCCGCCCGGATGATTTCCCCCATAAAGGCGCCTTCGTTAAGCGAGAGCCCGATGATCGCGGCGGAGAGCGGCGTGATGAGCGTGTTGGTTGATACCGCGCCCATCCCGGGCAGCGTTACCTCGGGAAACAACGCCGCGAGGTTGTACCAGAAAAGCAGCTGCACCAGCAGCGGGGTTGAGCGGAAGAACCACAGATAGATGTTGCTGAGCGTATTGAAAAAGCGGCTGCCGGAGAGTTTCCCCAGCGCGCAGATAAGGCCGAGCACCGTCCCGATCACCATGGAAACCACGGTGAGCCCCAGCGTCATCTTGATTCCGTGGAGGATCGAGTCGTGCGTAAAGTACTGCGCAACAACTCCCCACTCAAAATTCGGGTTCTTCGAGCAGATCCAAAGGAAGTACAGGATGATCGCGGTCACTGCCGCGTAAAGCACCCACCTTAACCAGGGCACCGGGCGGCGTGCCCTGGAGACATCCGCCGCTTTGAATTCAGAATTCGTCATTCTCAGATTTCCAGAAAAGCTTTGACCCGGCGGGTGAAGTCACCGCCGGGGCGGATAGATCGGGTTACTTCACATCGATCCCCATGTTCTTTCCGGGGTGCGCTGCCATGTTGCGGCTGAGGCCCCACTTTTCCATGATCGCCTTATAGGTGCCGTTCTTGTACATGATCTTGAAAGCATCAAGCACCACAGGAGTCAGAGGAGAATTCTTCGGCAGCACCGCGCCCTGATAGAGATCGTTGAAGCCATTCTTCTTCCCGACCGCTGCGAGCTCCAGGTAAGCCTTGTTCTGGCTCACAAAATACGTGAGCGGAGCCTGGGAGGAGAAGAAAGCATCGGCGCGTCCCGAGCGCACAGCAAGAGCGGAAGTCGTCTGGCCGTCATAGGAGAGCACCGTGACCGGCTTTTTCCCGGCCTTCACGCAGGTGTCTGACTGCTTCTTGATCACGCGCTCCGCGGAACCGCCCGCCATCACGGAAATCCGGCGGCCGCAGGTGTCCTCAAGTCCATTGATCTTCAGGGGATTGCCCTTCTTCACCGCGAAAACCACGTACTCCTGAACATAGTCCACGAAATCATTCTTCTCCTCGCGGTTCGGGAAGTCGCCGATCGGTCCGATCGAAATGTCGTAGCGGCCCGACTGCAGTCCGATCAGCGTGCCGGAAAGCGAAGGAATATTCGTATGCTCAACCCGGACCCCGAGAATCTCGCCAAGCGCCTTCGAGAAGTCGGAGAGCGCGCCCTGAATCTTCTTATCCGGTGTAACGACATAGTAGGGAGGGAAGGAACCGTTCACGGCGTCCCGCAGCACGCCGCTCTTCTGGATCGAGGCCGGGAGCTTCGCGTGAAGCGATTTATCGAGTTTCTGTGCCGGGATACCGGCGGCGAAAGCGCTGAACGCAAAGCTGAGGGCTGCGGCTGCCACCGCGAGTTTCTTGAAATTCATCATGCTCTCCTTATGGACCAGGGGTATCCCGCTTGGTCCTTCTGAGTTGTTTTTTTTCAGTAGAAATAGGGATTTTGGTTAACGGTCACGGCTTCAGTTCCGGGCGGGCGAAACGCATGTTTTCAAGCACCGGGAGGACTTTTCTCGCGTCTTCAAGCACCGATCGGCTCATATCCGCGGTGATCAAGGCTTCAGCCGCGCCCGCCCGGGAAACCGGAACGCCAAGCGGATCCACCACCATGGAGCAGCCAATATTCCGGGCTGAGATTTCCGAAAGCGCGGCGACATAGACGGTGTTTTCAAGCGCCCGGGCACGCGCCATGATTTCCCAGTGCATTTCTTTCAGCGATCCCCTCACCCAGGCGGCCGGAAGCAGAATGGCATCCGCGCCGTCCAGCGCGAGGCGCTTCGAAAGCTCCGGAAAACGCACGTCGTAGCAGGTTTCGAGCCCGAACTTCCAGCCGTCTATATCAACCAGCGGCGGTACGGTGTCGCCCGGCACCACATTGGCGCTTTCGAGACCTGAAAAGGCGTCATAGAGATGAAGCTTCCGGTAGGCGGCGAGAAGCTTTCCGCCGTCCGCCACAATGTGGGTGTTCCAGACCCGGCCGTCCGGCGCTCCTGACGGTTCATGAACCGTGCAGGAAACCGCGATCGGAATATCGGCGGTCGCGGCGAGAAGCCCCGATACGAAGGGGCCATCCAGCGGTTCCGCGTGTTTGCGGCTCCAGGCGCCGTCAGTCGGTTTCCGGGCAATCACGCCTTCAGGGAGCACCAGAAGCCTCGCGCCGGCATCTGCCGCCCGCTTCATCAAAGACACCGCCTTCGCGAGATTCTCGGTTCCCGTCTCCGCGACCGTCATCTGCCCAAGGGCTATGCGGAAAAGATCACTCATTACGGTCTCCTCTCTCTCAGATCGTCTTCACGGGGAAGAGAAAATCAGCGTCACGCTGCACGGGGGTCAGTTTCTGCAGATACTGCTGGCGGGCGAATTCGTCGAGCATCCTGCGGTTCGGCTCAAGCCCCACCGGGTCCCAGTCTTCAGGAAGCGACTTCGCCATATCAATAAGATCCGCGATCAGCCACGGCGTGGTTTCGAAGTACTTGCGGCGCTTCGCGAGCCAGAGATTCTGTGAGGCGCGAAGGAGCTCGCAAAGCTGCCTCGGAGCCTCAGGATGCGCTGCGATAAAGTCCGCTTTCATCGCGAGGATATGAATCCCGGGAACGAAACCGGCGCGGCCGAACCAAGCCTTTTCCTGTGAAACGAAGTCAGGCTGCAGCTGCCGCAGCCCATACCCTTCGCTATAGAAATCAGCCGGCATGAAAGCCTGGAAAATCGCATCGATCTTTCCGGCTTTAAGAAGATCAACAAGCGGCGTTTCGTCCGGGTCATGGAGCACCACGCGGTCATCCCAGAACTGTTTTCCCCGCTCCGGATCAATCCGGTCCGCGGCCGTCATACGGGAAAGCGTCCACTGAATGGAATCCACCGGAACGCCCGCTTCAAGAAGGAGCGCCCGGGTCCAGGTGTTTCCGGAATCCTGCCATCCGGAGAGCCCGATCCGCTTTCCTCTGAGGTCAGAAAGCGTGGTAATCGGGGAATCGTCTGACGTCAGAATGCACCGGTTTCGGAACCCCCGCATGATGAAAAACGGGATTCCGACAAGGTTCCGGTCGGTCCCTGCGCTTCGGCGCATCGCGTATCGGGAAAGACTCATTTCCGCTGCTTCGCAGTCAGGATCATCCGCCACGTTATCGATCAGGGACTGCACTCTCGTCAGTTCCAGATCGATAGTGTCAGACGTAACGTCCCCCAGCAGCAGGGGTGTCCAAAAATCCCAGTCCCGGGACTTCATTCGGATCTTCAGTGCCATCAGCGCATCTCCAGTGATTGTTACCGGATATATCGCAATCATCGTGCCAACTTTTGACATCGATACTAATTTATTTTTATTTCAAACACTTATAGATTAAAAACTAAAATTTTTCTCCATAATTTAATAATCTTTACGCACTTTATTTGTGCATATTACTGCTTTTTTATTGTTATTAAAATTTCATGACGCACCAATAGAGTGATTATTTTTATTATTTGTTTTCATGATGTTGTGTAAGATAAAAGTAGGGATGTTTCCCTTTCAGGAATCCAGATGTTCAGATTTGGTGCATCAATTCATATACATGAATGGGTGGGAGCCGTCCCCATGGATTCATACCGGAAAGTCATGTACATGTTTCACTGAATCCGCGGGAATTTTTCTGAATCGACGGGAACTTCGGTTTTTTTCTGCTTTAATTCCTACATCGATTGCGGCACCGTCCGATGCGGGAGAACCGGCAATCACCAACCATTGAGGTCCAGGAGAAAAGCATGACTGAAGAGATGCAGGATATTGCGGTAGAAGGCGCGGCCTTTGCGAAAAAGATTTTTGATGACGTCCGTGAGTTTTCAAAGGACCCAGTCGCCGGCGTCTCACGGCAGGGCTACAGCGCGGTAGAGAATAAAGTTCACGAATACGTGAAGGAGGTCGGAAAGACGCTCGGTCTTGAAGAGTGGGCGGATGCGGCCGGAAATCTTTTCCTCACGCTGCCTGGTGAACACCGCGACCTGCCGGCTTTCGTGACGGGCTCACACGGCGACTCAGTCCCTCAGGGCGGAAATTATGACGGCCTTGCCGGTATCGTCGCCGGTCTCACGGTTCTCTGGTGGATGCGCCGCACCAACTACACGCCGTACCGCGACATGTCTGTGCTCGTGACCCGCATGGAAGAAAGCTCCTACTTCGGCAAGGCCTATGTCGGAACGCTCGCGATGACGGGCAAGCTGAAGCCCGAAGACCTGAAGCTCCGCCACCGCACGAAGCAGCAGACGCTCGCGGAAGCGATCCGTGAATCCGGTTTTGACCCTGAAGCCTGTGTCAGCGGCAAGCCTCTCGCGGATCTGAAGAAATTCGGGGCATTTATTGAGCTCCACATTGAGCAGGGCCCGACGCTTGACAGCAATAAAACGAAGCGTGTCGGTGTTGTCACCGGCATCCGCGGAAACCTCCGCCATAAGGTTGTCCGCTGCATCGGCGAAACGGCTCACTCGGGCGCCGTGAACCGCGAGTTCCGCCACGACGCGGTGCTCGCGACCGCTGACTTCCTGATGCGGATGGAAAAGCACTGGATTCACCGTCTGGACCGTGAGGAAGACCTGGTCTTTACGGTCGGTGTGCTGAAGACCGGGGACTCAGCCGCCATCGCGAAGGTTCCGGGGCTTGTCACCTTCTGTATTGATATGCGCAGTCTCTCGATGGGAACGCTTGAGCGGTTCCATGAAGTGCTCCTCTCCTGCGCGGATAAGGTGGCCAAGGAACGCGGCGTGAAATTTGAGTTCGATCAGATGCTCCGCACCGACCCCGCGAAGCTGAACAGCGGCCTTGTCGCCCGGATCGCGACGACTGCGGCGGAAAACGGTATCCCCTACATCGCGATGCCGTCCGGCGCCGGTCACGACTCCGCTGTGCTCACGAACGCTGGGATTCCTTCTGCTATGATTTTCGTCGCGAACCAGAATGGGTCCCATAATCCCCGCGAGGAAATGAAGCTTGAGGATTTTATGCAGGGCGTGAAGCTTCTCTGGAAGGTTGCCGAAGGTTTCGACACTGAAAGGGAATAATCCGATTGCTTCATCCGAAAGACCCCGGGCGAGGTTCCCCCATCCGGGGTATTTTCGGAGCAGTTCGAATAATCCCGAGTAAATTACTCGACTATTTTCTTTTTTTAGGGTATTGTTTCCCCCGTCGATGCCGGTTGTCTGCGGCATCGGGTTAAACTTTTTGGAAACAGTCTCTATGGAAAACCTACAAAAAGAGCCGAGCGGTTCCCCGACTAACGCTCAGGCTGCCCTTAAGAAAAACACACGCGTTATCGCGTTCTGGTTTTTCGCGCTCGTGGCTGGCGGATTCCTTGGCTGGCTGCAGATTGGTTGGCTGAACGAACTGTTCGGCTTCATCGCTACCGTCTTCACCCGCCTCTTTAAGTTCGTCGCCGTGCCGGTAATCGCTCTTGCTGTGATTACCACGCTTTCTCAGCTTGGCGCGAAAAGAGAAACCAAGCAGATCTTCGCTCACGCGATCTTCTACACTCTCGCCACGACCTTCGCCGCGGCTCTCGTCGCACTCGGGCTCTTTATCCTGATTGCGCCGGAAAACGTTCCTGCTGCTATTTCAGCCGCCGGTTCCGCTGCCGTTCCGAAGAATCTTCAGTCCCTCAGCTACTACGACCACTTCCTGTCTGTCGTTCCGGACAACGTTCTGCACCCCTTCCTTGAAGGCAATGTGCTTTCCGTTCTGGTGATCGCTGTTGCCGTCGGCCTGGCTCTCGCCTTCATGCCCCGCACGGAAGGCCGTGATTCCCTGCTCCGGGTGATCTTCGGACTCCAGGAACTCCTTTTCACGCTGATCCGCGCACTTCTCTTCATTCTCCCGGTCGGTATTCTTGCCTTTGCAGGCCAGCTGTCCTCCCAGATTGAAGCCGGTGTGATCGTTGGTTCCCTCGGCAAGTATGTCGCCGTTGTGGTGACGGGTAACCTGCTGCAGTTCTTCGTTGTGCTGCCGCTCTTCCTTCTCGCCCGCCGGATCAATCCGCTGCGCGTCCTGAAGGGCATGTTCCCGGCGCTTGCTGTTGCTCTCTTCTCGAAGAGCTCCGCCGGTACGCTTCCTGTGACACTTGCCTCTGCTGAACAGAACCTGCGCCTTGACCGCCGCGTTACCCGCTTCGTGCTCCCGATCTGCACCACGATCAACATGAATGGCTGCGCTGCGTTCATTCTGGTCACGTCCCTCTACCTGATGCAGAATGCCGG
>OGYW01002166.1_pt1 | contig 15618 bp, 10 predicted proteins | sample 1576621 | NCBI WGS metagenome assembly OGYW01 (sample SAMEA3541528, study PRJEB24748) | human gut metagenome | biome: human gut; feature: human-associated habitat; material: faeces | place: China | collected 2012 | reverse complement strand
CCTGCAAATACCTGGTGGCTTTTTCCCGATCCCGTTTAACTCCATGTAAACCGTATAGATACACTTTTCCAAGGAAATATTGGGCATAGGAATTATTGTTCCGAGCCGCTTCTTCTAACCATTTCATCCCTTCTTCCACATTTTGAGGAATCTCCATATCTCCCTGCATATATATTTTTCCAAGCCGATACGCCGAAAATTCGTTTTCTTGTTCTGCAGCCTGACGAAACAATACAATAGCCTTTGGAATGTCCTTTAGAATACCATAATCCCCTGAATATATTTTCCCCAAAGTATATTGAGCTGTGGAATGACCTGCAGAAACCGCTTTTTCAAGCATTTTCATTATTTCTCCGATAGGCTGCGCTTTATTCTGCAGCCAGAGCTTGGCCAGTGCGCATTGAGCATCCACGTTGCCAAGCTCCGCTGATTTTTTCCAGTAAGTTTCTGCTGCTATCACATCTTTTGGGGTACCTGTCCCGGTATACAGCATCTGTCCAATTCGATATTGGAGTTTATCGTCATGACTTTCTTCTTCCAGACTGCAAAATCCGGCAAAAGCCCTTTCAAAATGTGCCCATGAATCATCTTCCGATTTCGTGCATCCTATCCCTTTCGAATACATTTTTCCCAATTCATACTCTGCATATGGATTTCCCTGCACTGCAGAGTCATAATACAGAGCATATGCCCGTATATAATTTTGTTCTACTCCCTGTCCTCTATAAAATAAGCCTGCAAGTGTATATTCAGCGTATTTATGGTGTTTGGATGCTGCTTTGCCCAGCCAAAGCGCCGCCATATCATAATCTTTTTCCGTCCCTTCTCCTTTAGCATACATTTTCCCGATTCTGTGCGTGCAGACGGTATTCAGGAAATGGCGGTCATGGCTCACGACGATGACAAGGCCGTTGTCCTCGTAGTCCAGGATGAAATTTTCCAGCCAGTTGATGGACTCAATGTCGAGGTTGTTCGTCGGCTCGTCGAGGAGGATAATGTCCGGCTGACCGAACAGGGCCTGTGCCAGCAGGACCTTGACCTTGATACGGCCGTCGGTGTCGGCCATACGGTCGTTGTGCAGCTCCACGGGCACACCGAGGCCCTGCAGGATGCGGCTGGCATCGGACTCGGCCTCCCAGCCGTTCAGCTCTGCGAACTCCGTCTCCAGCTCCGAAGCCAGCAGGCCGTCCTCATCGGAAAAATCGGGCTTGGCATACAGAGCGTCCTTCTGTTTCATGATATCATACAGGCGCTGGTTGCCCATAATGACCGTGTCGAGGATGGTATAGGCATCGTAACGGAACTGGTCCTGCTTCAGGACGGACATGCGCAGGCCCGGCTTGATGGAGATCGTGCCCTTCGTGGAGTCCAGCTCGCCCGAGAGCAGCTTCAGGAATGTGGACTTGCCCGCACCGTTTGCGCCGATCACACCGTAGCAATTGCCGGCGGTAAACTGCAGATCGACATGCTGGAACAGAAACGTTCCGCTATATTGCAGCGCAAGATCGCTGATCGTAATCATTGGAATCACCTCGGCAACAGTGTACCACAGATTCTGCAGAAAAGAAAGTGTAAAAAAATTGTGACAGCTCTTGCAAAACACGGAAAAGCGGCTATAATAGGATTTAGCACTCAGGCACCAAGAGTGCCAATACGAAATAAAGAAGTTGATCCATATGGAAAAGAAACAGTTTCAGGCAGAATCGAAACGCCTGCTGGACCTGATGATCAATTCGATCTATACACACCGCGAGATCTTCCTGCGCGAGCTGATCTCCAACGCCTCCGATGCCATCGACAAGCTGGCCTATCAGGCCCTGACGGACGACTCCGTCGGTCTGAGCCGCAGCGACTTTGCCATTCATCTGGCAGCGGATGAGACGGCGCGCACGCTGACCGTTTCCGATAACGGCATCGGCATGACCAGGGAAGAGCTGGAGTCCAACCTCGGCACCATCGCCCACTCCGGCTCGCTCGACTTCAAGAAAGAGAACAAGGACGAGAACATCGACATCATCGGCCAGTTCGGCGTCGGTTTCTACTCGGCCTTCATGGTGGCCGACAAAGTCACCGTCATCTCCAAAGCTTACGGCGCAGACCAGGCCTGGCAGTGGGAATCCAGCGGTGCGGACGGCTACGAGATGAACCCGGCCGAAAAGGACACCGTGGGCACCGACATCATCCTGCACATCAAGCCCAGCACCGACACCGACAACTACGAGAACTTCCTCGATGAATATGGCATCGCGGCCATCGTCAAGAAGTACAGCGACTATGTGCGCTATCCCATCCAGATGGAGCGCGAGAAGAGCCGCCAGAAGCCCGAACCGGACCCCAAGCCCGATGACTACAAGCCGGAGTGGGAGACCTACACCGAGCTGGAGACCCTGAACAGCATGGTGCCCATCTGGAAGAAGCAGAAGAGCGAAGTCTCCGACGAAGAGTACGCCGCCTTCTACAAGGATAAGTTCAACGACTATACCGACCCCGCCCGCGTCATCGTCAGCCGCACCGAGGGCACCGCGAACTACAACGCTCTGCTCTTTGTGCCCAGCCATCGCCCCTACGACTTCTACACCAAGGACTACGAAAAGGGTCTGGCACTCTACGCTTCCGGTGTGCTCATCATGGAAAAGTGCGGCGACCTGCTGCCCGATTACTTCAGCTTCGTCAAGGGCATCGTGGACAGCCAGGACCTGAGCCTGAACATCAGCCGTGAGATGCTGCAAAAGGACAACCAGCTCAAGCTGATCCACAACGCACTGGAAAAGAAGATCAAGAACGAGCTCCACGCCATGCTGACCAACGACCGCGAGAAGTACGAGGCCTTCTGGAAGGAGTTCGGCCGCCAGATCAAGTTCGGCGCTTACTCCGATTACGGGATGCACGGCGAGCTGCTGCGCGACCTGCTGCTGTTCTGGTCTGCCAAGGAGCAGAAGATGGTCACTTTGCAGGAGTATGTGGACAAGATGCCCGCTGAGCAGAAGTTCATCTACTTTGCAGCCGGTGACTCCACCGACCGTCTGGCCAAGCTCCCCGCCGCTGAGCTGGTGCTGGATAAGGGCTACGACGTGCTGCTGCTGACCGAGGATGTGGATGAGTTCTGCCTGCAGATCCTGCGCACCTATCCCCGCAAGGATGCCGAGGGCAAGGACGGCACCGTTGAGTTCAAGAACGTCAACAGTGGCGACCTGGGCCTTGAGACCGAGGACGAGAAGAAGGCCGCCGAGGATGCCACCGCCGAGAACAAGCCCCTGTTCGATGCCATGAAGGATGCACTGGACGGCAAGGTCAAGGAGGTCAAGGTCTCCACCCGCCTGAAGGATCACCCGGTCTGCCTCTCCGCAGACGGCCCGCTCTCCATCGAGATGGAGAAGGTCCTCTCCAAGCAGCCCGGCAGCGAGGGCGTCAAGAGCGACAAGGTGCTGGAGCTGAACATCCATCACCCCGTCTTCGCCGTGCTCAAGGCCGCACAGGAGGCCGGTGACACCGAGAAGCTCAAGAAATACAGCGACCTGCTCTATGCACAGGCACAGCTCATCGAGGGCCTGCCTGTGGATGACCCCGCCGCGTATGCTGAAGCTGTTTGCAGCCTGATGAAATAAGGCGTTTACTCCCAGATAAATTATCCCTTAACAAAAGAGCCGCGTTCCGCTATAATAAGGTGGAACACGGTTCTTTTCATTTTAGGAGGAATTTGCCCCATGGAGCCAAAACGCAGCAACCATTTCCTTGCCCATCTCCCCACCATCCTTCTGCTGGTGCTGTTCGCCATGTCGCCGTGGCTGGGCATCCTGTTCTTCATCCTGCGCGCCATCGACCGGGATGCCGAGAAAAAGGAGCAGACGAATGCCGACCCCACCCGTGACAGCCGCGCAGAGAACGCCCGCACCGCGCAGAGCGCCGCCTCCGGCCAGCGCAGCGAGACGGCCTCCGTTCCGGATGTCCCCACCGCCGAGCAGAAGAGCGCCAAGCAGTGGCACAAGACCCTCACCACCCTGTGCACCATCTTCGGTGCCATCTTCCTGCTGGTGGGCATCGGCGACCTGGCCGATGCCATGGAGGAACTCTGGAGCCATGAGATCGACTGGGATGAGCTGCTGACGGCGCTGGCCCAGACCATCGGCGGCGGCGCAGCCCTCTTCACCGGCCTGCGGATGGACCGCGCCCGCAAGCTGGAACGCAAGCTCGACAAGATCGTCGGCGACCGGGACAACATCGCGCTGGGCGAGTTGTTCGCGGCGGTCGGCATCGACGCGGTCCGAGGCCGCACTGCGGTGGAACACGCCATCGACCACGGCTATTTCGGGGCCGATGCCTACATTGACTACCGCACCGACACCCTTATCGTGCGCGGGGCCGCACCCCAGCCGCCCAAGGAACCGCAGCCGGAGCCGGAAGCGGAACCGGAAGACCTGTACGCCTCCCTTCAGCAGCAGCTGCGCCGCGCCAACGATGCCATCCCCGACCCGGTGATGACGGCCAAGATCTCCCGGCTGGAAGAACTCAGCGCCCGCATCTTTGCTCTGGCCAAGAAAGACCCGGATAAAAAAGCCCAGCTGCAAAAGTTCATGGATTACTACCTGCCCACGGCCCTCAAGCTGCTGAACACCTACGCCCAGCTCTCGGCGCAGGATGTGCAGGGCGAGAACATCACCGACGCCAGGCAGAGCATCGAGCGCTCGATGGATCTGCTCATCACGGCCTTCGAAAACCAGCTGGACAAGCTGTTCCAGTCCGACGCGCTGGACGTCTCCGCCGATGTGGCTGCACTGGAAGGGATGCTGAATCTCGACGGCCTCACCGGCCCGGACTTCCACTGACCCGCTGGCAAAATCCAATCCTCCATATCGGAACTCTGGCCCTGATTGACCCGCAGCCGACCGTTCTTTGTGGGTTGTGGCCAATGCTTTTCCGGTTTGGAGGATTTTTTCAGCTCTGTTGCAGGAATTTCTGCACAAATTTCGTGCCGGATTTTCTGGCAACTTTGCATTCAAATGCAACAATAACGCATGGTCTTTTGGGCACAGATTCTTTATTATAGGAGTATCGAAAGATCCACCACAGCCCGCCGCATGGGCTGTGACGAAGTTTGCACGATTTGTTCAGAGGAGGAACTCGCCATGATGAAATCCGTTTCTGTCTGGAAGCAGGAGCTGGCAGGCGGCGCCCACACCGAGCGTCTGGCCTCGCTGTACTGCTGCGCCCCCGAACAGACCCCCGCACAGGCAGCCCGCTACGCTGCTGTGCTGGACGGGCTGGAAAAAACGTTTGGTGCCCACACCGAGGCCGGGCTGTACAGTGCCCCCGGCCGCACCGAGATCGGCGGCAACCACACCGACCACCAGCACGGCCGTGTGCTGGCCGGCAGCGTCAACATTGATATGATCGCAGCCGCCGCCCCCAACCGCCTGAACCAGCTGCGCGTCCAGAGCGAGGGCTATGACCTGTGCGTCATCGACCTGGCCGACCTGACGGCCCGCAAGGAAGAGGAAAACACCAGCGCCGCCATCCTGCGCGGCGAGTGCAAGGCCTTCCAGGAGCGCGGAGCCAGCCTCTCCGGTCTGGATGTCTACATCTCCTCCAACGTGCCCAAGGGCAGCGGCGTCTCGTCCTCTGCCGCCTTCGAGGTGCTGATCGGCGTCATCCTGAACGACTGCTTCATGACCGAAAAGGTCTCCCCCATCGCCATTGCCCAGATCGGCCAGTGGGCAGAGAACGTCTACTTCGGCAAGCCCTGCGGCCTGATGGACCAGATGGCTTCCAGCGTCGGCAACATCATCACCATCGACTTTGCCGACCCGGCCCACCCCGTGGTCGAGCCTGTGCAGGTCGATTTCTCCAAGGCCGGCCTCGCGCTCTGCATCCTGGATTCCGGTGCAGACCACGCCGACCTGACCGACGAGTATGCCGCCATCCCGGCCGACTGCCGCGCCGTGGCAGCGGTCTGCGGCGGCGAAGTTTTGCGCGATGTGCCGTTCGAGACCTTCCTTTCCAAACTGCCGGAGTGCCGCAGACAGTGCGGCGACCGCGCCGTTCTGCGCGCTTTCCACGTCTACGCCGACAACGACCGGGTCGCAAAGCAGGTGGACGCCCTCCGCGCGGGCGACTTCGAGACCTTCCTTGCGCTGGTCACTGAGTCCGGTCTGAGCAGCTGGGAGTATCTGCAGAACGTCATCCCCGCCGGGTATAAGGAGCATCAGGAGGTGGCCGTGACCATCGCTGCCGCCAAGCACTTCCTGCATGGCGAGGGCGCAGTCCGCGTCCACGGCGGCGGCTTTGCAGGCACCGTGCAGGCCTTTGTACCGCTGACCCGGCTCGATTCCTTCAAGGCTGAGATGGAGGCCATCCTCGGCAAGGGCCGCTGCCACATCCTCTCCATCCGTCCGGAAGGAGGCGCTGTCCTGTGATCTCCACTGCCATTCAGCAGCTCGTCAACTATGGTCTGGACACCGGCCTCATCCTGCCGGACGATGCAATCTACATCCGCAACCAGCTGCTCATGACCATGCAGCTGGACAGCTTCACCGAGCCGGAGGGCGAAGTCTGCTACAAAGACCTCGAATCCATCCTGAAAACGCTGGTGGACGATGCTGTATCGCGCGGTGTGTGCGCGGACAACTCCACCGCCCGCGACCTCTTTGACACCAAACTCATGGGCGTCCTGACCCCGCGCCCCTCCATCGTCCGCGCCAACTTTGAGGAGCGGTACGAGGAGGAAGGCCCCCAGGCTGCCACCGACTGGTTCTATAAGTTCAGCCAGGACACCGACTATATCCGCCGCTACCGCATCAAGCGGGACCTGAAGTGGGTCACCAAAACGCCTTACGGCGATCTGGACATCACCATCAACCTCTCCAAGCCCGAAAAAGACCCCAAGGCCATCGCCGCCGCCAAGCTGGCCCCCCAGAGCGCCTACCCCAAATGCCAGCTCTGCGTGGAGAATGAGGGCTATGCGGGCCGGATGAACCACCCCGCCCGCGAGAATCACCGCATCATCCCGCTGACCATCAACGACAGCGCGTGGAATCTGCAATACAGCCCCTACGTCTACTACAACGAGCACTGCATCGTGTTCAACAGCCAGCACACCCCCATGAAGATCGAGCGGGCCACCTTCCGCAAGCTGCTGGATTTCGTGGCGCTGTTCCCGCACTACTTCGTGGGCAGCAACGCCGACCTGCCCATCGTGGGCGGCTCCATCCTGAGCCATGACCACTTCCAGGGCGGCCACTACGAGTTCGCCATGGCCAAAGCTCCCATCGAGAAGTGCTGGACCTTCCCCGGCTACGAGGATGTCGAAGCCGGCATCGTCCACTGGCCCATGAGCTGCATCCGCCTGACCTGCGAGGACGATGGCCGTCTGGTGGACCTGGCGGACAAGATCCTGACCGCATGGCGCGGCTACACCGACGAGGCCTGTTTCGTCTACGCTGAGACCGACGGTGAACCGCACAACACCATCACCCCCATCGCCCGGATGCGGGACGGCAGATTCCAGCTGGACCTCGTGCTCCGCAACAACATCACCACGCCGGAACACCCGCTGGGCGTCTACCACCCCCACGCCAAGCTCCACCACATCAAAAAGGAAAACATCGGCCTCATCGAGGTCATGGGTCTGGCCGTGCTGCCCAGCCGCCTGAAGCAGGAGCTGTTCGATCTGGCCGACCTGCTGACCGCGCATGTTCCCACGGCCGACTACCCCGAAGCCCTGCAAAAACACGCTGCCTGGGCCGAGGAGATCCTCGCCCGGCACCCGGAGCTGAACGCCGATACGGTCCACCTCATCCTGCAGGACGAGGTCGGCCATGTCTTCGCTGAGGTCCTGACCGATGCCGGTGTCTACAAGCTGGACGAAGCAGGCCGTGCCGGCTTCGTGCGCTTCCTCGAATCCGTAAAGTAATCTGTTGTTCCTGAACAAGACCCGTCAGCAGTTTCTGTTGACGGGTCTTGTTGATGGACCATTCCGGCCGCTGTATCAAAGGAGGTTTTTCATGCCCTATACATTAGAAGTTTGTGTTGACAGCACCGCCAGTGCCCTTGCGGCCCAGCGCGGCGGAGCCGACCGGCTGGAGCTCTGCGCCGACCTCATCGTGGGCGGCACCACCCCCAGCCTTGCGCTGGTGCGGCAGGTCAAGGAGACCACCGGCCTGCCCGTCCGCGCCCTGCTCCGCCCCCGCTTCGGTGATTTCTGCTACGACCGCTGGGAGCTGGCGCAGATGAAAGAATCTGCCGCCGCACTCGTCGCCGCCGGGGCAGACGGTATCGTCACCGGTGTGCTGACCCCGGACGGTGCGCTGGATGCAGAGGCCCTGCGCCCCATCTACGAGGCCGCCCGCGAAGCCGCCGCCAAAGCGGGCCGCCCCGTTGCACTCACCCTCCACCGCGCCTTTGACGTCTGCCGCGACCCCTTCGCGGCGCTGGACACGGCCTGCGCTCTGGGGCTTTCCACCATCCTGACCAGCGGCCAGGCCGCCAGCGCCCCCGCCGGGGCCCCTCTGCTCCGGCAGCTTGTGGACTGCGCCGCCGGGCGCATCGAGATTTTGGTGGGCGCAGGCGTCTCCCCGGCCAACCTCCCTGCACTGGCCAAACAGACCGGTGCGCACAGCTTCCACCTTTCCGGCAAGCAGGTGCTGGACAGCCGGATGACCTTCCGCCGGGAAGGCGTCCCTATGGGCCTGCCCGGTTTCTCCGAGTTCGAGCTGTGGCAGACGAGCGAAGAGACCATCCGGAAAGCGCGCAACGTTCTGGATACGCTCTGACGAAAAAAATCCCGCCAAATGGCGGGATTTTTTTGCTGTATATAACGGAAACCTCAGACCTTGCGCCGCAGCAGGCTCATGGGGGGCAGTTCCGGAGTGGGGATGGTGTATTTTTCCATCGCATGGGGTGTGGACTCCACTTTCTCCCCCGCCTCGTTCCGGATCCACTCCGGGTGCAGCGGGATGCTGCGGCCGTCCGGGCAAAGCACTTCCAGCGTGTCGCCCAGGCTCCACTTGCCCCGCTGCTGGCAGCTGGCGATGCCGTTCTCCCAGCTGTCCACAGTGCCCACGAACTCCCACTCGCGGATGTAGGTGGCGCTGTCGGTGGCCTGCTTGGCCTGCTCGCGGCCAAAGTAGAAGCCCGGCGAATAGTGGCGGTGGCTGGTGCGGGTCAGCTCGGCCAGCACCTCGTCCGGCAGCTCAAAGTTGTCGTTCATCGGGTCGGCCAGATACTGGTCCAGTGCGCGCCGGTAGGCTGCCGTCACGCTGGCGACGTAGTAGAACGTCTTGGCGCGGCCCTCGATCTTCAGGCTGTCCACGCCCGCCTTGCAGATGAGGTCCAGGAAAGGTGCCGTGCACATATCGTTGGCGTTCAGGATATAGCTCCCGTCCTCGTTCTCGCCGATCTCATACAGCTGGCCGGGGCGGGTCTCCTCGCTCAGGTAGTATTTCCAGCGGCAGGGCTGGGCGCACTGGCCCCGGTTGGAGTCGCGGCCCGTCAGGTAGTTGGATGAAGCGGCTATGATCGCAGGCGACTTCGCTACAAAAGCCGCTTCCGTCCAGATCGGATTTGTGGATCGCTTCACCGGCGCACTGGTCATTCAGGGCTCCGTAGCCAGCGTGGAAGAAGCCTTACGCTATACGGTAAAAGCCCTTCACGACGTACTGGGCTTTGCCGCATGCGAAACGACCAAGAGTTAACCCGATGAAACGTTACGTTCTTCTTGGCACGGTCGGCGCGGGGAAAAGCACATTATACGCGGCCCTTCACGGTATCGCGTGTGATGAGGCGAAAAAAACGCAGGCCATGCAATATGATCTGGACGGGGGCGTCGATACCCCCGGTGAATTCTTCTGCCACCCCATGTATTATCCGGCATTGCTCAGTACCACTGTGGATACCGACGTGCTTATCTATGTCCACCCCGCCAATGATCCGCTGTGCCGCCTGCCCGCTGGTTTTCTGAATATCTACACGCAACGCGAGGTCATTTGCGCCATCACGAAAGTGGATCTGCCCGACGCCGATTTTGAAGCCACCAAGGCCATGCTCATGGACCACGGCGTTTCGGGGCCTTTCTTCCCTCTCGGAAAAGATCGCCCTGAACTCCTGCAGGAACTGGTGGATTGGCTCCAGAAGGAATAAGTTCCAACTGGTGGTGAGTAGGGCTGTATGCGGTATTTTCTAAGATGGAAATCCCCCTTGAGTTTATGCTCAAGGGGGATTTCCTATTTTCTAAAACTATTGTTCGTAGCGAAAACCGAACTTTCCCGCGATGACATAGTGTCCCTGGCGAACGTGAATAAGGGCAGGAACGTTACTTTTTGGCCTTTTCGTAGGCTTTTTGCACCGCTTCGCCGGCGGCATTGATACCTTCCTTGGCCTTGTCCTTAACCTTACTGAGATTATCCTTGGCGTCGTCAACGAAATCGCCCACGTTTTCCGTGACGGAATCCTTGGCGTCGCTCAGATAATCTGTGGTTTTGTCGAATGCATCTTGGCTTTCTTCTTGAGCGTGCTGCTTTCCATTGAAAACCTCCTTTGGTTTCCATAACCATGCTCAAGAAGATGTTATACAAAAATGATTTTCCTGTGACTCTCTAAATCATATGACTTTTTAGTGTGAAAATCTCTGCGTTTCGAACTTCCATTGAATGGAAGACAGGGACTGAGGAATTGCCCGCCTTGTCTGCTGGGAAACATAGGAACGCAACATGTTGGCGGGATACGTATAGTGTATGTTCGGCGAAGGGCTCTAAAACATATGTGAGGAGGACAATTTTAAAAATATGAAGAACCTAGAAACAAGACTCCCCCCTTCTCAATAAAACCGAGAAGGGGGGGAGTTTCTCCACATAGTCAGGGCATATTTTGACACATGCTTCTGAAATCTAAATAGATTATTTCAACATGTTAAATAGTTATTCTTCCATGTACGTTGCGGACTGGATGCCCTTTTCGGCTACCGTTACGCTGTACATTTTCACCGTTTCGGGAAGAGAGGGTGCCATCTGATTCCAGATATAGCGCGCCAAGTTCTCTGAAGAGGGGTTCACGGCATCGAACGGGGGCACATCATTGATATAGGCATGATCAAGAGGCTCGAGGGCCTGTTTGAGGAGGGCCTTAAGGTCGCCAAAATCCATGAGGAGTTCCGTATTCTGCGAGAGGGTATACCCTTTGACGACGACTTCGACGGCGTAGTTATGACCGTGGAGGTGTTCGCACTTTCCTTGATAGTGCCGAAGGGCGTGCGCGGCGCAGAATTCGGAACGAACCGTAAGCTTCCAAAAAGGTCGAGACATGGTATTCCTTTCTTTCTGTATGTTATTGGATAGGATTAGCTGAACACCAGCGATGCATATCCTGCTGGAAGGCCGGGCCGGGAGTGACCATCCACTGTGGGCCAAGCCGTACCCGGCAGAAGGTGCCGTCAAGGCAGAAAGCCAACTGCATTTCAGTGTTTCCTTTATGCCTTTCGAGAATGGCCTTGAGCGATTCCATCCCTTCAGCGTTCAGGCGGCGGGGATCCAGCTCCCATGAAATGGGCGCGTCGCTTGCGGAGCAGGCGTCGTTCAAGGCCTGTACCGAAACGCCCCGCAGTTTGATTTCCTTGACCGGGGCCTCATCGTCCGAATCGTCATCCGAATCAGGAGAATAAGACGAGCTTTCTCTATTGTCGATAGTCGCGGTCAGTAAAAGCGGCTGTTCCGAGTTGAGCAGATCTCGGCTGGCATTCAGCTCTTCCGTAAAGAACGTCACCTCACCGGAAGCCGTAAGATCTTCCACAGCGACGAAGGCCATGCGGTTTCCACGTTTATTGAGGATTTCGCGGATACTCGTGACCAACACGGCGCACTTGATCGTCGCCTTGTCCGCCATTTCCCGGCAGTCTTCCAACGGGCGCAGATCCAGCCGATTCAGTTCATGCCGATAGGGCTGCAAAGGATGACTCGTCAAAAAGAAGCCAAGCGCTTCCTTCTCAAAGCGGAGCTTCTGATCCTCGTCCCACTCCGAAATACTTTCTTCCTCGCAGGAGAAGCCTATCCCCGACGCCTGATTTTCTTCAATTTTCTTGGGGGAAAGCGTCAACAAGGATATTTGGTTGGATTGTTTTTCCTTGATCTTCTTTTGAGCACGGGCGACCACTGGATCAATGGCCGCAACCATAGCGGCGCGGGAACAGCCGAAGCAATCCAGCGCTCCTCCCTTGATGAGGCTTTCCAAGACCCGTTTTGTAACTTTCCGCAGGCTGACGCGAATACACAGATCCAAGAACGAAAGGAATGGACCGTCCTTCTCACGGGCTGCAACGATTTCGCGGATGGCTTCATCACCAACGTTTTTGATCCCTCCCAAACCGTAAACCACCGCCTCGTCGCGCACGATGAACTCGCGGCGGCTGACCTGGACATCAGGCTGCCGGACTTCAATGTCATTGTCCTTGCAGGCGGCAATGTACTTGAGGATCTTATCCTGATTGCCGATTTCCGAAGTGAGCAGGGCGGCCATGAATTCCACCTTGTGGTGGGTCTTCAGATACGCCGTATGGTAAGAAATGAGCGCATACGCGGCGGAGTGCGATTTGTTGAAACCGTATTCCGCGAATTTTTCCATCAAGTCAAAGATTTCCGTCGCCTTTTCCTTACTGGTGCCATTCTTGACGGCACCGTCCACGAAAAGGGTTCGTTCTTTGGCCATGGCTTCGGCGTTTTTCTTCCCCATCGCTCGCCGGAGCAGGTCTGCGCCGCCGAGGGTATACCCGGCGACAATCTGCGCGATCTGCATGACCTGTTCCTGATAGACGATAACCCCGTAGGTGTCTTTCAGGCAGCCTTCCAACGACGGCAGCGGATAGGTGACGTCCACTTCTCCGTGCTTGCGCTTGATGAATTCATCGACCATGCCGGAACCGAGCGGGCCGGGCCGGTACAGCGCCAGCATAGCGATGATGTCTTCAAAGCAGTTCGGGCGGAGCATACGCAAGTACTGGCGCATACCCGAGCTTTCCACCTGAAACACGCCGTCCGTATCGCCCCGGGAAAAGACATCGTAGGTATCGGGGTCCGTCAAAGGAAGGATGTCAAGGTTGGGAGCCTTCTTTCCTTGTTCTTCAATGGCTTTCAGGGTGTTGTCGATCAGGGTCATGGTCCGCAGACCAAGGAAGTCGAACTTCACGAGCCCCACTTTCTCGACCATTTTCATATCGAACTGGGTGACAAGTTCGCCTTTTTTCCCCCGATAGATAGGCAAGTATTCATCCATCGGCTTGTCGGAAACCACCACACCCGCAGCGTGCGTCGATGCGTGACGTGACAACCCCTCCAGACGCATGGAGATGTCGATCAGTTTGCGGATGATCTGATCTTCTTTATAGAGGGTCGCCAGCTCGGGCTCCGCGTCCAGCGCCTTCTTGATGGTCATCTTGAGATCATCAGGGATGAGCTTGGCGATACGGTCGGTTTCCTTGAAGGACATGTCCAGTGCGCGCCCTACGTCGCGGACCACCGCTTTGGCTTTCATTTTTCCGAACGTCGTGATCTGCGATACGGAATCAATACCGTATTTTTGGCTCACATACTGGATCACGCGGGTACGCTTGTCTTCGCAGAAGTCAACGTCGATATCGGGCAGGCTGACGCGTTCGATATTCAGGAAGCGTTCGAAAATGAGATTGTAGGGCAGGGGATCAAGGTTTGTGATACGCAAAGCCCACGCGACGATCGAACCGGCCGCGGAACCACGACCGGGACCGACCGGGATGTCGTTCCCCTTCGCCCAGTTGATGAAGTCCTGCACGATCAGAAAATACCCCGGAAAGCCCATCTCGCAGATGACCTTCAGTTCCATTTCGAGACGATCCCAATAGATTTTGGGATCAATCGTGTCCCGATCGGGGTGCAGTTCCAGGCGCTGTTTGAGGCCTTCACGCGCAAGGCGCTGGAACTCCGTCGACAGGGTCATCCCTTCCGGAAGTTCGTATACGGGGAAGTAGTGATGCGTGAAGTCCATCTCCACATGGCATTCTTCAGCTATGCGGACCGTATTGGAAAGGGCTTCGGGAATATGCTTGAACGCCTGTTCCATCTCCTCAGCGGATTTGTAATAGAGATCCCGCGCTTCAAAACGCATCCGTTTTGCGTCATTGACTTTGGCCTGCGTCTGAATACACAGCAGGACGTCATGGGCCTCAACGTCGTCCGCGTTCAGGTAATGGCAGTCGTTCGTCGCAACCAAAGGAACTTTGGTATGCTCCGCAAGCTCCAACAACTTATTGTTCAGAGTCGCCTGATCAGGCAGTGTATTGGCTTGGACTTCCAGATAGAAACGCCCATCGTAGATATCCATGTACTCTTGCGTTTGCCGGATGGCGTCGTCAAATGTCCCGCCGTTTGTGATCAGCTTGTTGGCTCCCATCAACGTGCGGGGGATTTCACCGGCAAGGCACGCGGAAAGCGCAATGAGCCCTTCGCTGTGCTGGCGGAGCAGGGCTTTATCCACGCGGGGCTTATAATGGAAGCCGTCCAGAAAGCCCTTGGAGACAAGACGGACAAGGTTATGGTACCCCTCGTTGTTCTTCGCCAGTAAAATCAGATGGTGCCGGACACGGGAGAATTCGGAATCCTTATCCCGGTGATCCTTGGTAACGTAGACTTCGCACCCGATGACGGGTTTGATGCCGTAACTCTTGCATGTCGTATAGAAATAAGCCGCGCCGTACAGGTTGCCGTGATCGGTAATCGCGGCGGCAGGCATCCCGAAATCTTTGGCGCGTGCGCATAAATCGTTCAGACGAATCGCGCCGTCGAGAAGACTGTACTCCGTGTGACAATGCAGATGCACAAATTCGGACATGGAACAATCCCGTGGAAGAAAGAGTGAAGAGATATGGGGATAAGCCTATCAAAAGACGCGGGGAGGCACAATGAACCTTTCTGGAAGGTTATAATAGGGCAACCTATAATAGACGCTTGTCGATCGCCTTGCTTCGGGGTATGAACAAATCCATGATGCATACCTATGAAAACAATACACCTCAGGCTTGGGACGACATCAGGAATCACGAGGCACTCTTCGAATCGTTTGCCTCCATGTACCTGCGTGAACACCCTGGCGACATGCTCCGGCTCAAACGGGAACACACCTATAAAGTTTTAGCTCATGCCCGTGCCATCGTCGCTCAGGAAGGGCTTGCTTCCCAAGAGGGAAGGGCGGCCCTGCTTGCGGCACTCTACCATGATACAGGACGATTCCCCCAGTATGTCCGTTGGCGCACGTTCAGCGATGCCGAATCTGAAAATCATGGCTATCTTGGCGTCCATGTCGTGAAAAAAGAGCATTTTTTGACGGGCGAACCCCCAAATATCCATAAATGGGTGCTCACGGCCATTGCCTTGCACAACAGATATGCACTCCCTGCCTTGCCGGAACCGTACCTCACCATTACACATGCTGTTCGAGATGCGGATAAGCTGGACATCATGCGCATCATGGCCCAGCATCTTTCACGGCCCATTCCGACGCGGGACGTCGTTCTCCGTGTTCAGGATGCCCCAAAACTGTGGTCTCAATCCATTGTGTGACGAAGTGTTGCTTAACCGTAGAGAGGATTCTGAACGATTAAAGAATCTA
>OGYW01002155.1_pt1 | contig 15662 bp, 9 predicted proteins | sample 1576621 | NCBI WGS metagenome assembly OGYW01 (sample SAMEA3541528, study PRJEB24748) | human gut metagenome | biome: human gut; feature: human-associated habitat; material: faeces | place: China | collected 2012 | reverse complement strand
CACCGAACAGGGACTCGTCCTCTAAGAACCTGTCCAACACACCGTTGCCAATCCACCGGAGGCGCCATCGATGGACGATGATCCCTGTCGGGATGGCCCCGCACCTGACGGGTAAGGAACCGGTGCGGTTCCCGCGCCATCAGGAGCCCCGCCTTCCCCGGCTCCCGTGGCCTGACCGTAATCAGCGGAGTCATGGGACTGGTTTGGAGCAGATCCCGCGGAGCCGTCCGGACGGCCGCCTTGCCCGCCTGCCTGTCCTGTGCCGGAAGGGTTCGGCATTCCTGATGGTTTCGCGCCGTCCGGTGCGGCGTTTTTCGCGCTGCCGGCAATGCCGGCGGCGCCTTTCGCACCGGCTTTGAGCGCGCCGCCGGCGGCCATGACGCCCATGCCCGCGAGTCCGCCGAGGACCGATGGGATGACGCCTCCGCCGCCGACGCTTCCCTCGACGGCCGGGACGATGAGTTTGATCATCGCGGGCAGGAGCACGATGACGCTGATGGTGAGCATGAGGGTGATGGCCTGGCTGTCGTCGCCGTCCGTCGCGGTGACCATGATCGCGCTTCCGGTCGCCATGACGAGCGCGGCGACGGGTTTGTACAAAAGGAAAGCGAACAGCCATCCCATGACCTTGCCGAACGCCTGGCGTCCGGTCTCCATCCAGCTCATCGCCGCCCAGACGGGGGCAACGCCCACCATGATGGGCAGCAGGCCGGCGCGCAGGTAGCAGAACACCTTGCTGATGAGGTTGCAGAACCACACCACGATGGTGAGGACCAGGGCGATAGGCCAGTCAAGGTTGAAGAATTCCGTCGCCGCGAGCGTGTTGTGCTGCCACGAGTCGCGCATCATGTTGGACGCGCTTTTGAGCACGCCCGCGGTCCAGGTGTCCACGGTGTCCTGGAACAGGTTGACGAATCCCGCGAGGCACACGCTGGTGAGCATGGCCCACATGAACGCCTTGCCCAACGGGACGAGTTCGCGTCCCTCCTGCGTGGTGATGAGCTTGAAGCCGGCGGCGATGACGCCGCAGACGGCCGCGATGATGAGGAACGGGTCGACCTGGAGCCTCACCCAGTCGGATACGAAGAACGAGGCTCCCGATCCGGGCGTCCATGACGCGAGGGCCGGAGTGGAGCGTCCGGCCGTGGCCGTGGGCACGCCGTTGACGACGGTTTTCGTCATGTGGGCCTGTTTGAAGAACGTGAGGGCGATGCTCGCGGCGGACGAGCCCATGAACACGCCCAGGAAGATCCATCCGATCTTGCCCAGCAGGTGTCCATCCATGCCGGCCGAGCCGTTGCCGATCTGCCAGACGATGCGCGCCGCGAGGACCATGAGGCTGATCGCGGCCGCGACGATGAGCACGCCCTGGGCGATGTTGAGGTATTTGTTGACGTTCGTGTCCCACGCGTCGTACATGGGCAGCACGGAGTTCTGGAGGGTGGAGACGGTTCCCGATGAGGCGACGAGCGTGTTGCGGCTGGTGCTGAGCCAGTCGATCGTGTCGCCCGACTGCTGTTCGTACATCGTCCACATGGTCTTCTCGAGCCAGCTGAGCTTGCGCTGCTTGTCACACGATCTCGTGGACGAGACGTATGTCCAGGTTCCCGAGCCCTCCGACGCGTCGTCGTCGGAGATCTGCGAGTTGGTCGCGTTGAGCGCGTCGCACTGCGCGGAAGGGTTCGCGATGAAGTAGACCTTCGCGGATCCGGCGGCGGCAACCGCGTTCCCTTGGTTCTTGTTGGCCCAGGCGTACTGCGGGCTGCGGATGAGTTTTCCGGGCTTGTTCTGGGGGATCTTCATCGAATACGTGGTCATCACGTCGGAGATCTCCTCGTCGCCGAATTTGAGGTCGTCCTTCAACGCGTCGAAGTTCGGTCCTCCGCAGGCCGCGAGTGACAGGACGGCCGCCAGCGCGAGAAGCATCGCGGCGAGGCGGCCCTTGCGCCGGCGCGCCATCCGCTCAGCAGCTTTCCGCGATGGACAGTCCGAGCGCGCTCATGAACGCCAGGGCGCCGGCGACGATGAAGATGCCGACGACCCAGTTGATGAGCTTGTCGAACGTGTCGTCCCTGTCCGGGACGCCGTCGCCCTGCTGGCGGAGCACGTGGACGCCGATGCGGATCAGCGCGACGATCGCGACGACGAGGCCGAGGGCCTTGACCCATCCGAGCGCGGTGCTCACCGGGCTGGAGAATCCAGGCGGGAGGCATGCCTTTGGGTTCGCGAGGTCGGCGAGGACCATGCCGTATGCGGCGGCGGATGCGATGTGTTCAAGCATCATTTCTCCTTTGATGTTCGTTGCTGGTGCGCCTTCCACGGTCGCACATCCCCGACGCCGCGGCGGTGCACGGCGTCTACAAGTTCCCTCATGCCTTCCCGCCCGCTTCGAGGTCAGCGAGCATCCTGGCGTACGCGCGCGGATACGTTTCGGGAAAGCCGTCGAGGTCGAGTCCGCGGATGAAGGGCAGCCTCCACAGCGCGGGCGCGGCGGAGCCGACCAGGAGCGCGCCCTTGCGCAGCTCCCGCGGCGTCTTCGGCAACGGCATGGTGACGGCGACGCCCATGAGGATGGTCTGGCCGAACAGTCCCGCGTTCCAGTCGGCGAGCAGCGCGCGGAGCGCTTCGAGGCCGCGTCCCGTGCACATGGCGCACAGCACGACCCGGCTCGGGACGCGAGGGTCAGCGCTGACCGGCAGGCCGCGTCCCGCGTCCGCGTACCGGTCCCTCGCGCTCATGCGGATTGTGGTGCACCCCGCTCCCCCATGCGCCGCCACCAGCCATACGCGGTCGGCGGTCGGACGGGCCGCGAACGGAGGGACCAGTTGGGTCAGCGCCGGCCGGGGATGCGGTGCCCGGGGCAAAGGCGGTTGGTTCTGGACGTTCATTCGTTCCTTCCTTCTCACAGTCCTGGATCGGTGTCCGGCATTCCTCCGTCGTCGTTTTCCGACGGGACGCTCCACGATGGGGCTGATGGCGTCGAGGACTGCTGCTGCCTCTGCGTCGTGGACGGCGTTTGGACGCTCTCCTGCCGTTGGGCGCGGCCCTGTCCGGTTCCGGCGGTCTGCCGTTGGACGTTCTGGGACTGCTGTGGTTCGGCGGCGGACTCCTCTTCGGCTTTCCGCTTCGCGGCCTCCTGCTCGGCCTTCGCCTTGGCTTCCGCGTCGGCCTTCTCCTTCGCGGCCTTCGAGTCGTTCACGGCCTTGACGGCCTTGGCGATCGCGACGGCATCGCGGGCTTTGATGGCCTTCGACAACGTCTCCCGGGTCCTGGCGTCCTGGACCTTGCCTTCCGAATCCTTGAGCAGCCGTGACGCGTCGTCGACGGTCTTGTCGAGCTTCGACGCCTCGACCGCCTTCACGGCCGTCCGTATCGCCTTCACGGAAGTCTTCGCGGTCTTCGCGCTCCTGTCCGCCTTCACGGCGGCCGTGTCCAGGCCGTCCACGTCGGACGCGTCGCAGGAGACCATGCCGGGCGTCTTCACGGATGCCGCGCGGTTCAGCCTGTCGATGGTCTTCGGATCCTTCACGGTCTTCGGATCCGTCTTCGACGTCCGTTCCGCCTCTTCCATGGCCTTGTCCAGTTCGCGTCGGGCGGACGAGAGCCTGCCCAGGGACGATTCGCATCGGTCGCGGGACTGTTCCGCGGCCTTGGCTTCCCGGACGCGGCCGGCCGCGACGACGCAGCCTCCGGCGATGGCCGAGACGAGCATGGCTCCCACGACCGAACAGCAGACGATGACGGCGGCACGGGGGATGCCGTGGGTCTCGGGAGGGATGTCGGCGACGGCCTCGAGTCCGTCGCGCACGCTTTCCGGACTCGCGGCCACGAAGGATGATGGTTCCGGACGGATCGGCGCGGGCGCGGGAGCTACGGACGGCATGCTGTCCCGGGACGGCGCCCTCGACGGCAACGGAGGCATGTCCGGAATCTCGGGCGTACGGGCATGCGACAGCCCCTTGAGCCTGGGTCCTTGGACCGGAGGCTTGTCCGAAGCGGCGGGACGGTTCTCGGATGAGTCCGGGATCCGGGGTTCCGGCGACGGAACGGGGCGGGCGCCCGCATCATCGGGAGACGGCCTTGGCGCGGCCGGTCCGGGCGCCGGCCTTATGGGAATCGGACCGACGGTCCATTCGTCGATCTCGTCCATCCTGAGAGAGTCCTTTCCCTGTCAGCGCGCTGCGACGCGGTTCATGGCTTCCGCGGCGAGTCCTTCGCCGGCGTCCGTCTGTTCCCTTTGGGCCTGGACGCGTTCGCGTTCGGCCGCGATGCCGTCCGCGCCGGCCGTCCGCGCCGGCTCGATGCCATGGATCAGTGCGACCGACAGGTTCCTCAGCATCTCGTCCTCGGGTTTGACCCGGTACAGCTGGTCGGCGAAATGCTTGCATCTGGCCGCAGGATCCCCTTCCATATAGCTGACGGTAGCCGCGATGCGGTACGCGCCGGCGCGGTCGGACGTCGGATGGATCTGCAGCGCGAAATCGGAGAACAGGCGCGGTATGTCCTGCTTGAACGCGCAGGCTATGGCGTGCGAGACGTCGTAATCGGACGGCATCATGATGGCGCGATACGTGTCGAACAGTCCGTACGACGCCTCCTCGTCCAACATGGCGACCGCTTCGAACTCCTCTCCGGACATGTCGGGGCGAAGGACCTTCGCGATGGTCGCGTCCATGAGTCCGTTCGGCTCGACCATGGTGCGCAGCGCGTCGGTGATGCGGTCATCGGAGATCTTCGATTCCCCTGGAAGGTATTTGCGTTCCTTCAAGGTCTCGATCAAATCGAACATGGTTTGAATCTGCTGCCGGGTAGTTTGCGCCATTCCGTGGGCCTTTCGTTCGGTTTTTCGTTTTCTCGACGCTCCCATACTGTCCCGGGGTGCGGCGCCCTGCGGTGCACCATGTCTACAAGTTCTGACGCACCAGAAAGGAAAACGGCCGGAACGGGAGTTCCGGAAACCGTCGTACGGGTTTCCATGGGTCCTGTTCCGGCCGCTTGTTCTGGATTGGAGGGGGATTTGGGTCAGCGTGTGCTGTGGCGTGCGGTCACGTCCATGCGGCGGCGTTTCAGGTCGAGCGTGGCGGCGCCCATGCCGGCGAACGCGACGACGGCGAGGATGATGCCGTTCGTGTCCGCGCCGGTGGATGCCATGACCTTGTCGGCCTTGGCGGCCGCTTCGACCGTGGCCTGCTGGGCGGCGTTCAGACTGGTCTGGCCGGCATTGTCGTCATGCTTCGGGTTGGCGGCCTGCTGGGCCGTCTTGAGCGCTGCCTTCGCGGTCTCGTAGTCGCTCTTGGCCTGGGCTTCGACCGTCTGGGCCTGCTTGAGGTCGGCCTGCGCCTTGGCGAGGATCGTCTTGGCCTGGTCGAGCGCGTCCTGTGCTTCCTTGACCTTGGCCTGCGCGGTCTTGACGGCTTCCGTGTCCTTCGCGTCGCTCTTGGCCTTGGCGAGGCGTGTCTGCGCGTCGGTCAACGCCTGCTGCGCGTTCCTGACCGCGGTTTCGGCGTCCGTTTCGGCCTGCTTGGCCTTGTCGGCCTCGTTCCTGGCGGCGTCGTATGCCTGGGTCTTCGCGTCCAGGTCGGCCTGCGCGGCGGCGAGGGCCTGGGTCCTGGCCGCGAGGTCCGTCTTGGCGTTTTCGAGGTCCTTGACCTGTTGGGCGGCCTTGTCGCTTTCCTTCTTGGCCTGCTCGTACGCGGTCTGGGCTTGGGTGAGTTCGTCCTGCGCGGTCTGCTTGGCCTGCTGGGCCTGGTCGGCTTCGCTCTTGGCCTGGTCGTATGCGGTCTGGGCCTTGGCGAGGGCGTTCTTCGCGTCGGTCAGCACGTCGAGACGCGTGTCGGCGGCGGTCTTGTCCTGTTCGGCCTGCTTGACGTCCGTGTTGGCCTTGTCGAGCGCGGCCTGGGCTTGGGTGAGACGCGTCTGCGCCTGCTCGTCGGCGGATTTCGCCTGGTCGTACGCGGTCTGCTTGGTCTGGCGGTCGGTTTCGGCGGTGGTGAGGCTGGCCTGCGCCTGCTCGTCGGCGGATTTCGCCTGCTCGTACGCGGTCTGCGTTTCTGCGGCCTTGCGGGTCGCGTCGGCGAGCAGCTGCGTGGTGCGTGCGGATTCGTCTTGCGTGTCCTGCAGGTAGGAGGTGGCCTTGTCGAGCGTGAGGACGGCGGACGCGTGGGCCGTGTTGGCCTTGTCGAGCGCGGTCTTGGCGGCCTCGACCTGCTTCAACGCGTCCTCGTACGTGGATTGCGCGGATTTGATCTGGTTGACGTACGCTTCGACCTTCGCGCGGTACACGCTGGCATCGAACGTGGTGTCGTTCGCGTTGTAGGAGTTCCAGTCGTTGAAGTACTCCTGCGTGAACGCGTGATCGTAGTTGGTCTCACCGTAGCCGCTGTAGGCCATGCCGGTGGCGATGTACTCCGGGTCGATGATGTTGAGGTAGTGGCCGACCTTGTAGTACAGGTCCGGATACTTCGAGAACACGTCGTACGGGGACAGGTCCGCGAGGTCCGGATAGTCGCCGGACTTCACGGCCGCGTCGTAGGTCTCCTTCTCGGCCGTGTACCAGTCGTCGTACGGATCGTCGTCGGAGAAGCCCCAGTCGAGGTTTTCGCCGACGTTGTCGTACTGGTAGTTGTGGTTGTAATGGCCGTTGGCCGCGTAGTTGGCCTGGACCATGGCCATCGCCATCGCGGTCTCGGACACCTTCAACGGTTCCAGACCATGGTCGGCGCGCAGCTTGTTGCACTCGTCGATCATGTCGAGGGCCTTGAGCAGGTTGTCGAGGCTGGTCGCGTCGTCCTTCGCGCCGATGTGCGTGTATTCCAGGTACTGGGACACGCTGTCGTCGGTCAGATACTTGTACGCCTGTTCGGCCTTGTTGGTCTTGAACCATCCGGCCGCGCCCTCGGCTTGCGCCTTCGCGGCCTCGTCCGCGGCCTGCTTCGCGGCGTCCGCGGCGGCCTGCGCCTTGTCGTACGCGTCCTTCGCGGCCGCATACTCGTCCTTGGTCCTGTCGGCCTGCGCCTGCGCGTCCTTCACGGCTTGGTCGGCCTTGTCGAGCGCGGCCTGCGCCTTGTCGTTGGCGGTCTGGGCGTCCTTCACGGCCTTCGCGTCCGTGTTCTTCGCGTCGGCGGCCTTGTCCAGGGCGGCGGAGGTCTTGTCGGCCTTCTCCTGGGCGGCGTCCTTCATGTCGTTCGCCTTGTCGAGCGCGGCCTTCGCCTGGTCGGCCTGGGTGCGGGTCTTGTCGGCCTCGGATTTCGCGGTGGCCTCGGCGACGGTGGCTTGGGCCTGCGCGGTCTTAGCGTCCTTCACGGCCTGGTCGGCCTGCTTGGCCTTGTCCTGCGCCTCCTGGATCTTGGCGGGATCGTTCGCGTCGCCCGCGATGCGGGTGGCCTCGTCGAGCAGGCTCTTCGCCTGGTCGGCCTTCTGCTGGGCCTGCTGCGCGGCGGCGGATGCCTGGTCGGCCTTCGTCTGGGCTTTGCCGAGCGCGTCCTGCTTCGCGGCGGTGGTCTGGTCGAGCTTGGTCTTGTCGGTCGAGTCGACCTTCCGCTGCGCGTCCTTCACGGCCTGTTCGGCCTGTTCCTTGGCCTTGGCGGCGTCGTCACGGATGGACTGGCTGTCGTTCATGGCCTTCTTGATGGTCTCGGCGTTCTTCGCGCTCTGGTCGGCCTTGTCCTTCGCGGCGGCGAGGCTGTCGTGGGCCTTGTCGAGGTTGGTCTGGGCCTGGTTGACGCCCGTCTGGGCGGCGGCCACGTTCGGATCGTTGTTGATGGTGGTCTCGACCTGCTGCTGGGCCTGCTGCACGTTCTGCTGGGCCTGCTGCACGCCGGTCTGGGCCTGCTGGACCTGCTGCTGGGCCTGCTGGGTGCCGGCCGCGGCCTGGTCGAGGCTGGTCTTCGCGTCCGTGACGGCCTGCTGGGCCGCGGCGACCTGGTCCTGCTGGGGCTGCGTGGTCGGCTGGGCCGCGGCCTGGTCGACGGCCTGCTGGGCCTGCTCGACGGCCTGCTGGGCCTGTTCGACCGGGGTGGTCGCGGTCTCGTCGGCCATTGCCGGCGCGGCGATGGTGCCCGCGACGGCCACGGATGCGACGGCCGTTGCGAAAGCCTTCTTGTTCATAATTCTCCCTCCAATGCCATGCCCCGTATCGGGGTCGTGGCTCCAATGGAAACATCCCTGCGACGTTTCCGACAACCATTCCACGTGCCCCCAATCCGATATCGGCGCCATCGGCGTGTCGCGGTCTCGGAGGCATATGGCGCGCATACCCACCAGTCTACCCCCGCATGAGGCGGTGCCGGCGGGTGGGCGTCTACCGTTTCATGCCGTGACGTCCGTACGGGCGGACGCGTGGCCTGGACTCGACCATCGCCACGGGCATGCCCGCGAGCAATGCCACACCGGACACGAGCAGCGGGCGCGCGTCACGGCCGGTGGTCCTGGGCGCGTCCTCGGGATAGGGCGCGTCGTCCGGCATGCTCACGCGTTCGCCCGTGACGAGCAGCCGATACGTGTTCAGGAAGATCGGAGTGCAGGTGACCAGCGTCACCAGGTCGCGTCCCGGCTGGATGCGCACGTCGCGCAGATCGTCCGGATCGACCTTGCGGATGCGTTCGACCTTGTAGGCGAGGGTCTGGGCCGCGACCCTCACGTAGAACACGTCACCCTTCCTCAATTCGGTGAGCCGGGTGAACAGGGCCTTGTCGGCCACTCCCGTATGTCCGGTGATCACACTGTGGGTGCTTTGCCCGCCGACGGGCAGGCTGGTGCCGTGAAGGTGTCCCGCACCGTTCTCCAACGCGTACGCGTCGGCCCCGTGGCGGACGGGCAGGTCCACGCCGATGGACGGGATCTCGATGGTCGCCATGATCCCGTCGCCGAAATCCAGCAGGTTCTGGTATTCCGTGTCCGATTTGAACCCGAAATCACCATCGATGGTCCCGTCCTTGCCGGACGTCTCTCCGATGACATGCGGCGTGGCGGCGAGCCTCCGGTTGTACTCGCGGGCCTTGGCGACCATGCGCGCGTACTTCTCGGCGGAATGGTCGTCCTTCGCGGCCAGGGCGGACGATTCGGCCGCCCTGCGGGCCGCTCCGGCCTGTTCCACGCCAAGCCAAGCGAACGTGCCCACGCCCGCCAGGCAGAACACGACCGTGACGGCGATGAGCGCGCGGAACACGCGTCTCGCATGCCGTGCGCGTATGCGGCGCAGGCGCCGCATACGACGTCCCTCCGAAGCACGTTCGCCCTCGATGATCCAATCCCAATCCATAACGTCCATACCTTTGCCACGATCCGTTCCACGAATATCGACGGGGATGGGCAACGGGAAGGGCCGGCGTCCGGACCATTCCGCCCACGTCCGAATGGAGTTGGTGGATGGCCGTCCGCCGGCCCTTCCGTCACCGGGTTCCGGTCACTCGTCGTCCGGCATGCCGTGGCCGTTCATGCGTCTGGTGAGCATGACGGTCGAGCCGATGCCGAACATGAGCAGCAGGACGCCGCCCGCGATGGCGATCGGCAGGCCGATACCGCCCGTTTCGACGAAGTTCTCGTGAACCTCCTGCCATTGCGCGTACAGGGTGATGTCCTTGTCCTGCAATGCGACCTTGCTGCCGTCCTTATAGACGACGTCCGCCTTACCGGGTTTAGTGCCCCAACCCTTGAACACGTACTTGTCGCGTTTGAACGACTTGGACGTGTCACCGGGAATGGTCGCATCCGAATACTGCCAGCCGGTCGTGTTCGGATGCGAACCGGTGCCGCCGTTCGCGTTGTAGACCACGTTGGCCTGCAACCGCTGCCAGTGCGCGTACACGGTCACGCTGCCCGTCAACGGCCTGGTCCAGTCGTACAGGCCCGCATTGTCCTGCGGTCCCGTGTACCAGCCGAGGAACCTGTAGCCGCGGATCTTCGTCGTGTCGCCCGCCCGCCAGCCGGAACCATCCGCCGCGGCCGTGTTGTAGGGCACGCTCACGGACGCCGGGGTGGACGGCATCTGCCCGCCCCACGTGCTCGGCTTGTTCGTGTCGTAGGTGAGGACCGGGTTGCCGACCCACACCGCGTACACGGTCATACCGCCCTCGACCATCGTGACCTGGGCCTGCGCCTGGGTCGCGTTCCGGTCCTGGTTCCAACCCAGCTGGGTGTGGCCCGGACGCGACAGCATGCTGGAATCCCAGCAGTCGTCGTCCTTCGCCAACGTCGCCAACGTGATCCTCTGGCCGGCCGGATAGTAGACCTGGCAGCCGGACACCACGTCCGTGCTCGTGTCGATGGTCCTCACGGTCACGCTGCCGTCCTCATGCGTGGTGGTCCGCTGCACGAGGTCGGACACCTTGCCGTCGGTCTCCGATTTCGCGGGCCGAATGGTGTCAGCGGCCGTGTCGGACGGGATGGAACCGGTGGCATCCTGCGCGTTCTTGTTGTAGGTGAGACGGTAGGCGATGGTCGAATCGACCGGTTGGAAGCCGGCCGCGCGGGCCTGTCCCGAGGCGACCGACCAGCGGACATGGAAGGACGAGCCGGTGAACGTGGCGCCGACGTAATGCTTCATGCCGTGCTCGTCGGCGACTTCCGCGTTCTCGTCCGTGGTGCCGGCCCAGCCGTTCGTTCCGAACCGGGTGAGATGCGCGTCGGAGCGCACGTACGCGCCATCGAAGCCGCTGACGAGTTCGACGCCCTCGTTGTATCCGCTGGTGCCGCCGTCAAGGTCGGTGAAGCCGGTCACGCCACGCAGTCCCTGCGGCGTGGAACCGTCGTCCAGCAGGAAATCGACGGTCACATCCATATACGGGCGGGACGAGGGTTTCTTGTCCCACTTGCCGTATCCGATGTTGAAATGATGGGTCGGTGCTTCGTAGTACAGGAAGCCGAGGTTCTGGCCGTTCACGGTGATCCTGGCATTGAGCCACCGTTGCGCGCCGGAGGAATCGCGCCACTGTCCCACATGGTGCAGGACCAGGCTCGCGCCGTTCTTGGTCGGGAAATATGCGGTGCCCGTACCGTCCGTATACAAGGCTTCCCAGAACGGATTCGAGTTCGTTTTGACGGTGAAGCCGTTCACATTAGTGACCTGGTCCGCGGACAAACCATTAACTGTGGAGAACTTGAAATCGCCGTACTGCACGGGGGCGATTTCACCGTTCTTCAGATCATGCACAGTCAGGCCGGAAGCGGTCTTGTCCGCCACCGTCCTCACCGTTCCGGCGGTCTTGGCCTTGGCGGGCTGGACGGTGTTCTCCTTGCCGTATTGGCTGGAGGGCACACTGCCGTTGGCGTCGGTCGCGTTCTTGTCGTAAGAGAGCCTGTACGCCTTGTCGAAGCTTAGGTCGTCGACGCAGTTGCCCTCAGCGGTGAAGTCGAGGCCCTGGCCGTTGGAGTCCCTGACGCTCCTGAACGTGAAGCGGGTCGTGGTCGAGGTGGCGATGTAGGCGCCGGTATAGGTCTCCCATCTGTCGTCCTGCGCGGTGCCGTGCGTGGTGATCGTGGTGGACTTCTCGCCGACCTTGTCGGTGCCGTTGGAAGTGGTGCGGGTTGCCTCCTGCACGGTCTCGGCTCCGGGCTCGCCGATCATGACCTGCATACTGTCGCCCTGGTCCGCGTTGCGGGACGCGTGCTTGAGGCTCCACTTGTACATGACGCCAGGCGTGGTGGCGATGTCCTGGTAGATGTACCTGCCCCGCTTGGCTGCGGCGATCTCGCCCCACACGTTGCCTGTGTCGGTCGGGTACGGGGTGTGGTTGCGGCGCTGCACCTCGACGGTGTCGGCGCCGGCGGTGTCGTCGTTGGAGCTCCAGCCGAACTGACCGGGGTCCCAGTTGGCGAGCTTGCTGTGCAGCGGGTTGCCGATGACGCCGGTCTTCGCGCTGATCATGGCGAGGTAGGTTGTGTCGTGCTTGCCGTAGACCCTCTGGTTTTCGTTGATGATCTCGTTGCCGCGATAATCGAACATGCCGTTCACCAGATGGTCCGGCAGATTCGACGTATCGTCCGCGACGGTCTTGACGGTTCCATTGGTCTTCGATGCGGCGGGCTGGGTGGTGTTCTCCTTGCCACGCTGGTTGGATGGGACCTCACCTGTGGCATTCGAAGAATTCTTGTCGTAGGAGAGGCGGTATGCCTTGTCGAACACGATGTCGTCGAGCACGTTGCCGTAGTCGAGCTGCTTGGAGTCGACGCTCCTGAACGTGAACCGGGTCGTGGTCTGCCCGTCGGGGATCAGGTAGGTGCCCTCGTAGGTCTCCCACTGGTCGGCGTGGTGGCGGTTGTTGCCGTTGGTGACCTTGGTGGCGATGACGGTGGACTTCTCGTTGAGTTTGTCGCCGTGCCCGTTGACGCTGGTGCGGGTCATCTCGACCGGCTGCTCGTGGCCGGGCGTGCCAATCATGACCTGCATCTTGTCGAGGTACGTGCTGTTGAGGCTGGCGTGCTTGAGTCGCACCTTGTACAGGGTGCCGGGCACGGTCCTGATGTCCTGGTAGATCGCGGTGCCGGCCTCGTAGGCGCAGAGCTCCGCGTACACGTTGTCGGCGGTGGAGTCGTCGTACTGGAGTTCGACCGCGTTGGCCTTCTGCTGGACGTTGCTTCCGGCCTTCTGGGTGCTGGACCAGCCAAATTTGGACCTGTCCCACCCGTTGATGGCGGTCCATTTCCATGTGCCGCTCGAGTCGACGTAGTTGGTGGCGTGCAGGGTCTTGCCCGCGTTCGGGTCGATGCTGGTCCAGCCGCCAAAGCTGTCCTTCCACTGGTCGTGGTAGTTCACGCTGAAGTCGCCATTCACCAGATGGTCCGGCAGGCCGCTCGTGTCGTCGGATGCGAGCTTCACGACGCCTTTCGCATCCCCGGTCGCGCCGGTCGTGTCCGCCGCACCGGCGGTGCCGGCCAGCCCCGCGCCCAACGTGGACGCGGCGAGAAGACCGGCGAGAAGTCTTGTAAGGAATCCCATTTCCCTCATCCTTTGTGATTCATATGTGAGTTCCGTATTTTTTGGAAGAGGGCCGGGATCGTGCGGCTGACAGGAGAAAAGGCCGCACGATCCCGGCTCCTGGATCCCCGGACCTTCGCTTTCGAGGCCGGGGGACGATTCGGAAAAATCAGGCGATGGCCGGACCGTCGCCCAGGTTCTCGTGGCGGACGCGGTAGGCGGCGAAGCCGGACGTGGTGGCCACGAGGATGATCGCGAACGCGCCGACCAGCATGACGGCCATGGTGGTCGCGCCGGTCTGCGGCAGCTGGGTGATGTTGTCGATGTTCTTCACCACGGCGGTCGGGGTGGTGGTCTTGCCGTCCGCGTTGGTGACCGTGCCGGTCAGTCCCGGCTGGTCCTTGCCGGTGATGGTCACGTGGCCGTCGTCGGTGATCTTGAGGGTGAAGCTCGGCTTGACGAAGCTGAAGTAGCCGGTCGGCACCTGGGTTTCCTTCACGGTGTACGTGCCGGCGCCCAGACGGGTGAAGTTGATCACGCCGGACGCGTTCGTGGAGAATTCGGTGGCTTTGGACTCATCCGTGGTGAACGTCCACTGGTTCGAGCTCGTGTTCCACACGTACCACTGGTTCAGGCTGTCGTTGTGGAGCTTGAACTTGGCTCCCTGGATGACCTTGTTGCCGTCGGCCGCGCTGATCTTCTTCAGGTTCACGTCGTAGGTCGGGACCGGGGTTTCGTCGGTGCCCGGGTTCGGGGTCGGCACGTCCGGCGGGATGACGGACGGCAGCCAGTTCGACGTGAGGATGATCTGGTTGATGGCCTTGTTGGCCTTGGACGCGTTGACGACCTTGCCCTGGTAGGTCACGGTCACCTGCTTGCCCTGGTAGGTGTCCACGAGGCTTTGCAGGCTCGTGACCTTGAAGCCGGTGCCGTCGGTCTGGGTGTTGCCGGCCGCGGCGGTGATCTTGTCCTTGCCGATGGTGCCGAACTGGTTGGTCACGTCCGTGCCGGACGACGTGGTCGCGTGGAAGGAGCCGTCGATGTAGGTGATGCCGGTCATGTGGTCCTCGAGGGTGATGGTGTCCACGGCCAGTTTGTTCGGCACGGTGAACGTGGCCTTGAAGTCACGGGTCTCGCCGTTGGTCGCGGCCGCGGAATCCTTCCACGTGCCGTCCACGCTCTTGATCTTCTTGTCGATCTTGGTGACGTTGGTCTTGATCTGGGTGGAACCGAGGGTCTGGCCGTTGCTCATCCTGACGCTGCCGCCGATCGTGGTGGACACGAGGATCGGGATTCCCTGGGCGTCGACGACGAGATAATAGCCCTCCGGCAGGGTCAGGTTCAGACTGCCCGTGGCGGAGGTCTGGTCGGTCTTCACGGCCGCCACCTTGCTGGACGCGGCGGTGGACTGCAGGGTGCCGGCGACCTTGCGCAGCGTGTCCGAAGCGGTCTTCAACCGCAGGAGCTGTTCGGCGGCGTTACGGCCTTCGGACGTGTTGTAGGTCACGCCGTTCTTGTTCAACGCGGCCTTGACCCACGCGTCGGTCGTGGCGTCCGGGGATGAGGCGCTCACGCTCTTCACGTTCGCGCCGTCCTTGACGACGTCGTTGTATCCAGCGACCTTGTACACGGTGAAGCTGTGTCCGGCGAGGGTGCTGCCGTCGCCCGCGTTCAGGGTGAGCGTGCCGTCCGCGGCGAACGCGGCGGAGCCTGGCACGCACAACGCGGCCAACGCGGCGGCGGTCGCGCACGCGGCTGAGATCTTTCGTTTGTCCATGTTGGATTTCTCCTTCTGATGGTCGTTTACCTTCGCATCCGACCCACATGGCGCGGCCGGACGCTCTCGACGTTCCCCATACTGTCCCGGGACACGCCGTCCTGCGGTGCACCATGTCTACAAGTTTCAGCGCCGCGGCAAAAAAATGGCCGCGGCCCCACGGAGAAACGGGGCTCGCGGCCATGATGGTCAGGGAATCCGGCGCCGAAGCGCCTTAGCGGTTACCTGCCGGAGTGGGCGCCGGTCCTGCGGCGTGCGCCCATGAGGGCCACGCCGATGGCTCCGAACGCGACGATGGCGAGCAGGATGCCGGCGATGGTCGCGCCGGTCTTGGCGAGGCTTTCGCGGTATCCGTTCCAGTCATCCGTGTTGGATTCCACGGTGGTGTCCTCGCACAGGGTCGTGTCGCCGACCTTGACCTGCTTGAGTCCGGTCGTGTCGTCGGCGTCGCCGTCGGTCTTCGTGCCGGTGCCGGTGTCGGACTGTCCGTCACCATCAGACTGGCTGTCGCCGGTCTGGTCGCCGTCGGCGGGCTGCTGGTCGCCGAGCTGGTCGGTGACGGGGCATTCGACGAGCGGCGTTCCGGTGACCTTCACACGGTTGGTGTGCTTGCCGCCGGCCTGGACGCCCTTCAACGTGCCGGTGATGATGGTGGATTCGCCGGGCTTGAGCACCAAGGTGTCCCAGTTGTCCGGATATTTCAGGTCCACGACCTCGCCTTCGCCCGCGATGGTCTTGTCGACCATCTTGAGGTCCTTGGCGAGGTACCAGGCGCCCTCACCGGTCGAGGAGTCCGTCTTGGACGTGTTGGTGATCTTGAACGCGATCTGCTGGCTGTCTCCGGCCATCTTCAACGCGTCCTTCACGTCGTCGCGGTCGCCGGCCTGTTCGCCGGAGGCCACGTCGTACTTCTCGACGTGGATCGACGGGGTCATGTCCGGGGTGCGGGTCCACACGATGTTGGACTGGAAC
>OGYW01002144.1_pt1 | contig 15708 bp, 8 predicted proteins | sample 1576621 | NCBI WGS metagenome assembly OGYW01 (sample SAMEA3541528, study PRJEB24748) | human gut metagenome | biome: human gut; feature: human-associated habitat; material: faeces | place: China | collected 2012 | reverse complement strand
ATAAATATCAAAATATGTTGTTAATCGTCCAACTACCATTCCACTTGAAAATGTTGCAATAATATATAGACAAAAATTTATTACAGACATATTAATACTAAAATTAATAAGTTTATTATTCTCATCTTCAATCGCATATCTTGCCATATAAGCGATCACACAAGGAATCATTGCTATTGCCAGTCGAATAATACTACTTCCTTTTCCTTGTGATGAAATATAATCAACATATCCCTTATACTGTGTTTCTGCTAAAAAATTTCCAAACAACGGAAATAACTTGTCAAAGCAGACTCCTACAATCAACGAAAAAAATATGACTGTCCTCATTTTGGCACCCCATGGCTTTACATTTCTTAGAAAATATACTAACAATAAAATCAATGCAGATCCATGGATTGTCGAAAGCAATAAAATCAAAATCACATATTGAGTCCATTTTCCTTCTAATATCATATATGTTGCACAAAAGAATATCGTAACAACAATAAACTGTCTCATCCCATTAACAAAATAGGTAAACATAGTACTTGCGATCAATAAATAACAGCTTAATCCAAAGTATTCCGAATAACGCATTAAGCCAATCATCAATGCGACTCCGGATATAAGTGTGATCAGAAACAGCCATCCATGAAAATCATTTGAAATAAATTGTTTAAATAAAACCGATATTACAAAAAAACCTTTATCTTTATTCACAGATTTCAAATCCATTCCACTAATACTTGATGGATAACCTTTAAACATTTGTATATATGTCCCTGTATCCGCAATTCCACTTCTCAATCCACAGAAAAATATCACAACTGCAAAAAAGATGATTGCCTGACTCCAGTAAGCCTTTCTCTGATATCTTGTCCCATTCCATGTAATCCTTGCACTAGATTCATTCCAAAAACATATAATTGTTGCTAATAATAAAAACAGCCAATAAATCTTCAATGTTCTTCCTTCCTTTACCTATCTTCCAAGTCCTTCCAAAGTCATCTCAACAACCTTCTCTTTATCAAACCTCTTCTCCATCACTTCCCGTGACATCTCTCCCATCTGTTTCTTCTCTTCATAGGAAAGTTCAATAAATTCCATCATCTTTTCTTCCAATCCCTTAACATCCTTCACATCCACCAGATACCCATTCTCGCCATCTCTCACAGCTTCCATACACCCATGAATCCTGCTGGTGATCAGTGGTCTTCCCATCGCTCCACATTCTAACAGTGTATTTGCCATTCCTTCGTGATAAGATGGTAATACAAAGCAATCGCATTTCTTAATGAATGGTTTGACATCTTCCTGATAGCCATAATAATAAATGATCCCATTTCTGACCAATGACTGGATTCGTTCCTTATAATCATCTTCCATTGGTCCTACGATATCAAACGATACTTCTGGGTAGATCTTCTTAATGTTCTTTGCTACTTTGAACAGTTCTTCGACTCCTTTTTCTTTCATCACACGTCCGATAAACAAGAACCTGATGTTTCTTGATTCTTCTGGGTATGGTGTCATCTTGTATTCATCAAGGTCAATCCCTGCTCCTGGGAGGGTGCATGATCTGGATTCTTTGATAATATTATTTTCTATAAACACCTGCTTATTTCCTTCATTTTCAAAGAAGATCGTTTTTGCCTTTTTGCAGGATAGTTTATATAAAAATACGACGAGTTTCTTGATCATATTTTCATTCTGAAATGCAGTTCCTAATCCTGTGATGTTGACTGCATATGGAATTCTTTTGAATCTTGCTGCGATCCCTCCGTAGATGTTTGGTTTGATCGTGTAGGTGATCACAAGGTCTGGCTTTATCTTGCCTAAGATGTTAAAGTATCTCATCATCAGTTTAAGATCTGTTGCTGGATTGATTCCTCTTCGATCTACCGGTGTTTCGATAAAATGACATCCCATTTCTTTTAAATTCTGTACTAACATTCCTTTTGGCAGGGATATATAGACTTCATTTCCTTGATCTATGAGCTTTTTGATCAGTGCTTTTCTGAATTTGTATAATCCTACGTCTAGGTTTGCTAAAATTAATATCTTCTTATTCTTCATCGTTTACTCTTCTCACTGGTACTCCAACATAAGTTCCTGCTTCGTTGATATCTTCGATCACTGTACTTCCTGCTCCCATGATCACTTCGTCTGTGATATGCAGTCCTTGTATGATCTGGCTTCCTGTGCCGATCTCTGTCTCAGTCTTTAAATGGACATCTCCTGACAGTAAAACTCCCGGATATAGTGTATTATAATCTCCGATCTCATCATCATGTCCGACAATACTTCGGTTGCAGATCAGGTTAAAATTACCGATCTCTATATTCGTTGTCATAATAACGGATGTACAAATGATATTTCCTTGTCCTAGATGGACTCTTTGTGATGTGATCACGGATGGATCGATCAGATTAGGATACCATAAGTTTGGATTTGGCAGACATTTTAAAACGAGTTTTTCACGGACTTTTGCATTGCCTATAGCGAAGGCGACGGCAAGTTTTTGTTCTTTGTCGTATTCTTCGAGGTATTTCATTCCTCCAAGAATCGGATATCCATCTATGATGCTGCCTTGCTGGATTCCATCGTCTATGTATCCAAGAATCTCATATGTTGGTTCTTCTTCGTTGATCCGTTCGATCAGCCACTGAGTATCTCTTCCCATACCACCGGCTCCAACGATCACGATTGGTTTTATCTTTGGTTCTTTACTCATATAACCCATCCTCATTCTTCTTCCAATAGCATTCCATTCCTAATGCTTTCGGTGCAATAAAATCTTTCTCGATATCATCTCCGACAAATGCCATGTTCCTGCATGGTATTTCTAATCGTTTTCTCATGATCAGAAATGGAAGATCATTTGGTTTCCTGAATTCCATGACATTTCCATGTCCTGCAAGTTCGTCTGTGATCAGTATCTCGTCTGCCATTTTATCTAACCCCAGGGCTTCTATCTTGGCTCGCTGTACTTTTGGTGTTCCATCGATCAAGATCCCGATACTTCGCTTTTGCGTGTGTAGTTCAAAGAATAATTCTTTGACTCCTTCATACAATGAAATCTCTGGTTTATGGTCCCTGATGGCTTCTCTGCATTTTAATAATAATTCATCCGAATACATTCCTGCATCTTTTAATACCGTTTCCAGTGGCGGCTGCCCTTTTTCCAGTGCTGCGCATAACTTATTAAAGATATTGTTCACTTCTGGAAGCATTCGTTCTATCACTCGGAAACTGCTACGTACATAATCTTTCTCTGAGTATAATGTGTCATCCAGATCAAAGATCACTGAACCAATTCCCTCGTCTAAATGATACAGATCTTCAAAATCATGAATCTCTACAATCGGTTCTTCTCTTGTATTTAAACATACACTTTTTTCAAATCTTGTGAAAATAACATTGTCATCGGCTGCATCCTCTTTGTATTCCATTGGCTCACCTAACATCATGGAGAGTGCTGCATATGGTGCATCAGCTCCTGCCTTAATCGATACGGTGTTTGCCTGATGATACCATGGTTCCATTCGGATAAAATAATCTTTGTCTGTATGTTCTTCACGAAGCATAAAGATCGTCATCCATCCGGATGGCCTTAATTTCTTTATCACTTTCTTTGCTTCTTCTACGATCTTGTGATCTCTTACAACTCTGTATCTTGCACTTTCTTTTCCCTCGACTTCTTCCTTTGCCCTTGGTGTGATGTAAACCGGGCTTCCGTCTAGATTGCAGAATACGTCGATCTCATACATCTTCCCATTTAAAAATGGACGTATCGTGTAATTCGCGTATTTTGATGCATGAAAACTTAATTCTTGTTCATCATGGATCATGATGCTTTTCTCCAGATTATCCATCTCATCCAATACTGCAAACATTGCTGGGAATCCTTGTGTATAGTCATTGGCACTGCTTACGACCTGTGGTGCGTTAAGACCACATTCTTCAAAGAAACGAGCTGTCCAGCGTTTGTTGCTGCACAGCAGAGCTAATTCTTCATTTGCAATGAGAACTTCTGTTCCAACAGCTTCAAATTCGCTGGCTCTTTGTGACAGGATAAAGACGTCTTCTTCTGTTCTTGGAATGAGCAGAGCGATCTTCTCCTGTTTACAGATATGTAAGAGTTCTGTGACATAACCTTCTTCCCCTGGCTGTGGAACCTGATAGTGCTTATGGCAGCGATATAATGCTGGCGCTTCCAGTGAATGATCGCAGCCGACAAATGTTACTTTCACCCCTAATCTGCCGGCAGCATAGCGGAAGGTATCGATAAATTCGACCTGATCTGCCACGCTTGAAAATAAGATCTTTAAGTGTCCTGCTTTCTTGTATTTGGAAAACTGGTCTTTCTTTGTTCCCTGAAAGGCATACATTGTCACAGATTCCTGTGCACTGATCCCTGCTCTTTTTAAGACTTTTGTCACGGTCTTTAGTATGATCTTGATATCGGTAAGAAATGAAATGCTATCCACATATTCAAGGTCAAATTCAAACTTTTCTTCCCAGCTGATGGCATTTCTCCCATTCACCTGTGCAAGTCCTGTCAGTCCTGGTCTTACGTCTGCACGTCGTTTCTGTCTTGCACTGTAGAAATCTATGTATTGTTTCAATAATGGTCTTGGCCCGACAAAACTCATATGTCCAAATAAGATGTTGAAGAATTCAGGTAATTCATCAAGACTTGTGGATCTTAACATCTGTCCAAATCTTGGAAGACGTTCTTTGTCTGGCAATAGATCCCCCTTCTCATCGACTGCGTCTGTCATACTTCTGAACTTGTAGAGTGTAAATATTTCGTTATGATATCCCGGTCTTTCTTGTTTGAAGATCACGGGGCTCCCTAATTTGATTCTTACTAACAGTGCTGTGACAAGCAGAATCGGGCTTGATACAATGATACAGCACAGTGACAATATGATGTCAAAAAATCGTTTGATATATTTGTGATACATCTTTATATATACTCCGTTTACATTTTGTTCTTATCGGTCCAGTACGGATCTTATGATTCCTATGATCCGATCCATATCTTCTTTTGTATTCTTAATATCACTTGGAAGACATAATCCGCGATCAAAGATATCTTCTGATACTGGTTTCTTATCATCTTCGTAATGAGAATAGAATTCGCACCCTTTAAATACTGGTTGTTGATGTAATGGTTTCCAGATCGGACGGCTTTCGATATTCTTTCTTTCCAAAGCTTCTATGATATCTAATGGTTTTGTCTTACTGTCTTCATCGATTGTCATGCATGATAACCAGAAGTTTGGTTCACTGCATGTTTCATATGGATTCATATGCACTTGTTTATAATCCTTGAAAGCATCTTTGTATGTCTCATAGATTGCTTTTTTCTTCGCAATGTGTTCATCCAGATGCAGAAGCTGACCTCTTCCAACTCCCGCTGTGATATTAGACATTCGGTAGTTATATCCGATCTCCTTGTGTTCATAATGTCGGACTGGTTCTTTTGCCTGTGTTGCCAGAAATGTCGCATGCTTAATGTATTCTTCATTCTCTGATGCGATCATTCCACCGCCTGATGTCGTGATGATCTTATTTCCATTGAATGAAAATCCTGCCATGACTCCGAATCTTCCTGTCTGGACTCCTTTATATGTTGCTCCCAGACTTTCTGCAGCATCTTCGATCAGTGGAACTTTATATTCTTCACAGAGTGCTTTGATCTCGTCTACCTTGGCTGGTGTTCCATAAAGGTGTGCAACGATCACTGCTTTTGCCTCTTTATGTTCTTCCAATGCTCTTTTCAATGCCTGTGGTGACATATTCCATGTCTCTGGTTCAGAATCCACGAATACAATCTTGCCTTTTTCGTAGGCGACTGGATTCACAGTTGCAGCAAAAGTCAGTGAAGGACATATCACGGTATCTCCTTCCCCGACTTCTAATAATTTCACCGCCAGATGCAGTGCTGCGGTTCCTGCGCTTAGTGCACTGCAGTGTGCGATTCCTGTATACGCTTCCATCTCACGTTCAAAGCCATTGACATTTGGCCCAAGTGGTGCGATCCAGTTGGTGTCAAATGCTTCCTGCACAAACTTCTGTTCTTCCCCATGCATCGTTGGTGATGCCATATATATACGTTCTTTCATGCTGTCTCATCCCCCTGTCATTTTGTCTGTTGATTTGTCTGTTTATATGTATACTCTGGAACTAATCTTTTTACAACTTCACGAATATTCGGATCTTCAGAAAATGCCGCATGATCTAATTCAGCGATCAGTTCACTAAATTGTTCTTTCTCCATCATCCTTGGACTTCCAATGAAAATTCGTTTGTTCTTTGTCTCTTTTTTATTCTCCTCATCGATCAGAAGTTCTTCATACAGCTTCTCCCCTGGTCTTAAGCCAGTAAACTGGACTTCTATATCTTCTCCTGGTGTAAGTCCTGATAAACGGATCATATTCTTCGCAAGATCTAAGATCTTGACTGGTTCTCCCATATCAAGGATAAATATTTCCCCGCCTTCTGCGTAAGCTCCTGCTTCTAACACCAGACTGACGGCTTCTGGGATCGTCATAAAGTATCGGATGATCTCTGGATGTGTAACTGTTACCGGACCACCATTGGCAATCTGCTTCTTGAACAACGGAACGACACTTCCGTTACTTCCAAGAACATTTCCAAATCTTACAGCAACGTATTCTGTATCGTATAAGCTATTCATGTATTGAATGACCATCTCACAGATTCGCTTGGAAGCACCCATGATATTTGTCGGTCTTACTGCCTTATCCGTGGAGATCAGTACCATTCTCTTTACACCGCTCATTCCTGCTTCTTTGGCTATGTTAAATGTGCCAAATACATTGTTCTTGATCGCATCATGCGGGCTGTCTTCCATCAATGGCACATGCTTATGTGCTGCTGCATGAAATACGATATCAGGCTTATAATCTCCGAAAATATTGTGTATTCGCAGATGGTTCTGGACAGATACGATCAATACTTTCAAATCTAGTTCTGGATGTGTTCTCTTTAATTCCATCTGGATCTCGTAAGCGTTGTTCTCATAATTATCAATGATCACTAACTTCTTCGGCTGATATCTTGCGATCTGTCTGCAGATCTCACTTCCGATCGATCCGCCTCCCCCTGTGACAAATACGACTCTGTCTTTGACATAGCTCATGATTGATGGAAGATTGGCTTTCACTGGCTCTCTTCCAAGCAGATCTTCAATCTCTACTTCTCTTAGAGCAGATACTGTAACTTCACTGTTAATCAGCTGATATAAACCCGGAAGAATGCTCAGACGGCATCCTGTCTGCTTGCAGATCTCAAGGATGTCCTTGCGGTCCTTGGGTTCTATTGTCGGAATTGCCAAAATGATCTCTTCAACATCAAATTTAACTGCATTGCGCAGGATCGTATTACGATTGCCAACCACTGGTATCCCAGATAAATATGTTCCTTTCTTCGCTGGATCATCATCTATGATGCAACGGATCGTTTTAGTCACATATGTACTCTTTTTGATCTCATTTAAAATGATGCTTCCTGCTTCTCCTGCTCCGATCAACATTACCGGAACTTTCTTCTTGCCAATGTCATTCACTTTGAGTGGTTCACTTCCCTGAATCAATCGGACAAGTAATCGGATAAAAAACATTCCCAACAGCAGATATACCAAATACAAGAAATAGTAACTTCTTGGTATCTCCCATTGTAACATATAAATTCCGATCAACTGGAAAGCTGCTGCGATCACAGCTGCTTTAACGACATTAATAAAATCGGAGATTCCTGCATACTTCCATTGCGTTGAATACAATCGATATGCCATAAAGATCACAATACTGCAAAAGAGATTCAACGGCATGTATTTTGCAGCATTTTTCAAAAAAATCGGTGCGATCTGTGATGGATAGAATTCAAATCGCGTTAATAATGCAAGATATGATGCTATGATCATCATTATGATATCTGAAATCCCAAGTATCATATTCCATTTTTTTCTTTGGATGATTGTTTTTAATTTCTTCATATACTTTCCCCTAACATATGCTCTCACATATTTGTTTTAAATCTATTATACCATTCCTTTTCTTAATTTCCTATATCTACTCCTGCTCATTTCCTGCTTTTTGGTAATTTTTTCTTAAAATACAGCAAAAAGAGATGGAAAAAATCTATATTGTTTTGATCTTTCCATCTCTTTTTATGTTAAAATTTTATCTTTTCATCAAGATTCTATCTTTTTATACGTTGATCTCAGCTGTTAATCCAAGTACTTCTTTATTCTCTTCCAGAATTGGATTGATCACTTCATTCACAAATTCTTCTGTCTGCTGTGGTGCACGTCCTACGAAGTTCTCTGGTTTCATGATCGCCTGTAACTGCTCCATGTTCATACCAAATGCTGGGTCTGCTGCGATTCTCTCTAACAGATCGTTTGCTTTTCCTTCTTCTTTGACAACTTTTCCTGCTGCCATAGAATGTACACGGATCTTCTCATGAAGTTCCTGTCTGTCTCCACCAGCTTTTACTGCATCCATCATGATATTCTCTGTTGCCATGAATGGAAGTTCGCTTCTTAAACGGCTTTCGATAACCTTAGGGTATACAACTAATCCGTCTACAACGTTTAAGTAAAGGTCTAAGATACCATCGATCGCTAAGAATCCTTCTGGTACAGATAAACGTTTGTTGGCTGAGTCATCTAATGTTCTTTCAAACCACTGTGTAGATGCTACTAATGCTGGGTTCATGGCATCTGACATTACGTAGTTTGCTAAGGAAGCGATTCTTTCACTTCTCATTGGATTTCTCTTATATGCCATTGCAGATGATCCGATCTGGTTCTTCTCAAATGGTTCTTCTACTTCTTTTAAGTGCTGAAGAAGTCTGATGTCATTTGAGAACTTATGGGCAGACTGTGCGATCTGGCTTAATACGTTGATCACGCGGGAATCAACTTTTCTAGAGTATGTCTGTCCTGATACTGGCTGGCATTTGTCAAATCCCATCTTCTTGGCGATCATTCCATCGATCTTCTTGATCGTTTCGTGGTCTCCTTCGAATAACTCTAAGAAACTTGCCTGTGTTCCTGTTGTTCCTTTTGATCCTAATAATCTCATGTTAGCGATCACGTGATCAAGATCTTCTAGATCATATACGAGATCCATCAGCCAAAGGCTTGCTCTCTTACCTACTGTTGTAGGCTGTGCTGGCTGAAAATGTGTAAATCCAAGTGTTGGAAGATCTTTGTATTTCATTGCGAATTTGGATAATTCGTTGATCACATTTAATAATTTTACTCTGACAAGCTTTAATGCTTCTGTCATGATGATGATGTCTGTGTTATCACCAACATAGCAGGATGTTGCTCCTAAATGGATGATTCCTTTTGCCTTTGGACATTGTACTCCGTATGCATATACATGAGACATAACATCATGACGGACTAATTTTTCACGTTCTTTTGCTACATCGTAGTTGATGTCTTCTGCATGTGCTTTTAATTCGTCGATCTGTTCCTGTGTGATATCAAGTCCTAATTCTTTCTCTGTCTCAGCAAGTGCGATCCATAACTTTCTCCATGTCTTAAACTTCTTGTCTGGAGAAAAGATGTACTGCATCTCTTTGCTTGCATAACGTTCTGATAATGGGCTCTGGTAACGGTCGTTCATAAAAATCTCCTTATCCTTATCTTTCAAAATTTCCACGAATATCTCTTGTTGGCGGTTTCATTGGATACTCACCTGTGAAACATCCTTTACAAATCGGTAATCCCTGTACCATCTGTGAAAGTCTCTCTTCTCCTAAGTATCCTAAACTATCTGCTCCGATCACTTCACAGATCTCGTTGATCGATCTGTTATATGCGATCAGCTGTTCTCTCTCTGGAATATCAGTTCCAAAGTAGCATGGCCACAGGAATGGTGGGGAACTGATCCTTACATGAACTTCTGTCGCTCCTGCATCGCGTAACATCTTCACAATGCGGTCACTTGTTGTTCCTCGTACGATGGAATCATCGATCATGATGACTCTCTTTCCTTTGACTGCTTCTTTTAAAACATTTAACTTGATCTGCACGCTTGATTCACGGCTGCTCTGTCCTGGTTTGATGAAAGTTCTTCCGACATAACCATTCTTGACAAATGCGGTTCCATATGGAATTCCTGACTCTAAGGAATATCCCAGGGCTGCTGCATTTCCTGATTCTGGTACTCCGACAACCAAGTCTGCTTCTACTGGTGAATCCTGTGCGAGGTATCTTCCTGCCTGAATTCTTGAGTGGTATACCCCAACTCCGTCAATCTCACTGTCTGGTCTTGCAAAATAAATGTATTCAAAGATACATCTTGCTGTTTTTTCCTTTGGAATACATAAATCACAGTCTGACTGAATTCCATCCTTTGTGATCGTTACGATCTCTCCTGGATTCACGTCACGGATAAATTCTGCTCCGATCGTATCTAATGCACAGCTTTCAGATGCTAATACATAAGCGTTATCTCTCTTACCGATACATAATGGCTTAAATCCATATGGATCTCTTGCCCCGATCAGTTTCCTTGGTGACATAACGATCAGGGAATACGCACCTTTGATCTTCTGCATTGCTCTGGCTACTGCCTTCTCAATTGATGATGTATTCACGCGTTCTCTTGCGATATGATATGCGATAACTTCGGAATCGATCGTTGTCTGGAAAATAGCTCCTGTCTGTTCTAATTCTTCGCGAAGTTCTATTGCATTGATCAGATTACCATTATGTGCAAGTCCTAAAGTACCTTTTACATAATTTAAAACCAGTGGCTGGGCATTCTCAGGAACACTCTCTCCTGCTGTTGAATACCTTACATGCCCCACACCGATATCTCCCTTTAATGCCTGAAGGGAATCTGGTGTAAACACTTCATTACATAATCCCATACCTTTTTGAGATGTGACATTACGTTTTGGACCATTCGTATCAGAAACTGCAATTCCGCAGCTTTCCTGACCTCGATGCTGAAGTGCAAACAATCCATAATAGATCGTTGACGCTACATCATTGCCATCGAAATCGTAGATACCGAAAACTCCACATTCTTCTCCCAACTTATCAAAGTTCTCTCTGCTCATCGTGATCTTTTGACCTTTCTGTTATACAATCTTTAGTTTCCTTTGTAAAATACACATTTTTGATAGTAACATATTCATTTTAAATCTGCAAGCATCCCTGTTATTGATTCTCTTTTAATAATGTAGTATCTGGAGGGATCTCTCCTCGCTTAAGCTTCGTATATATGATCCTTCTTACAGATTTATCGATTCTTGATTCTTTGATCTTGCCACTTTTTAGTGCCTTCTCAATTGCCTTGTATGCTTCTTTATAGTTATCCGGCATCACGATCAGGTCAACTCCTGCCTGAATCGCTTTCACTGCTGCTTCTCCGGAACTATAGTTATCTGTGATCGCTTTCATGTTCATCGCATCGGTCATGATAACGCCCTTGTATTCGAGTTCATCTCTTAGAATATCAGATACGACTCTGCTGCTTAGGCTTGAAGGCTCCTTCTCATCTGTCACATTAGACAGCATCAAATGTGATACCATTACTGCATCAGTTTTTGCCTTGATTCCTGCTTTAAATGGTTTAAAATCTGTATCTCTTAATGTATTGATCGTCTGATCGGTCTCTGTGCTTCCGCGGTGTGTGTCTCCTCCGGTCTGTCCACTTCCTGGAAAATGCTTTAATGTCGCTGAAATCTGTTGTTTCTGCATGTTCTTTACCAGTGTTGTGATAATATTGGCAACTTTCTTTGAATCTGTTCCAAAGCTTCGGTCTCCGATCTCTGTGTTATTCTTATTCGTTAAAACGTCTGCGACTGGTGCCAGATTCATATTAAATCCAAGCTCTTTTAATTCCTTTCCCTGTGTCTTCCCCATCTGTGCGATCTTCTTGTTATTGTAAGTTCTTCCAACTTCCTGTGCAGATGGATATACTGTCATCTTCATCTCGGGGTTGGATGCGACTCTTGAAACCTGTCCACCTTCCTCATCCACTGCCATAAATAATGGGATATAGGAGGCATCTTGGAGCTCATCCGTCATCTTCTTTGTCTGATCAGGTGTATCAATATTCTTCGCAAACATGATCACCCCACCTGCTGGATACTTCTTCAATGTCTTCTTCATCTGGCTCGTCACGCCTGTCTGATTCTTGCTTTCTGCCTCATCTAATTGATAAACAGATACCATAAATAGTTGTCCGATCTTATTCTTTAAGGACATCTCCTTTGTGATATCTTTTGCCATTCCCTGCAGGGTTGTTTCATCCAGATCTTCTGTCTTGAGTTTCTTTGTTGTACTCTTCTTCCCGCATCCTGCTGTCATGACAAGCATCAATACAAGGACAAGGCTGATTAAACGTCTCTTCATTCTTTCGTGTCCTTTCCGTGCATGCTCTTTTCTTTTTATTATACCAGAAGCATTTGTTTGTATCAAATGCTGTTACGTCTTATTCTACCTATGCAATAAGAAAAAAGCCCCTCCAGATCTTAATGTCTGAAGAGACTTTAAAAGCAGATGTCTCCAAATACGCAACCGTTCCATAAGTCACCATGTATCAAAACTTCATGAAAAAAAGGATTTAAAAACCACTCTCTCAAATGGTCTATTTGCATATTGTCGACACTACTAGTATATACTTTTATATTTATGTTTTCTACCCTTTCAACATAGTTTTTTTACATTTTTCCAATTTTATCAAAAAACATATGAAATCTATTTGTTTACATCTAAATGTTGTTTAAATTGTATAGTAACCAGGAATTGATCTCCGTCTATTCTTATCGAAAACTCTCCTCCACAATTCTTTGTAAAACTGTCTGCGATGGAAAGTCCTAATCCGTTTCCTTCGCTGGTACGTGATTTTTCCGCTCTGGCAAACCGTTCCATGATCTCTTCTTCTGTAAAATTCATCTCATAGGATGCTGTGTTTATAACTTCTAATTTTATATTTTGATCTGCTTCGGTGATCCTTAGGAAGATTCTGGTTCCTTTCAGGGAGTATTTTAAGGCATTTTCTATGACATTTTGTACCACACGATACATGCGGCTGCTGTCTCCGATAAATCTTGTGTGTGTAGCTTCGCACTGATATCTGATCGCAAATCCAGATTCTTCTATCTGATCTGCCATATCCCCCAGTGTCTGTTCTACCAGACGTTTCATATCCATTTCTTCCAGATCTACTTTCGCATCTCCACTTGTTGCTTTCGCAAGTTCAAACAGGTCAGAAATGATAGATTTTAAGCGTTCGGTCTTGTTGATCAGGATGGTTACATAATCTCTTGATTCTGCAGATAATGTCTGATCTCTGCTTAAGAGATCGACGTATCCGATGATAGAAGTCAGCGGTGTCTTCAGATCATGTGATACATTTGTGATCAGATCGATCTTCATTCTCTCGCCCTTCATCTGTGTTTCTAATGCTTTTTCCATTCCCTGCCCGATATTGGTCAGTTTCTGACTGTATTCATAATACGCAGATTCTTGTGAAATATCGGTCGTTGCCGTCAGTTCCCCATTGGAAATACGTTCGATCTGATCGACCAGCATGTTTAAATCTCTCTGTTCTTTTGCATATTTGTCTGAATATCTTGAAAAATATCTGATAAGAAAAACAAAGATGACTGCTGCTATAAACAAGAGTGGGGATGGAATATTCATTCCACTCATTCCCATGATGATACAAGCAAGTGTACCGACAGTTAAAATATATCGTAAGACCCTGTACTGTCTGATCCTGTCTCTTGCATGTTTTTGTGCAAATGACATCGCTTCATCTTCCAGCTTTCTTCTTGTCTTTGCCTGACGGCTCCATTTTCGAATATATCCCAGACAAAATGTTGAATCGAGAAGATTCTTCTGGCGAATCCTCCATACCGTAGTCTGAATACATACGGCAAATGCCATGATAAAAAATGGGACTGAGATATAACTCAGCGTCATGATCATCTCGATCGTTGAACCTGTGATCCCGCCCTGTGTATATTCTATCGTATATTCCCAGATTGCAAAGCATAATGCGATCGCCAGTCCAAGCAGCGTAGTTGCTGTCACTAGTATGATCTCCCACCAGAGCCTGTCAAGCCCTCTAAAAAATCTGGTTCGCTTTTCCTGAAGTGCAAATAAGATGCACAGCAGGATCGTTCCGATTACTTCAATGATCGAAACAACGATGATCGTTTTGATTCCCGTCGTGATCTGTTTTGTTGATCCTTTTCGGAAATTTTCAATCTCTGTTAGTGCTTTTTTTGTCAAAGAAATCTCAATGTCTGCATTTTCCAGACGCTGATTCTTCTCATCATTGATCAGAAGCTGTTCCGGGAATATATCCTGCAGTGTATAATTATCCCCATAGAATTCATAGTATTCTGTCTGATCCGCATTGTACTCATCGTATTCGTCATACGGATCCCATCCTTTGAAACTTCCGTCTTTGTTTAGTTTCTCTGTCTTGTCTCTTTCTATATGAAAATGTTCAATCCTGCCCCCAGCATAGTTCGCATTTTCTGTTCCATATGTTGATGTTGTCGTTACCATCTTTTTATCATATGGTTTGACCTTCATCGTTACTTTTACAAATGATTCTTTTTTTATCTTATTCAGTAAACTTTCTGATACATGATTTGCCTGTGTATAATAGACTTTATCACCTTCTTGATCTGCCCATTTATCAAACAGTGACATCTGTGTGTGTTTGATATAGTCTGATTGATCCTGTTCATCCAGACTGAAGCTGTTATCTCCTGTCAATGCCATGTTATGGATCGTGTTGAGTCCATATATCCCTGACAGGGTCATGGCGATCATCACAAGTGTGATCAATACTTTGTTAGTCCATTTTCTCGATCTTGTATCCAATTCCCCACACCACCTTTAAATATCTTGGATTTTTTGCATCTATTTCTATTTTCTCGCGGATACGACGAATGTGAACCATAACGGTATTCTCTGTTGCATAGGCTTCTTCGTTCCATACGCGTTCGTAGATCTCATCTGCTGAAAATACTCTGCCCAGGTTATTCATCAGAAGGCTTACGATCTTGTATTCGGTTGCAGTCAGTTTCACTGGCTCTCCGTCTACCATCATCCTTTTTCCTTTCATGTCAAGGATCAGTCCGCCATTGATGATCTGTTCCTTATTGCTTTCTGCGGCGTTCATTCCTCCAAACTGCATGTATCTTCGCAGCTGGGATTTCACTCTCGCTACTAGTTCATCTGGGCGGAATGGTTTGCTGATATAGTCGTCGGCTCCCATAGATAGTCCCAGGATCTTATCGCTTTCTTCTGTCTTGGCTGAAAGAATGATGATCGGGATGTTCTTGCTTTCCCTGATCTTCATCGTTGCGGATAGTCCGTCCATCTTCGGCATCATAACGTCTATGATCAGAAGCTGGACTTCTTGTTCCATCAGGACATCCATGGCTTCCAGACCATCATATGCCGTTATGATTTCATAGTCTTCCATTTCCAGACGTTTCTTGATCGCTCCTACGATCTCTTTGTCGTCGTCAACGACCAGGATCTTTGGCTGGTTCATACTTTTCCTCCTCGTATCTTTGATGGTTTTAGTGTATCAGATGGTTCTTTCGTTTCTGCGGATATAATTCTTACGAATTTCTTAATATGATGTAAGTGTCAAAAGTATAAATTGCGTTTGTGCTTGCACAAATAAGCAA
>OGYW01002133.1_pt1 | contig 15754 bp, 10 predicted proteins | sample 1576621 | NCBI WGS metagenome assembly OGYW01 (sample SAMEA3541528, study PRJEB24748) | human gut metagenome | biome: human gut; feature: human-associated habitat; material: faeces | place: China | collected 2012 | reverse complement strand
GAGGTTGAAGCGGTTCATGGCCGTTTTCAGCAGTGCCAGCCCTTTGTCATCGGGACGGGCATAACGGGCAAGTAATTTGCTGTTCATCTGTGCATTGCAATATACACCGGGAATCTCGGCATATCTTTCGGATTGGGTCTGACGTGCGCGTACTACGCGTTCCCGAATGAGAGTGCTCGATTCACCGGGACGTGCATCCGACATCTTCTCAAAGGGAACGGGGATGACTTCGATTTGCAGGTCGATACGGTCGAGCAAAGGTCCCGAAATGCGGTTCAGGTATTTCTGTACTTGCCCCGGGCTGCATACGCAGGCTTTGGTAGGATGGTTGTAGTATCCGCAAGGGCAGGGGTTCATGGATGCTGCGAGAATCAGGCTGGCCGGGTATTTGACATTGCATTTAATTCGGGAAATGCTGATTTCCCGGTCTTCCAGCGGCTGGCGCAGTACTTCAAGTACATTTCGATTGAACTCCGGCAACTCATCGAGGAATAAGACTCCGTTGTGTGCCAGGCTGATTTCTCCCGGTTGCGGGAAACTGCCGCCTCCTGTCATGGCTACAGTGGAAATTGTGTGGTGAGGAGCGCGGAACGGTCGTTTGGAGATAAGTCCGCTTTCCTGTTCCAGCTTCCCTGCAACAGAGTGTATCTTGGTGGTTTCAAGGCTTTCGCCCAATGTTAACGGGGGGAGGATAGAGGGAAGGCGCTTGGCAAGCATGGATTTTCCGCTGCCGGGAGCACCTATCAGTAGAATATTATGTCCGCCTGCAGCCGCTACCTCTAACGCGCGTTTTACGTTTTCCTGTCCTTTCACGTCGGAGAAATCCAGATCAAAGTCATTCTGTCGGGTATAGAACTCTTTACGGGTATCGACATGTACCAGCTCCAGTTCCTGTTTGTCGTTGAAGAACTCGATGACCTCTTTCAGGTTCTTTGCTCCGTAAACTTTCAGGTTATTTACAACAGCGGCTTCCCGTGTATTCTGCCTGGGTATAATGATTCCTTCAAAACCGAGTTCTCTGGCTTTTATGGCAATGGGCAGTGCGCCTTTAATGGGGTGCAGGCTGCCGTCGAGACTTAGTTCTCCCATTAACAGATAGCGGCTCAACTTGTCCGGTTTGATTACTTCGCTGGCACCTAACATGCCGATAGCCAACGGCAGGTCGTAGGCGGCGCCTTCTTTGCGGATATCAGCCGGTGCCATGTTGATGACGATATTGCTGGTAGGCATCCGGTAACCGTTTACTTGCAGTGCGGAAATGATGCGTTGGTGGCTTTCCTTGACAGCAGAGTCCGGCAAGCCGACGAGATAGAACATACAGCCTCTGGAGCTGTTGACTTCGATAGTGATGAGGGTTGCATCAATACCTTGAACAGCCGCTCCAAAAACTTTGATGAGCATGTAATTTGAGTGTTTAGTGATTAGGGTTTAGTGATTACCGATAGAAAAGTTATCGTTTCTTTTTCCTTTCGTTCTCTATTTCCCTCTTCTTTTCTTTTTCTTTCTTCTCTTGTTCTTCTATGTCTTTCAGCTTCTTCTCGATAGCCGCTTCGCTCAGGTTCTTTCCTTCAATCCTTCCGGAAGGGCTGAGCAGCACATTGGCAGGCAGGGTTCTTATGGCAAGTTGCTTTACAACTCCGGTCTCCCAGCCGGAAAGGTCGCATGCTTGCTCCCATTTCAGGGTGTCTGTTTCGATAGCCTTTTTCCAATTGTCTTTGTTGAGGTCTAAAGAAATTCCTAAAAGCGCAAATTTCTTATTTTTTTGTTCTTTCTTGTAGATTCTGCGGTAAACGGCATTGCTGTCGCGGCTCACGGTATCCCAGGAAGCCCAGAAGTGTATTAGCAGGTATTGGTCTTTGAAGTTCGAACGGGTTATCTGCTTCCCTTCGGCGTTGGGCAGGCGGAAGTAGGCGGCAGTCTTTCCGGTCGCAGCCTTTTCTTCTTCCTGGATGCGGTCGAGCAGCCCGTCGATATAGGGACGGTCTTTCAGTTCTCCCGTCATGTGTTCGGTCAGTTGTTTGATTAGGGTATAATCCGGCTTTTCTTTTTGTGCGAAGTACTTGTCAAGCAGGTAGATACTCGCTAAAGAGGAATGATGTTCATTGATAAATTTGCCGGCTTTCTCTTCCAGGACTTTTTCAGACGGTTTGCCCAATCCTTTCAGTTCTTTCCGGAAGGCGGTCAACTCTTCATTGTGCGGGTTGCCGGTTATTTCCATACTGTTTAGTTCGGCAGCAGAGCCTTTTATGTGTATTTTGTCACCTTTATCCATGAAGAAAGGGTATCGGCTGCCGTCGCTGAACAACAGCCATGCAGCTACCAAGGTATCCGGAGAGAGTGTTTTCGAGAATTTGCCGTTCTCAACGGGCAGGGTATCCATGCGGTCGTACATTTCGTCTGCACCGTATATATATAAGGTGTCATTTCCCAAACCTTTGATTTCTCCGCTCAGACTGACTGTGTCGGAGCTTTTGCCACCGCAAGCGGATAGCATGATAATCAGGAAATATGCAAGATAAATATTCTTCATACGGCTTTCTTCTTCTGATACGTTGCTGCGAAAGTAGTTCTTTTTGGTGTGAATAAAAAAAAATGCCCGACATATTTCTATGCCGGGCATCTCTTTTCATCTTATAATCTTTATTACTTGATGATATTCATAAAATCTGCATTCGTGAAATATTTGGAGAATTCCAAATCAGAAGCAGCTTTCTTAGCTAATGAAGAATCTTTAGCAACAGCCTTCTTCAGGTTTTCAGTTACCATAGAAGTGTTGTTGGTTCTTGCACCTACAACAGCCATCAGGTAGTCAGTGTAAGCGTCCGGTTTAGCGATGCTTGACAATGTGCTCTTAGCCTTGTTGTAGTCCTTAGCCAGGATTTGTGCCAAAGCTGCACTGTTGGTCTTAGTGTCGCCAAATGCGTTAACGGCTCTGTCATATTGACCTTGAGCGATGTACAGGTTACCCAGAGCTTCGTTCAGTTCCTTAGTACCGGAAGCTTTGCCCAGGTAAGTTTCAGCTGCTGCCTTGTCGCCTTTTCTCAAAGCAACAAGACCCATGTTCATGTTAGCTTCAGCAGAATCCTTGATAGAAAGAGATTTCTTCAGGTAGCCTTCAGCCTTGTCCAAATCACCGGCTTGGTAAGCTAACTTACCGAGGTTGTTGTATGCACGGTAGTCGTTCGGGTAGATTTGAGTAGCTTTGGTGAAGATAGCTTCTTGCTTAGCAGGATCGTTAGTCAGAGTAGCTGCATACAGCAGTTCTTCGATGTTCAGTTGCTTAGCATCGCTGTCAGCCAAAGATGCGATTTCTTCGTCAGACTTACCGATTACGTCATAGTTCAAAGTCAGACGAGAACGACGCAGTTGCGGAAGGATTTCTTCTGCCAAAGTGCTGTATACAGAAGAGATATTCTTGATTTCCTGTTCTCTTTGTTCAGGATCAGAGTACATTGACAAAACGCGGAGAATCAACTCTTTGTCCTGGATGTTGGATTTGCTGACCAGTTCCTGGAAACCTTCCCAGTCCTGTGCAGTATATTTAGTATCTACAGCTGCTTCGATTTTGCTCTTCTTCAAATCCTTGTTGATAACTTTGGCTGTATTGTTCTGACGGTTTTCAGCCAGACCTGTATTCAGCTCAACGCCACCATCGGGAGAAGCGTATGCAGAGATTTCGATGTTGCTGATCTTCTTGTTGGCAGCTTCGTTGATGTTCTTAACTTCTTCGTTGAATGCTTTGGCAGTTTTCAACTCGCTTGAACGGATGTTAGCCTGTTGGATCAGGAACATGATGTTTGCATCATATTTTTCTTTGATTACGCGTTGGAAAGCGTCGTCACCGTTAGCAGGATTAGCGCTACCCAAAGTCTGGCCAACCAGTTCGGAAGTAGAGATAACACCGTCGGCTACTTTTACAGCAGGGATAGTAACTTCTTTCTTTCCGACTTTAGCTTTGAATTCCAAGTACAATTCAGACTTAGCCATTTCGGGAACATAGTCGAAAGAAGTCTTCATTGTGTAGCTACCACCAGCCTTGTAAGAGATAGTCTGGTCGTTGCCTTCTACTTTTTCACCCTGGAATACGGCAGGCTGACCTTTAGCTTCGCCGCCTTCCCATCTCAAAACCGGAGTAACTTCCACTACAGCTTTTTTCTTGAAATACTTTTCAGGGAATTTACCGTTAATTGTAGCAGGTACCTTACCGCCTACGGCTTCCAATACTTGCGGAGTCACTGTGAAATAGTCAGAAGACAGTTCACCCATTTTGCTGCTGCATGATGTCAATACAGCAACAAGTGCCACTAACAAAGGCAGATACAATTTTTTAGTCATTTTAGATATAAATTAATTGTTTGTAATTGAAATTTGTCCATTCACAATTAGTTGCTATATTCCTATATATATAGCTTTGCAAAGATATTAATTCTCTTGGCAATTTGTTAATAATACTATCACATTTATTATAATTTAATAAACGCCATGCTCTTTCCTGTATTTAATATTGCGGGGATGATGCTCGATAATTTCACTTCGGAGTCTGTTCCGGTCGATATGTGTATAGATTTCAGTGGTGGCGATGGATTCATGTCCCAGCATGCACTGGATGGCCCGCAGATTGGCGCCGCCTTCCAGCAGATGGGTGGCGAAGGAGTGGCGGAACGTATGGGGACTGATATTCTTGGTGATGCCGGCTTTTTCCGCCAGCTCTTTTATCATGTGAAACACCATGATGCGGGAGATATTATTGCCCCATCGTGCCAGAAATACGTAATCCTCGTATCCTTTCTTTATTTTCCCCAGGTTGCGGTCTGCAAACCAATACTTTATCTCCTTGATTGCACGAGGCGAGATAGGTACTAAACGCTGTTTGCCGCCTTTGCCTTCCACCTTGATGAACTCTTCCTCGAAATAGAGGTCGGAGATTTTCAGGTTACACAGTTCCGACACGCGTAACCCGCAGCTGTACAGTGTCTCCAGGATAGCCCGGTTGCGTTGTCCCTCTTTCTTCTCCATGTCTACGGTGGAAATGATTCTGTCGATTTCTTCAACGGTGAGCACTTCCGGTAGCCTGAACCCGATTTTGGGACCTTCCAGCAGCTCGCTCGGGTCGGCTTCCTGATAGTCGGCAATCACCAGAAAGTGGAAGAACGATTTGATTCCGGAGAGTATCCGGGCCTGGGAACGGGGATGGATACCGATGTCGTGGAGTCCTGCGGCAAAGCGTTGCAAATCATCTGGTGTTACGTCCGGAATTTCTATATTCTCTCCTTCCAGAAAGTGCAGAAGTTTCTGTAGGTCCGTCATATAGGCATCGAGCGTATTGGGCGAAAGTGCTTTCTCCAGCCTGAGATATTGCTGATACTTTCTGATTATCACCGCTCGTTTTTCCTTATTCGTCAATTTCTCTTCTACTTTCATTACTTTTTCCTATCTTTGCACCTTGAAAGAATGTTCTCTGTGGACAAAGGTATAAAAAAATGTGTTATGAGAATACAGATTATTAACGGCCCCAATATAAATCTGTTGGGTAAACGCGAACCTTCCATTTATGGCAGTGTTACTTTTGAAGACTACCTTGCCGGACTCCGTGAAAAGTATGCGGATGTACAGATAGACTATTTCCAATCCAACATCGAAGGAGAGTTGATAGACAAGATACAGCAGGTGGGTTTTGATGCGGACGGCATCATCCTGAATGCGGGGGCCTATACCCATACGTCCATTGCCCTGCAAGATGCGATCCGGTCGGTCACTGCTCCGGTGATTGAGGTTCATATCTCCAATGTGCATGCCCGGGAGTCGTTTCGCCACGTATCCATGATAGCTTGTGCCTGCCGGGGTGTTATTTGCGGCTTTGGGCTGAACTCCTACCGTCTGGCATTGGAAGCGTTAAAGGAATTATTAATATAAAATAGGTACAAGATTATGCTATTGAAACAGACAAAAATCGTTGCAACGATTTCCGATCAGCGTTGCGATGTTGATTTTATAAAACAGTTGTTCGACGCAGGTTTGAACGTAGTACGTATGAATACGGCTCATGCAGGCCGCGAAGGTTTCGAGAAGCTGATAGCCAATGTGCGTACGGTTTCCAACCGCATCGCTATCCTCATGGATACGAAGGGTCCCGAAGTGCGTACGACTGTCCTTGACGAGCCTATTCCCTTCAAGGCAGGCGATCGTGTAAAAGTGGTAGGCAATCCCGACCGGCAGACTACCCGCGAATGTATCTCCGTTTCTTATCCCAACTTTGTACACGACCTCAATGTGGGCGGTCATATCCTTATCGACGACGGTGACCTGGAACTGGTTGTTGTGGAAAAGAATGCCGACCACCTGCTGTGCGAGGTGCAGAATGAAGCTACCTTGAGCAGCCGCAAGAGTGTCAATGTGCCGGGTGTACGCATCAACCTGCCTTCACTGACGGAAAAAGACCGCAACAATATCCTCTACGCCATTGAGAAAGACATCGACTTCATCGCTCACTCTTTCGTGCGCAACAGACAGGATATTCTGGATATAAAGGCTATTCTCGATGCCCACAACAGCGACATCAGAATCATTGCCAAGATTGAGAACCAGGAAGGTGTGGACAATATCGACGAGATTCTCGAAGTGGCCGACGGCGTTATGATAGCCCGTGGCGACCTGGGTATCGAAGTTCCGCAGGAACGTATTCCGGGCATCCAGCGTTTGCTGATTCGCAAATGTATCCTTGCCAAGAAGCCGGTTATCGTTGCCACGCAGATGCTCCATACCATGATTTCCAATCCGCGTCCTACCCGTGCGGAAGTTACCGACATCGCCAACGCCATCTATTACCGTACGGATGCTTTGATGCTGAGCGGTGAGACGGCTTACGGCAAATATCCGGTTGAAGCCGTCAAGACAATGACGAAAGTTGCCGCTCAGGCGGAAAAAGACAAACTGGCGGATAACGACATCCGTATTCCTTTGGACGAAAACAGCAACGATGTAACGGCTTTCCTTGCCAAGCAAGCGGTAAAGGCCACTACGAAGTTGAAGATTCGCGCCATCATCACCGACAGTTACAGCGGCCGCACTGCCCGCAACCTTGCTGCATTCCGCGGCAAATACCCGGTGCTCGCCATCTGCTATAAGGAAAAGACCATGCGTCACCTGGCGCTTTCATACGGTGTAGAAGCCATCTACATGCCCGAACTTGCCAACGGACAGGAATACTACTTCGCCGCTCTCCGCCGCCTGCTTCAGGAAGGCCGTCTGCAACCTACCGACATGGTGGGCTATCTGAGTAGCGGTAAAGCCGGTACGCAAACATCCTTCCTCGAAATCAACGTAGTGGAAGATGCCCTGAAACATGCTGAAGACAGTGTACTTCCGAACAGTAACAGATACTTGTAAAATTATAAATTGAGAATTAAAAAATGACAGTCCGCTGGCAGACATTTGTTTTTTAATTCTCAATTCTCAATTTATATGACTTTAGACGAATATATCTTGCAACACATCGATGAAGAGGGCGACTATCTGAAGGCTCTTTATCGCGATACGCACCTCAAGTTGCTTTATCCCCGCATGGCTTCGGGACATTTGCAGGGGCGTATGCTCAAGATGTTTGTCAGGATGATACGTCCCCGTCAGGTGTTGGAGATCGGGACATATAGCGGATACTCCGCGCTTTGCATGGCAGAGGGGTTGCCGGACAACGGAATGCTGCATACGTTTGAAATCAATGACGAGCAGGAAGACTTTACCCGTCCGTGGCTGGAGAACTCACCCTATGCCGATAAGATAAAGTTCTATATAGGTAATGCTTTGGAACTTGTTCCCCGGCTGGACATCACTTTCGACCTTGCTTTCATCGACGGTGATAAGCGCCGTTACATCGATTATTACGAGATGGTATTGGCACGCCTTTCGGACGGCGGTTATATCATTGCCGACAATACCTTGTGGGACGGGCACGTTCTTGAAGAACAGCCGCATCGCACGGATTTGCAGACCATCGGGATAAAGGCTTTCAATGATCTGGTTGCCGCAGACCATCGGGTGGAGAAAGTTATACTGCCGTTGCGCGACGGACTGACGATTATACGTAAGAAATAAAAAGTTTGCATCCTCCCCCTTCACCCTTCACAATTCCTTTGCATCATACTGTTCATGGGATTCTGCGGGTGAAGGGGGATGATGCTTTTATTTTTTAAGCAACCGCTTGCTCAAGTACCGCACAGGATACCACACCGAGAGGAACCCTACGGTGATAACCGTTACGAATACCAGTATAATGTCCGTTGCATGCACGCTTACCGGATAGGCGTCCACTACAAAACTTCCGTTGCCGCCGCCCAGCGATATAAGTCCGAAGCGTTGTTGCAGGAAACACAGCAGCAGCCCCAATACAATCCCGGCAATTGCTCCGAACACCGAAATCAGCCGTCCTTCAAAAAGGAAGATGCGGGCTATCAGCCGGTCGTCGGCGCCCAGATTGCGTAGCGTCTCCGTATCTTCGCGCTTATCCAGTATCAGCATGGACAGCGAACCGATAACATTGAAGCAGGCAATTGTAAGTATAAAGGTAAGGAACAGGTAGGAGATGAGTTTCTCAATCTCCATGATACGGAATACATCCGCTTGCTGCTCGTAGCGGTTTTGCACGATGAAGCGGTCGCCCAGGATGCGTTCCATTTTCTTCTGCACGGCATCGGTGTTGCTGCCCGGTTTCAGTTTCAGTTCGATGGCGGAGACTTCCGTATCATAATTGAACAGCCGACGGGCAAAGCCCAACGATGTGAGGATATAGCGTGAGTCGTATTTCTGCTGGTTGACAACAAACACCGCTCCCGGCGAGAACAGATAATCCTGGTTGAAAGCCGCCGACGGATTGGCGATGTTGACACGTACATTCCTTTTAGGTGCATACACTCGCAACGGGTCGACAAACTGAAGTCCCGTGCCCAGTTCGGACACCAGCTCCACACCCATAAAGCCGTAGTCCACAACGGAATCGTTCAGAATGAACTTCCCCGTACCGTACAGCAGGCTGTCTATGGATGTCAGTTGCTCGAAGTTATCCTCCACGCCTTTGATAACCGCCATTGCCTGGCGATCCTTGTACTGCACCATTGCGTTTTCTTCCAGCGTCTCCGTCCATACATCTATTTCGGGCAGGGCGCGTACTTGCTGCACGCGCGATTCGAGCGGGTCGAACACCTTTCCTTCCCGAACGGTGATTTTCAGCTCCGGGTCGAAAGCCGTGAAGAACCCCGCTACCATATCCTGAAATCCGTTGAATACGGACAATGTGCACACCAACGCCAATGTAGCCAACGCCACCCCGCACACCGAGATGCCGGATATAATATTAATGGCATTATGCTTCTTCTTAGAGAAGAGATAACGGCGGGCTATAAAAAAAGGAAGATTCATGGTTGGGGATTAACCACTATTTCAGTAGTTCATCGATTCTTTCCAGATAATCCAGCGAGTCGTCCACGAAGAACTTCAGTTCGGGAATGATGCGCAGTTGGTGGCGTACGCGGGTTCCCAGTTCAAAGCGGATGGACTTCATGTTGGCATTGACGTTCTTGATGATTTCTTCGCTCCGTTCAGAGGGGAAAACGCTGAGGTAGGCGCGTGCCACGCTCATATCGGGACTGATGCGTACGGCGCTGACCGAAATCAGTATACCGGGCATCGATTTGGTTTGCAACAGGAAGATGTCGCTTAATTCCTTTTGGAGCAAACGGGCTATTTTGTTCTGTCTGGTAGTTTCCATACTCTATCGTTTTTTTGATTTGAAGAGCAAAGTTACTGAAATATATCGTTCTGCCGGTGATTTATACTATTTTTTTCATTCTTTTCCTTGTAGGAGAATCTGATTTATGACGTTGCAGGATTGTATTTTCATCCGTAGGGCATCCGTTTCGGCCACTGGGAACATCAGGTGTTGACTACTGTCAACAGAGCTGTTTACTGCTGTCAACGGATCGGCCGGCTATTGTCAACCGGGCTGTTGACAGTAGTAAACACCCGATGTTCTTCCTGAGAAAAAAGAATTCTCTCTATAGCAATGCGTTTTTCTTCATAGTCTTATGCCAAAGACATACAGAGGAAAATCAAGTATTGCTATAGAGAGAAGTACGTATTGCTCTGTTATATTGAATACAACCCGGCTGTTTCGTAGATTCTATCTACTCTTGCGCTTTTTTGCGTGCAATCAGCGTAACTGCCGCGACTCCGATGACCAGCAGTGCCAGTGCTCCGTAGGCAATGCCTTCCGTTACATGCAGACTTTTGGGGTCGAAGCGCATTTCAACGGTATGCTTGCCGGCAGGGATATACAAGGCGCGCAGTACATAATCCGCACGTCCCAGTCCGGCAGGTTTCCCGTCAATGGTTACTTGCCAGCCGTTCGGGTAGTATATCTCGGAGAATACGGCAATGCCGTCTCCCGCGTTTTCCGTTTCGTAAACCAGGCGGTTGGGTTCATAGCTCGTCAGGCGGATGGAGGAAAGGCTGTCTTTATGAGCCTCTGAAATCCCTTTCAGCACATCCTTGAAACGGGCATCGACAACGGCGGTTTCGGTGGGAAGGATGGTTTTGAGCGCATCAATCTCCTCATTGGCATTGTTTACGTATTGCACGTTCTTCACAAACCAGGCATTGCCGTTGGCATAAGGGTTGAGGACGGGAACGGTCTGTCCCTGCTGTCCGGCGGGGAGGATGAAGTACTTCGTGTTCAGCATGTTCAGCACACGGAACTTGGAGGCGTCCACACTGTCCATTTCTCCGCCTGCGGCGGCTATCGCTTGGTAGGCGGCCTGCATTTCGGGAGAGATGTGACGTTCTATCAGTTCCTGGTAGCGACGCAGTTTGGCGGCATGGTATCCGCCTATGTTCTTATGCCAGTAGGAAGTGTTGTTCTCGTTGAAGGCATCGGTTGCAAAGTTCAGTACGCGGTAGTCCGGGCTTTTGTCCTGCAGGATGAGTTCGTCGGTCTTGGTTTTGCTGAACGTTTCCGTTTGGATGGAACGGGGCACGAACTGCTCGTCGTGCAGGTAGCGTTTGTTTACACTCCACATATCTACAAGGCAGAGAGCCGTAATGCCTGCAACGGTCAGCGATTGCCGCAGCTTGCCTGCCGAGTGGAGCCAAAGCAGTACGCATCCGATGCAGATGATGATGAAGCTCCGCAATGCGTCGGCACTGACAAGCGCACTCCGCATCTCTGAGAGATTGGCGAGGATGCCGGACAGCTCGTTGGCGGGTATCATCTGCTGGTCGACGGCATTTTGCAGCATTTGTGCTTCTTGTGCGGGCACGAAGCCGGCGCCGAGGCTACCCGGCGCTACGGTAAGCAGCAGGGCTACACCGGCGGTCAGCGCAAGGCTGATGCCGAACGCTTTCTTGTTCGCTTTCCATATTCCGGGTTCTTCCAACACGCGCTTCAAGGCAAAGATTGCCAGCAGGGGAATGGTGAATTCCGCTATGACGAGGATGGATGATACGGCGCGGAACTTGTTGTACATCGGGACGTAATCGATGAAGAAGTCCGTCAGCGGCATGAAGTTCTTACCCCATGCCAGAACGATGGAGAAGAAGGTTGCTCCCAGCAACGCCCATTTCAGCGGGCCTTTTACGATAAAGCAGCCCAGCACGAAGAGGAACAGTACGAATGCACCCACATAAACGGGGCCTGCCGTCCAGGGCTGGCTGCCGAAGTACTGCGGGAGTGAGTTGTATAGGCTTCCGTACATCGGATTGGCCTTTTCCATGGCGGCTTCGCTCTGGCTGAGGGGGGCGGAGGAAGAACCGCCTTTGAAGTTGGGAACGAGCAATGTCCAGGTTTCGCCGATGCCGTAGCTCCAGTTGGTGATGTAGTCGCGGTCCAGTCCGCTGCTGGTTTGCTTGGCGGCATCACCGGTCTGCACCAGCTCGCTCTTGCCGCGCATGGTTTCCTTGCTGTACGTGTAGGTGTGGTAGAGGTTGGAGAGGTTGGCGGCCACACCGATAAGGGCGGAAACCAGCAGTACGGCGCTTGCCTTGAAGAACTGGGGAAGCGTCTTGTTGCGCCACGCATCTTCAAAGTATGCTCCTGCGATGAACAGGATGACGAACAGGAAGTAGTAGGACATCTGCACGTGGTTGGACATGATTTGCAGGGCGATGAAGAAGGCTGTGAGTATGCCGCCTGCCAGCAGCTTGCCCCGGTAGGCGAGCACGATGCCCGCTATTGTGGGCGGGATGTAGGCAAGGGTGATGAACTTCCAGATGTGTCCTGCCGAAATCAGAATGAAGAAGTAGGACGAGAAGGCCCACATGATGCCGCCCAAGCCTGCCAGCCATGCCGGTATGCCGAATGCCCGCAGCAGGATGTAGAAGCCCAGCAGCAGGATAAACGTCAGGTTGACGTAGGTGGGCAGGAAGAGCTGGTATATTTTCTGTGTCCATTGCAGCGGTACGGTAGAGTCGTAGGACGGGGATATCTGGTAGGTAGGCATTCCGCCGAAAAGGGAATTGGTCCAGCGGGTGCGTTCGCCTGTCTGTTCGTAATACTCTTTGGCTTCTTGTCCGGCGCCGGCTCCGGCGGCGGTGTCGTGCTGGAACAGAATACGTCCTTCTATATCCGCCGGAAAAAAGTAGGCGAAAGAAATCAGGACGAATGCCAGGATGGCAATTAAGTCGGGAAGAATCTTCTTTATCATCTTTGCTGGGTTATGGTTTATGTGGGGGAGCCGAAAGGGTGAGGAGTCGACTCCCTTGACTCCTAATCTGAATTTCAGCGGCAAACTTATACATAAATATTGATTTATGCACCAGTTGGATAGATAAATCTGCTGAAATATCGTACCTTTGCCTTCCCTAAATCATATAATTCATAAATCTGAAATTTGGAAATCGGTAAGCATGACGATAGGTGTTATCAGTGCAATGGATAGCGAACACCGCCAACTGGCGGAACGTTTGCAGGAGAAGAAGGTAGCGGATTACGGGAATCTGCACTATGTGGAAGGTATGCTTGGCAGCAACCGCGTGATACTTACGCAATGCGGCATCGGTAAGGTGAATGCGGCGGTGGGAGCTACGGAGCTGATACGCCGTTTTGCCCCGGACTGTATTGTGAGTACCGGTGTGGCGGGCGGCATCGACGCTTGCCTCAAGGTGACGGATGTAGTGGCGAGCGACTCTCTGGCGTACCACGATGTATGGTGCGGTGACGGTAACGAGTACGGTCAGGTGCAGGGATTGCCTGCAGTGTACAAGGGGTGCGCCCCGCTTTTGGAACATGCTTTGTCTCTGAACAAGACCGGATTGGAAAGCCGTATTCATAGCGGACTGATATGTACCGGCGACCGGTTTATCACCAACCGCACAGAGCTGGATGCCATCAAACGCCGCTTCCCGGCTGGACTGGCTGTCGATATGGAGTCCGCTGCCATTGCGCAGACCTGCTATCTGTACGACATTCCTTTCCTCAGCTTCCGTATCATCAGTGATACGCCGGGCGTGGTGCTCTTCAGGCGGCTGCTGGACCGGTTGACGCGGCTGCGCAGACGCATAAGGCGGTTGGTACTGGTGTTGCGGCGACGGACGAGCAGCCTCATGCTCCTGAGCGTTAGCCGGGGCATGATTCACGCGGTGAACACGAACCTCACCAACGCCCTCATCATCTTCGACATCCTCGTCATAAGAATCGTCGTCACGTTTTGACTTCATTCGTTTTAATGGCCGATCGCGGAACATAGAAGATCGTTCTTTACGGCTGGTCCAGAAACCATGTACCAGTAAAGCGATTATGGCGATCGCGCCAACAATGATTAATATCAGACGCAAATCCTGCATCATTATATTCTCTGTTGTTCTAACACCTTGCCACCACGGCAAACATTTACTCACTAAGAGTATTTGCCGATTACCTCAAGTGCAAGTGCACTATTAACTTTCACAGCACAAAGATAGATGAAATCGTGCTTTTTGCTGTTTTTTCGAACATATCCTAACTGTCCATTGCGCAATTACCCGGTAAAATACGCAGAATTTTCCTGGGATTGGTCAAAAGGAGCTCATCCTGATTATGGTTTCATCATTCACATCTGCCCCACGCAGCGGTTTTTACTATTTTGCGCAAGGCTGGAAGCTCGTCTCGCAACCTGGGATTCGGCGTTTCGTTATTTTACCGCTGCTGGTCAATATTTTGTTGATGGGGGGCGCATTCTGGTGGCTCTTTACGCAACTCGATGTCTGGATCCCGACTCTCATGAGTTATGTTCCGGACTGGTTACAATGGCTGAGCTATCTGTTGTGGCCTCTGGCTGTCATCTCTGTGCTGTTAGTGTTTGGCTATTTCTTCTCCACGATTGCTAACTGGATTGCCGCTCCGTTTAACGGTTTATTGGCTGAACAACTGGAAGCACGATTGACTGGCGCTACACCGCCAGATACCGGGATTTTCGGTATCATGAAAGATGTGCCGCGAATCATGAAACGCGAATGGCAAAAATTTGCCTGGTATCTGCCGCGCGCAATTGTATTGCTAATTCTTTACTTCATCCCTGGTATTGGGCAAACCGTCGCGCCGGTACTGTGGTTCCTGTTTAGCGCCTGGATGTTAGCCATCCAGTATTGCGATTACCCCTTCGATAACCACAAAGTGCCGTTTAAAGAGATGCGCACCGCCCTGCGCACACGCAAAATCACCAATATGCAGTTTGGTGCTTTAACCAGCCTGTTTACGATGATCCCGCTGCTTAATCTGTTCATCATGCCCGTTGCCGTTTGTGGCGCGACGGCGATGTGGGTCGATTGCTATCGCGATAAACACGCGATGTGGCGGTAACAATCTACCGGTTATTTTGTAAACCGTTTGTGTGAAACAGGGGTGGCTTATGCCGCCCCTTATTCCATCTTGCATGTCATTATTTCCCTTCTGTATATAGATATGCTAAATCCTTACTTCCGCATATTCTCTGAGCGGGTATGCTACCTGTTGTATCCCAATTTCATACAGTTAAGGACAGGCCATGAGTAAGATTTTTGAAGATAACTCGCTGACTATCGGTCACACGCCGCTGGTTCGCCTGAATCGCATCGGTAACGGACGCATTCTGGCGAAGGTGGAATCTCGTAACCCCAGCTTCAGCGTTAAGTGCCGTATCGGTGCCAACATGATTTGGGATGCCGAAAAGCGCGGCGTGCTGAAACCAGGCGTTGAACTGGTTGAACCGACCAGCGGTAATACCGGGATTGCACTGGCCTATGTAGCTGCCGCTCGCGGTTACAAACTCACCCTGACCATGCCAGAAACCATGAGTATTGAACGCCGCAAGCTGCTGAAAGCGTTAGGTGCAAACCTGGTGCTGACGGAAGGTGCTAAAGGCATGAAAGGCGCAATCCAAAAAGCAGAAGAAATTGTCGCCAGCAATCCAGAGAAATACCTGCTGCTGCAACAATTCAGCAATCCGGCAAACCCTGAAATTCACGAAAAGACCACCGGTCCGGAGATATGGGAAGATACCGACGGTCAGGTTGATGTATTTATTGCTGGCGTTGGGACTGGCGGTACGCTGACTGGCGTCAGCCGCTACATTAAAGGCACCAAAGGCAAGACCGATCTTATCTCTGTCGCCGTTGAGCCAACCGATTCTCCAGTTATCGCCCAGGCACTGGCTGGTGAAGAGATTAAACCTGGCCCGCATAAAATTCAGGGTATTGGCGCTGGTTTTATCCCGGCTAACCTCGATCTCAAGCTGGTCGATAAAGTCATTGGCAT
>OGYW01002130.1_pt1 | contig 15773 bp, 18 predicted proteins | sample 1576621 | NCBI WGS metagenome assembly OGYW01 (sample SAMEA3541528, study PRJEB24748) | human gut metagenome | biome: human gut; feature: human-associated habitat; material: faeces | place: China | collected 2012 | reverse complement strand
AGAACAGAAAGAAACACGGAAGCCAGAGCGAAAAGGCAGACATCCGAAGTACGGGGAAGGGGAGATTATTTCTGAGGACGAGATGATGATCGAACTGGAATTTCCGGGATATGGAAAAAAACAATTTCTGAAAGCATTTGGCGAAGTGGAAGTTTTGAAAGGCTTATAGAAAATGGCAATACAAATTGTTTGCTGAAAGAATTTATCAATAAAATATTTTTTCATGAAAGGGCATATGGGAGTGAATTTTTTTTCACCTCTATATGCCTTTTAAAAGAAAAGTGAATATTTATTCATAGAATTATCGCGATAATTTTATTATAATTATAGATAAATTTTATGAATATTTTATTTATTTCTAAGGAGGTAGCAATATGGATGCTATGAAAATCGCCAACAGTATACCGATGTGGATCGCCTGTGGAATCCCGGTAATACTCGTTATCGCACAGGCCCTGATCTTTGCAAAAAAATCTTATTCGGCAGGAAAGAAGATCGGACTTACAGAAAAGCAGATGAAGAACGCAATCAAGAGCAGCGCGATCACTTCCATTGGACCATCTATTGTAATCTTACAGTGTATTCCTGAAAGATGAAAAAAATATCGAGCTTTTACTGCGCTTTTTGAATCTGGAAGAAAAAATTTAACGTTTCCTTGAACAAGAATTGATGATTTTCAGGGCAAAAGATGATACAATATATATTGTGTGAAAAAAAAGACAAAAAGGGAGATGCCTATGCCAAAGAAACAGAAGGCAAAGATAAAGCAGAAAAATAAGTGCCCTGAAAAGCTGATCCGGACAGAGGCTGCAAAAGAGATTGCAGAGATAGACCGTTCGCTTCAGGAGCAGAAGTATCAGCTCAGATGCAGAGCTGCAATCGATCTTCTTACAGCAAAGCTGAATATGATAAATGCAGATCTTTCGCGCAAGAAACGCCATGTTGTGATCAACCAGATCAGCAGCAGAGTGAAGACGGCAGAGAGTATTTATACAAAACTGATCCGGAAAGGCCTGGAGCCGGATTTTGACACGGCAAGAGCAGAACTGAAGGATTTGATCGGAATCCGCGTGGTCTGTCCATTTGAAGATGAAGTGTACGAGGTCGCAGACCGTCTGAAAGCGCAGGGAGATGTACAGATCATCCGTGAGAAAGATTATATTAAGAATCCCAAAAAGAACGGATACAAGAGTCTTCACATGATCGTGGAGGTCCCAATTTATTCATCCAAAGGACCACTGAAGGAAAAGGTGGAGATCCAACTCCGTACGGTGGCAATGGATTACTGGTCTGTGCTCGAGTACCAGATATTTTATAAGAAGACAGAGAATGAAGAGGTTGCAAAGGAATTAAAAACCTATGCAGATGAAATTTCTGAGCTGGATGCAAAAATGCTGAAACTCAGGGATAAGATTGAAAAAATGTAGTAGAAACACAGGGAAAGAATGTGCGAAGGCGCATTCTTTTTTTGATACAATCAGGAAATCAATTGCATAGGCATTCCAGTTAGGTTATAATCTAGTACAGTATGGACAGATAAATTACAGAATGGATATGAGGAAATACCATGAAAATGATCAAGACAGATAAACTTGTATTTGAATATGCAAAGCGTGACGAAGAAGGTAATATTATAGGGAAAAGCCGCGCTATTGATGAGGTATCGCTGGATATCGAGCCGGGACAGTTTATTGCGATCCTGGGGCATAATGGCTCTGGGAAGTCTACACTTGCAAAGCATATGAATGCCCTGCTGGTTCCGTCTGACGGAACCATGTGGGTAGACGGAATGGACACGAAGGAAGATGAACATCTGTGGGATGTACGTCAGAGCGCCGGAATGGTATTCCAGAATCCGGATAATCAGATCATAGGAACGGTCGTTGAGGAAGACGTGGGATTTGGTCCGGAGAACCTGGGCGTGCCGACAGAGGAGATCTGGCAGAGAGTGGAAGATAGCCTGAAAGCGGTTGGGATGATTGAATACCGTCACCATTCACCGAATAAATTGTCCGGGGGGCAAAAGCAAAGGGTTGCGATCGCCGGTGTTATGGCAATGCGTCCAAAGTGTATTGTACTGGATGAGCCAACTGCGATGCTGGATCCGAATGGAAGAAAAGAAGTACTTCGAAGCGTGATGGAGCTGAGAAAAAGAGAACACATTACAGTGATTCTGATCACCCATTATATGGAAGAGGTTGTAGATGCAGACCACGTATTCGTAATGGATCACGGTCATGTGGTAATGCAGGGAACACCGAGAGAAATCTTTTCACAGGTGGATACTTTAAAGCACTACAGACTGGATGTGCCGCAGGTGACGATCCTTGCTGATGAACTGAGAAAAAGAGGACTTGATATTCCGGCGGGAGTTTTGAAGAAGGAAGAATTGGTGGAGATATTATGTCGATTAAATTAGAACATATCAATTATGTATACAGTGAAGGAACTGCATATGAAAAGCATGCGCTGAAGGATGTATCCCTGGAAATCCCACACGGTGAATTTGTCGGGATCATTGGTCACACCGGCTCCGGTAAATCGACACTGATCCAGCACCTGAACGGACTGATCAAGGCGACAAGCGGAGCACTTTATTACAACGGAGAGAATATTTACGGAGAAAACTATAACTTACGTGAGCTGCGAAATCAGGTCGGGCTGGTCTTTCAGTATCCGGAGCATCAGCTTTTTGAGGTCAATGTACTTCAGGATGTCTGTTTTGGACCGAAGAATCAGGGACTTTCACCGGAAGAATGTGAAAAGCGGGCAAGAGAGGCGTTGCAGCTTGTTGGTCTCAAAGAAAAATATTTCGATCATTCCCCGTTTGATCTGTCAGGCGGGCAGAAAAGACGTGCAGCGATCGCAGGTGTACTGGCAATGCGTCCGAAGGTACTGGTTCTGGATGAACCGACTGCAGGACTGGATCCGAAGGGAAGAGATGAGATCTTGGATCAGATTGCCTATCTGCACGAAAAAGCAGACATGACTGTCATTTTAGTTTCCCACAGTATGGAAGATATTGCAAAATATGTGGATCGTATTATTGTGATGAATAAAGGCAGCGTCATGTTTAATGATGTGCCAAAGAAAGTGTTTGCACACTACAAAGAACTGGAGAGTGTGGGACTTGCGGCACCACAGGTAACGTACATCATGCATGCGCTGAAGGAAAAGGGAATGGATGTTCCGACAGATGCAACCACGATAGAAGAAGCAGCGGATGGCATTATGAAAGCACTGAAGAAGGAGAGGGCAGCCAAATGATTCGAGATATAACGATTGGACAATATTATCCGGCTGACAGCCGTATCCATAAGCTGGATCCGCGTGTGAAGATTGTATGCACACTGCTGTATCTGATTTCTCTTTTTACATTTAAAAGTATTTTGGGATATGTACTAGCGACTGTGTTCCTGTTTGGATGCATTAAGCTGGCGAAGGTACCGTTTAAATTCATTGTCAGAGGACTGAAGCCAATTATCATTCTGCTTCTGATCACAGTATGTTTCAACTTATTTCTGACACCGGGCGGAAAGACACTGGTCCATGTGGGCTTTATCAAGATCACGGAGTACGGCTTAAGCACAGCGGTTTATATGGCGATCCGGCTGATCTATCTGATTATGGGATCCTCACTTATGACACTGACAACTACACCGAATTCACTGACAGATGGTCTGGAGAAGCTTCTTCACCCATTGAATAAGATCCATGTACCGGTACATGAGATTTCGATGATGATGTCGATCGCACTTCGTTTTATTCCGATCCTTCTGGAGGAAACGGATAAGATCATGAAGGCACAGATTGCCAGAGGTGCGGATATGGAAAGTGGAAATCTGATCCAGAAGGCAAAGGCAATGATTCCGATCCTGGTTCCGCTCTTTGTATCTGCATTCCGCCGTGCCAATGATCTTGCAATGGCAATGGAAGCAAGATGTTATCGCGGTGGCAATGGCAGAACCAAGATGAAACCTCTGATTTATAAGAGTGCTGACCACATGGCATACCTGATTACGATCCTGTATGTTGTGATCGCATTTGTTGTTGGAAGATATGTTCAATTCAAGCTGTGGATCTTTTAAGGAGTCATAAGATGAGAAGAATCAGATTAACAGTGGCTTATGATGGAACAAATTATTGTGGCTGGCAGATCCAGCCAAATGGAATTACGATCGAGGAAGTGCTGAATAAGGCAATCTGTAAGCTCACCGGAGAAGAGATTCAGGTGATAGGGGCGAGCCGGACGGATTCCGGGGTTCATGCAAGAGGAAATATTGCTGTGTTTGACACGGAAAGCAGGATACCGGCAGAACGTTTTTCTTATGCCCTGAATCAGCGTCTTCCGAAAGATATTGTAGTTGTAAAATCAGATGAGGTGGATCTTAACTGGCATCCACGTTATCAGGATACTCTGAAAACCTATGAATATCATATCATCAATACGAAAGTGCCGATTCCGACAGAGAGGCTTTATAATTACTTTGTAAGTTTTGACCTGGACGTGGGGCAGATGAGACGCGGAGCGGCTTATCTGGCAGGAGAACACGATTTTGCACCATTTTGCTGTATCCGTACTAATGCAAAGACAACGGTGCGGACAATCACGGATTTGCAGATTCTGCAAAGCGGAGAGCATATTACGATCCGGATCACGGGAAATGGATTTTTGTATAACATGGTGCGCATCATAGCCGGGGTACTGGTGCGTGTCGGAAGAGGATTTTACGAACCGGAAAAGGTAAAGGAACTTTTGGAAGGCGGAGAAAGAACCAGGGAAGCGGTCACGGCACCGCCGCAGGGACTCTGCCTGATGGAAATCCGCTATCAGAATGAAGAATAGTGCATGAGTCTGCTTTTTAGGCAGGCTCATTTTTTAACAGGAGATTCCGAATAGAAGGTACTACATATCGGAGAAATTTTACAATAGAAAAACTCTATAGAGAAGTCGGTCTATCCGGATAAACAATAAGTAAAACAGGCAGTTTTATTGAAGAAATATTATGAAAATGTTATCCTAATAACCAGAGGCATTTTGGAAAAACAGCATAGAAACAGGATGTCATTAAAGAGAGAAAAGGGAAGAAATATGAATTATGTAGGAATTGATATTGGATCAACAGCATCCAAGGTTGTTGTTGAAGGAGATAAGAAAGAACATTTCGTACTGCCGACAGGATGGAGCAGCAAAGAGACTTGCGAAAAGATCAAGAATAAGCTGCTTGAGATGGGGGTAGATGTTACCTCAGATGATACAAAGGTAGTTGCTACAGGATATGGAAGAATCGCAGTTGATTTTGCAGATCATGTAATTACAGAGATTACCTGCCATGCCAGAGGTGGTCGTGAACTTGCAGGAGGGGACTGTTCGATCATTGATGTGGGAGGACAGGATACGAAGGTGATCATTGTACAGAATGGAATGGTATCCGATTTCCAGATGAATGATAAATGTTCGGCGGGAACAGGAAAGTTTCTGGAGATCATGGCGAACCGCCTGGGTGTTACGATCAATGAATTATTTGATATGGCGGCAGCAGGAGAAGTTATTCCGATCAGCTCACTTTGTACGGTATTTGCCGAATCTGAGGTGATTAACTATATCGGAGAAGGAAAAAAGCGTGAAGATATTGCGGCCGGAGTTGTAGATTCTGTTGCCAATAAAGTAGTGCAGCTTGCGCAGAAAAAGGAACTTGGAGACAGAGTGATCCTGACCGGAGGACTCAGTCACAGCATTTATTTCACAGGAATCCTGTCAGACAAGCTGGATCAGAAAGTGGAATCAGAAGAGTTTGGTCGTTTTGCGGGGGCATACGGAGCAGCACTTCTTGCCAGAGAAAAAAAGGATAAAAGGAGATAATGAAAATGGAACTGATTAAAGATTTACCAGAGGTATTTGAGGAATTCGCAGAGCAGAGACAGAAATCGTTTCTGGCTGTCAAGGAGTTAAAAGAGAAAGGGGTTCCGGTTGTTGGATCGTACTGTACATACTTCCCGAAAGAGATTGCAATGGCGATGGGGGCAGGATGCGTAAGCCTTTGCTCAACTTCTGATGAGACAATTCCGGAAGCAGAGAAAGATCTTCCGAAGAACCTCTGTCCGCTGATCAAATCAAGCTATGGATTTGCAAAGACAGACAAATGTCCGTTCTTCTATTTCTCAGATGTAGTAGTTGGGGAAACAACCTGTGATGGTAAGAAGAAGATGTATGAATATATGTCAGAATTCAAAGATGTATTTATTATGGAACTTCCGAATAGCCAGAGAGAACCGGGACTTCAACTCTGGAAAGGCGAGATCATCCGTTTCAAGGAATATCTGGAACAGAAATTTGGCGTGACGATCACGGAAGAGCAGATCCGTGAAGCTGTAAAGACAGAGAATCAGGCACGTCGATCCTTAAAGAAACTTTATGAAGTAATGAAATATGATCCGGCTCCGATCAAAGGACAGGATCTGTTCAAAGTTCTGTACGGAAGCACCTTCAAATTTGACCGTTCCCTGATCCCGGGTGAAGTGGATGCTCTTACTGCGAAGATTGAAAAAGAATATGCAGAGGGCAAGAGAGAAGAGAAGAAACCACGTATCCTGATCACAGGATGTCCAATCGGAGGAGCAACTGAAAAAGTAATCCGTGCCGTAGAAGACAACGGTGGTATTGTTGTAACTTTTGAAAATTGCAGCGGTGCAAAATCCATTGACAAGCTGGTAGACGAGGACGCAGAAGATATCTACGATGCAATCGCAAGAAGATACCTCAGCATTGGATGTTCTGTTATGACGCCGAACCCGAATCGTCTGGAGCTTCTTGGAAGACTGATCGACGAATATCAGGTAGACGGTGTGGTAGATATGATCCTTCAGGCCTGTCATACCTACAATGTGGAGACCAATACCATCCGCAAGTTTGTAACAGGTGAAAAGGGAATTCCGTATATCAGTGTGGAAACCGATTACTCTCAGGCAGACATCGGACAGCTGAACACCAGACTTGCTGCGTTTGTTGAGATGCTGTAAATGGAGAGTACGACGAAGAGAAATGCGTTTCAGTTCCGCAGGGCGAATGAGGAGGATCTTCCTGAAATTTGTCGTATAGTAAAGCTTGCCGGAGAAATTGTTCCCGTGAAAGAATGGTTTGAGGCAGAGGATGAAGCATTTCTTGCAAAGCATATCCGCGAGGAAGGATTTACCCTTTTGGCAAAGAAAAATGGACAGACTGCAGCAATCATGATTGTCCGTATTCCCGGACTGGCAGAGGACAACCTGGGAGAATATCTGAAGATTTCCAGGGAAGAAATGAAGCGGGTTGCGCATCTGGAGATTGCTGTTGTAGTACCGGAGTATCAGGGATACGGACTGCAATATGAGCTTTTCTGTCAGTCAGAAGCAATCGTAAAAAATAAGCAGATGAGGTATCTGATGGCAACAGTTCATCCGGATAATATATACAGTTTTCGCAATATGGAAAAGCTTGGAATGAAGACAGTTCTCGAGACAAAGAAGTATGGCGGGAAACGAAGATATGTTATGAGTAAAACATTAGAATCTTAGAAAGAAACGAAAGAGCTTATGGAAAATGTAATGGCACATTTTCCATAAGCTCTTTTTGAATACAAGTATGAATTGTAAAATGAGAAAGTTTCTTAACTAACAACTTCAATGTTGACATACTAACTTGCGGTAATATAAACTATTCTAAGTTAGAGAATACAAACAAGAGGAAACAGAATGAAATTCAAAAATAAAATCATTGTGGTCTGTCTGTGCGTATCTGTATTCGCGGGTGGATGCGGTCAAGGTGGTCAGAATACAACAAAGAGTAAAAATAGTGAAGGAACAGCCAGTTCGAAGGAAAGTACAGAACGAACCTCTCAGGATAATGAGGCATCAAAAGACATTTTTGCAATGGATACCTATATGACAGTGACAGCATATGGAGAAAAAGCACAGGATGCGGTGGATGCCGCTGAAGCAGAGATTGAAAGATTAGATACACTTTTATCAACGGGAAATGCAGACAGTGAGATTGTAAAACTGAATGAACAGAAAAGTGCAACACTTTCAGAAGATGGCGGATATCTTGTGAAGCGCGCACTGGAACTGAATAAGGAAACGGATGGGGCATTTGATATCGCAATTTATCCGGTTATGGAGGCGTGGGGATTTCCGATACAGAATTTCCGTGTCCCATCAGCTGACGAACTGACAGGGCTTCTGAAGCATGTGGATGCAGCGAAGATCTCATACGATAAGGATACGAGAGAAATCTCTTTTGAAGATGACCAGATGAAAATCGACCTTGGAGGAATTGCAAAAGGCTATACTTCTTCGCGGATTATGGATATTTTCAAAGAAAACGGGATTACAAGTGGTCTGGTAAATCTGGGTGGAAATGTACAGGCACTCGGAACCAAGACAGACGGAAGCAACTGGCGGGTTGCGGTACAGAGTCCGGACGACACAGAGGATTATCTGGGAGTTTTATCCATTCGGGATAAAGCGGTGATCACATCTGGTGGATATGAACGCTATTTTGAACAGGATGGTGTGACCTATCATCACATTATTGATCCAAAGACCGGATATCCGGCAAAGAACGGACTGGTATCTGTCACGATCGTAAGCTCGGACGGAACCCTTGCAGATGGGCTTTCCACCTCCCTTTTTATCATGGGAGAAGAAAAAGCGGCAGAGTTCTGGAAGGCGCACAGTAATGAGTTTGAGGCGATCTTTGCGACAGATGATGGGACGATTTATGTGACAGAAGGTCTGAAAGACAGCTTTACAACGGATCTTGACATGAAGGTTATTACGAAATAATTTGCGTGAAATGAGAGGATAATGAGAGATGGACATCAAAGAAACCGGTAAAAAATTAAAACCGTTTGCACCCGTTCTTTCAGTTGCACTGGTTACGGCGTGCGTGGCAGGCTCTTTAAGTGGATATGAGGCTCCGGTCTATGCAGCGACACAGGAAGAAACACCGGTAAAAAAAGAAGAAACAAAAGAGAAGAAAGAAGAAAAAAAGACAGCAGCCAAAGGAACATTTGACCTGGAGGATGGTGTGTATAAGGGAACCGGAACAGGGTATGCAGGAGACATCACCGTATCGGTACTGATCAAGGACAAGCAGATCGTTTCGATTGATATTCTGAGCTCTTCCGATGATGCGGCGTTTTTCACGCGTGCGAAAGCGGTGATCGACAAGATCATCGAAGGACAGACGCTGGATGTGGATACCGTATCGGGAGCAACGTTCAGTTCCAGAGGAATCATCAGCGCGGTAAAAAATGCGCTGACCGGGGAAAAGGATACCAGTGAGACAGGACAGGCGCAGTCCGGTCAGACAGGGGCAGCGGCAGGAAGCTCAACTAGTGTGGCACAGGTAGAAGATGCGGCAGCGTATAAGGACGGAACTTATTACGGTTCGGGAACCGGATTTGGCGGTCCGCTGAAGGTTATGGTAGAAATCAGCGGAGGGAAGATCGCATCCATCCAGATTGTGGAGAACAGTGACGGAAGCGATTATATTTCCAAAGCAGCTTCTCTGATCGATTCTATTATTGCGACACAGAGCACCAATGTGGATACGGTGTCAGGAGCAACCTACAGTTCAGTCGGAATTATCCAGGCAGTCCGGGATGCACTGAGTCAGGCTGCGGTAAATGGTACATCAGATACTTCGCAGAATAACAATAACAACAGCAACAACAATAGTTCATCAGACGACAATAATTCTACCGTAACCGGAACCGTTCCGTACAAGGAAGGAATCTATTACGGAACAGCAGATGGTTACAGCGGAGATGTATCCGTTGCAGTCGTGATCCAGGAAAAGACGATCAAAGCGATTTTGATCACGGAAAGTTCAGATGATGAAGCGTTCTTTAACCGCGCAATGGATGTTGTGAAAAATGTGATAAGGACACAGAAGACAGACGATGTAGATACAGTGTCAGGAGCAACCTACAGTTCCAAAGGACTGTTAAATGCGATCAAGAATGCACTGAAACAGGCAGAGAAAGTGACAAATGGAGAATCCATTGATGAGAAGCCGGATCTGACTGATCTAAAAGAGCTGATCGAGAGAGCAGAAAAGTTGGAAGAAGATAAATACACAGAAACAAGCTGGGCAGTTCTGCAGACAAGAATTGCGGACGCACAAGAAGCACTCGAGGAAACAAAACAGACTATTGTGGATAAAGCAGTAGAAAAGCTGAAAACAGCAATTGCTCAGCTGGAATCAAAAGATGGAAAAGACGAAGAAAATACAAAATATGTCAGTGGAACTTATGAAGTGACCGTTCCGTGTACGCCGGATGAAGACGAAGACTTTGAAGAGTATGAGTTGACAATGTCGGTGGAGATCCGCAACGATAAAATTGTGTCAATTACGGATATCACAGGCGATGGTGCAAGCAGTAATGACGACTATATTAAGAGAGCGGCAAATGGTACTTCAAGCATAAAGGGTGTGGTATCCCAAATCATAGATAAAGGAATGCCGGAGGATATTGATACTGTTTCCCGTGCAACCTGCTCTTCCAATGCAATCCTGGAAGGATGCAAAAAAGTACTGGAAGCAGCAGAAAGACCGACAGATATGGAGGCTGAATAACAATGAGAGAATTCTGGGTAAGACTGGTAAGTATGCTCGCGATCGTGGGAGTTCTGCTGGGATACAATTCAGTGCTGGATGTGCGTGCGAAAGAAGATGAGATCGCCCGGCTTTCCGCACAGGTTGCCGGAAACGGACAATCAGACAGTGAAAATGGAGGTTCCACAAACTACAAGGACGGAACCTATACCGGGGAAGCTGATGGATTTGGCGGAACGATTCAGGTAGAAGTGAAGATTGAGAAAAGCAAGATTGCAGAGATCAATGTGATATCGGCAGAGAAAGAAGACGGAGCATACCTTTCCATGGCAAAGGATATGATTCCGAAGATCATCGATGCACAGAGCGCAGATATAGATACGATCAGTGGTGCGACGTTCAGCTCGACCGGAATCAAAAATGCATCGGAACAGGCTCTGGAAAAGGCGGTAAAGTAACGTGAAAAAGATGGATATTCATAATTTAACGGCGAAAGATATAAAAAAATTACATATATGGCTGAGAGCATTGATCCAGGTACTTTATTTTCTGTTTATCCCATCTGTGTATACAGCGGCATTTGCCGGAGTGAAATACATCTTTACACAGATCGGTGCAGGCGAAAAGGTTGCCGTGACCTCTTTCGTGACAGTACTGGTTGTGATCTGCATTTACACCATTCTGTTCGGAAGATTCTTTTGCGGATTCGCTTGTGCGTTCGGTACACTGGGAGATGGTGTGCATGCACTCTATGTGTGGATCTGTAAAAAGAGGAAAAAGAAACCTCTTCAGATTGCGGATGCATGGACAGAAAAGCTCTGTTATCTGAAATATATTGTACTGGCACTGATTTCAATCTTGTGCTTTGCAGGCATCTATGGAAAGGGAAAAGGAACCAGCCCGTGGGATGTATTTTCCATGCTCCATGCAGGCAACTTTAAGCTTGGCGGATATCTGGTGGGACTCGTTCTTATGGTTCTGATCCTTGTGGGAATGTGTTTTGAAGAACGGTTTTTCTGCAGAAATTTCTGTCCGATGGGAGCTGTGTTTTCCCTGCTTCCGGTCCTTCCGCTTTTCGCACTTCACAGAGAACGGGAAAACTGCATCAAAGGATGCAAGGCATGTACAAAGAAATGTCCTTCTAACATCGGACTTCCGGAAGATGGATCGCCAAAGATAGAAGGGGACTGTTTCCAGTGTCAGAAATGTATCGATACCTGTCCGAAAGGAAATATTCATACCGGAGTAAAAGGACTTTGTGGAAATGAATTCTGGTTTACGATTTTGCGGGCAGTAATCTTACTGATTCTTCTACTCTGGCTGGGTGTATAGAAGATGAAGAAGAAAGATCTGATACTTGGAGCAGGAATTATTGTGATTGCGCTTGCGATGCTGCTTGTGATGCAGCTGACGAGAGGGGAAGAAGGAAATCAGATCCGGGTTATGCTGGATGGGAAAATCTATGGAACGTATTCCTTGTCGAAGGATCAGACCATCGAAGTAAAGGATGGCGATTTTTATAACCGGATCCGGATCGAAGACGGAAAGGCGTATATGGAAGAGGCAAACTGCCCGGATGGATACTGTGAAGAGCAGGGAAAGATCAGCGGGCATACACAGACGATCGTCTGTCTGCCACATAAGCTCGTAGTAGAGGTTCTGGAAAATGAGAATGACCAGAGCTTTGGAACTTCAGATCCGGAAGATGCAGCTCCGGATACGATCGCAAAATGATAAAGGAAAAACAGATGAATAAAAACAAAAAACTTGCCAATATGGCAATGCTGGTTGCGCTGGCGATGATATTCAGTTATGTGGAAAGCTTAATACCGATCAATTTCGGGATACCGGGAATGAAGCTCGGAGTTGCCAATCTGGTGACAGTGACTGGGATGTACTTTCTGGAATTTCCGGAAGTATTTCTGGTGGTAGTTATGCGAATCCTGCTGACCGGCTTTTTATTTGGAAATGGAATGTCGATCGTTTACAGCCTGGCAGGAGGAATCTTAAGCTTTCTGGTCATGGCGCTGATGAAGAGGCTGAAAGGATTTTCCGTAGCCGGAGTCAGTATCGCCGGAGGCGTGTCACACAATATCGGTCAGATCATTGTGGCATCAGTTGTGGTAGAGAATCTGAAACTGATCTATTATCTTCCGGCACTTCTGATCGCCGGTACAGTGACCGGATTTGTGATGGGAATGATAAGTAAAAAGTTGCTTCCGATTGTAAAAAGAGAATCGGAGAGAGAGGCGCAGAGAAGGTTGCCCGCAGAGGCTGCCTCCGGGCGCGATGCTCCGTGGGCGGGGTTTCCGCCCGTGCCCCGTATGAAGGCTGTCCCCGCGCGGCGCTTCCCATCCAAGCCAACCTGACGTGCGGCGCCCCTCCTCCATCAAAAGCCGTGACAGGCTGCCCCTAAAGGAATATGTTATGCCCAATTGTACCTTCCATATTGTGGATGCGTTTACTGCGGTGCCATTTACCGGCAACCCCTGCGCCGTGGTGACGGACGCCGACGGCATCGAGCCCGCCGACATGCTGCGCATCGCGCGCGAGACCAACGCCCCGGAAACGGCGTTCGTGTTGGCCTCCGACAAGGCGGACGTGCGTGTCCGCTATTTCATGCCGCGCGGGGAAATCCCCTTTGCGGGGCATCCCACCATTGCCACGGGGCACCTTTTGCGGGAACTGGGCGTGCTCAAGCCGGGCACCGCGCGGTTCGAGTTCGCCATCGGCGTGCTGCCCGTGGACATCCGCCCCGACAGGGTGATCATGACCCAGCCCCCCGCCGTCCCGGACACGTGCGCCGACGCCGGGACAACGGCCCAAGCGCTCGGGCTTCAGGCTTCCGATCTCCGGGAAGGGCTTCCGTGCCAGCTCATGCGGGGGGGCGTCAGCTTCCTGATGGTTCCCGTCCGGGAGCTTGCGGCGCTCCGGCGGATCAACATGGACAGGCCCGCCCTCAAAGCTGTTTTGGCGCCCCTCGGCGTGTCGGCGGCGTACGTGTTCGCCCCCGAAGGCGTGGAGCCTGAAACGGATGTGCACGCCCGGCTTATCGATCCGGACAACGCCGGGGAAGATCCTTTCACCGGATCGGCCGCCGGGTGCATGGCTTCCTACATGCACGCGCACGGGCTGTGTTCCGGGACGCGCATCCGGCTTGAGCAGGGCCATATCCTCGACCGCCCGGGAACCGGGGAACTGGAACTGATCCTTGCTTCCGATAGCGGGAAGCTCGATGCCGTGCGCCTCGGCGGAACGGCGGTGAGCTCCGCCAGCGGCACGCTCCGCTGGTAAAGGCACGAAGCCAAAGGCGCCATCCGAAAGGCACGATAACGCATCAGGGGAGCTTCCTTCAGGAAAGCTCCCCTTCATTATGCCTGCCTGCGGGGAGGCCATCCCTTCTTTTTCGTGCCCGCCTCCCACGACCAAAGCTGTTTTAAGGGCATCAGCCTTTGCGCCATGCGCCGATCAGCCTTTCAAAAGGCCCCATGAGGCTGGCGAAGCGGGTTTCGGCATCCGCGCCGAAGGAACCGGGGCGGATGCTGGCGAGGATGAGGATGGCGTGCAGGCCCTGCTCCGTATAGAACGGTTTGGCGAAATAGGAGCGGATGCCGTGGGGGGCGAACAGCACCCAGTCGATGGACTTGATGCTGTCCAGCGTATCCTCCACGGTGAGCGAGCGCAGGCCGAAGCGTTCGATGTCCTGTGCGATGGTGCCTTCGTAGGCGTGTTCCGCCCCCCAGCGCAGCTCGCGGAAGGCGGGGCCCGCGCCGTACACGACGACCTGCCCCTTGTGGGACTGGATGTCGGAAAAAAGGAGGCCGTCCAGCTCTCCGGCGTAGGGGGCGAAAAGGCTTTCCAGCCCCTCGCGGAGCGGGCGGGGCGCGGTTTGGGCGTCTTCCTCGGAAGGCGGACAGGCCGCGCTTTTCCGGTTTTCGGGGATGTTCAGGAGCGCCACGCGCACGACCCGCCCTTCCCCCGCGCCGCCGCAGGGGGTGAGGCGTACCTTGGCGCTGAACAGGCCGCGCTGGGCGTTGCTGAACGTGAGCGTGCCCGCCCACGCGTCGTTGGCAAGGGCTTTGTTCCCGGCTTCAAGCAGCTTTTCGGCAAGCCCGCCGGGGGCGATATCGGCGAGGCCCAGGGTGTTGGGATCGCGGGATGCCGCCGCGAACAGGCTGCGGGCCGCGTCGTTGATGATCAGCAGCCCGCGCGTGGGGATGTCGAGCGCGAAGACGGGATAGCCGATGCCGCCGATGTCCATCTGGCAGGTCCCGGGCCGCCCGTCCGCCGAATACGCCGCCGGGAGGAAGGCTTCCTTGAGGAACCCGTAATAGAGCGTGTCGTTTTCGCCGGGCCAGCCTTGCAGGATGTACGTCCCGTTGCCGTTCGTCAGCCGGAAGGTGACGGCGGCGGGGCGGCGGGCGGTGAGCATGTCCCAGAATTCCATGAGCAGGGCGTGATCCTCGCGCCGTACGGCTTTTTTCCGGTAACGGGCGTCCTTGAGCAGGCGCGGCACGTCGAGGCCGGGGATGCTCCAGCGGTTGAAGACCTTGAGGCGGGAATGGGGGATGTCGATGCTCCAGATCAGGCCGGGAAATCCGGCGATCCACGGGGAAAACTGCTGCATGCGAAGCTCCGGTGTTTGGGGCATTGTGATGGATTTCGAAAGAAAGGCAAGAGCTGGCCGAGGGGGGATCGGGGCGCCGGGCTTCCCGGGGAGCTGCCGGAGGGGAAGGAAGAGGTGGGAGGCCGGATAGTATTGGTTCATCCAATTGGGCGCATACCCGGCAAAAAGGCCTGTTAGAGCCCGAAAAGGAGGCCTTCCGGTAGGCAAAAGGGGCCGCATGGCCGTCTTTTTTGGTTTCCAGCGGCTATCTGGTCCAACCACTTTTACCGTTGAAGGCATGTAAAAACAATGTGTTGTATGCATGTAGCGCAATTTTGAAAAAAGAGTTGATCGGATTTGCCGGGGGCCCGTATGCTGAAGGCATGAGAATCATTCCATAGCCGTTCCCACAACAGCGGGCAAGGACTGCATGGACAAGCAGGAATGCATAGAACGACAGCTGGAAAGCGCTCTCTTGGAAGGCCGCTGGGGGGTGTTTGAGCGCCTCCCGTCCGAACGCGGCCTCGCCGAGGCTTTCGGCGTGAACCGGGCCACGGTGCGCGCGGC
>OGYW01002125.1_pt1 | contig 15823 bp, 18 predicted proteins | sample 1576621 | NCBI WGS metagenome assembly OGYW01 (sample SAMEA3541528, study PRJEB24748) | human gut metagenome | biome: human gut; feature: human-associated habitat; material: faeces | place: China | collected 2012 | reverse complement strand
TTTCAGCGCCGCAATATGTTCCGCCGAGCCGTAGCCCTTATTCGCTGCGAATCCGCCGTCCCGAAGTCTCCGTTTGCGGCCCTGCCGGCCTTCGCATCTTCCATTATATATATGGTAACCATCTGTTTACCGTGTCGCTTCTGTCTGAAAAACTTTTCAAATATAACTTGTTTGTGTTTCGATTGTGTTTCGAATACATTTCAAAATTAAACTTATTTTATTAAAAAACAAAATCGGATGATTTTTTTTGCAAATAAAAAATTTTAATTTTTAGTCGTGTTTCGTTTGGTAGATTTGCCATTTCCCTTTCATCTCTTTTTCGTTGCCCTTGATTTGTGGAATGGTTGTGAAGCGAAACTGTCGGGCGTCTGTTTTTCGGCGACGGCAGTTCGGAAAACGGCGTGGCGGAGAAGAGTGGCGGGCGGAACCGGAGGTGTTGGCGGAACCGGTCCCGGCCGCTCGGGGCGGGCTGTCGCCTGCGCCGGGAGCGGCAGTGTGGCGGACGGATTCCGGCGCAGGCCGAAAAGACGCTCGCAGAGGTGAGTTCCGGAGGCTATGAATGCCAGGAGGCGGTGAGCTGTTCGGGGAGCGGAACCGAGGAGTCGCGCCGCCAGACCATCGCCCGGTCGGCGGCCGCGTCGCCCGTGCCGAAGTCGAAGCGGTCTGCGGAAACGAACCTCGCCGGAACGTCGCCAGCGAACCCGAAACGTCCGTAAAATTCCCGGAGCCACTCCTTGCCGGGCGTCGGGATGAGGAACGCCGCATCGTCGCCGCGCTCCGCGATGAGCCGCATCGCTTCGCGCATCAGCTGCGAAGCCAGTCCGCGTCCCCGGAACGCCGGGTCCGTCGCTACGCCATAAATATAGGTCGTGCGGCCCAGCTCCGTCCGGAACGGCAGGAGGTGGAGCATCGCCGCCATGCGGCCTTCGGCCTCGGCCGTCAGCATCCGGCGGCGGGAGTAATAGCGCATGATGAACGAGTCGGCGAATTGTTCGTCGTCGCCGAAGGCCTTCATCCAAAGCTCTTTGCAGGCCACTTCGTCGGGGTGCATGCAGATCGCCGCGAATTTGTGCTGGAGGAACGCCGGGTGGTAGGAGAGTTTGGCCTGCCGCAGTCCGTCCAGCCCGAGGTCCTCCTCACGGTTGATCAGCGTGAAACGTTCGGGGAGGCAATTGTATAAATCATAATTTATAAATCATAAATCTCTTACCAGCACTCCACGTCATTTTCTACCTCTTTGAGACGGTCTTTTGTGAAAACAGGGTCTTTGATACCCGCCCGTTTCTGTGCACGGTAGTCTTCCAGCAGTTTGAAAGCGTATTTACCGAGCAGGCTGATGGCAATCAGGTTACAGAGCGCCATCAATCCCATGGTGACATCTGCCAGACTCCAGGCCACATCCAGTGCAGCGAGTGCACCAAATAGCACCATACCACCTACCAGAATACGGTAGATGTTCAATATCCATTTCTTACGGGTAAGATAACGTACATTGGCTTCTCCATAATAATAATTACCCAGAATGCTGCTGAAGGCGAAGAAAAACAAAGCAATAGCAACAAAAATACTTCCTGCCGAACCAATCTCGTTCGTCAGCGCCTGTTGCGTAAGTTGTACTCCATTGGTAGAGCCGTCCAGTGGCGCACCGCTGAAAAGTATAATGAACGCGGTGCAGGTACATATAATTAATGTATCGGTGAAAACGCCCAAGGTCTGTATCAGCCCCTGCTTTACGGGATGTGTGACGTGTGCGGTGGCTGCCACATTGGGAGCGGAACCCATACCGGCTTCATTGCTGAACAATCCCCGCTTGATACCTTGCATCAATGCAATACCTACACCACCACCCAATGCCTGTTGCCAGCCGAAGGCATGGCTAACGATGAGTTTGATAACGGCAGGAAGTTCAGTGATATTGATAGCTACAATGATCAGTGCCAAAGCAATATATCCCAATGCCATAACGGGAACAATAATGCTGCTTACTTTAGCAATGCGCTGTACACCACCGAAGATAATAAGCAGCGTGGCTATGGTAATAACCCCTCCTACGATGGCGTGGTCGAAACCGAATGCATGTTCAAAAGCTGCACACAGCGTATTGCTTTGTACGGAGTTGAAGGCGAAGCCGAAAGTGATCGTAATGAGTACGGCAAACACAGTACCCATCCACGGTTGTTTCAATCCTTTTCGCATATAATAAGCGGGACCGCCAATGAAAGAGTCTTTGCCTCTTACCTTATATAATTGTGCCAATGTGGACTCTACGAATGAACTGGCAGCACCAAACAGGGCAATGACCCACATCCAGAACACTGCTCCCGGCCCGCCTACAGCGATGGCAGTGGCCACACCCGCCAGATTGCCCGTACCTACACGGCTGGCAATGGAGATGGCAAATGCCTGGAATGAAGAGATATGCTTTTCACCCGGCTTTCCGTTCGTTCCTGCCGAATCACCCAGTAAACGTACCATTTCACCTATCATGCGGAACTGTACGAAGCGGGTTTTCAGCGTGAACCAAAAGGCACATCCCAAAAGCAGAGCGATGAGGATATAGGTCCAGAGAATATCGTTGATTGAATTGATTATATTCATGCTATATTGTTTAATATTTACTTGTTTAATGATAAACTGTCAGTTCTTCTGTCTGAATTTATTGATTATAAAGGTCGCAAAAGATATATTTTGTAACTGATTGAATATTACTGTGTTGTGTTGAGGTATTCTAAGACTGCGACTGAGGTACCCTAAGTATACGACTGAGATACCCTAAGTATGGGACTGAGGTACCCTAAGTATCATACTGAGATACCCTAAAATAACAACTGTTTTGGTTTTTTGTTTTTCTGTAAATAACTTTTTCCTCATAACCCAAAAGTAAAAGTCAGGATAGAAGAATAATCATTTATTTTAGTCTGAAGTGAAACTTATGACCTTCAAATACCGGTTCTACAATATCAAACCGGATGAACTTGGCAAGTAAATGTTCCGCTGCACGTCGGGAAAGGCGTGCCAGCCTACAATACCTGTTCAGCGATAGACTGTCATTTTCTTCCAACAAGTCAAGCAACAACTGTTCGCGCTCAGTATAAGTTATCAGTTCTCCCCGCGGACTACCACTTTGCTGCCATACACGCAGATGAACCGGTGTGGCGAGTATATTCTCATCCTTGATGCGCAGATAAGCCAGCGGTTTTCCTGTTTCATCCTTGGCATATACGGGTTTTTGCAAACTTTCTTCAATCTGCACTACCAGCACGCTGCGTCCTTCCGCCTGAAAGGTCTGCATGGTATAATTCACTTCCGGCTGACAGTACATTTGTGCTGCCGCCTCTATCATATATTGTTCCTCATCGGAGCGAACTCCGGCAATCTTTCCGTTATCTTTTACCCCGATCAGCAACCGCCCGCCGTCCGTATTGGCAAAGGCGGAGAGCGTTTTTGCGATCTTACGGGCATCGGAAATCTCAAACTTAAAGTCCTGCCTTTGGTGTTCGCCTTCGGCTATGAGCAAGTGTATGTATTCCGTATCTGTAAGGGGTTTCATGCCTGCAAAAGTAGGTAAAAAACGCCAGAGGACGTTTTTTTGTGCAATTTTTGCGGATTATTTCAAAAAAAATATTGTTTTTCTGCATTTATTTCAAGAAAGAGTGTATTTTTGCCAGACATTATTAACGAAGTAATATTAATAAGAAAAGGATTATGAAAGAATTAGTTGAAAAAGTTGCAGAATTGTATGCAGCATTCGAAAAAGATGCAAAAGCTCAGTTGGAAAACGGTAACAAGGCAGCCGGTACTCGTGCACGTAAGGCTTCTTTGGAAATCGAAAAGACAATGAAAGAATTCCGCAAAGCATCTTTGGAAGATTCTAAAAAGTAAGAGAAAACGCAGATTTAATGCTGTGAAAGACTGCCGTTCGGCGGTCTTTTTTGTTTTATGCATAATGGCTGTTTTGTATAAATAAGTCGTATTTTTATGATATTCCTCAACGATTTTAATATATTAATTGCTTGGCCTTTTGCTTTTAAATAGAAGTTTTATTATTACTTTTGGCACAGGGTATGAACGAAAATGTACTAAATAAGTTGAAGATATTGGCAGAGTCGGCAAAGTACGATGTCTCTTGCTCGTCCAGTGGCACTGTACGTTCCAACAAGGCAGGCATGCTGGGCAATACTGTGGGCGGATGGGGCATCTGCCACAGCTTTGCAGAAGACGGGCGGTGTATTTCGTTGCTGAAGGTGATGCTGACAAACTATTGCATATACGATTGCGCTTATTGCATTAATCGCCGCAGTAATGACCTGCCTCGTGCCACTCTTTCCGTCAGCGAACTTGTGGACCTGACAATGGAGTTCTACCGCCGCAATTATATTGAAGGCCTTTTTCTGAGTAGCGGAGTGGTGCGCAATCCCGATTATACGATGGAACGGCTGGTGCGTGTAGCCAAAGACCTTCGTACTATCCATCGTTTCAACGGTTATATCCATTTGAAGAGCATTCCCGGAGCCAGTCGTGAGTTGGTGAATGAGGCGGGGCTGTATGCCGACCGTCTGAGTGTCAATGTGGAAATTCCCAAAGAAGAAAACCTCAGGCTGCTTGCTCCGGAAAAAGACCATGAAAGCGTATTTGCTCCGATGCGCTATATTCAGCAAGGTGTTTTGGAGAGTGCGGAAGAACGCAGGAAATACCGCTATGCACCCCGTTTTGCCCCGGCAGGACAAAGTACGCAGATGATTGTAGGTGCTACAGCCGAGACGGACAAGGATATTCTTTTTCTTTCATCGGCTCTTTATCAGCGTCCTACGATGCGGCGCGTCTATTATTCCGGATATATCTCGGTGAACACGTACGACAAGCGTCTGCCGGCTTTGAAACAGCCGCCTTTGGTGCGTGAGAACCGGCTCTATCAGGCGGACTGGCTGCTACGTTTCTACCAGTTCAAGGTAGATGAGATTGTGGATGACGCCTATCCGGATTTGGATCTGGAGATAGACCCGAAGCTGTCGTGGGCGTTGCGGCATCCCGAACAGTTTCCCGTTGACGTCAATAAGGCGGATTATGAGATGATACTCCGTGTACCGGGTATCGGTGTGAAATCGGCTCGTCTGATAGTCGCTTCCCGCCGTTTCTCCAAATTGGGATTTTATCAACTGAAGAAGATCGGTGTGGTGATGAAGAAGGCGCAGTACTTTATTACGTGCAGCGAACTGCCAGTACGTACGGTCAATGAAATGACTCCGCAGAGAGTACGTAACTTGCTGGTGCAGAAACCCGGGAAGAAATATGACGACAGGCAGCTGATTCTTGATTTTGGAGACGAAGAAAATGACTCTGTTTATATTCGATAATACATTTGAGGGATTGCTGACTTCTGTTTTTGAAGCCTATTCCCGTCGTACTTTTCCGGATGCTTTGCTGGCGGAAGGGGAGCCGCTTCCTCTGTTCTGTGACGAGACTTTTACTGTAGTATCGGATGAAGAGAAAGCGGGGAGGGTTTGGCGTGGCTTGCAGAAAAAACTTTCTGCATCCGCCTTGTCTTGTCTTACGCAGTGCTGGTTGGCGGAAGAGCCGGAAACTGCATCGCTTTTGTTCCGTTATATCCGCAAGGCAATAGATGCTTCCCGTTCCATTGAAACGAACTTTGCAGACCCTGATGTTTTGGAATTTTCGCGTATGTGGAAGCGGGTGGATTGGGAACGGATACGGATGTTGCAGTTTGTCCGTTTTCAGAAAGCAGCAGATGGCACTTATTTTGCGGCGGTAGAACCGGAGAAGAATGTACTTCCCTTGATAACCGGGCATTTTAAAGACCGTTTTGCCGACCAATGTTGGTTGATATACGACATCAAGCGTGCTTATGGTTATTATTACGATTTAAAAGAGGTGCGGAACGTTGTTTTTGGGGAAGATAGCCGGGAAGGACATCTTGTGACAGGAATACTGGATGAGAGCCTTATGGATAAGGATGAAAAGCTCTTTCAGCAACTTTGGAAAACTTATTTCAAGGCAATCTGTATCAAGGAAAGGCTGAATCCCCGCAAGCACAGGCAAGACATGCCTGTGCGATATTGGAAGTATTTGACCGAGAAGCAGACTTAGTATTTAGTTTATTACCCAGTTCTTGTTGTGCGGAACAGTTTTATGCGGGTTATAGTGCATTCCGGCTTGTGTCGGTATCTTCAGAATGTATGTACGTCCGCTTTTGTTCATTAGTGAAGTGTCGCGCAGCCAGGGATTGGCATCTTTCAGCTGGGCATAAGTGATTCCTTTATCTTTGGCGAATTGTGCCAGATTGGCTATTCCCGTGGTGACTTTCACTTCGGTGTAAGGGATAGCCGGATATAGGTGTTCACGTTTCATCAAAAAACCGTATTGTTGCGGGTTGCTGATAACAGCTTTTGCTGCCAGCAAGCGGAACATATAACGTGAGGTTTCTTCTACCAGCCAAAGGTCTGCTGCCTGACTCACCATTTGCTTTTGTAACTGTGTGGAGATACGTCCCTGACCGGCATTGTAGGCAGCAGCCACGCAAAGCCAGTTATTGTATTTGGCATAGGCTTCGTTCAGATATTTACAAGCTGCTTTCGTCTCTTTTTCCACATGATAGCGTTCGTCGATGTTATTGTTTACTTCCAAACCGAACTCGCGCCCTGTACCGGGCATGAACTGCCACATTCCGGCAGCGCCGGCGGGCGATTTGGCAAGTGGGTTAAGTGCGCTTTCTATAACGGCAAGGTATTTGAAATCATCCGGTATGCCATTTGCCTTTAGTATAGGTTCTATAATAGGAAAATAACGGTTGGCACGTTTTATGGTGAGCATTGTGGTAGAATGCATATAAGTAAACGACATCAGTTCACGGTCCATGCGCTCGCGGTGGTCGTAGCGTAACAAGTCTACTTCCTGCCCGGCAAAGGCAATCTTGGCGGGTACGGTAGGCGAGGTGACGCAGTAAGGTATTTCTGATTTAACCGACTGTCTTTCAGGATTCAGTACACTGCTGCCAAGGAGAAAAGGCAGCGAAGTGCCTATGCACAAGGCGGCAGTGACTGTGAGTATCATATATCCGGACTTTCTTTTCATCTTGGTTGTTTTTTGCTTTTGGGCGTGAAGATACGAAATCAATTCCTTATCGGCAACCGTTCCCACAGCCAACGTGGAATCATTCGCCAGAAGAATACCAATAGACGATAGCGTCCGTCAATTACTGTCACTCGTTTTTTGTGTTTCAACGCTCGGACAATATATTCCGCCACTTTATCGGCATGCATCAGCATCGGATACTTGCCGTTTCGCAGTAAATCCGTTGCTACGAACCCCGGACGGATGTCGGTGAAGCGGATATTAAGATGCTGCATCCGTGCGAGTTGTGCCAAAGCATCGATGTATGTATTCTGAAACCGTTTGGTGGCGGAGTAGGCAGGTGCGACTCCCAATCCCTTGGTACCTGCTATGGAACTGATTACAGCGATATGTCCTTTTTTGGTCTTTTTGAAATAATCGAAAGCTGCGGTTACCATTCGGATAAAGCCTTCGACATTGGTACGTGCGGTATTCAGTTCTATTTCAGGTTCCAGGTTCCTGTTCTGATAACCTATGCCGGAGCTGAGGAAAAATAAATCCATGCCGCCTAATCGGTCTATCAGTTCTGTAAGGTGTAAGACAGCATTTTCCTTTGTCACATCAAGATGCTGTATCTCTATCTGTTGGGGATTGGCTTGCTGCATGCTTCGCAGGACTTCTTCGCATCTGCCGGCAATGCCTATGCGCCAGCCTTGTTGTACGAGTATTCCGGCTACTTCCTGTCCGATGCCTGAGGTAGCTCCTATGATGATAGCTTTTTTCATGGGAAGAGATTATCCGATAATGGTTGCTACGATTTTTCTTCCGCCGCCACGGTTGCGGAATTCACAAAGATAAATGCCCTGCCAGATGCCCATATTCATCCGTCCGTTGGTGATGGGGATGGTCAGTTCTGCTCCTACAATGGTGGATTTGGCATGCGCCGGCATATCGTCGTCACCCTCGCAGGTATGTTCGTAGTAGGGCTCACGCTCCTTGACAAGGTTGTTGAAGATAGCTTCCATATCTGTCTGTACATCCGGATCGGCGTTCTCGTTGATGGTTAGTGCGGCACTTGTGTGTTTGATAAACAAGTGCAATAGTCCGGTCGGAGGCAACTGTGGCAAGTTACGTACTATTTCTTCCGTAATCAGATGAAACCCGCGTCGATGGGGGGTAAGGGTAAATTCTTTTTGTATAATCATATTTTCTATTCTTTATTCCATTGGCCGTACTTGGCAAGGAAACACTACTGTGAACGTGCTGCCTTTATTTACGGTGGAGGTTACTTCGATTGTTCCGTTCATATGTTCCATGATAGACTTGCAGATAGGCAAGCCCAATCCGGCTCCCTGAATGAAAGTATCAGCTTTTTCGAACCGTTCAAATATTATGCCGAGCTTGTCCTCAGGGATTCCGCGCCCTGTGTCGGAAACGCTTATTTTTGTTTCGGACGGTGTCGTCTCGTACGAAATTTCGACATAGCCCTGTACGGTATTTTTCAGTGCGTTCGATATGAGGTTGCTCAAAACCTGCTTGATGCGCATCGGATCTTGCTTTATCAGGTTGGGAGTTGCCGGGTAGCGTTTCTTGAGCGTTACGCCTTCAGGTACGTTGGGCTGGCATTCGGTGCAACTTTCATCTATCAGGTCGGAGAGGTTGCACCAGACCGGGACCAACTCTATGTGTCCGGCTTCTATCTTCGATAAATCCAGTACATCGTTGATGATGTTCAGCAGCAATTCGTTGTTGTGGTTTATCAGGGAGATGTAATGGTTGCGTTCCTCAGCATCTTCTACATGGGGCAGGAGACTGGAAAAGCCGATAATAGCATTCAGCGGTGTACGTATTTCGTGACTCATGTTGGCAAGAAAGGCCGATTTCAAGCGGTCTGACTCTTCGGCTTTTTCTTTGGCATCTATCAGCATGGCTTCCGTGGCTTTGAGCCGGGTAATGTCGTAGTTGATACAGATTAGTTCGACACTGTTCCGTTCGGGAGCGTAGGTTTTCACTATCAGGTTGACATGTGTCCAAGTATAGCTGCCGTCTTCTCTGAGAACACGTACTTCTTTATTGAACTTGTCTTCCATACCTTTTGCTGCATTGTTCAGGAAACCGAGCATGGCGCGCCGGTCTTCGGGATGGATATGTCTGTACACTCCGATGATTCGGGACAGAGGAGTTCCTTCTTGTTCGCCGATATTGATGTACCAACTGTGTTGGGCATCTCCTTGCCGGGTGAGTAAGTCGTAGTGTGCGTATCCTACTTTGGCATAGTTGCCTATCAGTTCGAAGAAACTTTCGAATTCCTGTATCTTGTTGTAGGCTACGGTGGTTTCGGTCTTATCGGCATTAATCAACAGGTAGTTGATGGGGGTGTGGTTCTCGTCGTACAGCGTGGTTACTTTAGTTACAAGGTCTATTGTACCGGTCTTGGTTTGCGGATTGTAGTAAGAACCTACTTTCGAGAAGTCGTAGCGGAATGTAAAATCGGCGTCTTCATATTTTTTCAGTTTCTCTTTCATCTCTTTCGGGAAGATAGGGTTATCAAATATATTGATACCCAGCAAGTCTTCTTTTCGTTGCAGATGAAACATTTCCAATTCCTTATCGTTGAGGTCTGTCAATACTCCGTCTGTATTGTAGACTTCAATGCCTACCGGAAGATGCTTATAGATGTTGTGCAAGAGTTGTTCGCGTTGTCGCAGCATCTGTGTGGCGGACGACATATAAGGACCGTCCTGTATTTCGGCTATGCCGTAAATCTTGGTCTTTCCGTTTTCATCGGTTTTTTGCATACAGATTTTGCTGCGGACCCATGTCGGTCCTTTGACGGTATCAAGCAGATAGACGGTTTCATTCGTCTGTTGTATGTTGTCGAAGGAACGGACGGTAGTGTGCGGCTGTTCCTCTCTCAGTATGCGCTTGTTGAAATTTTCAAAACTGATACACCCGCCTTCTTCCAATCCTAACAGGCTGGCGATGGGACCGTAGTATATATAATCGGCATCTTGTATATCGGCTTTCCACCAGCCTATATTGGCGTTGTGCATTATTTCTGACAGCAGGTTGTAATCCTTTTCAGCGTCCATACATGGATGTTTAGGGTTGTTTATATTATATGCGCATACAAAAATAGATATAATTCGCAGAAATGGAAAGAAATAGGGAACGGATGTTTTATTAAAAGCGGTACAATAATGATTTTGTTGAACTTATCTTTGTCTTGGCCTGTGAAACCGTGATGTCAGTTGTTGATAAGAGAGCGTGAATTTGCACGCTATTTTGAAGAATGATACGGGTAATAATGAGAGTAATTACCGTAACAACAACCGGAAAAATATGGCTTTTTAGTGATTCGCTTGTAATTTATTCGGAGATAAGCGGTATCTTTGTTACCGTTTACAACGCATTTACCCAACAAAACAAAAAATATATGGAAAAAGTTATTATCAATTCGTACGAGGATTTTGAAAAGCTGGTAGGTCAGCAAATCGGTGTTTCGGAGTATGTGGAACTTACGCAGGAACGCATCAATCTCTTTGCCGACGCAACGCTGGACCATCAGTGGATTCACATTGACACAGAACGCGCCAAGACCGAAAGTCCTTTTAAGAGTACCATTGCACACGGTTATCTCACCCTCTCCATGTTGCCTCATCTGTGGAATCAGATTATCGAGGTAAATAACCTGAAGATGATGATTAACTACGGAATGGATAAGATGAAGTTCGGTCAGGCTGTACTTTCCGGGCAGAGCATCCGTCTGGTGGCTTCTCTGCATTCGTTGGCAAACCTGCGCGGTGTGGCAAAGGCGGAAATAAAGTTTGCCATTGAGATTCAGGGCGAGAAGAAGAAAGCGCTTGAAGGTATTGCTGTATTTTTATATTATTTCAACTGATTATGCGCAAAATGGTGTGCCCCCAATGCAAGGTGGGGGCATTTTATGTCTTGAACGGGCAGGGAGAGCGTTTGCCCGTATATGTGTCGGACAAAGGCGAGGTCGTACCGAAAGATCCGGCAGCTTCTTTAGAAGGGTATGACCTGGAAGAGGTTTACTGCTTATGCTGTTCCTGGCACGGGACTCCGAAACGTCTGGTGAAATATTGATATATACGCTCTTTCCATAAATGCCTGCACGCTGCGGTCGGATGATAGAGCAGCATGCGCGGTCCGGCATATCGCATGACTTCCTGCATCCGCTTCTTCATCTCCGGCTTGTAGCAATGTACCGGGCATAGTCTGCAAGTTGTTTTATTCTCTCCGAACGGGCAGCGCGACAGGCGCGTTCGTGCGTACTCCAGCAATTCGAGACATTGCGGGCAGAGTTCCTTGTTGCCTTCTTTCCTGCGGCAATAGAGGCGGATCATCTGTTCTACGGTGCGTTGTTCTTGGGCAATGTGTGATTGGCAGGTCTTATTCATCCATATTGTGTTTCAGGTAAACCATATCTTTCAGTTGTTTGCCCGCTTCATAAATGGGATGGTCGTAGTTATCCGTAAAGAAGTCCGGGATGCGGTGGGAATAGGTAAATCCGCAGTTCTCGTAAAAAGGAATCGCCAATGGGCTGTCTCCGGTTCCTACGAGCATTGTCCGGCATCTGCCTGCATAATGTCCGAAAAGATACTGTATCAGTTTCTTCCCGTATCCCCGACGTTGGAATTGCGGATAAACGGCAATGTTCTTTATCTCAAAAACATCTTCTGCTTCGCGGGTGACGACACAGGATGCTCTGATACTGCCGCCCTCGGACAACACGAACATTTCACCGCGTTCCAGATAACGGTCTATCATGGATTCTTGTTCATCGGCCAAAAGCAGCAGGTCGAGGTATTGTTTCTTATTATAGAGCACAGGCTGTATACTTATCATTTCATTGCTGTTTGAACGGGTTTGTATGGCAAAGATAATCCTTATGGGCATAGAACCAAACAAAACACCAGGAAATATTGTTGATTTCCAACATGGAATAGATTAATGGTTATGGATAAAATGAAGTCTTTGTTCTTTTTTTTGACGCTTTGGACATTTTTGCCACTTTTTGCAGGCTATGCTCCTGATAATGTGCAAACTGCCCTGACGAAAATGTATCCTTCCGCCAAAGGGATAGCCTGGTCGCAGGACGAGGAGTATTACGTTGCGGATTTTATGATGAACGGATTTGATACCAAGGTCTGGTTCAATACGGATGCAGAGTGGGTAATGAAGCAAACGGACTGGGAAACCCTGGATGAGGTGCCTGCCGCCGTATTCAACGCTTTTGCAGCCAGTCAGTTTTCGGACGGGGTGGTACAGAATGTTGTTTGGGTGCAATTTCCCAAATGGCAACCTATTGTAGCCATACAGGTGGGCAGGCCGAACGTGCAGATAAAATATCAGATATTGTTTACTCCGAACGGTGAAGTTCTCCGCCAGCAGAATATCACTTACGCTTACAATACGCTTGGGGCAAGTACTTTCCTGTAATCAGACGTGAGATACTCGGCTGTCGGGTAGGCATCTCATTTCCGTCGCTTGGTATAAAAAACAAGGCTGTGTATTTTTTATACTCTCTGTTTACGCTATCTTTGCCGCAAAGAAAGACTTTATCTTATGAATCGGACTACTTTTCTGCAAGATGTTTACAGTGTTGTTGCCGCTATTCCTGAAGGATGCGTTGTAACCTACGGGCAGATTGCCAGTTTGGTAGGCAGGTCTCAGTGCTCGCGTATGGTGGGGCAGGCTATGCACAACGTACCGGAGGAATTGCATTTACCTTGTCATAGGGTTGTAAACAGCCGGGGTAGATTAGTGCCGGGTTGGACGGAGCAAAGAGTATTGTTGGAGAATGAAGGTGTCCGGTTTAAGGCAAACGGCTTTGTAGATATGAAAAAGTCTCAATGGGAATTTATGAAAGAACAATAAACTAACGAATAATAATCGAAATATGAAATTTATAGGTGCACATGTATCTGCCGGCGGCGGTGTGGAGCTGGCTCCCGTCAATGCCCATGGAATAGGAGCGAATGCTTTTGCCCTGTTTACCAAGAATCAGCGTCAGTGGGTGGCGAAGCCCTTGACGCAGGAAAGTATTGCCTTGTTTAAGGAGAATTGCAGGAAATATGCTTTGGAGGCACGTTATATTCTTCCACACGACAGTTATCTGATAAATCTGGGACATCCCGAAGAAGAAGGGTTGGAGAAGAGCCGTGCGGCTTTTCTGGATGAGATGCGACGTTGTGAGGAACTGGGGCTGGAGCTGCTGAATTTCCATCCGGGCAGCCATTTAAATAAAATTTCGGTTGAGGCTTGCCTGGACAGGGTTGCCGAATCGATTAATATTACCTTAGGCAAGACTCAAGGCGTAACGGCGGTCATTGAAAATACGGCAGGACAGGGCAGCAATGTAGGCAATGAGTTTTGGCAACTGAAACATATCATCGACCGTGTGGAAGACAAGTCGCGCGTAGGTGTCTGCCTTGATACGTGCCATACGTATACGGCGGGTTATGATATCGTAAATGAATACGACAAGGTTTTCGACGAATTCGATAAGACCGTTGGCTTCGGTTTTCTGTGCGCCATACACTTGAACGATTCGAAAAAAGCGTTGGGTAGCCGTGTAGACCGTCACGACAGTATCGGCAAGGGGCTTATCGGCTTGGATTTCTTCAAGCGTTTTATGAAAGACGAGCGTTTTAACGATATGCCGGTGATACTCGAAACTCCGGATGAAACGCTTTGGGCGGAAGAAATCAGCATGCTGCGTAGTTTTGAATAATTGTCCGGAAATAAATGACGCGGGCTTTCGTGGATGTTATTAATTGTATCCACGAAAGTCCGCGTTATTTGTACCCGAATTATACGATAATGAAGTTTAGAGTCAGTAGCTTTTTAGTGGGGATACGCATATAGTTTAGCAATGCGGAAAAGGAAGAACCTCTTGTCAGCTACGCCTCTTAGGTTTGCTCTGAACAGTTTAATTTTAGCATTGAAAGATTCTGCCATTGCATTTGAAGAACGATGGTTGTAGAAATTCAGTATTTCATCATAGTGTTCATAAAAAGTAGCGGCAATGACGTTAAAAGAATGCATCCCTGCTTCTTCTACTTTATAATACCACCGTGCCATAGCCAGACGTGCAGCATCCTTTATGGTATTCCTTGAGAATATCATCCGCAGGGAATGGCACAAACCATATGCTTTTTTAACGTCAGGGTATTCTTCGAATAGTATTGCCGCCCTTTGTTTCTGCCTCTCTGTCCATTTATCGGCTGATTTGAAAAGTAAATACCGCGAGCGTATAAGCAACTCCCTACGGGTATCACCATTAGCATATCGGTATGGGACATAATCCTCGTTCTTCTGTTTAGCTTCCTCCATTTCCTCATTGGCCTGCTGTATGGCATCCCAACGGCGCCCAGCACGTTCACGGTCTCCTCCCCGAACACGCCCAGCAGTTTTTCCTCGGTGTTGTCCGCAACGATCTGCGCAAGCCGTTCCGGGCTGAGCCCTGAAGCCTCTGCAATGGCGGGAAGCTGCACCTGCGCGGCGGCGGGCGAGATGTGCGGGTCAAGGCCCGAGCCCGAGGCCGTCATCAGGTCGGCCGGGATATCCTCCCGCGCCACGCCGGGATTTTCTGCCAAAAACGCCTCGATGTCGGCTTCCACACGCTGTGTCAGCGCAGGGTTGCTGGGCGCGTAATTGTTGGAACCGGAGCCCAGCCCCGCAAATTCGCTGCCGTCGTTGTAGAACCGGCTGCCCTGTTCGTCTGTGTAATAGGTGTTGTAGTGATAGGCGGAGGGCCGCCCCTTCATGAAATAGGCCTCGGTGAACTCCTGTCCCACCAGCTTCGCACCCACAGCCTTGCCGTCGGCGGTCACCAGGCTGCCGCCCGCCTGATGCGGGAAAAGCAGGCCGGAAAGGCCGCTCAGAAGCACCGGAAATACAAATCCGCACAAAAGCAGCAGGACCAGCGTGACCACGAGAGCCTGACGGATATTGCGGAGCATTGCTTTTTTATTCGCGTCCATGCATATTCCTCCTTAAAAGCCCCAAAGCGCCAAAAGCGGATGGATGAGCATATCTATGAGCTTGATGCCTGCGAAGGGAGCGATCACACCGCCCAGGCCGTAAAGCATCATATTCCGGGCAAGCATCCTGCCGGATGACATGGGGCGGTACTTTACGCCCCTGAGCGCCAACGGTATCAGGCATGGAATGATGATGGCATTGAAAATGAGCGCGGAAAGAATGGCGCTGTGCGGCGTTGCCAGGTCCATGATGTTGAGCACACCCAGCTGCGGGATCGCCATCATAAACATAGCGGGGATGATTGCGAAGTATTTTGCGATGTCGTTGGCGATGGAAAAAGTCGTAAGGCTGCCGCGGGTAATAAGCAGCTGCTTGCCGATCTCCACCACCTCCAAAATTTTCGTGGGGTCGCTGTCCAGGTCCACCATATTTGCGGCCTCTTTGGCGGCGGCGGTACCGCTGTTCATCGCAAGGCCTACGTTTGCCTGCGCCAGAGCGGGCGCGTCGTTGGTGCCGTCGCCCGTCATGGCAACGATCTTGCCCTCGGCCTGTTCTTTTTTGATCAATGCGATCTTGTCTTCGGGCTTGCACTCGGCAATGAAGCCGTCCACGCCTGCCTCCTTGGCGATCGTGGCGGCGGTAAGCGGGTTGTCGCCCGTGCACATAATGGTTTTGATGCCGATGGCACGCAGGCGCTTAAAACGCTCGGCCATGCCTGCCTTTACCGTGTCCTTTAAATAAA